>Ga0180430_10000430_pt1 | contig 45164 bp, 39 predicted proteins | sample SS_ome_9_FD_132999 | JGI IMG/M metagenome (GOLD analysis project Ga0180430, IMG submission 132999) | Hypersaline lake sediment archaeal communities from the Salton Sea, California, USA - SS_1_S_2 metaG | ecosystem: Environmental > Aquatic > Non-marine Saline and Alkaline > Hypersaline >...
GTCCGACTAGCTCCCAGAAGCCGATGTCGCCTTCTGGCGGGGCATCGAGGTCACGTCCGACTAGCTCCCAGAAGCCGATGTCGCCTTCTGGCGGGGCATCGAGGTCACGTCCGACTAGCTCCCGGAAGCCGATGTCGCCTTCTGGCGGGGCGTCGAGATGACTTCCGAGTGATTTCCAGAAGGCGTGTCGCCTTCTGGCGAGACCCGGCCCGGGGTGAGACTACGCCTCCGCCGGCTCGCTCTCGACGGCCGTCCTGCGTCGCTCCCGGAAGACGCCCCAGACGCCGAGGAGGATCAGCGCCATCCCGGCGAGGATCGGCGGCGTGATCGGTTCGTCGAGAAGGATCGCCCCGAGAATGACGGCGATTACCGGGTTGACGTAGGCGTAGGTCATCGCCACCGACGTCGGCAGAAGCCGAAGGGCGCGGATGTACGACGTGAACGAGATGATCGACCCGGCGACGATCAGGTAGGCGAGAGCAGCCCACGCTTCGGCCGTCGGCATCGGGATCGGCTCGCGCGCGGCGAAGAACAGGACGACGAATCCGGCCGCGCCGAACAGGTGCAGGTACGCCGCACCGACGAGCGGGGTGACGCCGACCGGTCGGCGAAGCTGGAGGAGCGACCCGGCCGACCAGGCGACCGGCGCAGCCAGGAGGGCGAGAATCGACAGGGCATCGGCCCGTCCGGCGTCGACGAGTCGGGGCGCCGTGAGCAGGCCGAGGCCGGCGAACCCGACCAGAAGCGAACCGACGAGCCACCACGACGGCCTCCTTCGATTGAGAAAGGCCTCCATCGTTGCGGCCCAGATCGGGATCGATCCGACGAGGAGCGCGGCGTAGCTCGAGTCCGCCCGCTGCTCGGCCCAGTTGACGAGTCCGTTTCCCCCGAGCCACATCAAGAGTCCGGCGACGAGAAGCGTGATCGCCTCCGCTCGAGTGAGTCGAACCCGCATCCCGCGAAGCTTCCCCCACGCGAGCAGAACGCTCCCCGCCGTCAGGACGCGCATCGCGCCGAGGGCGAACGGCGGGATCCCGCCGCCTTCGCGGACGGCGAGCCGAATCGCCAGGTACGTGCTCCCCCAGACGACGCAGACGATCGACAGGTGAGCGAGACCCTTCGCGCTGAGCGGCGGCCGATCCGGGGACGGGCTCATCGGGGGGGACTCCTTCCGACGCGAGATGTTGGTTTCTAGGACGGGCGAGTGTACTCGACGATCTGCGGGGCTCCAGCGACGACGCTCGTCATCTCTTCGCCGACCCGGACCGGGACGGGATCCCGCGCGCCTGACGCGGCCTCAATGCGAACGCGAACGCGATCGACCTCGATCGACACCGGGATCCGGCACCAGAGGACCGTGAACCGGACCCGCGTGATCGCGTCGGGCAGATGCGGGCGGAGGGCGATTCCGTCGGCGCGGAAGCGGAGCCCGGCGAATCGCTCAATCACGTGACGGACCGTTCCCGCCATCACCGCGGTGTGAATCCCCTCCGGCGTCGTCCCCCCCTGGACGTCGTCGGCGTCGCTCCGCAGCGCTTCGATGAAGTGTGCCCAGCTCGCGGAAGGATCGATCTCGTCGAGAATCGCGGCGAAGACAAGATGGCTGAGTGTCGAGCCGTGCGACGTGCGCTCGCGGTAGTAGGCGATCGTCTCCCGAGCCTTTGCTTCGGTCAGCGGGTAGCCCGCGCGGGCGCAAAGCTCGGTCAGCTCGGGGGTGTCGAACAGGTAGAAGAGCATGCACAGATCGGCCTGCTTGGAGAGCTTGTAGCGATCGGGGGAGTCCCCCTCCGCCTTCAGGATCCGATCGAGCCGGCCGATCGCCCCGTGCTTCGCGCGGTACGCGTCCCAGTCGAGCTCCTCCAGCTCTCCGTACCCGGCGAACTGCTCGATCAGTCCGTTCGGCAGGACGGGGATCGTCATCCCGGCGGCGATCGCGCGCCACGTGTCGAGCTCCTCCTCGGCCAGCGCGAGGCGCACGGAGAGATCCTCCCGCGCCCAGCCGTCGAGGAGATCGAGCGCGTACAGCGCATGCTCGATGCACCAGATCGCCATCACGTTGGTGTAGGCGTTGTCCCGCAGCCCGCCCTCCCGCGCGCCGGGGTACGCCTCGTGAAACTCGTCGGGCCCCATCACACCGTCGATCCCGAATCGTCCGTCAGCGCGCTCGACGGCGAGGCTCGCCCAGAAGCGAGCGATCTCGACGAGCATCTCCGCCCCGTAGCGCGCGAGGAACGGGCGATCGTCGGTCGCCGCGACGTACGACCAGATGTTCACCGCAACCGCCGCGCCGACGTGGCGCTGAAGGTGACTGTGGTCCGGATCCCATGTCCCCGATCGAGGGTTCAAGTGGATGATCTGGGTCTCTTCGCGCCCGCTCGAGCCGCTCTGCCAGGGAAACATCGCCCCGTCGAGCCCCTCGGCGGCGGCGGCGGCACGGGCCTCGCCGAGTCGGCGGTACCGGTAGAGGAGGAGCGCGCGGGCCAGGTCAGGGTCCCGCTGGAGGTAGAACGGGTAGAGGTACATCTCGTCCCAGAAGATGTGCCCCCGGTACGCCTCGCCGTGGAGGCCGCGAGCGGGGATGCTCGCGTCGAGCTCTGCCGTGTGCGGCGACGCCGTCTGAAGCATGTGGAACGTGTGCAGCCGAAGGATCTGCTCGATCGGATGGGGCGCGAGATCGGATCCCGCCGCGACGTCGACCTCCACGTTGTAGCGGTCCCAGAGCCGCTCCCAGGCCGCGGCGTGACGTTCGACGAGCGCGTCGAACGCGCCCGCGCGGCGCACGTCGACGACGGCATCGTCAACCAGATCGCCGAGGGCGGGATCCCGCGTCGTCCGCAGCGAGACGATCTTCTCGACGCGGATCGGCCGCCCGGCCGTCGCCTCCACCCGGTAGGCCGCGTCGATCCGCGTCGCGCCGCTATCCACCTCGGGCACGGGAGCGTCGCCGTCCGCATCGACGATCGCACGCGCCGCCAAGCAGACGCCGAGGCCCGACTGGGCCGTCTGCGCGTGCAGCCAGGCGATGCCGTCGTCGTCCGCACCGGTCGCGACGACGGAGACGTGATCGCCCCGCAGTGCGCGGTAGCGAGCGACCCCGTGGTTGGTCACCGATCCGTCGAGGCTCGAACGGATGCGGAGGGTGCCCGACCAGCCGACGGGGACGATCTCCATCTCGATCCCGCAGAAGTGAGGGTTCGCCATGTCGACGAACCGTCGGGTCGAGACACGCGTCTCCCTTCCGTCCGGAGCGCGCACGACGACGCTCCGCGACAAGATCCCTCGCCGCAGGTCGAGCTCCTGCCGATCGTCCGTGAGCGTATTCGACGGATCGTCGAGCCAGGGGCCGTCACCGACAGCGAACGTGAGCGGGAGCCAGTTCGGAAGGTTGACGAGGTCCTCGTTGACGACGTCCCGACCGGAGACGTCGCTCGTCAGCCGATTGTACCCGCCGGCGAGGTACGTCCCGGGGTAGTGGATGCCGTCGTCCGACGCCCACGCCGCGGCGCCGCGCGTCGCGAAGCGGCCGTTCCCGAGCGTCGTCAGCGCCTCGCGAAGCGGCTCCGCAGAGGGATCGTGCCCCTCGTAGACGAGGCGCCAGTTGTCGGTCATCGCGCGGCGTCCTCCCCCTCGAGGAGGCGATCGAACAGCGCGTAGACCTCCCACGGGGCTTGAACCGAGAAGCTCGCGCGGGTCGCGCGCGGCGCGTCGGCGACGAGGATCCCGATCCCGCGGTCCTCGAGGACCGCGAACGCGTCCTCGTCGGTCACGTCGTCGCCGATGTAGATCGGCACGACGTCGGGCCGGTCGAGATCGAGGGCGCCGAGGAGGAACAGGAGTGCCTTCCCCTTGTCCCAATCGAGGTCGGGGCGGATCTCGAACACCTTCTTCCCGTGCGCCTTCACGAGACGGGGGTCGGCCTCGACGATCGCGTCGACCGCCGCCTCGATTGTCGGAACGTCCGCTGCGGAGACGAGCCGGTAGTGGACGGCGACCGAGTAGCGCTTCGGCTCGACGAGGGCGCCGTCGATCGTCCGGACCGCCTCTTCGAGCGTGCCCGCCGCCCCGGCGATCGTCGGCTCGACCCAGTCGGCGACCCGGTGGTCGACCGGCGTCCCGCCCGGCCCGACGATGTCGAATCCGTGGCTTCCGGCGTAGGCGAGTTCGGTCAGGCCGACGAGCGTCTCGACGTCTTCCCGCCCGCGACCGCTGACGATCGCCGTCGGGAACGCCGACGCCAGCCGCCTCAACGTCGCTCGCCCTTCGTCCGACAGAATCGCCAGATCGGGGCGACTGACGATCGGCGTGAGCGTCCCGTCGTAGTCGAGGAACAGCGCGACCCGCCGACCGGCGAGCGCCGCCTCGAACGCGGGCCAGTCGCCGAGCGCCGCGGGACGCCGCACGTCGTGTCCCTCGAACCAGGCATCGACGAGCGCCATCGAGCGGTCGTCGAACCCGTCGAGGATCAGGTCGGCGCCGTGCGCGCGGAGGGCGCGGGCGACCCCGTGCCGGTCGATCCCGATCACGAGACCGAACCCGCCCGCACGCCCGGCCTCGACGCCGGAGATCGCGTCCTCGACGACGAACGCGTCCGCCGGCGCGACCCCGAGGCGGTCGGCCGCTTCGAGGAAGATGTCCGGATTCGGCTTTCCGCTGAGCCCGAGCTCCTCGGAGACGACGCCGTCGACGCGCGCCTCGAACAGGTCGGCCAGGCCAGCACGGTCGAGGATCGGTCCGCAGTTCTTGCTCGACGAGGCGACCGCCACCCGGATTCCCCGCGCGCGGAGGGCGCGGACGAACGCGACCGTCCGCTCGTCGACCTCGACCCCGTCGGACGCGAGAACCTCGCGGAAGACCTCGTTCTTCCGATTCCCGAGCCCCCAGGCCGTCTCCTCGTCGGCCGGCGCATCCGACGCCCCGTCCGGAAGCACGATCCCGCGGGACGCGAGGAAGCTTCGCACTCCTTCGATCCGCGGCTTCCCGTCAACGTAGGTCAGGTAGTCGTCCGCCGGGTCAAACGGGACGAACGGCTCGCCTGTTCGATCCGACCGCTCGCGCAGGAACGCGTCGAACATCTGCTTCCACGACGCCGCGTGGGCGGATGCGGTCAGGGTGATGACCCCATCGAGATCGAAGATCCCCGCTCTGAGACGTGATTGGCCAACCTGTTCTTGCCCCATCGAGCACCCTTTCGTGAGGCTCTCAACGACGGCATCCGCCGCCGGAAGCAGTCGACATCGAGAGATCCTAAACGCCCGACACGGTTTCTCCAAGCAGCTGCGATCAGCTCCTGTTCCGCCGCTGCCGCTTCGCTGCAAGCCTAGATCGGCGCATCGCGCAGTCTCCGTGCTGCCGATTCGGGCGGCACGGTGTTGACGTAGGTCCCACTTCCCAGCTCCAGCCCCGCTAGCCGCGTCAGACGCGGGACGATCTCGATCCGCCAGTGATAGGCAGCCGCTAACGACTCCCGCGCCTCGGGTGCTTGGACGTTCGGCACCGACTGCAGAACGAGATTGCAGGCGACGTCACCCAACGTCGCCGTCAGCCGTCGGAGCGTTCGCTTCACCGTTTCCGCCAACGCTTGACGTCCTGTCGCGTGGAGGCGAGAGAAGTCGTGTTCGTGCGCCTTCGGGTAGATCGTCAGCTCGTAGGGAAACCGTCCGCCGTACGGCGCGAAGACGGCGAACCCGTCGTCCTCTTCGACCATCCGTCGCCCGTCGGACAGCTCCTCATCCAACACATCGCAGAACAAGCAACGGCCTTCCCGGGCGTGGAACGTCTCCGCCGTGCGCACGACCTCGGCAACGTCCGGGGGAACGATCGGCACAGCGACGATCTGCGAGTGTGCGTGAGACAGCGAGGCTCCCGCGGCAACGCCCTGGTTCTTGTAGACCATGACGTATCGATGAGACGGATCCTCCAGCAGGGCGCTCATCCGTGCCGCGAGAACGTCGATGACGCAGCGCACGTGGTCGACCGGGAGTTCCGCCAGCCGGCGATCGTGCTCGGGCGTCTCGATCACGATCTCGTGCGCTCCGCAGCCGGGGAGGCAGGCCTGTTCGGAGCCGTCGAACGAGCGCGCACTAGCCGCAAGCGGCGCGTCGTCCGTCGTCGACCGTTCGGCGCACGGGGCAAAGGCGGCGTACTTGTTGGAGACAACGCGAATGCGCCACGCTCCGCTCGGTCCGTCGACCCGCGCGATCTCGGGGGGCGTCCGATCCTCCCGCCCTGGGCAGAAAGGGCAGTCGTCGGCGTCCGCCGCGCGCTCCGCGGGCGCCGCCGGAGAGGACGGACGATGTTCGCGGTCCGGCGCGACGAGGACCCAGCGGTTGTGGATCCGCCCTCGCCTGAGTTCCGGCATCGCGACCTCTCGAATGCTTGTTCTGCCCGTCGTTTTCCGATGCTCCCTCAGGTCTCACCACATCTGACGGGAAGCCGAGTTGACAACGCCCTTCCGAATCCCCAATATCGCGAAAGAAAACGTACGCCAAGCGTAAGCAAAATGCTAGTCGACGAAAGGCGACACCTGATCGCGGAGTCTGTCATCGCTCGAGGCGCAGCGACCGTCACTGAGCTGAGCGCCCGATTCGGCGTGTCCCAAGTCACGATCCGCTCGGACCTTGAGGCGCTGGAGCAGGCCGGCACCGTCACGAGAAACCGAGGTGGGGCGGTCGCCAACCGAGTCTCCCGCTTCACACCGGCATTCCAGCAGCGGTCGAGCGTCAACCGCGACGCGAAACGGGCGATCGCCGAACGAGCGGAGACGATCATTCGCGATGGAGACCGCATCGTCCTCGACGCGGGGAGTACGACGCTCTACCTCGCTGACCTGCTCTGTCATCGACGGCTGACAGTCGCCGTGAACTCGGTCTACACGATGAACAAGCTCGCCGACGCGCCGAATCTCGATCTGGTCCTCGTCGGAGGGACGTTGTACAAGCCCGCACTCAGCTTCGGCGGTACGCTCGCCGAGGGGTTCCTCGATCGGCTTCACTTCGACAAGGCGATCCTCGGCGTCAACGGGATCTCTGATCGAGGGATCTCCGTCAACAACCCCGAGGAAGCAGGCATCAAGCGAAAGATGATCAGCCAAGCGGAGCGCGTCATCGTCCTTGCCGACGCCTCAAAGGTCGGAGTCGATAGCCTCGTACGGATCCAGACGCTCGATCAGGTTGACACGCTGATCACCGAGAAGCCGGTCCCTCCCGAGCTGGAGAAGGTCTGGCGCGAGGCTCACCCGGAACTGGAGATCCTCGTTGCGTAGCGAGTCACTGGTCATGATCTCCCCGCACGGCGATCCGCTCGGACGGATCGGGGAACCGGACATCGGAGGGCAGTGCGTCTACATCCGTGAGCTCTCGGCCCACCTTGCGCGCAAGGGGCTCGAAATCCGGATCTACACGCGCGATCGCGGGGAGGGCAAGCCGCCGCGCGAAGAGTACGCGCCCGGGGCAAGGGTGATTCGAGTCCCGTGCGGCCCGACCGGCTTCATTCCGAAGGAGGACCTCGGCCCGTACCTTCCTGAGTTCGGCGACCGGATTTGCCAGGACGTATGCGGGACGGAGATCCTCCACTCCCACTACTGGGACGGGGGAGCGGTCGCTTCGGCGCTTCACAACGGGCAAACCTGGCTCCACACAACCCACTCGATCGGGAAGCTCAAGCAGCGTGCGCTTCCTGACGGGGAGCAACACCGATACGAAGATCGAATCCGGGTTGAAACCGACACGTACCGCAACTGCAATCGCGTGATTGCGCTCACAGAGACGGAGAAGGACCAGATCCACACGCTCTACGAAGTCCCCGCAGATCGAATCCGCGTGATCCCGCCCGGGGTCAACACGGCTGTCTTCTCTCCGCTGAGCGACCGCGCCGCATCCAGATGGGCGCTCGGATTCCCAGAGGATGTGCCCGTTGTCTTCGCACTCGGCCGCCTCGACGAGCGGAAGGGGTTCGACCTCTTCCTCGAGGCGGCGGGGAGGCTCACGAAGCGGAGGAGCTTCCCTCCAGCGCTCTTCGTTTTCAGTGCTGGAGACGGAAGCGCTCGCGAACGCGAGGAGCGGACCCGACTCGAGCGGATCGTGGAGGCTCATTCGCTTGGCGATGTGCTGAGATGGTTGCCTGTATTGCCCGAGGAGGACCTCCCCCGCTACTATGGCGCGGCGGACGTGTTCGTGCTGCCGTCCCGCTACGAGCCCTTCGGCATCGTGATGCTCGAAGCGATGGCGTGCGAGACGCCGGTTGTCGCCACCAACATCGGCGGTCCGGCTTCGGTGATCGAATCCGGGGTGAACGGTCTCCTCGTGGACCCGACCGATGTTGACGCGCTCGCCGGCACGATCGAGAGACTCGTCCGAAGCCCTGCCGCCGTCCGTCGCGAGATGGGGAGGCGAGGGCGCTCGACGGTACAGGCGGACTACGGCTGGGAGGTCATCGCCCAGCGGCACCTCGCAGCTCTCAGGAATGCGGAAGAGGACCCATCCGATGCGCGGTGACAAGGTCGTGATCGAATCACACCATCGCAGAGCGGCGGAGACGCTCGCTGAGCTTCTGCTGCCTCGCACGGCGGCCGCGACCCGGCGACTCGTTATCAGCATCGGCGGGGAATCGGGGAGTGGCAAGAGCGAACTCGCCCGCGCGCTCGCCGATGCGTTCGACCGCCGCGGATTCCGCTCCGTCGTCCTCCAACAAGACGACTACTTCGTCTATCCACCCAAGACGAACGCGCTGAAGCGGCGCGAGGAAACCGGTTGGGTCGGTCCCGGAGAGGTGCGCCTCGATCGACTCGACGAAGACCTGAACGCCCTACGCTCGGGCATCGACTCGATCCGCAAACCGCTCGTCTTCTACGACGAGGACCGGATCGGCCAAGAGACGTTGGACGCCAGCGGAGCACGGGTCGCAATCGTCGAGGGAACGTACGTGACCCTGTTGGCGAACGTCGACGCGCGCGTCTTCATCGAGCGCACGTTCCGCGAGACCCGCGACGCCAGAATCCTGCGAGCTCGCGAGGCCCAGGACGCATTCCTCGAGCACGTCCTGCAAATCGAACACGAGATCATCGCACCGCACCGCCGCTTGGCAGACGTGGCGATCGGAGCGGACTTCTCCGTGAAGGAGCTTGTGCGGGAATCGTAGCGGATCAGCGGAGGATTGCCGGCATGTGCAGAAAGGCGGGGACGCAGAGGAAGCCACTCAAGTGTCTCGACCGAACGGCAGAATCCGACTGTCTCTTGCCTGTGATTGCGGCCACTCCACTTGCAGGGAGGTGATTGCTTCGGAGGAGAACTCGGTACGTCGGTGAAAGCGCACAGAGACTACCTGACCAAGGAGGCTGAATACCATGCGCAAGGGGCTTCTCATCCTTCTCGTGCTGTCGCTCGTCGGTCTGGCGGCGTCCGCGCAGAAGGTCGTCAATGTGATGCACGGCTGGCCGGGCGAACAGGCACCGGCCTTCGAGAAGATCGTGGAAGCATTCGAAGCGGAGAATCCGGACATCGACGTCGTGGTGGAGATCGTCGGTCGCGACCGGCCGACCATCCTGGCTACGCGGCTCGCCGGCGGGAACCCGCCGGACCTGACACCGCACCCGTGGATCGGACTCATGAAGCAGTGGGCCGATGCCGGCGAGATCGTCGATCTGACGGGGCTCGTCGACACCTCGGACATCAACCCGGCGCTCGTGCCGATCGGCGAGTACGACGGGGGACTCTACGGGCTCTTCATCTTCCCGAACGTCAAGAGTCTCATCTGGTATGACCCCACCGACAACTTCTGGTACGAGTTGTGCGCGAAGTTCCCGTGGCTCAAGATCTGCCAGCAGATCGAGTACGAGCTTCCTCCATACAAGGATCCGCGCCCCCTGACGTGGGGCGACTTCGTGTTGATCATGCAGGAAGCCGTCGAGTACGGGATTGCCCCGCTGTCGATCGGACTCGAGTCCGGCGCCGCCAGCGGATGGCCGGGGACCGACTGGATCGAGGACATCATGCTCCGCACTGCCGGGGCCGAGGTCTACGATCAGTGGGTCAACCACGAGATCCCATGGACGGACGAGCGCGTCAAGCGCGCGTTCGAGATCTTCGGGGGGTTCTTCGATAGCGGCTTCGTTCTCGGCGGGAACACCAGCGCGCTGACGACCAACTTCGGCGATGCCGCCGACCCGCTCTTCCGCGGCCACGCGCTGATGCACAAGCAAGCCACATTCATCCAGGGATTCATCAACGATCACTTCGAGGGTCTGTCCCCAGGCACGAACTACAACATCTTCGCACTCCCGCCGATCGACCCCGGCGCGACCCCTGACGGCTCGGCCCCACTTCTCGTCTCGGGTGACGTCGTCACCGTGTTCGACGACCGACCCGAGGTCATCGCATTCGCCCAGTTCCTGACTTCGGAGGCCGCAGCGAACATCTGGAGCTCGGAACTCGGTGAGCTGTCGGCGTACGTCGATGCCGATCCGATGCAGTTCGACAATCCCATCACCCAGAAGGCTCAGCAGATGCTGCTCGACGCAACGGTATCTCGATTCGACGGATCGGACTTGATGCCGGCGGAGATCGGCGCCGGCGCGTTCTGGACCGGAATCATGGACTTCATCGGCGGCGTCCCGCTCGACACAGTTCTCGAGATGATCGAGGCAGCTGCGCTCGACGCCTACGGCGGATAGATCCCGTTTCGGCGAGTCCGGGCGATGCCCGGGCTCGCCCTCTTCTTCCGAGGAGGTGCCATCCCATGGAGGCCGAGACGAAGAGACGCAAGCTGTTCGCCCGCCTGTTCCACAGTCTTAGGCGAACAGCAGTCGGGCGCCTGGTCGCCCGCGTCTGCAGACTCGTCTGGCACTGGCTTCGATCGATCCGGTGGAGATCGTGGGCGTTCGTCGCGCCGGCCCTCGTTCTGATCGGTTTCTTCCTCGTCTATCCGACCGTCGTCACGGTCGCTCGGTCGTTCTTCGGACGAGGGGTTCAGCTATTTGGGCCGAAGGTTCACTTCGTCGGGCTGGACAACTGGCAGTTCGTCTTCACCAACGAGATCATGCTGACCGCGCTGCGGAATAACGCGCTGTGGGCGGTGCTGTTCACGACAGGTACCGTCGGGTTCGGTTTGATCCTCGCCGTGCTGCTCGACCGAGTTCGGTACGAGAAGGTCGTCAAGTCGATCGTCTTCATCCCCGCCGCGATCTCTTTCGTCGGCGCGTCGATCGTCTGGAAGTTCATCTACGCGTACCGACCAGCCAACTTGGAACAGATCGGAGCACTGAACGCGGTCGTCGTCGCACTGGGCGGGGAACCGGTCGGCTGGCTTCTGCAACGCCCGTGGTTGAACAACATCCTCCTCATCGTCGTCGGGATCTGGATGTGGACCGGATTCTGCATGGTGATCTTCTCCGCTGCGTACAAGAACATCCCCAAGCAGCTCCTCGAGGCGGCCCGGATCGACGGCGCCAACGAGTGGCGGGTCTTCCGCCGAATCATCCTGCCGCTCCTCGCCCCCACCGCCTCCGTCGTCGCGACGACCATGGTCGTCCAAGTTCTCAAGGTCTTCGACATCGTCTACGTCATGACCAACGGGAACTTCTCGACCGAGGTTATCGCGAACCGGATGTACAAGGAGGCCTTCCTGTATGGCAACTACGGGCGCGCCAGCGCGATTGCCGTCGTGCTACTCATCCTGATCGTCCCGTTCATGATCCTGAACATCCGCCGGTTCGCGGCGCAGGAGAGGGGGCGATGATGAACGCAAAGAAGCTGATCGCCAAGACGCCGCTTCACGTAGCGATCTTCGTCTTCGCTGCGATCTGGGCGATCCCGACGCTCGGCCTTCTCATCACGTCATTCCGCGACCCGGCCAGCATCGCCGGCTCCGGATGGTGGACGATCTTCCCCAGGTTGCTCAGCGGGGGGCAGTACTCCCTCGAGAACTACGTCGGAGTCATCTACTCGGAGGGACTCGGGAGATCGTTCCTAAACAGCCTCATCATCAGCGTTCCGGCGACGGCAATCTCGACGTTCATCGCCTCGTTCGCCGCGTTCGGGTTCGCGTGGATGGGCTTCACCGGACGTCGGACGCTGTTCATGGTCGTCGTCGGACTAATGGTCATCCCGCTCCAGATGACGTTTATCCCGATTCTCCCGATCTACAACAAGCTCGGTCTACACGGCACATTCCCCGGCATCTGGCTCGCGCACACGGCGTACGGGCTCCCCTTGACGACGTACCTCGTCCACAACTTCATGGCCGGGATCCCCAAGGACCTGTTCGACTCGGCCGCGATCGACGGGGCATCGCCCCTCCGCACGTTCTGGAACATCGTCATGCCGATCTCGATCCCCGCGTTGGCGTCGGTCTTCATCTTTCAGTTCCTCTGGATCTGGAATGACCTGCTCGTCTCGTTGGTCTACCTGACCGCTCAGAAGAGCGTAGCCCCCCTCATGCTCTCGATCGCCAACCTCGTCACGAACCGGGGACAGGATTGGGAGCTGTTGACCGCCGCTGCGTTCGTCTCGATGGCGCTCCCGCTCGTTGTCTTCTTCTCGCTTCAGCGCTACTTTGTCCGTGGGATCCTGGCTGGCTCGGTGAAGGGGTAGGGAGTACGATGGATCCGGTGCATCCAAAATCAAGGAGGGAGAATGGCTGAGGTCACTCTCACCAACATCACGAAGCGGTTCGGGGACTTCACCGCCGTCGATGACGTCTCGATGGACATCGAGGACGGGAAGTTCACGGTTCTCGTCGGACCGTCCGGCTGCGGCAAGACGACGACCCTGCGAATGGTCGCCGGCCTCGAGGAGATCACCGAGGGTGAGATCAAGATCGGAGAGCGCGTCGTCAACCGCGTTCCGCCGAAGGATCGCGACATCGCCATGGTCTTCCAGAACTACGCGCTCTACCCGCACATGGACGTGTATAACAACATGGCGTTCGGCCTGAAGCTGCGCAAGACGCCGAAGGCCGAGATCAAGTCGCGCGTCCACGAAGCGGCGGAACTCCTCGGAATCGAGGACAAGCTGAAGAGCAAGCCGCGTGAGCTCTCCGGCGGGCAACGCCAACGCGTCGCGGTCGGCCGAGCGATCGTCCGCAACCCGAAGGTGTTCCTGTTCGACGAGCCGCTGTCGAACCTCGACGCCAAGCTCCGCGTCCAGATGCGCACCGAGCTCGAGCAGCTCCACCACAAGCTACGGACGACGACGGTCTATGTCACCCACGACCAGGTGGAGGCGATGACGCTCGGCGATCGCATCGCGGTGATGAAGGACGGCGTCGTTCAGCAGTACGCACCGCCACAGGAGACCTACGACCATCCGACGAACCAGTTCGTCGCCGGATTCATCGGGAGCCCGGCGATGAACTTCCTTGCGGCGACCGTCTCACGGAGAGACGGCACCGTCGTCCTCGCCGGGACGGGATTCGAGCTGGCGCTCCCCGCCCACCGCAGCCGCGACGCGCTCCCCGAGCGGGTCATCCTCGGGGTCCGCCCGGAGGATCTCGACGGACCGTCCCCCGACGGCGACGACGCAATCACGCTGACCGTCTCCGTCACCGAGCAGCTCGGCCACTCGCTCCTCGTCTACGGAGACGTCGACGAGGCCCAGGTCGTCGCCAGCCTCGATCCCCACCGGAAGGTGGAGATCGACTCGACGATCCATCTCAGGGTCAACCTCGACACGCTCCACGTCTTCGACCCGGAGACGATGGAGACGCTGGTCTAGCGGCGGCGCCAGACCGTAGCCGACGAAGCGAATCGGCCCGCACGGTCGGGACCCCGTCTGCAGCCGCAGGCGCGCCGCCGAGGAGGCTCGATGCTTCATCTGACGAACGATCCGAGCGCAGCCTCTGCCCTTCGCTCGCAGATCGCAAAGGCGTCGATCCTCCCGCGGATCTGGGCACACGACCACACCGTCTGGAAGGACGATCCGATCGAGATCGGGAACCGTCTCGGCTGGCTTCACCTCCCGGAGACGATGCCTAAGCAGCTCGCCGAAATCGATCGGTTCGCGTCGTCGGTCCGTGACGATCGGTTCCGCCACGTCCTCCTCCTCGGGATGGGCGGGTCGAGCCTCGCCCCGGAGACGTTCGCGCTCACCTTCGGCGCCGCGCAGGATCATCCCGATCTGACCGTCCTCGACAGCACGCACCCGGACGCCGTCCGCGCGGTCGAACGGCGACTCGATCTAGCCCGGACTCTGTTCATCGTGGCGACCAAATCGGGGACGACCGCCGAGACCCTCTCGTTCTTCCGCTACTTCCACGGGCAGGCCGCCCGCGCCTGCGGAGACGATGCCCCCGGTGATCGCTTCGTCGCGATCACCGATCCGGGGAGCCCTCTCGTCTCCCTCGCTCGTCGTCACCGATTCCGCGCGATCTTCGAGAACGATCCGAACCTCGGCGGCCGATACGCGGCGCTCTCCCACTTCGGACTCGTTCCGGCAGCCCTTCTCGGGATTGACGTCGCCGAGCTGCTCGCTCGATCGCAACGGACCGCCCGCGCCTGCGCCGTCGCTCAGGATCCGGACGTCAACCCCGCCGCGCGGCTGGGAACGTTCCTCGGCGCCTCGGCGCGCGCGGGCCGGGACAAGGCGACGTTCGTCGTCTCCGACGGGATCGCCAGCTTCGGGAACTGGGTCGAACAGCTGATCGCCGAGAGTACCGGGAAGGAGGGTGCTGGGATCCTGCCTGTCGTCGACGAGCCGATCGGCCCGCCGACGGCGTACCGGGACGATCGTCTGTTCGTCCACCTCTGCGCGGACAACGACGCGTCCGACGACGATGCCGTCGCCGCGCTCGGCGTCGCCGGGCACCCCGTCGCGCGGATTGACGTTCCCGACAGACTCGAGATCGGAGGCGAGTTCTTCCTCTGGGAGCTGGCGACGGCGATCGTCGGTCACGCCCTCCGGACCAACCCGTTCGACCAGCCGAACGTCGAGTCGGCCAAGGCGGCGACCCGGGAGATGGTCGACGCGTACCGCGAGACCGGCGCCCTTCCCGACGTGCCAACCGCCGCACCGACGCCGGACGGCGTCGGCGCGTTCCTCGACCGAGGCGGACCGGGGGACTACGTCGCCCTCCACGCCTATCTCCCTCCGACCCAGGCGATCGCCGATGGCCTGCGCGCCCTCCGCGCAGCGATTCGGGATCGTCTTCACCTCGCGACCACGGTCGGCTTCGGGCCCCGCTTCCTCCATTCGACCGGGCAACTTCACAAGGGCGACCGCGGCAACGGGCTGTTCCTGCAGCTTCTCGCCGATCCGGCGGGCGACATCCCGATCCCCGACGAAGCGGGGGGAGACACGTCAACGCTCACGTTCGGCGCGCTTCTCGCTGCCCAAGCGGGAGGGGATCGCCGAGCGCTGACTGATGCCGGGCGTCGCGTCCTCACGCTCCGCCTCGATCGCGACGGTACAATCGAGCAGATCCAACACCTGGCCGGAGGGATCTCTTGAATCGGGACGAACAACGTGAGACAGCGGAGAACGGGTCGAGCGACGCAACGTACAAGCGACGTGCGGCCGAACGAGCGGTCGAGTTCGTCGCGTCGGGAATGGTCGTCGGACTCGGCCACGGATCGACCGCCGCGCATGCCGTTCGACGGATTGCGACCCTCCTCGGAGAGGGCGCCCTTCGCGATCTGGTCGCCATCCCCTGCTCGAACGAGGTTGCCGAGCAGGCACGAGAACTCGGGATTCCCCTGACGTCGCTCGACGACTACCCGTCCGTCGATCTGACGATCGACGGTGCGGACGAGGTTGACCCCGACATGAACCTTATCAAGGGAGGAGGGGGCGCGCTCCTCCGGGAGAAGGTCGTCGCGTGCGCCAGCCGACGAGAAGTAATCGTCGTCGACGCGTCGAAGCTCTCCGACCGTCTCGGAATCCGCTTCGCCCTCCCGGTCGAGGTCGTCCCGTTCGCACGGACGACGGAGGCCCGGTTCTTGGCGTCCCTCGGGGCCGACGTCTCGCTCCGCGACGGGGGCTCATTCCGCACCGACAGCGGGAACTACATTCTCGACTGCCGCTTCGAGGGAATCGACGACCCGCACGCGTTGGCCGCGCGCCTCGACGTGCGACCGGGAATCGTCGGTCACGGCCTGTTCCTCGGTCTCGCCACCGACCTCGTCGTCGCCGGTCCCGACGGCGTGCGACACCGCGCGCGCGGCGAAGTGAGGGATCCCGCGTGAGGATCGGGTTCGTCGGACTCGGTCGGATGGGCGGCAACATGGCCCGGCGCCTGTCGCGCGCCGGCCACGACGTCGTCGCCTACAACCGCACGCACGCCGTCGCCCGACGCCTCGCCGACGGCGAGCCCCACGTCACGGCGACGGCATCGATCGAAGAGCTCGTCAGCCTCCTCTCCGCCCCCCGCGCAGTCTGGATCATGGTCCCCGCCGGGGGCCCGACCGACGAGACGATCGCAAGCCTCGCCGCCCATCTCGAGCGCGGCGACGTCATCGTCGACGGCGGCAACGCCAACTACCGCGACACGCTACGGCGCGCCGAGCGGCTCGCCGCATCGGGGATCGACCTGGTCGATGCCGGGACGAGTGGCGGCGTCTGGGGCCTCGACGAGGGGTACTCGCTGATGGTCGGCGGCCCCGCAGGAGCCGTCGATCGGCTGCGCCCGATCTTCGAAGCGCTCGCGCCGGCCACCTCGCGCGGCTGGGGACGCGTCGGCCCGACCGGCGCCGGTCACTTCGTCAAGATGGTCCACAACGGAATCGAGTACGGGGTGATGGAGGCGTACGCGGAGGGATTCGAGATCCTGCGCGGGAAAGACGAGTTCGCGCTCGACCTGCACCGAATCGCCGAGATCTGGCAACACGGAAGCGTGATCCGTTCGTGGCTCCTCGACCTCATCGCCAACGCCCTCAAGGAGGGCGACGACCTCGACGGAATCGCCCCCTGGGTCGCTGATAGCGGCGAGGGGCGATGGACCGTCTTCGAGGCCATCGATCAGGACGTCCCCGCCCCGGTGATCACACTGGCGCTTCTGGTCCGGCTCGCCAGCCGGCAGGACGAGAGCTACGCGGCGAAGCTTCTCGCCGCGATGCGCCGGGAGTTCGGCGGCCATGCCGTCCGAGAGACGTAGCGATCGCGCCGTCGAGATCCACCGTGCGCCTCCCGCGACGATCGTCATCTTCGGCGCGTCCGGAGACCTGACCCGGCGGAAGCTCGTCCCCGCAATCCACACCCTCGCGTGCGCCGGCCACCTGAGCGAACGCACCCGCGTGATCGGCGTCGGCCGGACTCCGCTGTCGGACGACGCGTTCCGACGACGCCTGTTCGACGGCGTCGTCGAGTACGCGCGTCTCAAGCCGGACCCGAAGCTGTGCGACCTCTGGTCCACGTTCGAAGAACGCTTCGCCTACGTTCGCGCGTCGATCGGGGATCCGGACGACTGCGCCCGCCTCGCCGCGCGTCTGCAATCGGACGAGGTCGCCGGACCGGCCGACGGAAACGTCCTGTTCTACGTCGCGACGCCCCCCGATGTCGTCCCTGTCGTCCTCCGCGGCCTCCGGGACGCGGACCTCACTTGCGAGAACAGGGGATGGCGTCGCGTGATCCTCGAGAAGCCGTTCGGCCGCGACCTTGCCAGTGCGCGAACGCTGAACGCACTCGTCCACGACGCACTCGACGAATCGCAGGCGTTTCGCATCGATCACTACCTCGGCAAGGAGACGGTGCAGAATCTCCTCGCGTTTCGGTTCGCCAACGCGATCTTCGAGCCGCTCTGGAATCGCGACTTCGTCGATCATGTTCAGATCACCGTCGCCGAGACGGTCGGCGTCTCAGGTCGAGCCGACTACTACGACCGCGCCGGTGTGGTCCGCGACCTCGTTCAGAGCCATCTACTCCAGCTCGTCGCCCTCGTCGGGATGGAGTCTCCGCGGGCGCTCGACCCGGACACGCTGCGCGACGAGAAAGTGAGGGTTCTCGATGCCGTCACACCGATCGAGCCCGACGTCGTTCGATTCGGCCAGTACGCCGGGTATCGCCGCGAGGACGGGATGCCGCCGAGCTCGACGACGCCGACGTACGCGGCACTGCGCCTCGCGATCGACAACGACCGCTGGCGCGACGTTCCGTTCTACCTGCGTACGGGGAAGCGACTGGCGAAGAAGACGAGCGAGATCACCCTCCAGTTTCGCGCCACGCCCCGGCGCCTCTTCCCGGCAACCGCGCCCGCGCCGAACCGGATCTCGCTCAAGATCCAGCCGGACGAGGGCGTTCACCTTCGGTTTGAAATCAAGCGCCCCGGAGCGGGACTGCGGACCCAACCGGTCGACATGGTCTTCGCCTACGAGGATCGCTTCGGACCGTCCGCCCTTCCCGACGCCTACGAGCGCCTCGTCTTGGACGCGCTCTGCGGAGACCCGTCGCTGTTCCTCCGTGCGGACGAGATCGAACGATCGTGGGCGATTGTCGATCCGATCCTGCGCCTGGAGACGCCGCCGCGCGTCTACCCGGAAGGCTCCTGGGGCCCGCCGGAAGCGGCCGCGCTGTTCGGCGAAGGCGCGCGCCGCTGGCTCGACGCGTGTCAGGAGGTTGACGGAACGTGAAGACGATTCGGTTTCCGACGCCCGACGCGCTGTTCGATCACGCCGCGGCCCGGATCGCCGCCGTCGCCGCCGAGGCTGTTCGAGCGCGAGGGCGATTCGTCGTCGCGCTCGCCGGCGGAGCGACCCCGCGCCCGCTCTACCAGCGCCTCGCCCGCGCGGCGACCGTCGACTGGACGGCCGCTCACGTCTTCTTCTCCGACGAGCGCTGCGTCCCCGCGGACGACCCCGCGAGCAACTTCGGCGCGGCGAAAGCGAGCCTGCTCGACCGCGTGGGCATCCCCGACGGGCAGGTCCGTCGGGTCGCGGGCGAGCGCAACCCGATCGACGCCGCCGACGCCTACGAGGTGCTCGTCCGCGACGCGCTCGGGCCCGAGGGACGATTCGACTGCGTTCTCCTTGGTCTTGGCGCCGACGGGCACACCGCATCCCTCTTCCCGCGACACCAGGCGCTGACCGAGACGGATCGCTGGGTCCTGCCCGTCCACGTCTCCACCGAACCGGCGTGGCGCGTCACGCTGACACTTCCTCCCATCAACGCCGCGCACCGCGTCCTCTTTCTCGCGGTCGGTGCGGCGAAGGCGAACGCCGTCCGTGCGCTCGTCGAGCGCGCGCCGATCCCCGCCGCGCACGTCCGCCCGTCCGGCGGTGAGTGCACGCTCCTCGTCGACACCGAGGCGGCGACGCTCCTCGACGCGTAGTCCCCCCCCGGCGGGCGAGCTTCCTGTTCGTCCTCTCCGCTTGATCTGCTTGCTCGCGAAAGGCGCATGGCGCTATGTTCTGCTGTCATAGTGGATTTCTGAGGAGGTTCAACGCGATGCGCTCATCCGTAGTCCAATGGCTGGCCGGGATCGTCGTCACCGTCGTCATCAGCGCGGTGCCCAGCGAGGCGGCGGAGTGGACGGTCGACCCGTCGCCGGAGGTCGGTGCGTTCTCGACGATCTGGGAGGCGGTCCTGTTCGCCGCGCCGGGAGACGTCGTTCGCGTCAATCCGGGAACCTACTGCGAATCCGTCGAAATCCTCACGTCGATCAGGCTCGTCGGAAGCATGGACGGCGTCGCCGAGATCGTGCCGACTGAACGATTCGCGGTGAAGCTCCACGGCGGCGCGAGTGGCGCCGTCCTCGAGAACCTGGCAATCCGCGGCACGAGCAGGCTCTCCCAAGGAGTCGTCGTCAGTGAGGTCAACAGCGTGACCGTCGACGGGCTCAAGATCATCGGCTGCGATGAAGGGATTCGGATCGAGGATGCGTCCAGCGTGGCGGTCCGCAACTGCAGCGTGTCCGGAAACGCCAACGGGGTCGTGCTCCGGAACTCGAGCGATTGCGCCATCGTCGGCAACACGTGTACGGACAACGTCTTCGGGATCGCGCTCGATCACGCGGAGGGGAACCGGATCGTCGAGAACGCGCTACGAGGGAACTTCGAAGGGGTCTCCGTCTGGACCGGTTCGACCGGCAACACGATCGAGGGGAATCGCGCCGAGGAGAACGCGACGGGGATCTCGGTCAACGCCGCGCGCAACCGGATCGTCGGGAACACCCTCCTCGTCAACGCCAACGGGATCAGTCTATGGGCGAGCACTTCCTGCTGGATCGAGGGGAATGCGGCGGCGGGGAACGGGACGGGAATCAACGTATCCGAGTCCGACGAAGTCACGATGACGGGGAACGACTGCTCGGGCAACGAGCAGAATGGGATCAACCTGCACGCCTGTACCGGCTGCGCCGTCGAGGGGAACGTGGCCTCGGGGAACTGGAGCTGCGGGATTCAGTTCGGCCACTGTGAGGACACCGCCGCATCGGGAAACGTCTGCGAGGAGAACCGCTACGCCGGGATGCAGCTCTGGAACTCGACCGGGTGCGACGTCCTCGGCAACAGGCTGGCGGCCAATCGGTTCGCCGGGCTGATCCTCTCCGGATTCACCTCGGGCGCAACGATGGAGGAGAACGTCGTCGAGAGGAACGGCAGGCACAGCACGGTCGATTGGACCGGCTGAGGACGCGTCGTCCCCATCGGATTGCCACGGTGCGCCCGTGGGGCTAGAATCCTCGGCACCAGCCAGAGTGGCGGAATTGGCAGACGCGCGGGACTCAAAATCCCGTGGCCCTTTGGGTCGTGTGGGTTCGACCCCCACCTCTGGCAGTAGGAAGCCCCCGCGCGCGGGGGCTTCTTCGCCATCGATCGGCCTCGCGTCTAGGCGTTGGCGACGCGGGCCGTGCCTTCCGGCTCGCGCTCGCGTGGCTCGCCCCACGGCGGACGCGGGGACGTCTCCCTCGTTCGGCGCCCGCGGCGCAGGTACGTAGGAATATCGAAGTCGTCGACCCCGACCCGGCTCTCCTGCTCGAGACGGGCGAGCATCGTCTCGTTGGTCAGTGCGGCCCCTTCCTCTTCGTCGCCGGCGTAGGTGACAGAGAAGCCGGTCGCGATGACAGTCAGCCGGACGGTGTCGAGTCCGTCTCGGATGGCGGTCCCGAAGATGATGTCGGCGCGATCGGAGACGGCCTCGCGGATTAGCGAGGCGGCCTCGGTCACTTCCTCGAGGGTCAGGTCCGAGCCGCCGGTGATGTTCATGATCACCTTGCGCGCGCCGCGGATCGAGCCGTCGAGGAGCGGCGACGAGATCGCGTTCCGCGCCGCTTCCTTCGTCTTCGATTCGCCCTGCCCCTCGCCGATTCCCATCATCGCCGTTCCTGCGCCGCGCATGACGCTCTCGATGTCGGCGAAATCGAGGTTGATCATCCCCGGAACGGTGATCAGATCGGAGATCCCCTCGACGCCCTGCCGGAGCACCTCGTCGGCGATCTCGAACGCTCGGGTGATCGGCGTCTCCGCCGGGGCGACGCGAAGGAGCTTGTCGTTGGAGATGCAGATCAGCGCGTCGACGGCCTGCGCGAGTCGCGCGATTCCGGACTCGGCCTTCTCCGCACGCGCGATTCCCTCGAACGAGAACGGACGGGTGACGATCGCCGTCGTGAGGGTCCCCGCCTCCTTGGCGATCGACGCGAAGACTGGCGCGGCACCGGTCCCGGTTCCGCCGCCCATCCCCGCAGTGATGAACACCATGTCCACCCCGCGAAGAAGATCGACGATCGACTCCCGACTCTCCTCGGCCGCGAGCCGGCCGACTTCGGGGTTTCCACCAGCGCCGAGGCCGTTGGTGAGCTTCTGGCCGATCTGGAGTGACCGGTGCGAGCGAACGACATCGAGGACCTGCGCGTCGGTGTTGACGGCGACGAGTTCGACGCCGTTCACCGATGTGTCGAACATCCGATCGACCGCGTTCCCGCCCCCGCCGCCGACGCCAACGACCATCAGCTTCGCCGGAGACGTGAAGTTCAGCTGCTCAGCCATCCGTTACCCCCGGAAGAAGCGATTGAACCACGCGAACAGCTTCCCGATGACCGACGTTCGCCTCGGCTCGCTGAACTCGGGCTTCTTGAAGTCCGTCGTCTCCACCGCGTAGCGCAGCAGCCCGATCGACGTGGCGTAGATCGGTGACTCGACGATGTCGCGCAGTCCGTGGATCCCCTGCGGGATCTTCCCGCGGCGGACCGGGATGTCGTACCGCTGGGCGGCGAACTCCGCGAGCCCATCGAGAAGCGACGTCCCTCCGGTCAGAACCAGTCCTGCCGGGACGAGATCACGGTACCCGGCGTCCTCGACCTCCTGCATCGCCAGGTCGAGCAGTTCCTCGACGCGCGGCTCGATGATCTTGGCGAGCTTCTTCTTCGAGACGAGTTTCTTCTCGTCCCCGCCGATCGTCGCCACCTCGATCTTGTCGTCCTCGCCGACGCTGTCGACGAGTGCGGTCCCGTGCTGCTTCTTGACGAGCTCCGCTTCCTCGATCGGCGTCTGCAAGCCGACGGTGATGTCGTTGGTGATGTGCTCGCCGGCGATCGGCACGACCTTGGAGAACCAGATGTCGCCGCCGCGGAAGACGCTGATGTCGGTCGTTCCTCCGCCGATGTCGATCAGAATGACGCCAAGCTCCTTCTCCGCCGAGGAGAGGACGGCAAGGGATGACGCGATCGGCTCAAGGACGATCTGTCGGATCCCGATCCCGAGGTTCTCAACGCAGCGCACCAGGTTGTGGACGGCTGTGATCGCCCCGGTCACGATGTGGACGTCGACCTCGAGACGGGTCCCCGTCATCCCGACGGGATCGGTGATTCCGTCCTGGCCGTCGACGATGTACTGTCGCGGGATGACGTGGATCATCTCGCTCTCGGGCGGGATCTGGATCGCCTGAGCCGTCTCCACCACACGCCGTACGTCATCTGCGGCGATGATCCGGTCGGGGCGGTTGATCGAGACCGTCCCGCTGTTGTTGATCGACGTGATGTGCTTGCCGGCGATCCCGACGTAGACGGCGTCAATGCGGGCGTCGGCCATGTTCTCCGCTTCCTCGACCGACTTCCGAATCGACGAGATCGTCCGGCCGATGTCGACCACCACGCCCTTCTCCAGACCGTGGGAGTCGGCTCTCCCCATTCCGATGATCTCAATGACCCCATCGATGACGTTCCCGACGAGAGCAACGACCTTGGTCGTTCCCACGTCGAGGCCGACGACGATCCGTTCCTTCCTCATCTCTTCACCGCCTTACCAGGTCACAAGTGTAGCTTCCCCCTCGAGCCGGAGATCGATCTGCCGGTATTCGCCGAGATCGACCGCACGACTCAACGCGACGAGGGCATCGATCCCTCGCGCGTGTACGTCGATCCCCCCGAGCAACACGCGGAGACCGGACTCCGCGTCCAGGGCGACCGAAGACGGATCGGAAACGTCGATCCGCTGAATGTTCAGCATCGTCAGCGCGTCGTGAACGCGCTCGATGAGGACTGCGACACGCTCGTCGAGGAGACGGGCGCCAGCCGTTGAAGCAGAGAAGCTCGCTCCCGTCAGCTCGACCAACGTGTCCTGGTCCTCGGATCCGACCGCGACGACGATCCCCCCGTCACCGACGGTGAGCGTTTCACCCTCAGACGTTCGCGCCCACACGAGCGGAACCCGTTCCTCTACCCGAATGCTGAGCGAGTGTGGGAAAGCGCGCCGAACCTCCGCCGCACGGATCCACGGCAGGGCGGCGACGCGCGCAGAGATCGTGGAGCGAGAGATCGTCAGCAGCGGACGCCCTCGATCGAGGTCCGCCGCCCGTCCCACCGTCTCCGCTGAGACGCGCTGGTTCCCGGAGACGATGATTTCGCGAAGATCGAAGAGACCTAGCCACGGTGTAGTTAAAGCAATGGCGGCAGCAGAAATGAGAACCCCCCCTACGACTACCGTGCGCGCGACAGCTCTCCGCCCGGTGCTCCCCTCCTTCACCCGTCACTGACCTCACTCTGATGCGAGCGAATCGTCCGACCCTTATACACCTTTTGTGCCCGAATGTCAATTCGCTTGCAGATCTCAGCGCCCTTCGCTCCGCATTCCAGGACAATGACTTAGTGCAGTTATGATTGTTTTTTGTTCGTCTCCCGCGGCCGCGTACTCTCCCTTCCAGTAAGGATATTGACGGGTCTGCTGTACCCCAACGGCGAGTAGGCCTGACGCCTCTCGCTCTCGAAACGGCGAAAACCCTGAGCCAGGCTACGAACTACGCGTTTGCGACCGGACCGATCCGAGATGCTTGTCGAGGAAGCGACCGTCAGTGAGGAACGCCGCGAGCGACTCGGTCACCGTCCAGACGTCCCCCGCCCCGAAGCTGACGATGAAGTCTCCCGGCTCGATGTTCGCCTCGAGAAACGCGAGGACTCGTTCCTTGTCGGCAATCGCGTGTACGGCTGCGTCCGTACTCGCGCGAATCGCGTCGACGACGACCTGCGAGCTCACTCCCGGAATCGGGCGCTCGCATGCGGGGTAGATCGGCGTGACGACCGCCAGATCCGCCCCGGCGAACGCCGCTCCGAACTCGGCTCCCAGATCGCGTGTCCGCGTGTACCGGTGAGGCTGAAAGACGGCGACGATGCGCCGATCCGGCCAACCGGAGCGGATGGCTGCAAGCGTCGCCTCCACCTCCTCGGGGAGGTGCGCGTAGTCGTCGATGACCGTCACGCCGTTCTCCTCGAGCAGCTCGAAACGTCGGTGCGGTAGGGCGAACGATTCGAGCGCCTCCGCCGCACGAGGCAGGTCGACACCGGTCAGCGCGGCCGCGCCGAGTGCGCAGAGGGCGTTGCGGACATTGTGCAAGCCGGGCGCGGGCAGTCGGACGCACCCGAGCCTCTTCCCGTCGAAGTGCAGGTCGAAGCGTGTGGTGAAGCGCTGGTGGCGAACCCGCTCGGCGCGAAGTCGCGCCCGTCCGTTCAGCCCGACCGTCATCGCGTCAGGAAGGGCACGCGCCAGGCGAGCCACGCGTTCATCGTCGGTGGCAAGGACGGCCCCGTCCGCCCGCGAGGCGAAGCGTCGGAACGCGCGTTCGATCTCGTCCACACTGCGGTACGTTCCTAGGTGGTCCTTCCCGATGTTCGTCACCACGGCGACGGCCGGCTTGACGGTGACGAAGTGACCATCGCTCTCGTCAATCTCGGCGACGAACCAATCCCCGTCGCCCCGATGGGCGTTCCCACCGAGCGCCGGACAGTGGGCGCCGATCAGGTAGCTCGGATCCTGCCCCGTCTCGCGCAGGATCGTCGCCGTCATCGCCGAGGTGGTCGACTTCCCGTGCGTCCCGGCAATCCCGATGCTCTGGTAGCGCTCGAGGAGAGACGCGAGCGCGTGCAGGCGGAGGACAACGGGTATCTCGCGTCTCCTCGCCGCGAGAACCTCGACGTTGCTCGGGGAGACGGCCGAGGAGACGACTACGCCGTCGAGCGGGCGGTCGACGTGATGCGGATCGTGGCCCAGCGCGATCGTCGCGCCGGCCTCCTTGAGGCGGCGGATCTCGCGACACTCTCTCACGTCCGAACCGGAGATCGTCGCTCCTTCCGACATCAGCACCGACGCAAGCCCGCTCATTCCCGCCCCGCCAATCCCGACGAAGTGGTACCGTTTCTCCGCTCCGATCACGCGTGGGCTCCCCTCATCCGTCCGACGATCTCGGCGAAGATCGCGGCGCGCGCTCCCGTCCGGCCGCTCCGTCGGGCATTCCTCGCCAGGCGGTCTAGCCGGGCGTCGTCCCCCGCGATCTCCTGCATCAATCTCACCAGCCCCCCCCGCGCAACAAGCTCGTCGTCCGCCACGGCGCACGCACCGTCCGCTCGAAGCCGGCCCGCGTTCTTCCGCTGATGGTCGTCGGCGGCACCACGCCAGGGGACGAGAAGGGACGCCTTCCCGCACGCGGTGATCTCGGCGAGCGAGGTCGCTCCGCTCCGGCAGACGACGAGGTCGGCCACGGCGAACGCGTGTCCCATCTCCTCCACGTAGGTCCTGACGACGACGTTCGCAGCGCCCGCTGCGCGCATCTCGTCCGCGAGGGCGCGCGTGCGCGTGTCATCGCCGGTCACGACCAAGATCTGGAGCTTCCGATCCTCGGCGATCCGTGTCGCGTCACGCCGAATCGCCTCGGTGAGCTCGATTGAGCCCGTCGATCCGCCGAAGACGAGGATCGTCCGTCGCTCCGGGTCGAGTCCGAATCGACGATACGCCTCGTCGGACCGCGTTACGTGGAGCATCTCCTCCCGAATCGGATTCCCGGTGACGACGAGCTTGCGTGCCCGCGGGAACGACGCCGCGGACTCGCGGAACGAGACCATCACGACGTCGACGAACCGGGCGAGGAGGCGATTGGCGAGCCCGCCGACCACGTTCTGCTCGTGGACCAGCGTGCGGATCGGGAACAGGCGTCCGAGCCACGCCGCCAGGAGAAGCGGCGGGAACGAGCTGTACCCGCCCACGCCGATCACGACGTGAGGGCGAACACGGACGAGGACCACGATCGACTCCACCAGCGCGACGGCAAGCTCCGCCAGGGCGCGGACCGCGCCGAGCGGCCGCCCCCGAGGGATCCCGCGCACGCGGATCGGGAAGAATCGAACGTCCGTCCATTTCGGCAGGATCCGCGCCTCGAGGCCGCGCCGCGTACCGACGTAGGCAACTTCGACGCTCGGGCTGCGGCGGCGCAACTCGTCGATCATGGCGATCGCCGGATAGACGTGGCCGCCCGTGCCACCGCCCGCGAACAGAACCCTCATTGCGCAACTCCTTCCTGGTCGCCATGCCGGGAAACGTTGAGCAGGACACCGACCATGGCTAGCGTCACGATGAGGGACGACCCTCCGTTGCTCAGGAACGGAAACGTCATCCCCGTCACCGGGAGAATCCCGACGACCACGCCTGCGTTCACCAACGCCTGGAATCCGATCGTGAATCCGATCCCGAACGCGAGGAGCTGTCCGAGCCGATCGGGTGCGCGTTCGGAGATGACGAACGCCCGCCAGACGAGAAGCCCGATCAGGCCGAGGATAACGAGCGTCCCGACGAGGCCTGTCTCCTCAGCGACGATCGAGAGGATGAAGTCGTTGTGGGCTTGCGGAAGGTAGAACAGCTTCGCCCGCGACGCACCGAGTCCGCGCCCGAGGAGTCCGCCCGATCCGACGGCGATCAGCGACTGCATCGTCTGGTACCCGGAGGACGTGCTGTACGCCCGCGGATCGAGGAACGACAGGATCCGTGCGAATCGGTACGGGGCGAGGCGGATCGCGAGCGCCACCAACGGGAGTCCGGCCCCGACGATCCCGGCGAGATGCCAGAGGTTCGCCCCGCCGAAGAAGAGCATCGCGACCGTTAGCGCAGCGTAGATGAGGAGCATCCCCAGATCCGGCTGGTTGAGGACGAGCGCCCCGAGAACGGCGAGGACCGCGAGGAACGGAAGGACGCCGTGGCCGAACGAGCGCACCCTCTCGCCCTTCCGGGCAATCGCAGCCGCAAGGTAGACGATCAATGTGAGCTTCAAGCACTCCGTCGGCTGGAACGCGAACGGACCGAGCGAGATCCACCGACCGTCAACGAATCCGATCGGAAGGAGCGTGATCGCGGTCAGGCCAATCGCTCCGACCAGCAGGACGTCGTTGATCGCCGCGAGGCGGTGATAGTCGAACCGCGCGAACCCGATGAGGAGCACGATTCCGACCAGGGCGGCGATCACCTGCTTCGCGAGCATGTGCGTTCCGCTCCCGTAATGTCGAAGCGAGAACGGCGCGCTCGCGCTGTAGAGAACGACGAAGCCAACGAGGACGAGAAGGGCCGCGATCCAGAGGAGTCTTCGATCGATCCGTCCGCTCACACCCACGCTCCGTCGTTCGCTTCTCGTGCGGATTCCGCCGAACCACAGATACGGCACGTGTCCCCACGATGAAAGGAACGGGGTTTGCGAGCGGGCGACGGTCTGGGACGATGCGAGGTGACCCGTGTCCCCCGTCCTACGCGCGCAGGTCCTTCGTCGAGCGCGGCACGAACCCCGGCCGACCCCGAACGGCACGTGCGAACGCGTCGCCCCGTTCGGCGTAGTTCCGGTAGGCGTCAAAGCTGGCGCACGCCGGAGAGAAGAGGAGAACGTCTCCGGCCCGAGCGACGGCGAGACCCTCCTCGACCGCGTCGTCGAGGCCGTCGGCTCGGAGAACCGTCGCCGGCGTCGATGCGAACAGCGGCTCGAAGTCAGCGGACGCCTCACCGAACAGGACGACGGCGCGCACGTCCCGTCGGCCGATCTCTGCGGCGAGTGCCTCGTACCCCGCTCCCTTGTGCCGACCTCCGATCAGGAGGACCGTCGGCGCGTCGGTCGCACGGAGCGCGGCGACGGCGGCATCGGCGTTGGTCGACTTGGAGTCGTCGATGGCGCGTATCCCGTCGATCGACCCGATCGCCTGCATCCTATGCGGCAGGTGGAACGCCTCGGACAGCGCGGCCAGTGGGACGGAGTCAGACTCGAGACGCAGGCCGAGGGCGGCAATCGCCGTCACCGCCGCCGCGAGGTTGGCTCGATTGTGCGAGCTGAGTCCCGCCGCCCCGTCGGGAAGCGCCGGGGGCGGCGCGTCGAAGTAGAGCCGCCGTCCGCGCCCCTGCGAGAACGCATCCCGAAGCGCGAACGGGAGAACCGCCGCGTCTCGCTCGGTCTGGAGCCGGAATAGACGCCCCTTGGCGGCCGCGTAGGCGGCCATCGACCCGTGCCGGTCGAGATGGTCGGGGGCGAGGTTGAGGAGGACGCCGACCCGCGGTCGAAGGAGGCGGCTCTGCTCCGCCTGGAAGCTACTCACTTCGAGGACGACGACGTCGCAGTCCGGGATCCGATCGAGGAGCGCGACGAACGGCGTCCCGATGTTCCCGCCGACGCACGGCGAGCGTCCGATCTCCCGAAGGAGCACGTCGATCAGCGTGACCGTCGTCCCTTTCCCGTTCGTGCCGGTGACCGCGACGATCGGGATCTCACCCGTCAGGGCAAACGCGAGATCGAGTTCGGAGATGTCGAGGAGCCCGCGTCGGCGGGCCGCACAGACGACCGGATCGTCGACGCAGACACCCGGGCTCAGGACGAGCGCATCCGCCGTCGGGAGGAAGCGCTCGGTGTGGCCTCCCTCCTCGAACGGGATCCCGCGGGCATCGAGCCAGCCTCGCGCCTCGTCGGAGAGGCGCCCCGCATCGCTCACCGACACGAAGATGTCGCGTGCGCGGCAGGACGCGGCAACCGCCCGCCCGGTCACGCCGAAACCGAGGACGAGGACGCGATCGATCGATCGGCCGGCGAGCTCGACGCTCATCCTGCCTCGATCAGTGTCTCGAGTTCGACGTCGGCGAGGTCCCGGGTCAGCTGGAGCCGGTCCGTCGTCGCGCCCCGCAACGCGACGCGCGGCGCGAGCCCGACGATCTCGCTCTCCAGAACCTCCACGCCGTGCCGGGTCGCCTCCTCGGCAACCCAGTCGAACGCGTCGACGACACGCGTCCGCTCGACGTCCGTCAGGTTCATCGACACCTGGGTGAGTGCGCGGCTCGGAAGCGAGAGCCCGAGCGCCTTGACGCCCGGAAGTCCTCCGTTCGCTTCGCGAATCGTCGCCGCGATCGTCCGAGCGACCGAGACGTCGTCGGTCGCCAGATTGACGTTGTAGGCGACGAGGAACCGACGCGCGCCAACGGCGATCGCGCCCGCCGTCGGGTGGAGACGATCGGGGCCGAAGTCCGCCTTCCCCCCGCGCGCTCGGAGCCGCTCGGCGACCCCGGCCGATCCGCCCCGACGCACGTCGGCCAGATTGCGGCACTCCGGTCGAAGCGCGGCGTGCTCGTAGAGGAAGACGGGAATCTCCAACCGACCCGCGATCTGCGCACCGACCTCGCGGGCCAGGTCGACGCACTCAGCGAACGGGGTCGCCGCGATCGGCACGAACGGGATCACGTCGACGGCGCCGATCCTCGGATGGACGCCCCGATGACGGCGCAGGTCGATCTCCTGTACCGCAGTCTCGACCATCGACAGGATCCCGCGGACGACGTTCGCACGCTCCCCAACGATCGTCAGGACGGAGCGGTGGTGATCCGGATCCCGGTGGACGTCGAGGACGCGGCACCCGGCTTCGCGAACTTCACCCGCAATCCGCTCGATCGCCCGAGAATCGCGTCCCTCACTCAGGTTGGGAACGCACCCGACCACGGGCAGTCACCCGCTGCGGACGAGGAGAGAGACCGTCGCCAAGGCGACCTTCTCTCCGTTGACGGTCGCCTCGACCCGCGCCTGGAGAAGCCCTCGACGCCGCCGAACGACGTTTGCATCGAGTCGAAGCTGATCCCCGGGGACGACCTTGCGACGGAATCGCACGTTCTCGGCGCCGACGAGATACCCCATCGCGTCCGCCGCGCCCTCGCCGACCGTGCCGGAGAGGAACGCGGCGGTCTGTGCCATCGCCTCGAGGATGAGCGTCCCCGGCATCACCGCTTCGAGGGGTTCGGGGAAGTGTCCCTGGAAGTACGGCTCGTTGATCGTCACGTTCTTGATCGCGACGACCCGTTCCGGGTCCTCCTCGAGGACGCGATCGATCATCAGGTAAGGATATCGAAGGGGGATGCTCGAACGGATCCCCTCGATGTCCCGCCCCGACACGTCGGCTCCTCTCTACAGGAAATCGCCGACGACAGCTTTCACCTCGGCGGTGATGTCGTCGAGCGCTTCGGGATCCCGGTAGACAAGGACGTTCTTCACGCGCAGAACCATGTCGTAGCCCTTGTCGATCGCGACCCGCTGGGCAACCTGAACGATCTTGAGAGTCGCCGCCTGCGTCAGACCTTGGTCAAACTGGGTGAACGCGTTCTTGGCGGTGTCGAACCGACTTTGGAACTCGAGCGGGTCGACAACGCCCATTCGCGCAATCGAGACCAGGTTCTTGACCTCGTTTGCAAGGAGCTGCGCCATCTCTTTCCACTCCTCGAGCTTGGAGCGCAGGTCAGCGAAGTCGTCCGACGCGATCATCCGATCGAGCGCGCTGATGTCGATCGCCAGCTGTCCATCGAGAAGCTCTGCCTGCAGCTCGCCCGCCCGCTGCTGGTACTCGTCCTTCGAGATCGTGCTCGCTTGGTACTCGCTCTGGAGGTCAGCGATCTTCTGAAGCGTTTCATTCACGCGCCCGCGCAGCTCCGCCGTCGCTTCGATGAACACGGAGAACGCCTCTTCGACATCGATGTACGCAACCCGGAAGCTTCCGCCCGAGCCCTGCTGCCCTTCGAGCTCCTCGACCCGTTGCTCCAAAGCCTGAACGTCTGCGCCGTCTCCCCCCCCAGCGGAGGGGAGGACGAACTGCAAGACAAGCGCTCCTACCGCGAGGAGCAGGGCGAGACCGGCAACGTATAAACCACTCCGAGACATGCGATTCCTCCTTGTTCGTCGTCCGTGGGCACTTCCGCGCGATTATAGGGCTCAGCTTCGCTCTCGTCATCCACCCCTAGAACATCGGACCGAAGCCGAAGTCGAACGTGGGCATCCAATCCAGGTCATCCCCGAGGACCCACGCGAAGTCTAGTCTCAGGTGCATTCCGGCCACCTGGATTCCGATCTCGAGGCCAGTCGATGCCATCGCGTCGTCGACACGAATCGAGTTTAGATCAACCCCGGCATCCAGGAAGGCGGTGAGAACCAATCCTTCGGTCAACTGAAGCCGGTGCTCCAGGTTTGCGATCAGCATCCGCGTCACCGATTCGGTCTCCGCCCCCCGGACCGTCGCCGATCCCCCCAACGAGTACTTGCTTGACGCAGAGAGATCCTCGCTCCCCCACGCGAGGTAGAAGCGCAGTGCGAGAACCTGATCCCACTCCCGCACCCAACCGGGAACGGGCTCGTATCGGATCCACAACAGGCCGAGCTTGGTGAACTCCTCTCCGGGCGCGAACCCTCCCGCCTGCGCGATCGAGAGGCTGCGTCGATCTCCGGCGGTCGGGAAGCTGGGATCATCTGCGTCGTTGTAGACGAGCGCCAGATTCACCGTAGCAATCGTCGTCCACTCGTCGCTGCCGATGAGGTGCACATCGTCGTGCGTGTATCCGATGGACAGATCCGTGTAGTCTCCGATCGGGTAGTCGAACGTCGCTGTCCCCCCGACGGTGAGGTACTCGCTCGTCTCGTCGTTCTCCTCGACCTCCGCGATCGTTCGATAGACGTCGACGCCGACGCGATCGAATCCCGGGAAGCGCGCTACACTGTCGTACCCGAGCGTCCACGAGCTCTCCATCGGCTCCTCTTCGGTGCTGACCAATCCGCGATCGTAGGTCAGGGACACGTCCTGCCCCTTGCCGAACAGGTTCTTCTGCGCAATCGAGACCTCGCCGAGAATCCCCCCCGAGTTCGGGTCGACCGTCAGCGCACCGTTCACCCCGCCGAGCGAGTCCTTCTCGGTGATGACAACGAACAGACGGACGCCGTCGTCGGACCATTCGGGCAGGAGGTCAATCGTCTCGAAGTAGTCGAACGAGTTGAGACGCTGATACGCGACGCGAAGATCGCTCCACGTCACGACATCGCCGACTTCAAAACCGAGGTTGCGAAAGACGACGTAGTCCTCCGTCCTGGTGTTTCCGGAGAGGAGGATCTCGGAGAGCACCCCCTCCTCAACCCGGAACCGGAGGGTCCCCCCGTCGAGACCGGCCACGGAAAAGCGAACCATCAGGTACCCCTCACGCTGGTAGAGGTCGTACAGCCCTTCGACGACGCACAGCATCCCGTAGTTGTCGACCGGCCCGGCCGGGATCTCGCCGAGCGCGTCCGTGGCGATGTCCATCGGGAACGCGTCGACACCCGTCAGCGTGATCGCGTCGAACTCGATCGGGGTCTCGACGAGCACGCGCTCCGTCAGCGTCCAGTTCAGCAGGACCTCGTCCGACGCGCCACTCGCTTCCGGAACGACCGCGACGTCGGAGAAGTAGACCGAATCGCGCAAGGCGACCATCACGCGCTGCGCGTCCGCCTGCAGAAGCGGTTCGCCGAGCGGAAGATCGATCATCTTCTCGGGCACGCTCTGCGGGACCGTTGTCAGTCCTTGGATGAGGTTCCCTACAACGCGCCCCTCGACGAACTCGATCGCCAGCCGATCGGACACCGCGACATCTCCGACCGAGACGAGAACGTACCCTCGTTCGTTGTAGTCCGAGATGACCTTCATCAGCGCCGTTTCGAGCGCGCTGCGATTGAGGACACGCCCCTTCCGGATCCCCTCTCGACGCAGGGTCTGCTTGATCGTCGCCGTCGGCATGATCCGCAGCTGAAACAGCTCCACGCCAAACAGGCTGTACGAGCGCTTGTTCACGTTACCCGTGATGACGATCTCGTCGATCACCGGGTACTCGACGACGCGGAAGACCACCACCCCATCGTCGGACACGTCGGGGACGACCTCGCGGAACCACCCCAGATCGTGGATCGACTGGGCCGCAGATCTGAGGTCAGACTCGCGAATCTCGTCGCCAACCTCGAAGACGATCACGTCGCGAACATCCTTCTCGTCGATCTCCGCCAGCCCGTCGAAGACGATGTCGGTCACGGCCACAGGGAACGCCGCCGACACGGCGGTCGACACCATCAGCATCGAAAGGGCGAAGAAAAGCCCCCTCGCGAAACATCTCAGCATGCAGACCCTCCTCGAGCGGTTCCGTCGTCGAGCAGCACCGAGCCTACGCGGTTGTCACCCGCGCGATCGAGAGACTCTACCGTCCCCGTGTGGTTTTTTCATGAACGGGCGGACCGACCGGTCACCCGCTGACCGCATGGAGCTGCGCCCGGTAGCGGAGGGCTTCGGCGACGTGTGCAGCTTCGATACGGTCCGCCTGTGTCAGGTCCGCAATCGTTCTCGCGACGCGTAGGACGCGAACGTGCCCTCGCGCACTCAGGCCGAACCGCGCCACCGCGCGGCGCAGGAGCGTGGTCGCTTCCTCGTCGAGTCGACAGAACGAGCGGACGCCGTCGGCGTCGAGCTCGGCATTGGAGAAGCGCCCATCGGCTTCGCTCATCCGCTCCCACTGCACGCGGCGTGCCACCTCGACCCGCGCGCGCACGTCGAACGATGCCGTCTCCTTTCGGTTCGCGAACAGGTCCTCCACCGGAAGCCGTGGGACCTCGACGAACAGATCGATCCGATCGAGCAGTGGACCGGACAGACGTCGTCGATAACGGTGAACGTCGCGAATCGAGCAGCTGCACGGCTGGATCGGGTCGCCGAGGAATCCGCACGGGCATGGGTTCATCGCCGCAACGAGCGCGAACGCCGCCGGGTAGCGAACCGAGACGCCCGATCGAGACAGAAGGATCGATCGGTCCTCGAGCGGCTGCCGCAGCGTCTCCAGCACGCGACGATCGAACTCAGGCAGCTCGTCGAGGAACAGGACCCCGTGGTGCGCGAGGCTGATCTCGCCCGGACCGGGGATCCCGTGTCCACCGCCGACCATCCCCGCGTAGGAAATCGTCTGGTGCGGTGCCCGAAACGGGCGCTCGGTGACGAGCGAGCGCCCGCTCTCGATCAGACCGGCGATGCTGTAGATCCGCGTCACTTCGAGCGCCTCCGCGAACGAGAGCGGCGGGAGAAGCTCCGGGAGGCATCGGGCGAGCAAGCTCTTCCCTGCGCCGGGCGGACCGACGAGTAGGAGGTTGTGCGCCCCGGCTGCGGCGACCTCGAGCGCGCGCTTCGCCTCCGTCTGACCGCGGATGTCCCCGAGGTCGTGGCGGATCGCCCCTCGTTCCCTCTCAAGGAGGCGTGCAGCGTCCGACCGATGGGGCGCGAACCCATCGTCACCGCGAAGGAATCCTGCCGCCTCCGCCAGCGACGCGACCGGGTACGCGGTGACTCGTTCGTCGAGCGACGCTTCAGCGACGTTCCCGGCAGGGACGACGACCGCGTCGAGTGTCCGATCCGCCGCCGCAAGTGACAGCGGGAGAATCCCGGCCACGCTCCTCACGTCGCCGTTCAGGGCAAGCTCGCCGACGTAGAGGTGTGTCGCTGATGCCGCCGGAAGCTGCTCCGAGCCGATTAGGATTCCCAGTGCGATCGGCAGATCGAATCCGACGCCGCCCTTTCGAACGTCGGCCGGCGCGAGATTTGCGGTGATCCGACCGGCGGGGAAGGAGAATCCCGAGTTCCGGATGGCGCTGCGGATCCGCTCACGGCTCTCGGAGACCTCCTTCTCCGGCAGGCCAACGATCTGGAACGTCGGCAACCCTCCGGCGACATCGCATTGGACCTCGATCAGGCGTGCCTCGATGCCGACGACCGTCCCGCTCGTGAGACGCGCGAACATCCCTCACCCCGCCCGGAACGCGTCGCGGTGGAGTCGCGGGACTCCTCCCGAGAACGCCACGACGTCGAAGCGCGCGGCAAGATCGCACGCCTGCTCCTGCATGAACTGGGCTGCTGTGGAGACGATTCGCCGTTGCTTCGCCGCGTCGACCGCGCTCTCCGGCCCGCCGAACCCATCGGTCTCACGGGCCTTGACCTCGACAAAGACGAGGACCTCCCCCTCGCGAGCGACGATGTCGATCTCCCCGAACCGCGATCGCCAGTTGCGCGCCACGATCTGGAACCCCCGCTCCTTGAGGAAGGCACACGCTCTCTTCTCTGCATCGACACCCGACAGCGACATGGTGATCCCTCCTCTTATATTCTCTTTCCCGTCTTCTCGCAACTCCCCGGACTACGCGAATTGCGCGTCACAGAGAGCCGAGATACAATGCGGCTCGCACGTTTCGTGTGAGAGGATTGGATGGGAACGCTTCTGAGGAACATCCGCCCGATCGTCGGGTCGGTCGGCACGATCTCCCCCCGTTTCGCGGACGGAATCATCATCGATGTCGTGGACGGCACGACCGCGGAGACGCGGGAGGATGAACTCATCGAAGGGCACGATCGACTCGCGTTCTCCGGATTCACCAACGCGCACACGCACCTGGCAATGGTCCTCTTCCGAGGACTCGCCGATGACGTGGCACTCCGCGCGTGGCTCGAGGACCACGTCTGGCCGATCGAGCGGACGCTCCGCCAGGAGGACGTCTACTGGTGCACGCTCCTCGCCCTCGCCGAGGCGATTCGCGGCGGGACGACGTGCCTCGCCGACATGTACTTCCATACCGACGCCGTCGGCCGTGCGATCGAGGAGAGCGGGCTGCGCGCCCTCATCTCCTACGGGATCGTCGCCGATTCGCTCGACGCGGTCGGGCGGGCCGAACTGACAACTGCGCGCCGGATCGTCGAGCGATGGAACGGCGCCGGCGACGGCCGGATCCGGGCCGCGGTCAGCCCGCACGCCGTCTACACGTGTGGGGAGGATGTGTGGCGGGAGGCCGCAGCCTTGGCATGCGACCTGGACGTCCCCATCCATACGCACCTCGCGGAGACACGGGGCGAAGTCGACGAGTGGAGAGGACGAACGGGCGAGAGTCCCGTCGCCTACCTCGACCGGATCGGCGCACTCGAGGCGCCGACGGTGGCCGCGCACTGCGTCCACGTAGACCGCGCGGACGTCGCGATCCTGGCGCAACGCGGCGTGAACGTCGTCCACTGCCCGAAGTCGAACGCGAAGCTCGGAAGCGGGATCGCCCCGATCGTCGCGATGCGCGAGGCCGGGGTCACCGTCGCCCTCGGAACCGACGGCGCCGCCTCGAACAACCGTCTCGACATGATCGAGGAACTGCGCGCCGCCTGGATGATGCAGCGAGCGCACGCCGAGGACCCGAGGGCTCTCTCGGGGCGCGAGGCGGTCTCGATGGCGACCGACGCCGGACGCAGCGCCCTCGGAATGCCGGAAGGCGATCTCACGATCGGCGCCCCGGCCGACATCGTCCTCGTCGAGACGACCGGCAGCCACATGCGTCCGCAGCACGACCCGATGTCGGCACTGGCGTACGCCGCCAACACGGGGGACGTCACCGACGTCGTCGTCGCCGGTCGCACGCTGATGAAGGATCGGGAGCTCCTCACGATCGACGAGGAGCGGGTACAATCGGAAGTCGAGCGCCTGCTCCGCAGGCACAGAGCCTAGTGACTGCCCCGCCTGGGAGGGTGGAACGACCCCCCGCTCGGACGAGGGAGAGGAGTGAAATGGGACTGAACGCAGAGAAGAAGTCGGAGATCATTCGGGAGTATCGGGAGAACGAGAAGGACACCGGATCCGCCGTCGTCCAGATTGCCTTGCTCACCGAGCGGATTCGCGAGCTGACCGAGCACCTGGGAACCCACAAGAAAGACTTCAGCTCACAGCGAGGGTTGCGAAAGCTCGTCGGCCAGCGTCGTCGCTTGCTGAAGTACGTCAAACGTCAAGATCTCGCAGGGTATCGCGAACTGATCGCGAAACTGGAGATCAGAGGAGTCTAGAGATTTCATGTACATCCGTGAGAACATCCAGTTCAATGGCAAAGAGCTAGCACTTGAGACCGGACAGATCGCGCGACAAGCCGACGGCGCCGTGCTCGCCACGCACGGTGACACCCACGTCCTCGTGACCGTCGTCACGGCGGACGCACGAGAGGACATCGACTACTTCCCGCTGCGCGTCGACTACGAGGAGCGGTTCTACGCAGCGGGCAAGATTCCGGGCGGATTCTTCAAGCGAGAGGGCCGACCGAGCGACGTCGCCATCCTGAGCGGCCGAATGATCGACCGTCCGATTCGACCCCTGTTCCCCGACGGCTACAACAACGAAGTCCAGATCATTGCGACCGTTCTCTCCGCGGAGCCGGACTGCCCGCCGAACTCCCTTGCCATCCTGAGCGCGTCGGCGGCGCTGATGATCTCCGACGCACCGTTTGCCGGCCCGATCGCCGGCGTCGACGTCGGACGCAAGGACGGGCGATTCGTCGTGAATCCGGACGCCGAAGCCGTGGAGATGGGCGGGGCCCACATCACCGTCGCCGGGACGAAAGAGACCGTGACGATGGTCGAAGGGATGATGGGCGAACTCTCCGAGGACGAGGTCGTCGAGGCGATCGAGTTCGCACATCAGGCGATCCGCGAGCTGATCGCGCTTCAGGAGCGATTCGTCGACCGCCTCGGGCCGATCAAGAAGACGGCCGTCGAGGCTCCGGTGGTGGATCACGCGCTGATCGATCGGGCACGCGAGCTCGTCTGGAACGAGTTCCCGTCGATGCACACGCTCGACGGCAAGCGGGCGCGCAGCGATTTCGTGGACGAGCTGAAGCGCCACGCCGTCGAGCGCCTCGTCCCCGAGGGAACCCTCGAGGAGGAGGCGAAGGACCGGACGCGAGCGGTCGAGGACGCAGTGGAGTCCCTCCTCGAGACGTACATGCGCCAGGAGGTCCTGGAGCGAGGCGTCCGCCTCGACGGTCGCCGCCCGGATGAGATCCGGCCGATCTCCTGCCGCGTCTCCGTCCTCCCGCGCACGCACGGATCCGCCCTGTTCACGCGCGGCGAGACCCAGAGCCTGGGCATCGTCACGCTCGGCGCGACCCGAAACGCGGAACAGATCATCGACCAGATGATGTTTGACGGCCGGAAGCGCTTCATGCTGCACTACAACTTCCCGCCGTTCTCGGTCGGCGAAGTGCGGCGGATCGGCTCGCCGAGCCGCCGTTCGATCGGCCACGGCTACTTGGCCGAGAACTCGGTGAAGCCCGTTCTTCCGGATGAAGAGACGTTCCCGTACGTCATCCGCGTCGTCTCGGAGATTCTCGAGTCGAACGGGTCGTCGTCGATGGCGACCGTCTGCAGCGCCTCGTTGGCGATGATGGACGCGGGGATCCCGATCGAGAAGGCTGTCGCCGGGATCGCGATGGGGATGATCGAAGACCCGGTGACCAAGCGCCACGTCGTCCTCACCGACATTCAAGGCGCCGAGGACCACCACGGCGACATGGATTTCAAGGTCGTCGGCACGCGAGACGGCGTGACCGGATTCCAGCTCGACGTCAAGGTCGGCGGGATCGACAGCGCCACGATGCGCGAGGCGCTCGACCAGGCGAAGACGGCCCGACTCGCCATTCTCGACGAGATGGAGAAGGCGATCCGCGCTCCGAGAAGCGATCTCTCCGCGTACGCCCCGCGGCTGGTCACGATTACGATCCCCGTCGAGAAGATCGGCCTGGTCATCGGCCCGGGAGGGAAGACGATCCGCCAGATCGTCGAGGACTCCGGCGCCGAGATCGACATCGCCGACGACGGGACGGTCAAGATCGCCAGCCCGGATGCGGAATCGGTCGAGATCGCCCAGAAGACGATCGAAGACCTGACCGCCGATCTCGAAGAGGGGATGGTGTTCGACACCAAGGTGACGCGCATCGCCGACTTCGGCGCATTCGTCGAGCTCCCCGGAGGAGGAGAGGGCCTCGTCCACGTCTCCAACCTCGCATCGGGATTCGTCGAGAAGGTCACTGACCATGTCTCCGTCGGCGACGAGATCACGATCAAAGTGATCGGCGAGGACAAGATGGGCCGCCCCGACCTCAAGCGGATCGACGGGGACGACGACGGCGAGGACCGCCCGAGGCGTGACCGTGATCGCGGAGGGCGCAAGGACGCGCCGCGGAAGGCGGCGCCCGCCCCGGAGATCAAGGCCGGCGACATCATCGAGGGAACGGTCACCAACACGACCGACTACGGCGCGTTCGTCGAACTCGCCCCAGACGTCACCGGCTTGGTGCACATCTCGGCTCTCTCCGAGGACTACGTCCGCCGCGTCACCGACGTCGTGCGAACCGGTGACCACGTCACCGTCGAGGTGATGAACGTCGACGAGCGAGGCCGCTACAAGCTCCGCCGTATCGAGCCGGACAAGGCGGATCGCGAGCCGGAGCAGCAGGAGCCGGAGCCTGACGACGATCAGCCCCAACCCGAGGGCGAAGAACGTCGGGCAGAAACCCCGACCGCCGAGGAGGAGCAACCGCCGGTGGAATTCGAGGATCGTTGGTAGAGGAAGTCCTCTACGATCGAACCTACGCAACGCGCCTCGAGAACGGACTGCGGATCTTCGTCGAGGAGGATCCGCAGTCCCGTTCGGTGAGCCTGGCAACATGGATCCACGTCGGAAGCCGTGACGATCCCCCGAATTCCCAAGGGATCGCTCACTTCATCGAACACCTGGCGTTCAAGGGCACGACCCGGCGAGACGCGGTCGATATCTCGCGGGAGATCGACTCCGTCGGCGGGAGCCTGAACGCCGGAACCGGCCGCGAGTCGACTGTCTTCTACGCCGATGTCCCCGCCGAGGGACTCGACACGGCCGTCGATCTGGTCGACGACCTCGTACGGAATCCTGCGTTCGAGTCGGACAAGATCGAACTCGAGCGAACCGTCGTCCTCGACGAGCTCCGCGGACACGCGGACGACCCCGAGGCCGTCTCGTTCGATCGGTTCTTCGGTCGCGTCTGGAACGACGGCCATCCCCTCTCTCGACCCGTTCTCGGCGCCGACGACGCCGTCCGGACGATCTCCCAAGCGCAGGTCACGGCACACCATCGCCGGCACTACCGCCCAGATCGAATGGTCGTCGTCGCCTGTGGTGCGGTCGACGCCTCGTCGCTCATCGGGTCGATCGCGACACGATACGACGCCCCTCCGGCGGCTTCGATTGCCGAGAATCCACAAGCTCCTCCCGACTTCCGCGTCGGACGACACCACGACACGCGCTCGTCGGCGCAGACGCACATCTACGTCGCCCTCCCCGGCTCGCCGACCACCGACCCCGATCGATACCCGATGGAGGTGCTGAACGTCCTTCTCGGTGACGGCACCAGCTCGCGTCTCTTCCGGGCGATCCGCGAGGATCGCGGACTCGCGTACTCGGTCGGTTCGACCGTGATGCGCTATTCCGACAGCGGCCTGTGGATGATCTACGCCGGGACGGCGCCGAACCTTGCCACCGAGGTTCTCGAGCGGATCGAGCACGAACTCGAGATCCTGAACGCGAACGGCCCCGAGGAGGAGGAGATCGTGCGCGCCAAGGCTCGCCTCCGCGGACTGTTCATCCTGAACATGGAGTCAAACGCCAGCCGCGCGATGCGGATCGGGACCGCTGCGGTCCTCGATCGCGAGATCCTCTCACCGAGCGACGTGCTCGCTCGACTCGACGCCGTCACGACGGCCGACGTCGCCGCCGCCCTCGACCGCTTCCTCCGCCTCGAGTCGCTTCACGTCACCACCGTCGGCCCGGAGGCGTAGCCGCCTCGACCTTGTGGCGCTCGCCGTGCCTGCGGTACGATGGCACGCCATGGCGGTCGCGATCTACCCCGGAACGTTCGACCCGATCACGTTCGGACACATCGACATCGTCCGACGAGCCCGCAAGCTGTTCCGCAAGCTGTTCGTCGCCGTCGTCGCCAATCCCCACAAGAAACCCCTATTCACCGTGGAGGAACGGGTTCAGATCACCAACGCCGCCCTGTCCGAGGAGGGGATCAACGGGATCGAGGTCATCAGCTACGACGGGCTACTCGTCAACTGTGCCCGCGCCCACGGGGCCGACGCGATCGTCCGCGGACTGCGCGCCAACTCCGACTTCGAGTACGAGTTCCAGATGGCCCTCACCAACCGCGACCTCGCCCCCGAGTTCGAAAGCGTCTTCTTCATGACGGCGGGCAAGTTCAGCTTCCTCGCGTCGTCGATGGTCAAGGAGGTCGCCTCCTACGGGGGCGACGTCTCGACGTTCGTGCCGCGCTCGGTGCAGGACGCCCTCACGGAGAAGCTCCCCCAGGCAGGTCGCCTGCCGGCCTAGGTCACCGCCACCGGGAACCGCTTGATCAGCAGATCCTCCGCGTAATCCCCCGGGTAGACGTCGACCGTGCCGAATGACTCATAGCCGACCTTGTGGAAGAATCCCGGCGCCTGGAACGAGAGACAGCACCCCTGTGCGGCGACGCAGCCTTGAGACTTCGCGATCCACTCCGCCTCCTCGATCAGCTTCCGGCCGTACCCCCGCCCTCGATATCGCTCAGCAATCCAGATCTCCTCGAGAGCGAGCACGTGGACCGGCGTTGACGCCGCCAGCCCGCCGACGAGGTCGCCGTTCTCATCCCGCAAGGCAACCTGAACTGGAGAGCCCGCGTACGCGTCTCCGTCTCCGACGTGGGCGACGCAGTGCGCGTGCAGGCCACGATGCACAGTCTTCATCTCGTCCTTCGACGGTGAGGACACGAGCGTGTAGCCCGCACGCTCGTTCTCTCGCGCGCGGCCTGCGACGGATTCGATGACGACTGGTGGAGACGGGAGCGTCTTGGAGAGGACGTGCTCGGTCATCCCGAACGGATAGCCCTCGTAGACGCCGTTCAGCTCGTATCCGATCCGTGGGTAGAAATCGGCGCCTTGCCAGTCGAACGTCCAGGTTCCGGCGCCGACGCACCCGTTCTCGTGGGCCATCCGTTCCGCCTCGAGGATCAGCCAGCTTGCAATCCCCCGGCCGCGATGCACCTCGGCTGTCCAGAGGACCTCGAGCCACATCACGCCGAGGATCGAGCTGACGTTGATCCCGCCGACGATGACCTCGTCCGGATCCTTCACCGCGAGGTCGAACACGAGCCCCGGTTCCGTGTCCCCCGGGAAGTGAAATCGTCGATTTGTCTGCACTTGGTTGTGCTCGTCGAGTTTCGTCCTGACAAACGCGATCTCGTCGTCCGTCGGCTTGTCGTCGATCACGATCCGATCCGAGCGGGTCTCACGATGCATCAAGATCCCTCCAACGTCGATTCCTCCCACCGCTTCGCGGTGACCGTGGCACACCAGCACATCCGGCGGCTTCCAACAGCATCAAGTGCAGGCATCGACGATTCCGATCCTACCTGTTGCGCCTTCGCGTGACCACGCCGCGCGTCTGCGCTACAGCCGTCCGAGTCCGGACGCGAAGTCCAACACGATCTCGGCCAGACGCTCGTGGAGCGGCGGTGGTGGCGGCGGTCGGTTCGGCCACGGGATCTGCGTCGAGGTCAACACACGCATCAGATCGTATGAGTTCGAGTACAGGACGATCGCGACGTGCTCCTCGGGAATGCAGAACGCGAGACAGAGGTGCCCGTGAATCTGGCCGAAGTGGCCGACGCGAAGCGGGAGGCCGCTCGACTCCTCGCGCCAGATCATGCAACCGTACCCATACCGATCCGCGAGCGGAAGCGATGTCGCCAAGTGCTCCGGCGACGTCATCAGCGTCAGCGACTCCGCCGAGAGGAGTCGGCCGCTCGACCATCCGTCGAGCCACGCCAGGAGATCGTCCATCGTGGTGTGCACGCCGCCTGCGCCGTGAACCAGGCTTAGGTTGGGACTCGGGTAGACCTCGAACTCCGCGTCCGGGGCGTCGTTTCGGTGGTAGGCGGTGACCAGATCCTCCGGGCATCTCACCGGATCGTACCCCGTCTCCTCGAGCCCGAGCGGCGCGAGCAAGTGCTCGTCGAGGTACGTCGCGTACGGGACGCCGGCGACCGACTCGACGAGGTGCCCGAGGAGATAGAAGTTTGAGTTCGTGTAGTTCCACCGCCGACCCGGATCGGAGTCCATCGACTGCCCGCGGAGGATGTCGACGACGGTCTCGAACGCCACCGGTCCGGGGATCCAACGGAGCGCCTGGCCCTCGTCGGTCCGGATGTACGACGGGATCCCCGACGTGTGCGTCAGCAGGTGGCGCACCGTCACCCCGCTCCACGCGTCCGGACACCCCTCGAGATAGGCGGAGATCGGCGCGTCGAGCTCGACCGCGCCGCGTTCGACGCACTGGAGGACCGCCGTCGCCGTGAGCATCTTCGTCGTCGAGCCAACGTAGAAGCTGTCGGTCGGCGCCAGCGGGGTGCCCACGTCGAGGTCGGACGCTCCGAAGCAGAGGATCGCCCCGTCCGCGTCGCCGACGCGGAACCCGACCATCAGCCCCGGGATGTCGTGACCGGCGAGCGCGTCGCGGACCGCCCCCACGATCGCGTCGATGACACGCTGCGGAACCGCGCCGTCGACCGACACGTTTGCGAGATGCGTCCCTTCGGCGCGCACCCCGACGCCAAGGCCGAGGCCGATCACCAGCAACCCGATCACTGCCAACATGGATCTTCGCACGATGCCTCCGTACCTCCGTAGCCGGCCGCCCGAGCCGGCGCCCGCCCGGTTCACCAATCCAGGCTCCTCCGAACCGATCTTGAAGGAATGCTCACCACGGTCGCCGCCGACAACCCGAGCCACGCCGATCGACGGAATCTCGCTCTCGGCCGTCTCGTCAGCGTCTTCGATCGGAGGAGGCGGACCCGGACCGACCACGCCCCGACGCGATCGTCTCAGTGACCCGGTTCTTCCGCTCGGTGCCGTCTCCGGCGCCAGACGATGACGAGACCGACCAGGCTGATCGCCGACATCGTTGCCGCAAAGGCGACCCAGCCCCACTCGCCTCCCGGCGCGGCCCGGTGCTCGGGCCGCACGTCGAACCCGCGCCACGGGCCCGCTTGGCTGAGAACGTAGATCAGAACGCGTACCGCGTGAACGATGACCGTTGCTGCCGTCAAGCGAAGAGAGAGCCGAGCGAATCGCGCCGTCGCCGAACACCACCAGACGATCGCCGACAGGAAGACGCCGGCGTTCAGCGCGAACTCGAGAGCGAGGAGCGCCGCCACCCACGGAACGAAGGTCGTGAGTCCACCCCCGAGCGTCATGACGATCGTCTTGCCGAGGAGGACCCAGATCCCGATCCCGACGAGCGCTGCGTAGGTTCTCTGCCGATTCCAGGTCACTTCGCCTGCCCCCTCATTCGAGGAATGCCGTCCCCGCAATCCTCATCACGATGCTACAAGCCGTTGAATCCGGACAGCAAACGAACTCGGCTGTGACACGCCGCCAGGATCGATCCCCATCTCGTACGGCGTACCGCGGTAGCGCCAGAGGCGAGTTCCTCCGTTCTCGAGGACGCGGAGGAACCCGGTCAGGCTGTCGACGAACCACGGGCAGAGCCGGCCGAGTTCGTCCGGGTAGCGGACGTGTCGCCGACCATCCGCGGGCAGCGGCCATCACGCGGAAACTCGGCGAAGACCAAGTCCGATGTCTCCGCCCTACTGCTTGTCGGACGAGACACCGCAGGAGGCACGAATCGCCTCTTCAGCGATTGCGCTGCGAACGGCCAGAATGTCTCTAGCCTGTCGAGTTTCGCAGTAGTGTTTGCAGTTGGCGGGTTGAGGCAGGGGGAAGGAAGAGGGTCACCAAGGCGACACTCTCAGGAATCAACCGAGAAGCCTGGGAGGTTGTCCGATGACCCTCGA
>Ga0180430_10000435_pt1 | contig 45002 bp, 34 predicted proteins | sample SS_ome_9_FD_132999 | JGI IMG/M metagenome (GOLD analysis project Ga0180430, IMG submission 132999) | Hypersaline lake sediment archaeal communities from the Salton Sea, California, USA - SS_1_S_2 metaG | ecosystem: Environmental > Aquatic > Non-marine Saline and Alkaline > Hypersaline >...
CAGCCGGCCGGTGGTGGTGGCCGGCGGCCCCCACGCCACGTCGGATCCCGCCCACCTCCTGGGCTTGGGCACGGTTGATGTCGTCGTGGTGGGGGAGGGGGAGCAGACCCTGCCGGAGCTGGTGCAGCGCTTGCGCCGCGGGGGCGAGCTGCAGGACGTGCCCGGCCTGGCGCTGCCCGGCGGTGACGGGACAGCGGTGCTCAGCCCGCCACGGGCGCTGCTTGCCGACCTGGACCGGCTCCCCGACCCGGCCTGGGACACGATCCCGATGGCCGATTACTCGGCGAACCCTGTCTACACCATGTGCCAGTCGCTGAAGGCGCCGTTGGTGGCGGCGGTGATGACATCCCGGGGCTGTCCCTTCGGCTGTTTCTACTGCCACAAGTATTTCGGCCGTAAGGTCCGGGCGCGGTCGCCGGAAAATGTGCTCGCCGAGCTGGAGCAGCTCTACCACCGGCACGGCGTCCGCGAGATCCACCTCATCGACGATTTCTTCAATTTCGACCTCGACCGGGTGCGGGAGATCTGCCGGCTGATCGTGGCGCGGGGTCTCGATATCAACATCGCTTTTCCCAACGGCATCCGCGGCGACCGGCTCGACGAGGAAACCCTGCGGGCCTTGAAGCGGGCCGGCACGTACAAGCTTTACGTCGCGGTGGAGTCCGGTTCCCCGCGGGTGCAGCGCTACATCGGCAAGCGGATGGACCTCGAGGCGCTGGAGCGGAACATCGCCCTCGCCGCGGGGATGGGCATCACCGTTTCCGCCTTCTTCATGCTCGGTTTTCCCACCGAGACCCGCGAGGAGATGGAGCAGACGATCCGCTTCGCGCTGCGCTCCAGACTCCACGGGGCGAACTTCTACAAGGTCATTCCCTACCCCGGGACGAAGCTGGCCGACGTCTGGGCCGAGGAATACCCCGCACCGGGCGAGGGTGGCGAGACGTACGGGAATTTCTGGTTCCACACGCGGAGCCTGCCGGCGCCGCCCGAACGGCTGATGCTGGTGGACGAGATGCAGGTGCGGGCCTATCGCAAGTTCTACGGCAGTCCCCTGCGATCGGCCGCCTACTTCATCCGGCACCCCAACAAGGGGCTGGCGGTGAGCAACCTCTGGGCGATGTTCCGAAACGTGGCCGGCTACCACCGTGACTGCTGGTTCCGGCCGGAGGCGATGAAACGGCATTATTTCAATGGCACGATTTCACCGGAGAGGACCTCATGGCAAGACTGAAGCTGGTGTTCATCATCCGGCAGATGATCGTCGGGGGCGCCGAGGCCCAGATGGTCAGCCTGATCAGGTCCCTCGACCGTTCCCGCTATGACGTCCGGCTCTGTCTCTTCACCGACACCTGTGTGCAGCGCGAGATCATCGAGGCCGAGGGCGTGCCGATCACGGTGATCCGCAAACGGGTCAAGCTCGATTTCATCCACCTCTTCAGGCTCACGTTCTGGCTGGCCCGGCAGCGTCCCCACATCGTCAACACCTGGATCACCGAGGCCAATTCCGTCGGCTCGGTGGCCGCCCTGCTGGCCCGCGTACCGGTGCGTATCGGCTGCGTGCTCAACGTCAACTTCTGGAAGACACGCCCCCGGCTGCTCTATGACCGCTTCGCCATGGGCAGCTGCAACTGCCTGGCCACCAACTCGCTGCGCATCAACCGCTTCCTCACCGAGCAGATGGGGATCCCGGCCGGCAAGCTGAGGCTGATCTACAACGGGATCGACCCCGAGCGCTACGACCTGGCCGAGGCCGAACGAAATGAGGCGCGGGCGCAGGTCCGGCAGGAGTTCGGCATCCCCCCGGAGAACCGGGTGTTCGTCACCGTGGCGGGGCTGCGGCGCTTCAAGAACCACCTGCGCTACCTCGACTGGATCGCCTCCATGCCCCCGGGTCCCGGGCAGACCTTCCTCTTCGTCGGAGAGGGTGAACTGTTCGAAGCGATACGGGAAAAGCGCGACCGCCTGGGGCTCGGCGATGCGGTGATCATGACCGGTGTGCGCGAGGACATCCCGCAGGTGCTGGCCGCCTCGGATGTCCTCGTCATGCCCTCCATCGTCGAGGGCCTGCCCAACGCGATGCTCGAAGGGATGGCCGCCGGGCTGCCGGTGGTGGCCACCGACGTGGGCGGCCACCCCGAGATCATCGAGAACGGCCGGAACGGGCTGCTGGTCCCGCCGGGGGACGGCGAGGCGCTGGTGCGGGCGCTGGTGCGCCTGGGGGCGGACCCGGATCTCGGCCGCGAGATGGGGGCGGCCGGCCGGCAGAAGGTGCTCGGGTCGTTTACCCACATGAACATGGACGGGGGTTTCGCTTCGCTGTACGAGGAGTGGCACGGCCGGTGGTCGGGAGCGAAGGCCCTGGGACGGGTTGCCGGATGACGGTACACGAACGCAGCATTCTGCTCGTCCGCACGTCGGACGCCCGGCTGGGCACGATGAGCCCGCCGCTGGGGCTGCTCTACCTGGCCTCCGCCGTCCGCCACTGGTGCCGTACGCCGTGGGCCGTCAGGTTCATCGATCTCGGTCTCGAGGGGGCCGACTGGAAAACCGCCCTGGCGCGGCTGCTCGACGAATGCCGTCCGGCGGTGGTCGGCCTCTCCGCGCTGACCTGCGAGGCCGGGCTGGCCCACCGGGTGCTGCGCTTCATCGGAGAGCGGTCCGGGCCGGACGGTGACCGGCCGCTGACGCTGCTGGGCGGACCCTACGCCACGTCCTCCCCCGGCCCGGCCCTGGAGCGGGCGGCCGGTGACCTGGATGCCCTGCTCGTGGGCGAGGGCGAACTGGCCCTGCCCGCCCTGCTGGACCGGCTGGTCGAGAAGGGCCGAGACGATCCGCCCGCCCTGTTCGACCGGGACGAGGGGTGGTGTGTGGATGGGGCCGGGGAGGCGTCGCGGCCGGCCGGGAGAGTGGCCGACCTCGATTCCATCCCCTTCCCCGCCTGGGACCTGCTCCCCCCCCTGGAGCGGTACGCGGAACAGCCCAACTGGAACGGCATGCTCAAGGGCCGGCCCTACATGACGGTGCTCACCTCCCGCGGGTGCCCCTATCACTGCAGCTACTGCCACCGGTTTTTCGGCCGGCAGGTCAGGCTCCGCTCGCCGGAAAACGTGGTGCGCGAGATCGGTTTGCTCCAGGCGGAGCACGGTGTGCGGGAGATTCACATCACCGACGACATCTTCAACATCGACCGCAAACGGGCCAAGGCGATCTGCGACGGGATCCACGCCCTGGACGGCCGGGTTCACATCGCCTTTCCCAACGGGATCCGCGGGGACCTGCTGGACCGCGAACTGCTGGAGAAACTGGCCCGGGCGGGAACCTACAAGATCAATTTCGGCGTGGAGACCGCCACGCCGCGGCTGCAGGAGGAGATCGGCAAGCGGCTCGACCTGGGCAAGCTGGAGCAGGCGGTGCGTCTCACGAGGCGCCTGGGGATGATTCCCATCGGCTTCTTCATGCTCGGCTTTCCCGGGGAGAGCCGGGAGGAGATGCAGCAGACCATCCGCTTCGCCGTTCGCTCCGACCTGCTCGGTGCCAAATTCTTCCAGGTCATTCCGTATCCGGGCACCGATCTGAGCCGGCAGTGGCAGCGGCAGCGGCAGGATGCGTTTTCCGCTCCGCAGATGGACCAGTTCCACTTCTTCTCCAGCCAGGTTACCTGTTCGGACCTCGACCCCCGGGAAGTCAACGACCTGGTGGCCGAAGCCTATCTCCGGTTTTTCAGCCGGCCCCTGCGGGTCGTCCGGCTGCTGCGGCGCCACCCCCGGTTCGTCACCGCGCTGGCCGGGCTCTGGCGCCTGCACGTGTCGCTGCTGCGCTACCGGGTCAGCCGCCTCATGGGCCGGGAGCAGGCCGCCCTTCGCGTTTGAAGGAAAGGAGCATTTCAGTGTCCAGAGTTCTGGGGATCTCCTGTTACTACCACGATGCCGCCGCGGCCCTGCTGGAGGATGGCGCCATCGTCGCCGCCGCCGAGGAGGAACGGTTTTCCCGTTGCAAGCATGACACCTCCTTTCCCTTCCATGCCATCAACTACTGCCTGGGACGGGCCGGGGCGGCGATCGACGAGCTGGACGCGGTGGCCTTCTACGAGAAGCCGTTGGCCCGTTTCCAGCGCACCCTGCTGACCCACGCCCGGCATTTTCCCCGGAGCCTTCCCGCGTTTATGAAAACCGTCCCCGACTGGTTGGGGCGCCGGTTGCTGGTGCCCGACATGGTGCGGCGGCACCTGGGGTTCGACGGACCGCTCCGCTTCGTCGACCACCACCAGGCCCACGCCGCCAGCGCGGCCTGCTTCGCGCCTTTCCGCAACGGGGCCTTTCTCACCGTGGACGGCACCGGCGAGTGGACCACCGCCAGCATCGGCCGCTTCGGCGACGGCGTCCTGGAGCCGCTGGCCCGCGTTCCCTACCCCCACTCGCTGGGCATGCTCTACTCCACGATCACGGCCTGGCTCGGGTTCCCGGTGAACGAGGGGGAGGGCCGGGTGATGGGGTTGGCCGCTTACGGCGAGCCCGCATACCGCAAGGAATTCGAAAAGCTGATCAGCTTCGAGGCGGATGGCGGGTTCCGTCTCGACATGTCCTACTTCTCTTTCACCCGCAGCACCCGCCGGATGTTCAGCCGCAAGCTGGCGGCGCTGCTCGGCCCGCCGCGGCAGCCCGGAGCGCCGCTGGAGGACCGGCACCGCGCCGTGGCCGCCACCCTGCAGGCGGTGGTGGAGGAGGGGCTGCTGCGGCTGGCCGGGGCGGCCCACCGGCTGGCGGGGAAGGGCGAAGGGCTGGCCGTGGCCGGCGGCGTGATGCTCAACTGCGTGGCCAACGGCCGGATCCTGCGCGAATCGCCTTTTGACGATCTCTTCATCCAGCCGGCCGCCGGCGATTCCGGCGCCGCCCTCGGCGCTGCCGCGGTGGTGCACCGGGCGATGTTCCCCGAGCGGGAGATCGCGCCCATGGAAACCGCCCTCCTCGGCCCGGAATACGGCAATCGGGAGATCCGTGGGTTTCTCGACACCCGCGAGATCTCCATGCGGCAGTTGGAGGAGCAGCCCCTGCTGGAGCGGGTGGCGGAGCTGCTTGCCGAAAACCGCATCGTCGGCTGGTTCCAGGGACGGATGGAGTTCGGGCCGCGCGCGCTGGGGGCACGGTCGATCCTGGCCAATCCCGCCGATCCGAAGATGAAGGACCGCCTGAATAGCCGGATCAAGGGCCGGGAGTGGTTCCGCCCCTTCGCGCCCAGCGTGCTGGAAGAGCGCTGTTCCGAGTGGTTCGACCTGGACGTGGCCAGCCCCTACATGGTGCTGGCCGCCCCGGTGCATGAGGCGGTGCGGGAGCGGATCCCGTCAGTGGTCCACGAGGACGGCACGGCGCGGATCCAGACCGTGTCGGCGGAGACGAACCCGGTCTACCACCGGCTGATCTCGGCCTTTGCCCGGCGCACCGGCCTGCCCCTGCTGCTCAACACCTCGTTCAACCTGCGGGGGGAGCCGATCGTCTGCAACCCGGCGCAGGCCCACGAGTGCTTCGAGCGCTCGGGAATGGACGACCTGGTGCTGGGTGACTGCCTGCTGGAAACACCGCGGGAGGGCGCTGAGCGATGACCGGCACCCTGATCCTCCTGCTGGCGGGCGTGGCGGCGGTGGCGGCGGGCGAGCTGCTGATCCGGGTCTTCGTGCAGTGGCGGCCGCGGGGGATCGACCCCCATGCCTGTCGTCTTGCCGAGCCGCCGGATCTCGGCTTCGAATTCACGCCCGACAACACCTTCTGCCACCACTACCCGCGGCCCCGGGTGCGGGGCGGCCCCTGGAAGCAGTGCTACCGCATCAACGCTTTGGGGATCCGCGACCGCGACGATATCGCGCCCAGCCCGGAGCCGGGCACCGTGCGGCTGGTTTGCATCGGCGACTCCACGACCTTCGGCGAAGGGGTGGCGGAGGGGCAGTCCTGGCCCCGGCGCCTGGAGCACTACCTCCGTTCCGCCGCCGGCCCAGGGGGAAACAAAATTGAAGTGATCAACGCCGGGGTGGCCGGTTACGACCTGGAGAAGAAGCTGGCGTTCTACCGCGAGAGATGCCTCGGCCTCAATCCCCATGCGGTCATTCTGGGCTACACGCTCAATGATCCGCAACGGCTCATCGCCCCGCGGATCAACAGCGACGGGATGCTGGGATCGGGCGGCATCCCTGCCTGGCAGGGATGCCGGCAGCTGGCGAAAACGCACAGCGCTCTGGGCAGCTGGGGGGCCCACCGCTGGAGCGAACTGTTCGGCGGCCCGCGGCTGCTGCCCACCTACGGCGAGCGGTCGCCGGACTGGATCAGGGCCCGCGAACAGCTGCGGGCCTTCAACACGCTCTCCCTCGAGGGGGGGGTCATGCCCCTGGTGGCCATCCTGCCCGCACCGTTCCGCCTCGACGGCCACCACCCCTACCAGCCGATCTACCGCATCCTGGAGTCGTTTCTCGAGAATGAGGGCATCGCCCACGCGAATCTCTTTCCCGCGATCCGTGGGCAGCGGAAGCGGAAGATGATCATTTGCAGTTGTGATTTCCATTACAGCGCCGCGGCGTACGACCGCTTTGCCGCCGCGCTCAACCGCGAGCTGGACAGCCGGAAACCGTTCCGGGAACTGCTGCGCCGCCCGGCGTGAAGAGGGGAGGGGTGACCGGTCATGTCAGCGCCAGCGCGGAAAACGGTGCTCCTGCTCCTCCGTGATTTTCCCCCGCGGTTTCACGGTGGTGCTCCGGTGATTCTCTACGAGCTCTTCCGCTGCCTCGATCAGTACCGCCTGATCATCAGCACCTCCCGTGCTGACGACTCCGGGGGCCGGGAACTCTTCGAGGATGCGGAGATTCACCGTCATCGGTTTCTGCCCACCATCGTCGCCCCCGACTTCGGCCGCTGGCCCCAGCCGTTCCGTTTCGCGCTTCGCTATTTCTCCTACGTCCTGTGGAACATGGCCGTGCTGCTCATCGGCCTCCGCAAACGCATCGACATCATCTTCCTCGGCCGCCTCGATTACGCCTACCCCGCGGCGATGCTGCTCAGCCGAATCAAGCGGATCCCGCTGGTCACGCTGCTCTACGGCGAGGAGTGGACGATGATCTGCCGCAAGGCCACCTGGGACTGGAGGCTGCACGGCCGGTTCTTTCCCCGCTTCGTCCGTTCGGTGGACCTGCTGGTGCTCACCAGCGAGGTGGCCCGCCTGGACCTGGTGCAGGCCGGCCTGCTCGACGGCGGTGCGGTGATCCCCCCCGGCGTGGACGTCGAGCTGTTTCGACCGCCGGAGGACAAGGATGCGCTGCGCCGCAAACACGCCCCGGAGGCCGACCTGCTGCTGCTCTCCCTGGCCCGGCTCTCCGAGCGCAAGGGGCAGGATCGGGTGATCGAGGCCTTTGCCGCACTGCACGGGCGCTACCCCGGCGCGCAGCTGATCATCGCCGGATCGGGCCCCACCGGTGACCGCCTGCGGCAGCTGACCCGCGAGCTGGGCGTGGAAGACCGGGTGCGCTTCACCGGGGAGATCGACTACCACGATCCGTTGCGCATCGAACTCTTCCAGGCGGCGGACATCTACCTCATGCCCAACCGCCGTTCGGCGCTCAACGACCTCGAGGGGTTCGGCATCGTATTTCTCGAGGCCAATGCCTGCGGCGTGCCGGTGATCGGCGGGGATGACGGCGGCGTGCCCGAAGCCGTCGCCCACGGGGAAACCGGATTCCTCGTCGATGCCCGGACCCCGGGCCCGGTCATCGAAGCCCTTGACCGGCTGATGGGGGATGCGGCCCTGCGTCGGCGCTTCGGTGAAGCGGGTCGGAAGCGAGTGGTGGAGGAATTCACCTGGGAGCGGATGGCCGAACGTTACCACGAGCGTTTCGTCGAATTGACCCGGAGTTGATCCACGGCATTCAGTACATCAGTTCCAGGCCGCGTGAGCCGGCGTCCCCCGGCTCGATGGGCTGCAGGCCCGGCCCTTCGCCGCCGCCGGCCGCTTCGCGGACCCTGATCCAGAGGCCCAGGGGCCCCAGGCCGAAAACGTAGACGAGCAGGAGCAGGGCCTGGACCGCCGTTTTTCGAAGCCGGTCCAGCAGGCGGCCGGCCAGGCTGATGATGCGGATGAGCCACTGCATGGTCCTGTTCCTCGCGTGCGGGTGCGAACGTGTCCGGCCCGCTCGGAACGGGCCATCGTTTGAATACCGTATACTACCACGTGACGGACGAGAGGCGGAAACGTGGCCGGGGCCATTGGCCGGGCCGAGGAACGGAGAAAACAGAGATGATTCACGTGGCCGACCTGCACTGCGACACGATCATCAAAATCCAGGCCGGTTTCGACGCGGCGGCGGACGACCCGGCGCTCCACGTGTCGTTGCCCTCCCTGCAGCGGGGCGGCGTGGGCCTGCAGGTGCTGGCCTGTTTCGTCTCGTCGGTGCTCCCGGCGGAGAAGGCGGTGACCGAGGCGCGGACCCTGCTCGAGCTGACCGGCGACTTCTGCCGCCGCCATTCCGAACGGCTGCAGCTGGTGGAGACGGCGGACGACGTGGCCCGCGCCTGGTCCGCGGGCAGGACCGCGGTGCTGCCCGCGGTGGAGAACGGGCACGCCATTGGCGGGAAACTGGCCAACCTCGAGCAGCTGCGCCGGGCCGGGGCGCGCAGCATGACCCTGACCCATTCGGCCCACCTTCCCTGGGCCGCCTCCTCGGGCGAAGCGTACGAGGGTGCTACGGGCCTGACCCGCTTCGGCGAGCAGGTGGTGGCGGCGATGAATGACCTGGGGATGATCATCGATCTTTCCCACGTCCACGAAACCACGTTCCGGGACGCGGTTCGGCTCACCAGCGCCCCGGTGATCGCCTCGCACTCCTGCGCCTCGGCCATCTGCCCCATCCCGCGCAACCTCACCGACGAACAGCTACGGGCTCTTGCCGACACCGGCGGCATGGTAGGTGTCAACTTCTTTCCCGGGTTCCTCGATCCGGCGTACTGGGCGCGCATCCTCGAGACCTGCGGGGATCTCTTTCATGCCTTCGACGACGTGGAGCGGGAGATGATGGACGATCCGGCCGGCCGTATCGAGGGCCTCGCCGCCCTGGGCCGCGAGATGGAACGGCGCACCGCCGGCGTGGCGGTGGGGCTCGAACGGGTGGCGGACCATGTGGCCCACCTGGTCTCCCTGGTGGGCGACGAGCACGTCGGCTTCGGTTCCGACTTCGACGGCGTTCCCACCTTACCTGCGGGCATCGACGGCAGCGGCTGTTTCCCCGCGCTGCTCGACGCCTTGCGCCGCCGCGGGTTCTCCGAGGAATCCCTCCAGCGTATCGCTTCGGGCAACTTCCTCCGCATCCTCGATTCCGTCTGATGCATACGAATGGTGCCAGGCACCATTCGTATTCATTCTTCCGCGGCCCCCGCGGTCGGGGGCTCTTAATGAAGGGTGGGTACTCTCTCGTTCGCAGGCTCCGTCTCGGCTGCTGTTGCTGCCGAGCGAGGTAAAGGAGCCGAAGGCGACAGGAGCATTCTTTCGTATACATGCTCAGCATGTTTTTGACGAGCATTCGTCTTAACCGGATCAGGGACTGTTGTGGCTGAGCGAGGTAAAGGAGCCGAAGGCGACAGGAGCGAAGCACAACAGTCCCTGGTCCGGGTCGAAGCGCAGCTCAAATAAAAAAATCCCCGGGGCCAGGGGGATGTTTGGCCCCGGGGTAAAAAGGGAGAATGAGATGATACGAGAGCTTCCGGGCCCAGGGGGTCCCGGCTCTCTTCCGTGACAGCCGGGGCGATTATTGTCCCCGGCGGGTGGATTCGGTTGTCAGTCCATCTTGCGGCGCATGAACGTGGGCACGTCGAGATTGTTGCGGTCCATGTCCATGTGCGGGCCGAAGCCTTCCATGATGCTGTCGTCGTTCAGGTCGGGCAGCGACTGCTCTTCCGGTTCGTCGAGGTCCTCGAGCCTGGGCGACTGCGCTTTCCGGTCGTCGAAGAAGGATCGCGGGGCGGGCTCCTCCGGCATTTCCTTCATGGCGATCCGCGGCCGGCTGTCGTCCAACGACCCTTCGCGAAGGCTGGCCGCACCGGCGGGCTCGCCGAAGCTCCGGCCGGGGTCGCCGAGGTCGGCGCGGGTGATCTCTTCGCGCTCCTCGGTCTCCGGCAGGCGTGTGCCCGCGTTGCCGCTGAGCAGGGGCTTCTCCTTGCGGTTATCGAACCCGGTGGCGATCACGGTGATCTTCACCCGGCCCTCCATCGCTTCGTCCACCACCGTGCCGAAGATGATGTTGGCCTCGTCGGCTGCCGATTCCTGGATGATGCGCGAGGCTTCGCTGACCTCGAAGAGCGTCATGTCCCGCCCGCCGGTGACGTTGATCAGCACGCCACGGGCGCCGTCGATGGAGGCCTCCTCGAGCAGCGGGCTGGAGATCGCCCGCTGGGCGGCGTCAACGGCGCGGTTTTCGCCGTCGCCAACGCCGGTGCCCATCACCGCCATGCCCATGCCCTTCATCACCGTTCGCACGTCGGCGAAGTCGAGGTTGATGTCGCCGGGGATGGTGATCAGGTCGGAGATGCCCTGCACCGCCTGGCGCAGCACGTCATCGGCCACGGCAAAGGCGTCGGTGATCGAAGTGCCCTGGTCGATGGTGTGCAGCAGTCGTTCGTTGGGGATGGTGATGATCGTGTCCACGTGCTCCCGCAGTTCCTGCAGGCCCTGTTCGGCCTGGGCCATCCGCTTCTTCCCCTCGAAGCGGAAAGGCCGGGTCACCACGGCCACGGTGAGCGCACCGAGCTCGGAGGCCAGGCTGGCCACGATGGGCGCCGCCCCGGTGCCCGTGCCGCCCCCAAGGCCGGCAGTGATGAACACCATGTCCGAGCCGTCGAGGATTTCGATGATCTTCCCCGTGTCCTCGATGGCCGCCTGGCGCCCGATCTCCGGGTCGGCCCCGGCGCCGAGCCCCTTGGTCAGCTTGGTCCCCAGCTGGACTTTCACCGGTGCGTTGGCGCTGCAGAGGGCCTGGTTGTCCGTGTTCATCGCCACGAACTCGATGCCCTCCAGCCGCGCGCGCACCATGCGGTTGACGGCGCTGCTGCCGCCGCCGCCGATTCCCACGACGCGGATCTGGGCGCCGGGCAGGATCTCTTCCTCGAAGGTGAGGCTCAATCCGTTTTCGGCCGGCGCCCGGTTGTCGTTGTCATTCATTTTCATCTGGCACATCCCCCTTGTTGCCGTTGTCTCCCCATTTCCCCGTTTCTCTTTCCCCCTGAAAGTTCAAAGTGGATTTCAAGATGTTGGATCAGGACCGAGGGCGAGGCTTTCAACGATGCCATCGGTTCTGAGACTCATTTTGAAACCACTTCAAAACATCGTGGCGAACCACTCCTTGACCCGCCCCCCGAAACTGAAGACCCGCGGCCGGCCGGCGTTGGCCAGCACGGGGAATGCGGTGGGGTCGGGGTGCGTCTGCACGTAACGGGCCAGGCCCGCGGCGGTGGCGAATTCGGCGTTGCGCACGACGTCAGTCAGACCGCCGATCGTCGTGGGCAGCCCCACGCGCACCGGTAGTTCGAACAGCTGCTCGGCCAGCTCCGGCAGGCCCTGCAGGGTCGCCCCGCCCCCGGTGAGCACGATGCCCGAGTGAAGCTTCAGTTCGCTCTCGCTGCTGCGCAGGTCGCGGAAGGCCAGTTCGAGGATTTCCTCGGCCCGCGGCTGGATGATCTCCGAGAGCAGCTGGCGGGAGAGCAGGCGCGGCTTGCGGCCGCCCATGCTCGGCACCTCCAGCGTCTCCTTTTCGTCGAGCAGGCTGCCCAGCGCGCAGCCATAACCCTGCTTGATGTATTCCGCTTCGGAGATCGATGTGCGCAGGCCCACGGCGATGTCGTTGGTCACGTTGTCGCCGCCCAGCGGCAGCACCGAGGTGTGCACCAGGCTGCCGTTCTGGAAGACCATCACGTCGGTTGTCCCGCCGCCGATGTCCACCAGAGCGACGCCGAGGTCTTTCTCGTCCGTGGTGAGCACGGTCTCCGCCGCGGCCAGCGGGCTGGCCACCATGCCGATCACATCCATCCCCGCCTTGTTTACCGAAGTGATCAGGTTCTGGTCCGAGGTTTTCGAGCCGGTGATGATATGGACGCTGACTTCCAGTCGTTCACCGGTCATCCCCACCGGGTCGCCGATACCCTCCTGGTTGTCCACCTTGTATTCCTGGGGTATCACGTGCAGCACTTCCCGGTCCGGGGGAATGGAGACCATTTTCGCCGCGTTCACCGCGCGGTTCACGTCCTCGCGGCGGATTTCCTTGGTCCGGCCGGAGATGGCCACCACGCCGCTGTTGTTGAACCCCTTGAGATGGCCGCCGGCCACCGCCGCGTACGTTCGTTCGATCTGCACCCCGGCCATCAGCTCGGCCTCTTCCACCGCCTTGCGCATCGCCTCGGTGGTGGCGTCGAGATTGATCACCACGCCCTTGCGCAGCCCCCGTGAGGGATGGGTCCCGATGCCCACCACGTGCAGCTCCCCCGACTCCTTCGGTTCGGCGACGATGGCGATGGTATTGGTGGTGCCTACGTCCAATCCGGCGATGTGGCTCTCTGCCTTTGCCATCAGATTCTCCCTTCTTCCCCCTGGCCCTCGGTGGGCCTGACGATTACCCGGTCGTGGAAGCGGAGGTCCACGTAGCGCAGGCTATCGCCATGTCGTTCTTCGAGTGTGTTTTCCAGCAGCCGGTAGCGGGCCAGTTGGGCAGCGTACGCCTCGCCGTCCACCAGCACCGGGTAGTCCCGCCCGGCAAAAATTATCGCTACCCGGTCCGTTCCCCCGGCATCGATCTCGGCCACCCGGGGAATGGCGCGGACCTGCTCGAGGCTGAGCAGCAGTTCAACCAGCGGCATTGTCCGGCGCACGTGGCCGCGATGGGCTTCCCAGGGCGTTTCACCGTCGAATCCGGTGAGCAGCGGAAAACGGTCTTCCCAGTTTCGGGACACCGGCGGTGTTTCAATCACGTCGCCGTTCCGGTCCACCAGCAGCAGTTCATCCCCGTGCCGCGCCAGGGCCGCCGGTGTTTTCTCCACGATGTTCACACGGAGGCGCCCGGGAAGCTCGCGCCGAATCGAACAGGATTCGACCCAGCGGTGCGCTTCCACCTCGCGGGCCAGTTTCCCCAGGTGCAGGGAGAAGATGTTCGACCGACGGGCCACGGCCTGGTTCAGCACCGCCAGTTCCCCCGGCTCCAGCCTGGAGCAGGGGCTGATCTCCAGGTCGACCACGGCGAAGGCCGGCGAGGCACGCAGCGCCCTGAGCGCCATCGTCCCTGCCGTCCAGCCCACCACGGCCGAGGCGGCGGTGAGCAGGACGAGGACGGTGCCGGTGATCAGCCGCCGGCGCCGCCGGCGCTGGGTGCTCAGCCGGCGCGGCAGGGACCCGCGCATGAACCGCTTGTCCCGGCCTCCCCCTGCCCCCTGTTTCCGCTTGCCCGTCATGCCGCTCCTCCGTCGGTGCCGCCCAGCCGTTCAAGCAGGGCGCGCCCCGCCAGGTGCACGTTGCCCGCACCGAGCGTGATCACCAGGTCACCGTCCCCCACCAGGTCACCGAGGAGGGCGGCCACGTCATCGACGCGCTCGACGAGGTGGATTTTCTTCTGACCGTAACGCCGGATGCCGTCCACCAGCATCGCCCCGTCCACCCCCTCGATCGGCTGTTCCCCGGCGGGGTAGATGTCGGTGACCACCAGCTCGTCGGCGTTGAGGAAGGAGCGGAAGAACTCCTCCCGCAGCAGGTTGACCCGGCTGTAGCGATGGGGCTGGAAAACCACCACCGTGCGGCGTCGCCAGCCGTCCTTCACCGCGGCCAGGGTGGCCTGGATCTCGGTGGGGTGGTGGCCGTAGTCGTCCATGACCAGCACGCCGCGTGCTTCGCCGAGCACCTGCATCCGGCGGTCAACGCCGCGGAAGCGTTCCAGGCCTTCGCGGATCTTGTCGAAGGGCACCTCGAGGTCGAGTCCCACGCTTACCGCGGCCAGCGCGTTAAGCACGTTGTGCCGGCCGGGCCGGCGCAGGTTGACGGTGCCCAGCCGATTACCGCGGTAGCGCACGGCAAAGGTGGCGGTCTGCTCCACCAGCGCCACCTCCTCGCCGGCCACGTCGGCCTGGGCCGAGAGCCCGAAAGTGATCACCCGCCGCTTGGCCTGGGGGATCAGGTCCTGCAACCGCGGCTCGTCAAGGCAGAGGATTGCCGTTCCATAGAACGGCACCTTGTTGATGAAGCGCAGGAACGCGGTTTCCACCCGGTCCATGTCGCCGTAGAAGTCGAGGTGTTCGCTGTCGATGTTCGTCACCACGGCGATGGTGGGGGTCAGCTTGAGGAACGAGCCGTCGCTCTCGTCGGCCTCGGCCACCATGAGGTCTCCGCTGCCCAGCTTGGCATTGGAGCCGAGGATGTCCAACCGTCCGCCGATGACCACCGTGGGATCGAGGCCGGCGTGGGACAGCACGTGGGCCACCATCGAGGTCGTGGAGGTCTTGCCGTGGGAACCGGCGATGGCCACGCTGTACTTCATGCGCATCAGCTCGGCCAGCATCTCGGCCCGGGGGATGACCGGGATCATCGCCTGCCGCGCCGCCTCGGCTTCGATGTTGTCCCGCCCCACGGCCGTGGAGGTAACCACCACGTCCGCGCCGGTGATGTTCTCCATTCGGTGCCCCACGGTGACCGCGGCGCCGAGGCCGCTCAGCCGTTCGGTGGCGCGCGAGGCGCGCAGGTCGGACCCGGTGACCCGGTAGCCGAGGTTGAGCAGCACTTCGGCGATCCCGCTCATCCCGATGCCCCCGATCCCCACGAAGTGGATCTGCCTGATTTTGCGGCCCATGGTTTTCATCGTTCGATCATTCCCGTTACCAGTTCGGCGATCCGCTCCGCCGCGTCCGGCCGCGCCAGTTGCCGTGCGGCATCGGCCATCCGCAGCAGCCGATCCCGGTCGCCGAGCAGCCCGGCGAGGGTTTCGGCCAGTCCCGCCGGGTCGAGGCCCTTCTGCTCGATCACCAGTCCCGCTCCGGCACCGGAAACGGCGAAGGCGTTCTGCGCCTGGTGCCCACCGGTGGCCTGGGGAAAGGGCACGAAGACCGCCGGACGTCCGGCCGCGGCCAGTTCGGCCACGGTGCTCGCGCCGGAGCGGCAGAGAGCCAGGCTGCACCAGGCCATCGCCTGCGGCATATCTTCGATAAATGTGTCGATCTCTGCTTCAACTCCCGCACGGCGGTACGCCTCCCTGACCCACGATTCGTCTTCCGTGCCGGTCTGGTGCCTGATGCGCATCGGGATTCCGCAAGAGGCCAGCGCCGGCAGCGCCTCGCACATCGCCCGGTTGATCGCCCGCGCGCCCCGGCTGCCGCCGAAGACGAGCAGCCCCGGCGGCGACGCGGGGTCCGGCGGGCCGATCGAGCCGAAAGCCGCCCGCACCGGGTTGCCGGTGAGCACCGCCTTGCCCGGGGCGAATGCCGCCACCGAGTCGGCGAAGGAGACGGCCACGGTGGAGGCCAGTCGTCCCAGCAGACGGTTGGTGAACCCCGGCGCCAGGTTCTGCTCCTGGACCAGCAGCGGCCGGCCCAGAAGCCGCCCGGCCAGGGCCACCGGGAAGGAGGCGTAGCCGCCGACGCCCACCACCGCCCGGGGGCGGAAGGAGAGCAGCAGGGCCAGTGCTTCCACCAGCGCCAGGGGCAGCAGGAGCAGCGACTGCAGGGTGTCGATCAGGCCCTTGCCGCGCAGCCCCTTGACGTGGAGCAGGTGGAGCCGGAACCCGCGTCCCGGGACGATCTGCCGTTCCATGCCATAGCGGCTGCCGGCGAAGCGGACGTCCATGTCCGGGTGCTGGCGCAGCAGTTCCCCGGCGATGGCCAGGGCCGGGAAAATGTGCCCCCCGGTTCCGCCGCCGGTGACCAGCACCCGCTGTTTCGCCATTGCTCCGCCTTTCCATGTCTGCCGGTTCCACTGATTGCCGCGCACCGGCCCGGGGCGGTACACGTAAAAACCCCCTCGACGCCGCCCGGCACACTTCGGCCAGGTGCAAACGTCCGCGGGGGTTCTTGCGGAAAAATATCAGTCTGTCTTCTTCTTTATTATTATTAGAAACATCATAGAGAGCGACGAGACCCCTGTCAACGGGAAACCCGCGCCAAGGCCGCGTTTCAACCGATTTTTTTGTTCGATGGGCCACGTCGCTCCTTTCTCTCACCGCGAGTGCTGCGAAATGTTGAGCAGCAGCCCCAGCCCGGCCAGGCTGATCACCAGTGACGAACCGCCGGCGGAGATCAGCGGCAGCGGCATGCCGGTGGTGGGCAGCAGCCCGGTGGTGACGCTGATGTTGGCCAGCCCCTGGAAGACGATCATCATCGTGATCCCCGCGGCCAGCAGTCGTCCGAACTGGTCGTCGGTGTGCCGGGCGGTGTAGAGCCCCCGCCAGAGCAGGACAAGGTAGGCCGCCAGCACGATCAGGCAGCCCACCAGGCCGGTCTCTTCCCCCACCACGCCGAAGATGAAGTCGCTGGTAGGCTGGGGCAGGAAGTGCAGCTTCTGCTGGCCCTGACCCAGGCCGAGACCGCCGATCCCCCCGGTGGAGATGGCCATCAGCGACTGCTTGAGCTGGAACGACGCCCCCAGGGGATCGGCGTCGGGGTCGAGGAACGAGAGCAGGCGGCGAATGCGGAACGATGCAGTGAAGATGAGCACGGCCGCGCCGGCAAGGCCCACCGCGCCCGCCGCGGCCAGGCCGGTCCAGTGCGCCCCGGCGAACCAGAGCATCATCAACCCCACGGCGGCGAGCATGGCCGACGTGCCCAGGTCCTGCCCCAGCCCCACCAGCGCGGCGGCCATGCCCAGCACGAGCAGGCCCACGAGGAGGGCCGTGCGGTTTTCGCCGGGGTGGTTCTCCTTCCGCGAGTAGTAGAAGGCAAAGAAGAAGATCACCGCCAGCTTGGCCGCCTCCGACGGCTGGAACGTGGCGGGCCCGAAGCGGATGAAGCGGTTCACGCCGGCCATGCTGGGCTGGAACAGGGCCCAGACGAGCAGGGCGAATACCGCCAGCAGACCGCCCCAGGCGAACACCGGGTGCTGCAGGTCGCCGTAGCGGCGATAGGACATGGCGACGAACATCACCGCGCAGCCCAGCGCGGCGAGCAGCAGCTGCTTGGCCAGCGGCACGCCGACCCAGATCCCCCTGCCGATGCTCATGGCCGCCGAGGCGCTGGGCACCATGACCAGCCCGGCGAGAATGAGGAACACGGCGGCGATAAAGAGCAGCGGATCGAAGGCCAGCCGTCGGGCCATCTCAGTCACCTCCACCTTCGGCGGCGCGGCGGACCGCTTCCTTGAACTGGTCGCCGCGGTGCTCGAAATTGTCGAACATGTCGAAGCTGGCGCAGGCCGGTGAAAGCAGCAGCACGTCACCCTCGCGGCCGGCGGCCACGGCCTGCCGCACGGCCTGGTCAAGGTCGTCGCAGAACTCGACCGGTACCGCCGGGTCCATAGCCCCGGCGATCAGCTTCGCGTCCTCGCCGATGAGGAAGAGGCTCCTGGTTTTCGACGCGACTTCCGCGCGGAGCTGCGAGAAGTCGCCGCCCTTGCCCTGTCCCCCCAGAATGAGCAGCACGCTTCCCGGGGCCATGCCGGAGAGGGCCATCAGCGTCGAATCGACGTTGGTCGCCTTGGAGTCGTTCACCGCGCGGATGCCCCGCGCCGTGCCCGCCGGTTCCATGCGGTGGGGCAGGGCGCGGAAACCGGTGACCGCAGCGGTGAAGGTCTGCGCGTCGATGCCCAGGTGGCCGGCCACCGCGGCCACGGCGAGGCAGTTCTCCAGGTTGTGCCGGCCTTCCAGCGGGATGTCCCCGGCCTTCATCATCGCCAGGTCCTCGCCGGCCAGGCGCACGGTCAGTTCGTCTTCCAGCATGTAGGCCCCCTCAACGCCGGCCTTTGGCTTGCCCCGGCCGCCGGTGAAGAAGAGCCGTCGCACGCCCTCGTTCAGCGAGCCCATGGCCATGGCGCGGGTGACCTGGTTGTCGAGGTTGAGCACCGCCGCGTCGCCCTCCCCCTGGTTGAGCAGGATCCGCTCCTTGGCCGCCGAGTAGACGCGCATCTCACGGTGGCGGTCGAGGTGGTCCGGGGTGACGTTGAGCACCACGGCCACCGTGGGGCGGAAGTGGCGCACGGTCTCCAGCTGGAAGCTGCTCAGCTCGGCCACCAGCCAGCCCTCTTTCGGCTCCGGCCCGCCCTGCCCGTCGATCAGGTCGAGCAGCGGCGTGCCGAGGTTGCCGCCCACCAGGGTGTCCAGGCCGGCCTGCTTGAGCAGGCGGCCGGTGAGCGAGGTCACCGTGGACTTGCCGTTGGATCCGGTGATGCCGATGATCTTGCGTGAGGTGGCCTGGCCGGCCAGCTCCACCTCCCCGATCACGGTCACGCCCAGCCGGTTCGCTTCCTGGACCAGCGGGCTCGAGGTGGGCACGCCGGGGCTGAGCACCAGGGCATCGGCGGCGAGGCAGCGGACCCGGTCGTGTCCGCCTGTTTCCACCGTGGCCCCGGCGGTGGTCACCGTCTCCACCGCGCCGCCCAGTTCTTCCTCGGGGCGGCTGTCGGTGCAGTGGACTTTTGCGCCCCGGGACAGCAGGTGGCGGGCCGCCGCCTGGCCGCTCACCCCGAGACCCACCACTGTGAAATGCCTGTTCTTCAGCTCCATCTCGTCTCTCCCTGCCGGGCCGTGGGCCCGGACGATTGCGCTCGTGCCGGTCTCAGCGCAGCTTGAGCGTGCTCAAGCTGACCAGCGCGAAAATGATGGCCAGAATCCAGAAGCGGATCACCACCTGGGGTTCGCTCCAGCCTTTTCGTTCGAAGTGGTGGTGGATCGGCGCCATGCGGAAGATCCGCTTGCCGGTCCATTTGAAGCTCGCCACCTGGATGATCACCGAGAGGGCCTCCATGACGAAGAGGCCGCCGGCGATGAGCAGCATCAGTTCCTGGCGGATGACCACCGCCACCGTGCCGATGGCCCCGCCGAGGGCCAGCGATCCGATGTCGCCCATGAAGATCTGCGCCGGGTGGGCGTTGAACCAGAGAAAACCGAGACAGGCGCCGATCAGTGCGCCGCAGATCACGGTCACCTCTCCCGACCCCGGAACATTGGTAATGTGCAGGTACCCGGAAACCACGGCGTTGCCGGCGATGTAGGCCAGCACGGTGAACACCGCGGTGGCGATCAGTGTCGAGCCGATGGCCAGGCCGTCGAGGCCGTCGGTGAGGTTCACCGCGTTGGAGGCCCCGGTGATCACCAGCATGGCGAAGGGGATGAAGAACAGCCCCAGTTCCGGGGTCAGCTGTTTGAAGAAGGGCAGGGCCAGCTCGGTGGTGAACTTGCCGCCGGCGGCCTGGGAAAAGAGGTAGCTGGCGATGCCGAGGCTGATCGTCAGCTGGCCGGCCATCTTCAGCCGGCCGCTCAGCCCGTCGTTCTTCTTCTGCGAGACCTTGAGGTAGTCGTCGATGAACCCGAGGATGCCGAAGGAGACGATGGAGAAGAGGACCACGAGCACCAGCGGGTTGGCGATCTTGGCCCAGAGCAGCACCGGGACCACCACCGCGGAGAGGATGATGATCCCGCCCATGGTCGGGGTGCCGGTCTTCACCTGGTGGCGCTTCGGCCCCTCCTCGCGCACCGTTTGCCGCACCTGCATCTCGCCCAGCTTGCGGATCAGCCAGGGGGCCACGAGGAAGGAGATGAGCATGGCGGTGAGCGTGGCCGCCGCCGTGCGGAAGGTGATGTAGCGAAAGACGTTGAGCAGGGTAAAGCTCTCGTGGAACGGGTAGAGGAGGTAGTAGAGCATCAGTCCGTCCTTTCGTCTTCAGGCCGGTCTGCGCTGACCAGCCGCACCACGGCTTCCATGCCCACGCCCCGCGACCCTTTGACCAGCAGGAGGTCGCCCGGCTCCAGCCGGTCGCCGAGAAACCGGCCCGCGGCTTCGGCCGTCTCGAAGGTGTGCACCGTCTCGTCGTCCATGCCGCCGTCTTTCGCGCCGGCGGCCATCTCCCCGGACCGTTCGCCCACGGCGGCCAGCAGTTCGAAGCCCGCGGCGGCGGCCTGCCGGCCCACCTCGCGGTGCGCCCGGTCCGCGTCGGGCCCCAGTTCGAGCATGTCGCCAAGGGCGGCCACCCGCCGGCCGCTGGTTTCGCTGCGGCCGAGCATTTCGAGGACCGCGGCCATGGCCCGGGGGTTGGCGTTGTAGCTGTCGTCGTAGAGGATGACGCCGTTGGCCAGCCGGGACACCGTGCCCCTCATGTCGTAGGGGCGCAGGTCGGCCACGGCCTCGCGGGATGCCCGGGGATCGAGCCCGGCGGCCCGCACCGCGGCCAGGCCGGCCAGCAGGTTGGCCAGGTTGTGCCGCCCGGGCAGCGGGGAGTGCCAGCGTCCCGCCGCCGCCCCCTCGAGCCGCAGCGTGAAGTCGACGCCGCCCAGGCCGAGCAGGTCCACGTTATCGGCGGCCACGTCAGCCGGCCCTTCCAGCCCGAAGGTCACCGTGCGGCAGCCGCCGGGCGGGACCATGGCGCCGACCAGCGGGTCGTCGGCGTTGAGCACCGCCACGGCCCCGGGACCGAGCCCGTCGATCAACTTGCCTTTCTCCGCGGCGATGCCGGCAAGGGAGTCGAAATTTTCGAGGTGCACCGGGTTGACGTTGAGCACCACGCCGACGTCGGGCCGGGCGATCTCCACCAGGCGCGGCATCTCGTCCGGGGTGCTGATCCCCATTTCACAGACCGCCCGACGGTGGCCCGGGCCCAGGCGCAGCAGGGACAGGGGCAGCCCGTAGTGGTTGTTCAGGTTGCCGGCGGAGGCGAGCACCGGGCCGTGGGCGGCGAGCAGGGCGGCACTGATCTCCTTGGCGCTGGTCTTGCCGCAGCTGCCGGTGATCCCCACCACGGTGAGCGGCGTGACCCGGTGGCGAACCCCGGAGGCCAGGTCCTGCAGGGCCCGGGTGGTATCCGGCACCTCGATCAGGGCCAGACTTTCGGGGGCCCGGTCGGGTCGCCGGGAGACCACCGCCGCCCCGGCCCCGGCGGCGGCCGCCCCCTCGAGGAACCGGTGCCCGTCGTTGTTCGGCCCGATGATGGCGAAGAAGAGTTCTCCACCGTGCAGGGCACGGCTGTCGATGGCGTAGGCGTTCACCTTCCTCGACGGCTCGCCGGACACCAGGGTCCCGCCCGTCATCCGGGCGCACTCCCCCAGGGTCAGTTCCAGCGGGACCGGTGCGGGCCGGCCACCCCGGTCAGTGCTGTTGTTCATCGCCATGATGTTCCTCGAACCACTCGCGCACCACGTCGCGATCATCGAAATGGATCGTTTCCCCACCGAGGATCTGGTAATCCTCGTGTCCCTTGCCGGCCACCACCACCGTGTCTCCCGGTTCGGCCAGGGCCAGTGCGGCGCCGATAGCGCTTCTCCGGTCGGGCTCCACCGTGACCCTGGTGCCCGGCCCGGCGCCCTCGCGAACGCCCCGCTCCACCTGGGCGATGATGGCCAGCGGGTCTTCGGAACGCGGGTTGTCGGAGGTGAGCACCACGTGGTCGCTCTGCTCGGCGGCGGTGCGGCCCATGAGCGGCCGCTTGCCCGGGTCGCGGTCGCCGCCGCAGCCGAAGATGGTGATCAGCCTCCCGTCTCCGGTGATCTCGCGCATCGAGCGCAGCAGGTGGCGCAGGGCATCGTCGGTGTGGGCGTAGTCCACCACGACACGGAAGCCGGACGGGGCGGTGACCACCTGGAAGCGGCCGGGCACGCCGCCAAAGGCCGCGGCCCCGGCGGCAACGGCGTCGGGGGCGATGCCCAGCTCCAGGCAGACCGCCGCCGCGAGCAGGATGTTCGAAGCATTGGTCCGGCCCACCAGCGGCGAGACGAGGTCGAGCGGTGAGCCCGGCCCCGGCCCCTCCACGGTGAGGCGGGTCCCCGACCAGTCGGCCTGCACGGCCGTGGCCCGAACGTCGGCTCCCGCGGAGGTTCCGCTGGAGACCACGCGGCCCTGCAGTTCGCCGCCGAGCCTGGCCCCGGCCGGATCGTCGATGTTGAGCACGGCCGCTCCGCAGGTGCCGTCCAGCTGGTGGAAGAGCTTTTTCTTCGCCTGGTAGTAGCGCTCCATGTCCTGGTGGTAGTCCAGGTGGTCCCGGGAGAGATTGCTGAAAGCGGCGGCACGGAACCGTGCGCCGGCCACCCGGTTTCGTTCCAGGCCGTGGGAGGAGACCTCCATCACACAGTGGCTCATGCCCGCGTCGCGCATGCGGGCCAGCAGCCGGTAGAAGCGGTCGGCCTCGGGCGTGGTCAGCGAGGCCCGTTCCACGGGGCCGCCGGCGAGGATTTCCACGCCGCTGATCAGCCCGCACCCGGCACCCGACGCGCGCAGCATCTGCTGCACGAGGTACGCGGTGGTGGTCTTGCCGTTGGTGCCGGTGATGCCCACCAGGGCCAGGGCACGGTCCGGTTCGCCGTGGCAGCGGCGGGCGAGCAGGGCCAGGGACCGGCGCGCGTCGGCCACCGTGATCCAGGCGGCGCCGCCCGGCCAGGCCTGCGGCGGCGGCTCTTCGCTGACCACCGCCGGGGAGCCGGCATCCACGGCTTGCGCGGCGAACCGGTTGCCGTCGGTGCGGTCGCCGCGCAGGGCGACGAAGAGGACGCCGGGGGCCGCGTCACGCGAGTCCTGGGTCACGTCGGCCACCGGCTTCCCCAGGTCGCCGGTCCGGCCCAGCAGGGGAATGTCCCGCAGCAGGTGCTCGGTTGTCAGAGGCTGGCCGGCCACGCCTTCTCCTTTTCCTCGTCGACGCCGCCGGCGTCGGCGGTCGTCTTCACCGGTTGCGCCGGGGGCTGTTCGACCCCCGCCAGCAGAATCTCGTCCCGGTCCGCGGGCACGGCAAGGCGGCGCAGCGCCCCGTCCACGACCTCACGGAAGACCGGGGCCGCCACGTCCCCCCCGTGGTAGTGGGGCCGGCGCACCTCGGCGAGCACGGCCACCACCGCGATCCGCGGCAGGTGGAGCGGCGCGAAACCGGCGAACGAGGCGACGAAGCGGTTGTCGGCGTACGCCCCGTCGATGATCATCTGGGCCGTGCCGGTCTTGCCCGCGGCCTGGTAGCTGTCGGAGGCGGCTTTCTTCCCCGTGCCGTCGGCCACGACACCGGCCATCATTTCCCGCAGGATCGATGCCGTCCGTTCCGAGATTGGACGGCCCTCGGTCCGCGGCTTGAAGCGGCGGACGTGGTTCCCCTCGCGGTCCTGGGTCTGCAGCACCAGCCGCGGCGTGCGCAGCGTGCCGTCGGAGGCGATGGCCGCCACCGCCCGGCAGAGCTGCAGCGGGGTGACGCTGATCTCCTGGCCGAAGGAGATCGTGGCGCAGGTGCGGCCGGACCAGCTCTTCACCGGTTTGACCAGCCCCGCTTCCTCCCAGGGGAGCCGGATACCGGTCTTCCGCCCAAAGCCGAAGGCGGTGATCATCTCGTGCAGCCGCCGGCTGCCCGCGATCCGGCCCACCTGGATCGCCCCCACGTTGCTCGATTTGGCGATGATCTCCGCCGGGACCAGTTTGTCGAACGGTTTGTGGTCGTTGATCCAGCCCCGGCCCACCCGGATCCGGCCATTGCCGCAGTCGATCTCCCGGTCCAGGTCGAGCAGGTCATCCTCCAAAGCGGCGGCCATGGTGATCAGCTTGAAGGTGGAGCCCGGTTCGTAGATGCGGTTCACCGCCAGGTTTGACATCCGGTCGAGGTTGTAGAGATTGTAGCGATTGGGGTCGAAGCCGGGCCGGCTGGCCATGGCCAGCACGTCCCCGTTCCACACGTCCATCACCACCACCGAGCCCCAGCGGGCGCCGCTCTTTCCCATCGCTTCGTCCAGTGCCCGCTCGGCCTGGTACTGGATCACGGTATCGATGGTGAGCACGAGGTCCCGGCCGGCGGTGGCCGGCCGGGCGCCGGGGTTGTACGGACGGCCGAGCGCGTCACGACAGACGAACCACTGGCCGTCCCGGCCGGCGATGTCTTCGTTGAACTGCTGCTCCACGCCGTACTTGCCGCTGTTGTCCATGTCGGTGAATCCCAGCACGTGGCAGGCCAGCTCGCCCTGGGGGTAGTGCCGGTCGTTTTCCGGCATCAGGCCCACGCCGTCGAGGCCCATGGCCCGGACCAGGTCGGCCTCTTCCGCGGGCACCATGCGCTTGACGAAGACGGCGTCGAGGTCGCGGCGGCAGGTCTTGATCAGCCGCTGCCGGTCGAGGCCCAGGGCCTTGCTCAGGGCGGCGGCGGTGCCATAGACATTGGTCACCTGGGCTGGGGCGATATAGACCGTGTCGGCCTTGCGGCAGACGGCGAGCAACTGCCCGTGACGGTCGAAGATCGAGCCCCGGGCCGCCGGGATGACCTTTGTCTGTTCCTGCTGGGCCACGGCCTGGCGGCAGTAGTCGTCGTGCTGCAGCACTTGCAGATCCACAAGGCGCACGACGATGATCACCGCCCAGATGGCGAGCGCGCCGCCAGCCGCCAGGATCCGCTTCATCGTCATGGCGTCCTTTTCCCGCCGGTTCATCATCTCACCCCGACGGTCAACGGTGCGGCGGGCAGGCTGTCCACATAGCAGTGCACGATCTGCCCGGCGGCCGGTTCCACGAGACCGAGATCGCTCACCGCCGTGCGGCGCACGAGCTCGAGGGAGCGGGCACTGGAAACATCCCCGCGCAGGCCGCCGGTGCGGTCCTCCAGCTGCTGGGCCATGGTTTCCAGCCGGGCGATTTCGTAGTCCAGCCGGCGGTTCTCCACGCGGGCCCAGAAGAGCACGACGAGGGAAAAGAAGAGCAGGGCGGCGACGAGGGAGAACAGGCCCAGGCGCCGGTTGCGCTGCCGGTCCCTGATCACCGACAGCTGGCCGTTGCGCACTTTCTTGCGGAAGTCCTCGGGCGGCGGCCCGCCGCGCCGGCCGTGGCGGTAGAAATGCATCGCCGGTGTGTTGCTCATCTTTCTCTCCTTCCCTCAGCCCCTGTGGCTGCGTTTTCTGAGACCGCGGAGCCGGGCGCTCCGGCTGCGCGGGTTCTGCTGTCGTTCTTGCTCCCCCGGCGTGATCGAGCGGGACGGCTCGAGCACGTACGGGGACGAGCCGTGACCACAGGCGCAGACCGGCAGCCCGGGGGGGCAGGTGCAGGGGCCGGTCAGCGCGGTGAAGGTCCGTTTCACCGCCCGGTCTTCCAGCGAGTGGTAGGCGATCACGGCCAGGATTCCCCCATTGGCCAGTTGACCCGCGGCTTGTTCGAGAAAGGCCTCGAGACCTTCCAGCTCGTTGTTCACCGCGATGCGAACGGCCTGGAACGTTCGGGTGGCCGGGTCGGTGCGCCGCCCCTGCCGGGGGCCGGTCACCGAGTGCACCGTGTCCTGGAGATCACCGGTGGTCTGCAGCGGCGACCGCTCCCGTCGGGTGACGATGGCACGGCTGATCGCCCTGGCCCGCGGTTCCTGGCCGTAGCGGCGCAGGAGGGCGGTCAGTTCCCCTTCGGGGATCCGGTTCAACAGTTGGGCCGCCCCTTCGCCGGAGGCGCGGTCGTAGCGCATGTCCAGCGGGCCGTCGTTGCGGAACCCGAAACCGCGACGCGGGTCGTCCAGCTGGAGCGAGGAGAGTCCGAGGTCGGCGAGGATCCCGTCGGCAGCAAGGTCCGGTTCGCGTTCGGCAAGGGTGCGGTAGTCGCCGTGGTGCAGGGTCACCCGGGCCCCGTAGCAGGACAGGCGCTTCCGTGCCAGTTCCAGGGTCTCGGCGTCGCGGTCGAACCCGACCAGCCGGCCCCCCGGTGACGAGCGTTCGAGAATGTCGGCGGCGTGCCCGCCCGGCCCCACGGTGCAATCCACGTATACGCCCTCCGGCCGGGGTGCGAGCAGCCCGACCGCTTCGGCGAGCAATACCGGTTTGTGCTCACCTCTGACCATGGTGACAGTTCCCCCCTGTCGCCCGAAACGGGGGATCATTCCGGTTGCCGGATGATAGTAGGAAAAAGGCTGCAGTCTGACGGAAGCGAGTTGCCGACGACCCCCGCACCGCGATAACGGCGCGGGGGCCCTTCCCTACGCTGTCTGCGTGAGGACGGAGGGCCTCGGTGTCGCGGCCGGATAGATTTTGTGCAGGTAGCACTCCTCCGATGCATCGAAGATTTCGAACTGGCAGTTCACATCCATCAACTGCAGAATACTCTTCAGGTATGGATTGAGCCGGGTGACACAGATCCCCCCGAATCTGTTTCGCACCTGCCTCGCGCATTCCACCAGCTCGTGGAGGCTGCCGTACTGGATGTGCAGGACCTGCTCCATGTCCAGGACGAAAAATTGATATGACTGGAGGACCAGCTCCTCGATCTGCTGCCGGATCTGTTTCATGGCGCAATAGTCTATTTCACCGGACAGCTCCAGGACCGCGCTCTTCACTTCATTGTGTCGGATTACCCTCACCGCGATTCACCTCCTCCCCCTCGAAGGCGGGCGACCGATCTCCCCGGATCGGATCAGATACCCGCGTCGGACAGTGCGTCGTACTCCTCTTCCGTCAGGTCACCCTGGGAATCGATCCGCTCTTCCAGCGTGCTCATCGGCCAGATTTCCAGGTAATCCCCCTGACCCAGCACCGACAACTCCCCGTCCAGGCCCGCGGACTTCCTGAGCAACGGGTGGATCAGGAGGCGGCCCTGGGAATCGATGCTGGTCTCGTTGCCGAAATAACTGGTGCGCGACAGGTATTTCTGCCGGCCCCTGTAGGTGGACGGCAGCTTGCGGAGCCGGTTTTCGATGCCCTCCCAGATCGGGAGCGGGTAAACCCAGGCGCTCTGGCCGGTGATGCTGGTCACGTAGACCTTGGGGCCATACGCCTCACGCATCTCCTTGAGGAAGTCTCTCGGGACCTTGAGTCTTCCCCGGTCATCCATTTTGGCCAGCTTGTTTCCCCGCATGGGCCTCTCGAACGTACCGGCAATGGCTGCGGCCGGTCAGGAGACAGTTTTCCCGACCGGCATTGCCTGCCGCCACCGTAGTGGCTTTAAGTCCATTTTATTCCATTTATGTCCAACTAGGATTAATATAGGCAGGGGGCTGGTAAAAGTCAATGGTTCGGGTGAAATAAATTTGGGAAAGAGGGTTACTCACCGGTCTGGCCCGGTACCGGGCCCGATGGATCGCTGAAAAGCAGGGCGGAGAACGTTTCGGTGATCTGGGCGATGTCTTCGCGGCCTTCTTCGAGGTAGCGGTCCATCGTCTCCGGGTTCCAGATCTCGATGTGATCCATGAAGCCCACCAGAGCGGCCTCCTGGCCGATTTCGGCGTATTCGCGAAGTTTGGGCGGAAGGAGAATGCGGCCCTGCTTGTCCGGGCGGCACTGGGTCGCGCCGTAGAGCATGTTGCGCAGGAACGGAATGGGGCTGCCGTGCAGGGAGTGGGACCTCTTGAGCCGCGCCTGGAGCTGCAGCATCACCGTTCTGGGAAAGACGTTCAGGCAGCGGTCGAAGCGGGTGATCACCAGGTCATCGTCGCTGTAGGTGTCGTGCAGAACGGTGCGGAAGGCCGGTGGGAATGTCAGGCGGCCCTTGTCGTCGAGTCGGTAGTGGAATGTGCCGAGAAACATTGAACCCAGTGGGTAGAGAAAATATGGGGGATACAAACGGCTTGCCTCGCCCCCCAGGCCGTAGGAAGCGGGGGGCCGTTTGAACCCCCTAAAGATATACCATAAACCCCCACTTTTCGCCACTTTTTACCACATCGAATCGGTGGTGTCAAGTCTTTAATCACTTTTTTCCCCACTTGACGCAAAAAAGTTAGAACCGCCGCCGGGTGGGGGTTTGGGGAGGAGCGGAGTGGAAAGGGATGCCTGCCGCCGCTCATGGTCCGGGCCGTGGAACCGCTGGTGAGCCGGGTCTGCGCTGTTCAGTGGGGCAGGGTCATTTCCAGGGCTGCGTCAAGGTGTGGGCCGGCGGCTCCGGCTTCAGCGGCGCGCAGGAGCAGGTCCCGTCCCCTGGCGTGGTAACCGGCCCGGACGGCGGCTGCCCCGGCAGCGGAAAGCAGCCGTGGTTCGGCGGGATGCCAGTCGAGGCCCCGTCGCAGGGTATCGAACGCTTCCGCCGGTCGGCCGGCACGATAGAGGGCTGCGCCGAGCAGCAGGCGGGGCTCGACGAGGTCGGGCTCGAGGGTGACCGTGCGGTCGAAGTACGGCACTGCCGATCCGGGGTCACCGCCGGCCAGCAGCAGTTTGCCGGCGTTCAGCTGAATCGCATCGTCGCCGCGGTACTCGTCCGCGGCGCTCCGGATGCCGGCGGCGATCGTGGAGAGTCGATGGTCATCGGGGTTCAGCAGGCCGGCCAGACGGTGCGCCGCGTGGCGCGACGCGGGATCGGCGGCAAGTGCCGCGGCATAATCGTCAATGGCGGAGGCACTGCGGCCCAGGTGCTCGGCGAGCACGGCCCGGGCGGTGAGCACCTGGGCCGACCTGTCGGACGGGTCCGCTCTGGCCAGCAGGGCTTCGGCCCGGTCCGGCCTGCCGGCGGCACAGCAGAGCCCCACCGAGGACGTCAGCGCGCCCGCTTCCAAGGGGCTCCAGCCAAGCTCGAGGGCGGCCTCCAGTGTTTCCCAGGCGCTCCAGTGGTTGCCGGCCCGGCTGTGCTGGGCGGCCAGCCGGGTCAGCAGGTCGGGGATGTCGCCAAGTGATGCGCGTCCCTGTTCCAGCGTGAACAGGGCGTCCTCCGGCCGGCCGGCCCACTGCAGGTAGTCGGCGAGGTGGATCACCGGTCGGGCGGATATCGACCGGGGGCTTTCACCCGGGTCGAGGTAGCCCAGGGCGCGGAGCTGCTCGCCGATATCCTCACCGATCTCTCGGTCCGTGGCCGGGGCCGCGGTCTGTCGTGCCGCCGGCTCCCGATCGGGGCCTTCGAACCGTTCGGCGCCGGGCATTCGCTCCTCCACCAGTACCCGGCCGGGCATGGTCGCCAACCGTTCCCCGCGAATTTGCCAGAGGAGGGTGGGGGCGATGTCGAGCACACCGGCGTCGTTCAGGCGGCCGGGCTCGACCCACGGGGCGTTGAAGAGCACCATGCCCAGTGGCCGGTGCCACCCGGCTGCGCCGTGGTGGAAATCGCCGCTGTCACCAGTGGGCCGGTCCTCGCCGGTATAGAAGCCGTGGTCGGAAGCCAGTACCACCATGGTGCCCGGGCCTGCCTGCCGGCAGAGGTCACCGATCATCGTGTCCACGAGCCGGTAGAAATTGAGCAGCGCCCGGTCGGCGGCGTCGGGCATGTCGGCGCTTCCGGAGAGGTGGGCCACCGTGTCGGTGCCCAGGATGTAGAGCGCGGTGAAGTCCGGCTGGCCCTCGAGCAGGATCCGTCGTGTCATGCGGTAGTAGGTGGTGGTGGCTGCCAGGCAGCTTCGGAGCAGGGCCGGCGGCGTGTCGAGGGAAGTGGCCATAAAGGGGCGCAGTGCCGCTTCGTCGAGATCATCGGGGCTGACCACGCAGTGGCGCAGCCGGTGCCCGAGGTCCGATGGGTGATAGAGGGATGACGTTTCCGTGCCGGCCTCCCGTACCGGGCCGGGAAAGGCGAACTGCACCCGGTCGGTGACCACGGTGCCGTTGAGCGAATCATCCGCTGGCCAGGTGCCCCACCAGGCCACCACCGCGATGCTGGAGCCCCGGTGTGAAAGGAGGTCCCAGATCGTGGGGCAGCGCACCTCGGCCCTGCTCACCGGCAACAGGCGTCCCTCCCGGTCACTGCCCGAGAAGAAATCGGTCACGCCGTGCCTGTCCGGCGTCTGCCCGGTGGCGATGCTGGTCCAGACCAGTGGCGAGAGGATCGGCCGCAGGGTGCGCAGGTCCCCGCGCAGCCCGCTGCCGGCGAGGCCGGCGATCACCGGCAGCTCGCCGCGGTCGATCCAGCGGTCGAGCATCACCCAGTCGGCCGCATCGAGACCGATGAGCAGTACCCGCGGCCCCGATTCACCCTCGGGGGCCGGGGAAGGGGCCGGCAGGCGATGCAGCACCTGGTGCAGCAGCAGGGCAAAGAGCAGCAATACGAGGGCGCTGAAGAGTGGGGACGGATCGCTGCGCTGGGACATGGCCACCTCGTTGACCGCCGGCCAGGCCACTGCCGGCGGAGGGGATACACCAATCGCGTCATTGTCCCGCAGCGGCGGCCGGGGTTCAAGTGTGTCATGGAATGGTCGGAGAAAACTGAAGGAGGAAAGAAAAAAAGGCAGGGGAATTATTTTTTGTCAAGGGGGTTGGTTGAAGCAGGTTTTTGACCCCCGGCAAGCCGGGAATCAAACGTTTCCTTGGGTAGCAGAAACTGTCTCTCAAGGTTGCAGGAACAAAAAACGACCCCCCTGCCTGTTGTACACCTTGTCTTGCCTTCGAACGCCTTTCCCGGGCAATCAACAATTACTTGATTTCCCGTGCCTGACAAAACCGGGAAGCTCACCCGCTATTGAGTGCCGTGGATGAGAATCTGCCCGGTTGGTCGGTTGAGCCGGATCAAACTCAACACTAACAAAATCATTCAGTTGTGAGTGCAAAGCCAATCTCGGCCTGCTTGGGATTCGGTCCGGATTCCTCCGGTTTCGATATAAATATAAACTATCTGTTGATTCCTGTCAAGGCTGATTTGCGTTTTTTTACAGACCAGTAGTGTTTTGCGTGATGCGGACCCGAAACCCCGGGGATTTCTTGTACTATCCTTATGTCGTGAAATGAGTTGCCCGCACCGGACAGGGGCCGCGGCCCCGGCCTGGTGGTGAACAGCGGCTGATCTGGCCCCGAAATCGGGGTTGAATCGCTAAACCGTAATAAACAGGAAATTTATTGACAAAAAGAATGTAATCTAATAAATTTAATGATCGTGGAGGTTTGTGTGCCGGAATGAACTCATTCGCGCAGAAGATAACCAAGAACCGCAAGAAGCTCGGCTACACCAAGAAGACTGTTGCCAATCTCGTTCAGTGCAGCGAAACCTATATCGGCAATATAGAGAACAAGGGCGTCGTCCCCGAGGATGAAATCGTCATCCGCCTGGCCAATGCCCTCAACCTGAACGAACGCGACCTGCTCCTGCTGGCGCACAAGGTCAAGGCTCCCCGGGGGGCCAAACAGTACTTCGAGGCCCCGCGAGCCACCTATCCACAGGTGCGGCGTTATCTTCTCGACCGCTGCGGCAACCGGGAGACCATGGCCGAAGAGTTTTCCGGGGCCCCCTTCTCCACCATCGAGAAGTTCATTGCCCGCAACATCCTCTTCGATCCGATGCAGCTCTACACCAGGGTGCGCGAAGAATCGGCCCATCGGGTGGAGACGTTCGAGTTCCTCTACGAACTGCTGATCACCGGTCCGCAGGATTTTGCCGACTACCTCGCGGTGTACGAGCGCGAACTCGGCGCCGCCCGCGGCAACGCCCATCGGTTCACGGCCAGCATGCAGGACCTGGTCAAGGAGTGGACCTTCGACACCGAGGCGTTCCGGCTCAGCGTGGTCTCGGATCACGCCTTTGTCCGGCGCGATCTCTCCTTTGCCCGGGAGACGCTGGGGCAGTATATCGAGTATCACCGCCAGCAGAGCGGGATGAGTATCGATGAAGTGGCCCGCCGGGCGCAGATCGTGCCCACGGCACTGGAACGGATCGAAAAGGACGATTACCCGCTGGAACTGAAACTGGAAACCATCGGGCATATCCTGCTGGCCATCGGTATCGGGCAGGCGGCCCGGGGGGACGATCGTTATTCATCCACCGACTATCGGTTGCTGGACACGTACAAACGGCTCTCTTCTTCGAGCAGGAAGGAAATCGACAGTTTTATGAGTTACAAACTGTCCGAAGAGGATCTGGCCGATCTATAATCAGAGTGAAGGGGTATTCGGGTAGCGATCGGGGCTGCCGATCCATGGCGGCCGCAGAACAAATACACAGATAATGACCGATCACCGGATCTTTTTTTGAAGCAGGGTGTTGATCCACAGGCTTTCGGCCGCCGATTCCGACGACCGGAAGCAAGGAGGTTTTAAACAATGAGCAGGGTAGCAGCAATCGGGCCCCCAAAAGAGATCGCCGAACTGAGACAGGCCGGCATAGACCTCTGCACCAAGGGGTTCTACGAGAAAGCGCTGGTCTCTTTCCAGAAAGCGCTCTTCCTCGCCGGTGATCCCGCGGTGAACGCGGAGATCTACTGCGATATCGGTGTCGTCTATCGCTATCTCAACCAGCTGGAAATGGCCGACGAGATTTTCCAGTTCATTCTCCGCTATGATCCCCCGTCACGGGTGCGGGTCGTGGCCCATATCGAGCAGGCCATCGTCAGCCTGCGCCGTCTCGATTACCGGACGGCCCTGGAAAAGATCGCCCTGGCCGACAGCCAGGAGGTGGAGGACGCGGTGCTGCAGACCCACCTCAATTCCACCTATGGCCGGGTCTATTTCCTGCTCTCCGATTTCGAGAATGCACTGGCCAAGTACAACAAGGCTTTCGATATCATCGAAAACCACGAGGGCGCTTCGGCCATTCCGATCATCCTCAACAACATCGGCGACTGCCACGTGCAGCTCGGCGACTTCCAGCACGGCGAGGAATTCAACCTGCGGGCGTTGCGTATCGCCAAGGAGCGCAAGAACAACCGCTGCATCTCGGAGTGCCTGTTGTCGCGCATGGATGCGGCCATTCTCCAGCACCAGCACGAGCAGGCCAAGCTGTTCGGCAAGCAATCGCTGTCCATTGCCCGTTCCTTCAAGTTCAATGATGTCATCGGCGAGGTGGAATACCGCCTGGCCAACATCTACCGCGAGGAAGGCAAGGAGAACATCTCCAATTTCTTCCTCAATCGCGTGCTGCAGTCGCACCGCAACCTCAACCCGGAGGTGCTCGATATCCTGGCCAAGACCGGCTGATCGGGCACGGGATCCGCGCCGCGGTTCCCCACGCCCGGCGCTCGATGCCGATGAACGTTGTGAGACATTGATTCGGAGAAAATGATGATGAACAGAATGGGCCGCTTGCTTTTCCTGCTGTTCCTGCTCCTCCCGATGGCCGCCCAGGCCAATACGGTGTTCGAGGGGGGCAAGGACGGCCTTACCTGGACGTTTTCCACCACCGCGCGCATGACCACCGATGGGGTGCGCTACGACATTATTTTCGAGAACGACTTCGTCCAGGGGATGATCACCGAAGACGAGGCGATGGACGTGGAGCCCTTCGGCCAGCTCGACGAAGACGGGCTGCCCTGGGTCATCTGGTCACGCCGGGTGGACAATGGCCAGTTCCGGCTCTACATGAGCACGTTCAACGGGTCCCACTGGTCCGTGCCGCAGGAACTGCCCAGCGACCTCGAGCGATGCAGTGACCGGCAGGTCCACTTCCGTCTGGGTGAGAACGGCCGGATCTACATGACATTCATTCGTGCCGTCGACGGTACGGAGCATGTGATGTTCGGCATCTACAAGACCTGGTCCGGCGGTTGGACCGAGCTCGGGGAGGTGGTCTCGATCGAGGCCGGGCACAGCATCCAGCAACCCAATATCTTCACCGTGTTCGACGAGAGCGGCCTGGCCCAGATCCTGCTCAGCTTCATCCATGTCTACCCGGAGGGCGAGGGCGATCTCCCGCCCGACGGTGACGGGCTGTGGGATACGATTGAGCAGTACTTCCGCGTATTCAACTCCGGGGACACCAGCCCCTGGTTCCAGGTCCAGTAAGCCGGCGGTTTCTCCGTGGCACACCTGCTGAAGAAGATCCGACCCTCCCGCTTCGGGCCCGAGGCGGGAGGGTTTTTTTATGCCGTGTCCTGTCTCTTCCTCCTGCTGCCGATGCTGCCCGGCAGTGCCGGCTGCGGGCCCATCCCGCCGCCGCCGGTGCGCGGCGCCCCCGAGGCGACGGCGCCACCGGAACCCGGACCGGAACCCGTCCCCACGGTAACCGAACCGCGCTCTCCCGCTCCCCCCGTTGAAACGACGACGTCGCGCAGCGAGCTCGACATCCCCGGCGTTTTCCACGTGGTGAAGCCGGGGCAGACGCTCTGGCGCATCGCCCGCACGTACGGGATTTCCGCTGAATTGCTGGCCGGGATCAATGAACTCGAAGACACGACGATGATCGAGGTGGGGCAGCGCCTCTTCATTCCCGGTGCCGAGCGGCTGCTCGAAGTCGAAGTTTACCGGCCCGAGGGCCGGCCTGCCGCGGAGCGGGCCGACGATCTCCGGCTGCAGTGGCCGGTGACCGGCACCATCACCTCGCGGTTCGGCGGTCGCCGCCGCCACACCGGCCTCGACATCGCCGCCCCGCGCAACACGCCGGTGCTCGCCGCCGCCGACGGCGAGGTGACCTACAGCGGCAACGGCCTGCGCGGCTACGGCAACCTGGTGGTCATCGACCACGGCCAGGGCGTGGTGACCCTCTACGCACACAACCGCCGAAACCTGGTGCGCAAGGGGGATCGGGTGCGGCGCGGCGAGCGGATCGCGCGTGTCGGGTCCACCGGGCATTCCACCGGCCCGCACGTGCACTTCGAGGTGCAGATCGACGGCCGGCGTGTCGACCCCCAGCAGTACCTCGACTGATTCACCTCACTCGCCCCGGGCCGTCACTGGTCTCCAGTTGTCATCGATGAGGAGCGAAGCGGCGAAGCGACCTCGTGATAGTGCCTGGGGCATTATCACGAGTTGTTTCGTCGTTCCCCTCCGGGGAACTCCCCCTAAGCAACAAATGAATATGAACGGGACCTGACCCCATCATTATTCATTTGTTCCTTCCACATCCTTCCAGCAACTTCCGCTGGTCGGGGGCTCGTGATGAGCGAACACAGGGACGGTGTTCGCTCAACCCCGAATCGACCAGCCGGCGCTTTCAACGGCGCGTACGGCCGCCTCGTGCAGCCGGCTCGCCGTTTTCTGGTCGAGGGTCTTCTTGTCCGAGCGGCAGAAGATGCTGAAGGAGAGGCTCTTCATGCCCTCGTCGACCTGCGAGCCCTGGTAGGTGTCGGTGAGGGTCACCTCGCGCACCAGCTTGGGATTGGCCCCGCGAAGCACGGATTCCACGGCCCGCACTTCCGTCCTCGAGGAGACCACCACGCTGATATCGAAGCTCACCCCGGGGTAGCGGGGCAGCGGCGTGTAGGCCGGCGTCTCGCGGCGGGCCGCCAGCAGCGCGTCGAGGTCGAGATCGAAGAGGCCGAGAGCGCCGCGCAGGCCGAGGGCGCGTGCTGCCGCCGGGCGGATCTCCCCGAAGGTGCCGAGGAGCGCATCATCCTGGAGCCAGCGGGCGTAGTGCCCGGGATGGACCCATGGCGGGTGCTCGCCGTCATCCAGCCGGGCCGGGTCCGGGCGGTCCAGTCGCAGGCGCGCCGCCAGATCCTCGATCACGCCCTTGACCCGGAGGAAGACCTCCTCGTCGCGCTTCCCGCAGGCGGTGCTGTACAGCGCTCCGCAAAGCCGACGGTTTTCCAGCGGCAGGTGCCCGCCGGCTCCGTCGTCCAGCCCCGCGGCCTCGGCGAGGTAGACCCGGCCCACCTCGTAGAGGGAGAACTCCGGCCGGTTGTTGGCGTTCTTCGCCACCGCCTGCAGTACGCCGGGGACCATGCTGCGCCGCAGCCCGGTCTCCTCGCTGGACAGCGGGTTGCGCAGTTCGATCTGCCCGTCGAGGGCCAGCCCCAGCGTGTCAGCGGTGTCGTGGCGGGCGAAGGAGTAGCCGTAGATCTCGGCAAACCCCAGTTCCAGGGAGAGGATGTCCCGCAGTTCGTTTTCCAGCGCCGTTTCCCGGGGTGAGGTGGGCGGCAGCATGGTCACCTCGGGCGCCACCGGGGGGATGTTGTCGAAGCCGTAGATGCGGCCCACCTCTTCCACCAGGTCTTCCGGAATGCCGATGTCCTTGGTGGCCCTGAAGGAGGGGACCTCCACGTCCCAGCCGCCGTTGGCGGCGGTGAGGCCGAAGGAGAGGCTGGTGAGGATCGACTCGGCCCGTTCGGCGGGCAGGTCGAGGCCCAGCCGCCGCTTGAGGAAGTCGTGGCCGAGGTGGACGCTCACCGTTTTTCGCTGGTGATGATCTTCGTCATGCAGCGGCGAGACCTGGCGGGTCCCGGGCACGAGTTCACGGATCAGCTGCAGGAACCGTTGTGCCGCGATCGGCGGCAGTTCCGGGTCGAGGCTCTTCTCGAAGCGCATCACCGCCTCGGTGCGCAGGCCGAGGGCCGCCGACGTGCGCCGGACATTGATCGGGTGAAAGTTCGCCGACTCCAGCACCATCGCCGCCGTTGCTTCGCCCACCTCGCTGTTCGCTCCGCCCATCACCCCGGCGATGGCGATCGGCTTCTGGTCATCGGCGATGACGAGCATCTCTTCGGTGAGCACGCGCTCCACGTCGTCCAGCGTGGTGATCTTTTCGCCGGCCGCGGCGCGGCGGATGAGGATCTTCGAACCGCCCACCCGGGTGAGGTCGAAGGCATGGAGCGGGTTGCCCAGTTCGAGCATCACGTAGTTGGTGATGTCCACCACGTTGTTCAGCGCCCGGACACCCACCGCCTCCAGTCGCCGGGCCATCCAGGCCGGCGAAGGGGCGATGGTCAGCCCTTCCACCACCGCGGCGCAGTAGCGCGGGCAGAGGTCGGGATCGAGGGTCTGCACCTCCAGGGCGCGGCCCTCCTCATCCGGGGCGGACAGCGCCGGGTCGATCCCCGGCATGGGGGCCAGCTCGCGCCCGGTGATCGCCGCCACCTCGCGGGCGATGCCGTAATGGCACCAGAGGTCCGGCCGGTGGGTCAGCGACTTGTTGTCGATCTCCAGGACGTGGTCCAGCAGCCCCAGCGCCCGGGGGAGCGCCACGCCGGTATCGTGCCCCTCATCGAGGACCATGATGCCGTCGGCGCCGGGGCCCAGCTGCAGCTCCCGCTCGGAGCAGATCATGCCAAAGCTCTTCTCGCCGCGGATCTTGCCTTTCTTGATCTTCGTCCCGTCGGGAAGGTGTGCGCCCACCCGGGCCAGGGGCACGGTCTGCCCCTCGGCGAGATTCGGTGCGCCGCAGACGACCCGCAGTTCGCCGTTGCCGTCGTCCACGTCGGCGAGCACCAGCTTCTCAGCGTTGGGGTGGGGCATGACCCGCAGGACCCTGGCGGTGACCACGCCGTCCATGCCCCCGCCCACCTGCTCCAGGCCCTCCACTTCGGCGGTGGACATGGTCAGCCGGTCGGCCAGTTCGGCCGGCTCGAGACCGCTGAGATCGACGTACTCGGCGAGCCAGTCAAGGGATATCTTCATCGCCGATCACCTCAGAATTGTTCCAGGAAGCGAAGATCACCGCCCATGATCAGGCGGATGTCTCTGATGCCGTAGAGCATCATCGTCAAGCGGGTGAGCCCCAGCCCGAAGGCGAAGCCCGACCATTCCCCGGGATCGATTCCGCCGTGGCGCAGCACGTTGGGGTGCACCAGGCCGCAGGGCAGCACCTCCAGCCAGCCGGTCTGCTTGCAGACGCTGCAGCCCTTGCCTTCGCAGATCAGGCAGTACATGTCCAGTTCGAAGCCCGGTTCGACGAAGGGGAAATACCCCGGGCGCAGGCGGATCTTCACGTCGTCGCGCCCGAAGATCAGCCGCAGCAGGGTCTTCATCGAGTAGATCAGGTGGGCCACCGAGATGTCGCGGCCGATCATCAGCCCCTCGCATTGGTAGAAGACACTGTCGTGGGAGGCGTCGGTGGCCTCGTAGCGGAAGCAGCGCCCGGGCACGATGGCCTTGAACGGCGGTTCGAAGCGTTTCATCGCCCTGATCTGCACCGGTGACGTGTGGGTGCGCAGCAGGTGGCCGTCCTTGAGCCAGAAGGTGTCCTGCATGTCCCGCGCCGGGTGGTCGGCGGGGATGTTCAAGGCTTCGAAGTTGAAGAACTCCGATTCCACCTCCGGGCCGTCGAGCACGTGGAAGCCCAGCGAGCGGAAGATCGTCTCCAGCTTGCGGGAGACGATGGTCAGCGGGTGGAGGTGGCCTCGTTTCACCCGGTGACCGGGTGCACTGATGTCGAGCCAGGCCTCGTCGCTGTCCAGGGCCGCCTCTTCTTCGCTTTCCAACTGCTGGATGCGCTGGGCCAGGGCCGCTTCCAGGTCGCTCTTCCGCTGGTTCAGCTCCTTGCCCGCTTCGGCCCGTGCCTCGCGGGGCAGTTCGCCCATGGCCCGCAGCAGCCGGGTGAGCACGCCCTTGCGGCCGAGGTATTTCACCCGCAGCGCTTCCACATCCTCGCGGCAGGTTGCGACCTCGATTTCCTGGCGGACTTCGTCCCTGCGGAAATCAGCGAAACGGGTGAGAATGAGGTGTTCGATATCTTTGCGGTCCATGTCGACTCCTTGGCAAGTGGCTGAAAATACTACTAGGTCGGCCGATGGGTGTCAAGAATCCCGGCCAGCTTTGCCACGTTCCGCTTGATTGTGTAAAATGCGTTAGTTTTTCGTTAACATTTCGTTATGGCGGCCGGCAGGCAGGCGTTGCCCGCTACCGGAACAGATCACCTTTCGTTCCGTGCATGAGGGGTATAATGAACGATAAACCCGCGGCCACCTTGACGGGCCGTCTGGTCGGTGTGGGCAGGTTCATCCTGGTCTGTCTGGCCCTCAACTACTTTTTTGTCAGTATCAAGCTGCTCGGTGCGTTCAAGAGCCTCGGTTCGGGCGTGGGCGAGCAGCTCATCGTCCAGCTGGCCGACAACCCGGTGATCGGCCTGCTCATCGGCGTGCTGGTGACCAGCGTGGCCCAGAGTTCTTCGGCCACGACGTCGCTCGTCGTGGGCCTCGTGGCGTCGGGCTCCCTGGGCAGCGACCCGGCCCTGGCCCTGGCCCGGGCCATCCCGATCATCATGGGCGCCAACGTGGGCACCACGATCACCAACACCATCGTCTCCATCGCCCATATCGGCAGCAAGAAGGAGTTCGAGCGGGCCTTTTCCTGCGCCACGGTCCACGACTTCTTCAACGTGCTGGCCATCATCATTTTTCTGCCTCTCGAACTGCTCACCGGTTTCCTCAGCAGCTCGGCCCGGATGCTGGCCGAACTCTTCGCCGATGCCGGCGGCGGCAAGTTCAACAGCCCGATCAAGACGCTGGTCAACCCGCAGAAGGACTTTTTCGTCGATCACTTCCAGAGCATGGACTGGATCACCCTGCTCATCATCTTCACGGTGGCGGTGGGATTCTTCTATGCCATCATGGTGCTCTTCAAGCGGATCCACGAGGAGAAGAGCATCTTCTCCACGATCGTCGCTTTCAGTCTTGGTTTCGCTCTCATCGGCACCGCCATTTACCGTTATGCGGCGGTGGTTTTCCGGCCGGAAACGGCGATTTTCATCTTCGGCCTGGGCATGCTTTTCTGTTCGCTGACGATCTTCGTCAAGGTGATGCGCACCGCGGTCTTTTCGCGGTGGACGTCGCTCTTTGACGCGGTGATCTTCAAGACCGCCCCCCGGGCGATGGTCTTCGGTGTGCTGATGACCGCGCTGGTACAGTCCAGTTCGGTCTCCACGTCGATCGTCATCCCGCTGGCCGGGGCCGGTATTCTCACCATCCGCCAGGTCTTCCCCTATACCCTCGGCGCCAACGTGGGCACAACGATCACCGCCATGCTTGCCGCGCTGGCCACGGGTGAGACGGTGGCCGTGTCGGTGGCCTTCGCCCACCTGCTGTTCAATATCTTCGGTATCACCCTGCTCTATCCGCTGAAGATGATTCCCATCGGCTGCGCCACCGGCATGGCGCACCTGACCCTGCGCAACAAGGCAATCCCCGTTATCTATATCGTGGTGGTGTTCTTCGCGATACCGCTGCTGTTGATCTGGCTCACCAGCTGAGACCGGTAAAGGAGTTACACGATGCTCGACAAGATCCTCAACCTGATCAAGGGGAGCCAGGGGCTGATCGACGAGGCCTGCCAGGACTCCTTTGAGATGATCACCATGGGCAAGGAGATGTTCATCCTCGCCCTCAACGCGGTGCAGGAGGAGACGACCCGCGAGGTGATGAAGACCCTGGCCACCATGGACAAGACGATGAACAAGCTCGAGATGGGCGTGCGGAAGAAGGTCTACACCCACCTTGCCATCTCCCGCGGGGAGGACCTGCTGCAGGGGCTGCAGCTCAATGTGATCATCACCGACCTCGAGCGGATCGGCGACTACACCAAGAACATCGGGGAGCTGGTGGAGATGATGCCGGGCAAGCTCGATTTCGGCCGTCATGATGCCACGTTCAACAAGGTCAAGGACCTGGCCCTGGAACTGTTCGACCTAACCCACGATGCGCTGCAGAACAAGGACGAGAAGCTGGCCAACGAGGCGATCCGCAAGTATGACGTGGTCTCCAAGGCCGCTGACGCCCAGATCAAGGAGGTGCTGGCCGGCAAGGAGATGAGCGAGACGGTGGAGAAGCGCCACGTGGCCCTGCTGCTCTTCTTCCGCTACACCAAGCGGATCTGTGCGCACCTGAAGAACATCAACACCTCGCTGGTCAACCCCTTCCACCAGATCAGCTATCGGCCGGGGGCATACAAGATCTAGCCCCCTTTTTTCACAGGACTCCGCCTTCGCAGCAGATGAACGGTGAGAAATGGGGGCTAGCCGTTCAGGGCCGGTCGAACCGTATCGGCCGGCCCTCGCCGCTTACCACCCTGAGAAAGAACCCCCAATCCACCGTGGTGCGCGCTGCAATCACCCGCAGCCGATTTTCCCCGCCCGCGAGACTCACCGGAATGCGCCACTGGTCGATGAGTGCCCCCTGGTTGCTGTCCCGGTTCACCAGTATCGGCCGGCCGTTCAGTTCCAGCTGGCACGGGCCGCAGCACCCGAAGCGGACCTCGGCCTCCGTCTGGCCATCGAGCCACAGGGCGGCCTCGGCCATGGCCGCCGGCGGTGCCATGCTGCCCAGGGGGAAGAAGGGGCGGAAATCGATGTAGGACACCGGCACGCCATTGGGCGGCGGGGCCTGGTGGTAGGGGACCAGGGGTGGTTCGGCCAGGGGCAGGGTGAAGATCGAGGTCGTGCCGGCCGGACTTTCCGCATCCGTTTGCGGGCCTCGGGCCAGTGGCGCCACCATCCATTCGCTGATGAAACCGAGCTCGAGATCGCGCAGGGCGTAGAGCGTAAGGTTCGGCCCTCGGAAGTGGCACTGGAACCTGGGGTCACATTCGATTCGCCGGAGCAGCTGCTCCTGGTCGCTGTCGGCCAGCAGCCAGCGGCTGTTGAACAGGCCGCGGACAAAGGGGAACGAGTCGGCCAGCTTGCCCCGGCGCAGGCTGCGCCAGATGTCGAGGTACTGGTCGCCGTGCGCCAGCATCAGCATCGGGTCGCTGCCCACCAGGTAGTATTGCGCCGGGGCGTAGAACAGCAGCTGGGGAAAGTAGACCCAGCGGGTGTGGAAGACCACGTCCCCCGGTGCGGCCTCGTGGCCCAGGATGGCGCCGACCTCTCTCATCTCCGGGCGCGCCGCCTTTATCGACTCCGCCTGCAGGCGGTGGGAGACGTAGTCGTGGGTCCGGGCGCCGGCCAGGGCGAGGAGCAGCAGGGCGGGCAGAATGGTGCGGCGCCAGTCGCCGGGCGTCGCCGTTCGCGGCTCACCGACCCGCAGGTCGCGCAGCAGCAGGGCGCTGAAGAGCATGGTGAACAGGGCCCAGTGCAGGGTGTAGCGGGCGGCGGTAACGGTCAGGCCCAGCATGCCGAGGCTGCAGAGGAACAGCGCGATGGTCTCCCCGGCAAAGGGTCCGGCCGGCCGGCGACGGACGAGCAGCACCAGGACGATGGCCGCCAGGGGCAGGACCACCAGCTCGTTGTGCAGGAGCAGGCTTTCCAGGATCGGTGATTTGCTCTCCAGTGATTCCACCGTGCTCGGGACGCCGCTGCCGTCGATCAGCCCGGCGAGCAACGCCCGCCAGTTGAGGCGGGCCACGAGCAGGGCGAAGTCACCGCGGTCGGGGTGGACGATGAACCCCGCGGCGCTGCCGGCCAGCGTGAACAGCGGCATGCGCCAGTCGAGCGGCCGCTCGCCGGCGAGCCGCCGGCCGGCGAGGAAGAGCAGGGCCAGCGCCGTGATCAACTGTGGCGTGCTGCCGTTGAGGGTGAAGAGCAGGCCGAGCAGCATGTGCGGCCAGTGCCGTTGGCGCTGCCGGGAGAAGAGCAGGGCCGCCCAGAGGAGCAGGAGCAGCGAGAGCACGTCCGGGCGGAGCTGGACCAGCCGGGAGAGGAAACCGCCGGCCCCGAGGAGCAGGGCCGCGGTCCAGAACCAGGGCCAGGGGCAGCGGAAGCGGCGGAGCACGAACCAGAAAAGCGCCAGCAGGGAGGCGCCAAAGAGTGATGAGGCCGCCTTGGCCCGTGCTTCGAGGAGATCATGGTTCCCGCTGCCGGCGAAAGGCGCCAGCGCCAGGTGGTGCAGCAGTTCGAGGTCGGCGTAGCCGTCGCGGAACAGCGAGAACTGCATCCAGGGAAATTCGTGCAGGATGCCGTCGGCCCTGATCAACCGCGCCACGGCCATGTGGTAGTAGCCGTCCACGCCGTAGATGTGCGGCTCGAATCCCTGGACCCATTGCAGCGCCAGGAAGGAACCGAGAAACACCGCCAGCAGCAAGAGCACCGTTGGCATCGCCTGGACTGTTCGGGCACGCTTCATCACTCGGGATCTCCGGGGTAGTTCCGCACCGATCGGCCCTGGAGGTCACGGAGCTGCCGCCTCCCGTGCAGCGGCACCTTCCCGCCCCCGTGCGGCAGGTCGACCATCAGCCGCGGCAGCAGGGTGCCGCCGAGCCGGGGCCGCAGCTCGTCGATCAGCGCCGGGCCGGCGGCCAGCGGCGTGCGGAAGTGCTCGATGCCGGCCACCGGGTCGCACTGGTGCAGGTAGAGGGGATGCACGCGGATGCGCCCCAGCCGGCGGAGCAGGCGTTCCATGGTTTCGGCGTCGTCGTTGATGCCCCTGAGCAATACAGACTGGTTGTCAACCGGAATGCCGGCACGGGTCAGGCGCTCCACCGCCGCGGCGGCCTCGGCGGTGACCTCCCGCGGGTGATTGAAGTGGGTCACCAGCCACAGGGGGTGGAACCGCTCCAGCAGGCGGCAGAGTTCGTCGTCCACCCTCATGGGCAGGGTCACCGGCACCCGGGTGCCGATGCGCACCATCTCCACGTGGGGAATCGCGCATATCGCTTCGAGGACGGCGCCCAGCCGGTCGTTCCCCAGCACCAGCGGGTCTCCGCCGGAGAGGATCACTTCCCGGATGCCGGTGTCCTTGCCGATGTACTCGGCCCAGGCCGCGAGACGTTCGTCATCGAACCCGGCGCCCTTGCCGAAGATCCGGCGCCGCATGCAGAAACGGCAGAGCACCGGGCAGTGCCGCGCGACGAGCAGCAGCACCCGGTCGCGGTAGCGGTGGATCAGCCCGGGCAGCGGGCTCTCCTTCTCTTCGCCGGTGAAATCGACCCCACGGCCCTGGTGAAGATCCAGCTCGGCGGCCGAGGGGACGGCCATGCGGATGATCGGATCGCACTCCCAGGGCTCGCGGGCCAGGGAGAGGTAGTAGGGGGTGATGGCCATGGGGCAGGCATCGGCCGCCGCTTCCATCTCCGGCGTCACCTGGAACCCGGGCAGCAGGCCGGCCAGTTCACCGGGCCTGGTGACACGGTCGGCCAGTTGCCGCCGCCAGTGGTTCCATTGCTCGTGTTTACAGGAGATCATCGCCCCTCCTTCACCTGGAGGCCACCATTATATATCGTCGCCGCCGGTTGATCTCCCCGAGCGTACAGCAGACGGGGCGGGCCCGCCGTTGAGCAGGTCCCGCCCCTGTGAAATATCCTCCTACTCCTCTTCAGCCTCCGTCGTGGCGCTGTTTTGCTTCAGGTACTGGCCGCCCATGAACACGGTGATGTCGGTGGTGTTCAGCACGCCGTCACCGTTGTAGTCGGCCACGATCAGCTCCTTCAGCCCCCGCTTGATCAGCTCTTCCACGGTGATCGAGGTCACCGGGCCGTCGGGCAGCGGGCCGGGGGCGCCACAGCAGTCAGTCTCGTCGCTGTCGAGGAAGTTGATCTGGACAAAGGAGAAGTCGTCGGTGTCCACCAGCCCGTCGCCGCTGACGTCGGCGTGCGGATACGCGGTGACGCAGGGCGTGTCGCCGGAGCCGTAGTTGCTGAAGTGCTGCCAGCTGAAGACGCCGAAGTCGAGGATGTCGATCCAGCCGTCCCCGTTGAGGTTTCCGCCGGTGAGCGGCTTGAGCGCGGTGGCGAAGTCGGCCTCGTAGTCGGTCAGGTCGGGCGACAGCGAAAGGTCCATGGTGCGCCGCAGGGTGTGCAGCTCGTCCCGGGCGGTGATGCAGGTGTAAGGCCCGCAGGGTACGTCGTTGATGGTTGCCGAGCCCACGGCGAGGATCGGTGTGCCGTGGCCGCCGGGCTGGGTGACATTGAAGGTCACGTCATGCTGCAGCACGGTGGGCCCGGTGGGCGGGCCGCAGTCCCAGAGCTCGAAGGTGATGCAGCGGGTCAGCGTCTGCGGGAAGGGGTCGCCGGTGTTGATCGTCGGCGAGAGCTCGAGGGTCACGTTGAGGTCATTGTAGGGCTGTACGATGACCTGGAAGGTGCAGACGGACGGGTTGCCGCAGTCGTCGGTGGCGGTGCAGGTCACCGTGGTGGTGCCGCTGAAGACCGAGCCCGACGGCGGCGAGCAGGTCACGGTGGGTGACAGGTCGCAGTTGTCGGTGGCCACCGGCAGGGGCCAGGTCACAATGGCGTCGCAGCCCCCGGCATCGGCATTGACCGTGATGGTGCCCGGGCAGGTAATCGTCGGCGCAACGGTGTCGTCCACGGTGATCAGCTGGGTGCATTCGGCCCAGTTGCCGCAGGCATCGGTGGCGCGGTAGGTGCGGGTGATCGACTCGGGGCAGCTCATTCCGTCGGAGACGTCGCCCATGTGGGTCACCACCGGCGCCACATCGCAGGTGTCGGTGGCCGTGACCAGGCCGGTGTCGGGTGTGGGCACCTGCCA
>Ga0180430_10000436_pt1 | contig 44996 bp, 35 predicted proteins | sample SS_ome_9_FD_132999 | JGI IMG/M metagenome (GOLD analysis project Ga0180430, IMG submission 132999) | Hypersaline lake sediment archaeal communities from the Salton Sea, California, USA - SS_1_S_2 metaG | ecosystem: Environmental > Aquatic > Non-marine Saline and Alkaline > Hypersaline >...
CCAATACTCCATTAATGAAGACATTGCTCTTTTTGGTACTGTAGAATTTGGAAATCTCCAGGTACTCGTTCAGGGTGACCTTAGTGGGAATAGAAGGAAAAGCTACCAGCTCGGCAATGGCAATCTGCATGATCAGAATATCCATAAATGCGATCCGATCCAGATCCCAGTTCCTTGTATTCTCTTTTATATACTCCACATACTCATCCCGGTGCAAAATACTCTGCCGGTACAACTTCAGCACATAATCGCTGTCCTCCTTGTTTTTGTATAGTTCCATCAAAGGTTTATCAGGACCATCATCCTCCTTAAACTTTTTAATGGTCTTCACAATCATACTGGTGATAAATTCCAGGTCATCGTTCCAGTATATACTCTGCTCCTCCATAATGGAATCAAGCCGCTCGCTGGAAAAAACAATATGGGTGTAGATAAAGGTAAGCAGGCGCTTGTCTTCAGGGTATCCTGTCTCCTCAGCATGCATATATGCATGGTATTCATCGCTCTCGGTCAAACGCGTATAGATCTCCTTGATCAATTCGGGATGGTTGACCCAGTTGAGTTTATGCTGTTCGACAAACCTGAGGAGTTGTTCATTATTCCTGAGCTGATCGGCCAGTTTGTTATCGATAAACCTGGTGTTCGGATGCAGGTCCTCATGATTGGGGATCCGCTTATTCCTTGCAATCTCAATCCTGGATTCTGCATAGAGGATCACATCGATCATCAGAAGAAGCAGGTAATGATATAGTTCGTAAGATTTCTCTATGTTGAAATGAAGCTCTTTCTCCGAACGCCTCATATCCTCACTGGCCGTAGTGTAATACGCATAGAGAGATTGCAATGCCTTAATACGTAATTGTCTCCTGCTGATCATTTGTTAAAGAACCGCTAACTTGTTTTATTGACCATGCAAATTTACACTAAATTTTAATCTATAAAACATCTGTTCGACAGCAAGTTTAGTCTGGAGCTAAAATGGAGCAAAATTTGAATATGTTTAAAATATTTTACACTTTTGAAAAAGAACGAGCTAAACCCTAAACAAATCTGACGTAATGACTGATGAAGGAAATGTTAAATCTGATGCGTATGGATCAGATGGAACAGGACGGGAAGAGATCCATTCCAAGGCTGTGAGGGCCGGAAAAAGAACCTACTTTTTTGATGTGAAGGCGACCCGTAGAAACGACTACTACCTGACAATTACTGAGAGTAAAAAAAGATTTAACCGAGACGGGAAGTTTTTCTATGAAAAACACAAACTGTTTCTCTACAAAGAGGATTTTGACAAATTTGCTGATAGCCTGAATGAGATTATCGCATTTATCCGCGAAGCCAATCCGCAACCTATTGAGCTGGATGATAGCCCTTTAGCTGAAAATGAAGCGAAAACAGATCCTCCAGAAGAGCTTGTTAAGGAAGAAAAAGACTTCACAAATGTAGAGTTTGAAGATCTTGGTGAGGAGGGAACTTAGCCCTGTTCATTTTTTCGATCAAGAAAATCCTCAATTTCCCCAAAGGAGAGAATCCTGACATTGGTGACAATAAAATCGTCATTGAGAAAATCTCCATACCTGTTGCATTCATCAATGGCCTCTTTGAAAACTGATTTCAATGAGTGATTCATGGGAAGCAGGAGCAATATGGTGGCCAGGTAACCGGAAAAATTGGATTCTTCCATGACCGCATCAAACTTCTTCAGAATAAATTCAAATTCATTCTTGATAACCATCTTCTGAGTGGATGTCAGGTCGACCCGGGTTCGGGACATCAGTACCACAAAATAACGTAGTTTCTCCTCCTTACCACCCAGCCCTGTTGATATAAACACCTGGTTTTCATCCAAGATCTTACTTTCCAGGAGCATGCGGCTCTCATTCAGGGCCAGTAGTGCCCAGGAGTACAATGGTTCTTCAGCATGCTTGAGAAAAAGCTCAATTGCCCTGTAGCAATCCACACTTTCAATGCTGGCCATTCTTGCCAGAATTTCCTTTTTGACATCCACCGAGTAACCTGGTTCCTGCAGATACTGCATATGCTCCAATGCCCAGTCATCACTACGTTCCTCCCTGATCTTCATGGAACAATCGTAGTATTCCATCTGAAGGTCCATATCGATTTTCTGCTCCAGGATTTTTAAATTTCCCGGACTGCCTCCAAGGATTTCACGAATCTTCTCATACAGGTTCTCGTGCTCTTCCATCTCTTCCCTGCTTTTTACTAAATGTACGATTTTTTACTAATTTGGAACAAAGTTTGGCCATGGAGCTAATTTTTAACATAGATAAGCAGGTTGAGGAGGCTTCCTCGGGCTTTAAACTTTCAATTGAAAGTACGCTGCAAAGAGGTTTTAACCTCTTTCGCAAGGCCCCTTCTGAATTCATTGTCTTTTCTGTTCTGGCCATAGTTATTTTCTCCAATCCACTGAGCGGATTATTATTGGGAGGTCCTGCAGTAGCTTCCTTCCTTTATCTGGCACATCTTGCAAGCAGGGACCGGCAAATTGAAATTTCTGACTTTTTCAGGGGCTTTGATAAAGCCGGTAACATGATTTTGCTAAGCTTGCTCACCTGCTTTATTATTCTTGCAGGCACGATCATGTTGATTGTACCGGGAATATACTTTTCTGTTTCCTATGTCTTTTCTCCTCTCTTCGTCTGGTTCTATGACAAGGAACCTTCTGAAGCCATCCGTTTAAGCAGGCGTACTGTATCAGGAAATTTCGGGCAGATTTTCCTACTCCTGTTGATCCTTGCGGGTATTAATCTTCTGGGACTTATGGCACTGGGGGTGGGCATCCTTGTGAGCCTGCCCTTTTCTTTCTGTGTAATCTATGCAGCTTTTGATGATATAATCGGGATTTCAAATTAAACATTATGGACATCACTCTGGCCGTTCTCGGAACAGCACTCGTATTGATTGGATTTATTGGAAGTATAATGCCCATCATTCCGGGGCCGCCCATAAGCTGGGCTGGTTTACTGCTTCTGAAATGGACTGACTTTGTGGCTGACCACGGTCAGGCCTACGAGAACGCCTTATGGATCCTCCTTTTCTTCGTGATACTGGTCACCATCCTGGACTACGTGGTACCCATCATGGGCACCAAAAAATACGGAGGGTCCAAACGGGGAGTCTGGGGGGCTACAATCGGAGTTGTGGTTGGCCTCTTCTTCGGTCCCCTGGGCATTATCATCGGGCCTTTCCTTGGTGCCTATATCGGAGAAATCACTACCGGGAAGAAGGAAAAGGATGCCCTGCGTGCAGCCTGGGGGTCTTTTGTTGGATTCCTCCTTGGGGTCGGTATGAAACTGATGGTTTGCGGAGCTATTCTCTTTTTCTTTATAAGGTATTTGTTTTTCTAGTCACCAAGGGTAGCGACAAGAATGGCCTTTATTGAATGCATCCGGTTTTCGGCCTCATCAAACACAATGGAATGCTCAGATTCAAAGACTTCTTCACTGACTTCCATGGCCTCCAGACCAAATTTCTGGTAGATCTCCTCGCCCAGGGTAGTCTCCCTGTTATGAAACGCAGGCAGACAATGCAGGAACTTCACTTCCGGGTTCCCTGTGGCTTTGATCACATCCATATTGACCTGGTAAGGCCTGAGTAATTTGATCCGCTCGTCCCATACTTCATCGGGCTCTCCCATGGAGACCCATACATCCGTATAAAGAAAATCAGCATCCTTAACAGCCTCCTGCACATCATCGGTGATGGTGATCCTGCCTCCTGTACCAGCTGCAATTTCTCGGCATTTCTGAACCAGGGCTTCGTCGGGCTGAACAGATTTTGGGGCTGCGGCTCTGAAATCCATCCCCATTTTTGCCGCACCTACCATCAGGGAATTACCCATGTTATTCCTGGCATCGCCCAGGTAACAAAACCTCATGTCCCCGAGTGCTTTGCTGGAGTGCTCCATCATGGTCATAAAATCGGCCAGAATCTGGGTAGGGTGATATTCGTTGGTGAGCCCGTTCCAGACCGGCACCCCTGCAAATTCCGCAAGCTCCTCTACTACACTCTGACCGAATCCCCTGTATTCGATCCCGTCATACATACGTCCCAACACCCGGGCCGTATCTTTCATAGACTCCTTGTATCCGATTTGTGAGCCCGAAGGCCCCAGATAGCTCACCCCTGCTCCCTGATCGAGGGCTGCCACTTCAAAGGCACAACGAGTGCGGGTGGAACTCTTCTCAAATATCAAAGCGATGTTCTTCCCTTTCAGGGTGGGAACTTCTGTACCGCTGTATTTCGCCTTCTTCAGTGTAAAGGCAAGATCCAATAGAAAATGAATTTCCTTCGGGGTAAAATCAAGCAAAGTCAGAAAATGTCGGTTACGCAGATTAAAAGCCATAGTAAGTAGATTGAATATTGGACAAACAAAATTAATATAAATTGTCAGGTGTCGTATTCCATGGTGATTTTTGTCCCGTAACTCCTGTCCTCCAGCTTAAATGCTTCCGTGATTACGCTCTTCTCTCCTCCCTTCTCAATGAACTGAAGAGCTGCCCTGATCTTGGGAGCCATATCTCCCTCTCCAAACATGCCCTGTTCAAGATATGAAACGGTATCCCGGTGATTCAAAAATTCCCTGACCTCCTGCTGGGGAGTTCCGAAGTTAATGTATACAAAAGATACGTCGGTAAGGATATAAAACTCATCAGCTCCTATCCTGGCCCCCAGGAGGGCAGAAGCCAGGTCCTTGTCAATGACTGCCTCAGAGGGTCGGAGCCGGCCTTCAGCATCCCTGTATACGGGCACGCCTCCGCCTCCTGAAGCGATTACAATGGTTCCCTGGCGTGCCAGGTTTTCAACCACTTTTTCATTTATAATCCCAATGGGCTTGGGAGAGGGGACCGCCCTGCGGTATCCGCCTTCACGCTTTTTTCCTTCCTGAAATATCCAACCTTTCTCTGTGGCTATCTTGTCCGCTTCGTCCTTGTTATAGGTTCTGCCCACCCGCTTGGAGGGCTGTTTAAATGCAGGATCATTCTCCTCGACCAGAGCCATGGTAATCAGTGTAACCACCTCCTTGTGAATTCCGTTTTTATGCAAAATGTTCCGGAGCATCCGCTCGATCATATATCCGATTCCTCCCTGGGAATCGGCCACGCAAATATCCAGTGGCATTTGCGGTATGCCATAATTTTCCTCTCCGGCATCATTACGCATAAGGATATTGCCTACCTGGGGGCCGTTTCCATGCGTAATTACCAGGTCGTAGCCTTCCCGGATCAGAAAGAGCAGATTCTCCAGGGTGTCGGTGGTATTCTGCTCCTGCTCTTCAATGGTACCCAGTTGATTGTCGCGTAAAAGCGCATTTCCACCAAGAGCTACAACAGCCAGTTTATTCATAACAGATAGTTTGTTGAACTCTGCAAATCTAAAAATTCCAATTTCCTTGCTTCAGCATAAAAAGAGTTTCTTAAACATATAGTGCTTGTTTTTTCCTAAATTTGACGGAAATTTGAAAGCACCTCATACCAACTATAGTGTTGCGCAAACTTTTACTCCCCTCCTTTTTACTGCTCTTCTTGCTGCTTGTGAGCTGCCGGCGCAACAATATTATTCCCGAAACTCTGGTAGCTCATTATGTTCAATATCATATTTCCTACCTGGAGACCATGGCAGGCGACATCCCCACCCGGATTCTGCCCGCAAAAATGGATTCCTGGTATACCGACTACTTTGTGGTTACCAGAATTGATGGCTTCTTCAGGCAATTCTCTCTGATCCAAATAGCTGACCTTAGAAACAAACGGGTATCAACCCTGCTGAACCTGTTTGGCAACAAGCTGTACCACAAAGGAAAGAAAGGGGAGCTGCCGGTAGGCATCATTGCTCCTTCAGAATTACATGTACATAACACCGGAGAGCATTCCGTGATTGGCGGACTCAAATCGGAGCAGGTAAAAATAGATACAGGGAGTGAAACATTCAACATGTATTATACACGTGATTTTTCTGTTCGGCGTCCCAATCTAAGTACTCCCTATGGTTCCATTGACCATCCTCTTTCGGATTTCAGGATTCAGCTCAGCCTCCTGAAAATGCATCTATCCTGTACCAAATACGAATCCAGAACCATTGATTCTGAAATATTTATGATCCCTGAGGATTACAGGCTGGTGACCCGTCCGGTCATGGAAGAAATTATTAACAGCCTGTTTACAAAAGAATAATAAAGGCAGTGCCGTTATTATTACATTAGTAAGTTGTATTCTACAGCACTTGTTATTATCAATCGGGGGGAGAATGGCCAAAAAAAAGAAGAAGAAAAAAAATCCAATTGTCAGATTTCTCGGATCCGCGCTTGCCTTTTTCAAAGATGACCGCTTTCGCTATGCCATGGGAATCGTTTTCCTTTTGCTTGCACTGTTCCTTATCCTGTCACTTATTTCCTATCTGATAAACTGGAAAACAGACCAGGATTTTGAGTGGGCGAAAGTTTTCTCAGGTCCGGAGATCCGGGTGGAAAACTCGGGCGGGAAACTGGGCGCCTGGATATCCAACCTTCTTATTAACAAGTGGTTCGGCATTGCCAGCTTTCTCTTTCCCCTCATCCTGATCATCTGGGCCATGGCCCTGTACAGGATCAGGCTACTGGCCACAGGGAAGGCCGTCAGAAACAGTCTGATCCTGATTATTCTTTTGTCTATTACCCTGGGATTCCTATTTGGAGATGCCGGAGGATCACTTGGAAGCGGTCCGGGAGGACAGCATGGTTATTTTCTCAGCAGATGGCTGGTGGCAAGCATAGGCTCGGCAGGCACCATCTTCCTGCTTGTAATTTGTTACACAGCCATATTGCTGTTTTCAACTTCCTTTCTGGACTGGATCAGAACACGTGAGTATCCCATTTTCTCGTCCGGAAATCAAAGTGAGGAGGAAATTCTACCTTCTGAAAAGGAGAAAGAGGAGGTGGACCTGAGGGAGGAAGCCCCAAAAGAGGAATCGCTTAGGGCCGAAGAGACTTTTATAGTGAAGGAAGAGATTCCGGAACCGAAGGAACCTGTTGATAATGAAGAGGACTCCTCCGTAAAGAACGACGTGGAGATGACCATTGAAGATATCAATCCGGAGGACATCAATCCCGATGACGGTGCGCTGGGTGAATACGATCCCACGCTGGACCTGCCCCATTTCAGATATCCGCCCCTGAGCCTGATGAAGGAGTACGATAAGGGAGATACGACTGTGACCAATGAGGAGTTGCTATCCAATAAAAACCGGATTGTTGAGACCCTGGGGAACTACAATATCAAGATTGACAAAATCAAGGCCACCATTGGCCCCACAGTCACTTTGTATGAAATCGTTCCGGCTCCCGGAATCCGCATATCCCGGATTAAAAGCCTGGAAGATGATATTGCACTAAGCCTTTCGGCACTGGGAATCAGGATCATTGCCCCCATCCCCGGAAAAGGGACCATTGGAATTGAGGTTCCCAATCAGAATCCCCGTACGGTCTCCATGAAATCGATTCTTGCCTCAAAAAAATTCCAGGATGCTGAGATGGAGCTTGCCATAGCTCTTGGGAAAACCATCTCCAACGAAACCTTCGTATTTGATCTGACTAAAATGCCCCATCTTCTGGTGGCCGGTGCCACCGGTCAGGGAAAATCCGTGGGCCTTAATGCCATAATCGCTTCCTTACTCTTCAAAATGCATCCTGCCCGTTTGAAGTTTGTAATGATTGATCCGAAAAAAGTGGAGCTTTCTCTCTACACAAAGATCGAGCGGCATTACCTGGCCAAACTGCCCGAATCGGAAGAAGCCATTATTACAGATACACAGCAGGTGATTCATACATTGAACAGTCTGTGTGCCGAGATGGACGAGCGCTACAACCTGCTGAAAAGCGCTCAGGTAAGAAATATCAAAGAATACAATACCAAATTCATTAACCGGAAGCTTAATCCCAACAAGGGACACCGTTTTCTCCCCTTTATTGTGGTTATTATTGATGAATTTGCCGACCTGATTATGACCGCCGGCAGGGAGATAGAAACCCCCATTTCAAGGCTGGCTCAACTGGCAAGGGCTATCGGGATTCACCTGATCATTGCCACCCAGCGACCAACCACCAATATCATTACCGGTGTTATTAAAGCTAATTTCCCGGCCCGGATCGCTTTCCGGGTCACATCAGGAATTGATTCCCGCACCATCCTGGACGGGCCAGGTGCCGACCAGCTGATCGGAAGGGGGGACATGCTGTTCCTGAGCGGAAACGAGCCCATACGCTTGCAGTGCGCCTTTGTGGATGGGCCTGAAATTGAAGAGGTTACGGATTTTATCGGGCAACAGAAGGGATATCCATCTGCCCTGATGCTCAATCCTGTGGAGGAAGATGGCGGATCCGGCCCGGAGGTAGATCTGGACAAACGAGACGGTAAGTTTGAGGAAGCTGCCAGACTGGTGGTCCAGCACCAGCAGGGTTCCACTTCACTCATCCAACGAAAACTATCCCTGGGATACAACCGGGCTGGCCGGATCGTCGACCAGCTGGAAGCAGCTGGAGTCCTTGGCCCCTTTGAAGGCAGTAAGGCCAGACAGGTTCTGGTCCAGGATGAATTCAGTTTGGAACAGATTTTGAGTAATCTTAGCTAAATGGAATTTCAATCATGAAACCATATAAAAAAATATACCTGCTGATCCTGCTAAGCATCATTACTCTTAGCTCCTACAGTCAGAACGACAGCAAAGCCGAAGCATACCTGCAGGCCGTTTCGGAGCAGTTTGACATGAACAAAGGCTATGTGGTTCAGATGGATTACATACGGGAAGACCTTATGCAGGAGACCTCTGCAGAGGGAGAGGGCACGATCTGGATGAAGGGCCTGAAGTATAAGATAGTGGTGGATGAGTACATTGTCTATTACAACGAAGAAATGCTCTATTCCCAGAACACAGAAACCGAAGAAGTCTATGTCAGCGAACCAGATCCCGATCAGCCCGGCTACCTCCAGGCGGTGCCCATCAAGATCATTAAATCCTATGAACAGGATTTTAATTACATGTACATCGGAAATACAAACCTGATGGGCAGGAATCTGGTTGAAATACAGCTCTATCCAAAAGACAGGTCAGGGCCATACGCCATGCTGAAGATGTATGTGAATCCCGGTTCCCAAAAACTGGAAGTGATTCAGCTCAAGCACAAAGAAGGAATACTCTATACCATGATTCTTTCCGAGATCAAAGAAGACAAGAGCCTTGAAGAGAGCATCTTTGATTTTGATCCGTCGGCCTTCCCCGATACGGAGATCATAGAGCTGATTGAATAATACCCTTCCCCCTATTCAGGATATTCAATTCTGGAGTGATAAATATTGGTAAGCCTGTTCTTGAAAATCTCCTTTATGGCGGTGATATCTGCAAAAGTAATATTTGCCTCTGTATACTGTTCCTCTTTCTCCTGGTGGTTCACAATACTCTCCACCAGATCGGAAATGCTTTCACTGGTATAAGCTTTTAATGTTCGTGAAGCAGCCTCCACCGAATCGGCCATCATTAAAATGGCATGCTCCTTGTCTGAGGGCTTTGGTCCGGGATACCTGAATTCGTTTATATCCACCTCCTCGTCCGGATTGGTATTGAGGTAAGACCGGTAAAAAAACTGCACCGTACCGGTGCCATGATGGGTCTGGATAAATTCGATGATCTTTTCGTTCAGCTTGTGCTTCTTGGCAATTTCCACTCCCTTTACCACGTGGTCAATAATCAACCTGGCACTTGAACGCTCATCCAGTTCATTGTGTGGATTGGATCCCTCATGAATATTTTCAATGAAATAATGCGGATCCTCCAACTTTCCGATATCATGATAGAGCGCACCTGCGCGAACAAGCAGAGGGTTCCCCCCTACTTTCAATGCTGCCTCTTCAGCCAGACTGGCCACCTGCATGCAGTGTTGAAAGGTGCCGGGTGCATTTTCTGCAAGGGCACGTAAAAGCGGTTGATTGGTATCAGATAGTTCGAAAAGGGTAGCATCCGACAAGAAGCCGAAGAGCCGCTCAAACAGAAATACCAGGGGATAAACTGTCAGAATCAGTAGCGCATTTCCACTGAGCCACAATACATTGATCCAGTTAATCTGGCTGAAATCACCTTCCTGCAGGAGGGTAAGAATTATATAGATGATGGCATAGGCAGCCAGCACAAAAAGGGCCGTATAGAACAGGACTCCCCTCTTATAATAAGAGCGGAGACTGAATACGCCCACCAGGCCGGCCAGGAAGTTCATCAGAACAAACTGGTAGCTGTTAGGCACCCAGAAACCGGCCAGCAAGAGGGTGACCATATGCACAAACAGCGCATACCTGATATCAAAAAATGTTTTCAGGAAGATGGGAACCAGCACAAATGGGATCACGTAAACACTTACGGCCTCATGCGTGGAAGCCGCCCGGGTCAGGCCAACCATCACGACCATCAGTCCAACAGTAAACAGGGTTTGACTGCGACTGTAACGCATGTCCTCCTTGAAATAGTAGATAAACCAGACAACAGCCATAAAGATCAGGCTTATTAGCAGCAACTGGCCCAGGTAAACCACCAGGTAGTTTTTCCCAACATTCGGGTTGGATTCATACTCCTTCCGGAGGGATTCAATAATCAGGAAGTCGGACTGGGTAACCAACTCTCCCCTGGCGATAATCAGCTGACCCGACTGGACCATTCCCTTAGTCAATGTCATTTCGTCCAATGCAGCCTGGTGGACCTTCATGGTCATGGCTTCATCGTACATGATATTGGCACCCAGGTAGTCATTCAGATTCATTCGGTCCAGAATAGGCAGTGAGGAAAAGTCTGTTCTGTTCACCAGCTCCCTGGTTATGGACTCATAGGCGGAACGCAGCGTGAAGAAGGTTGTCAGTCGATGTTCCTCCGCCAGATCATCCTTTACGACCATTACAGGAGTCTGATCCGGTGCTTTCCCCTCCAGGACCGGATGGCGCTCAATGATGCCCAGTGCATAGATTTCTTCCAGGAGACTTCCAGCCACCTGACGTGTCATGATCCATCTTTCGGAGATATCATCGCCCAAACCCATGGAAGAAGCAATGCTGCTATAGTCACGATAAAAGGCAGTAAGCATGCTATTGCCCACAAGGGAATCATAAAAAAAATAGAGATGCTCATTTTTCTGCAGGCTGTCCAGTTCACTCTGGACCTGCTGATCAGGCTTAAAAATCGGGAAATCGAATGGGGCTACCAGGTTCTCGTGCATCCAGGGTTTGTTCTTGGTATACTCGTACCTGAACTTCCCCTCTCTCGGGAACATAAAGTATACCAGTAAAATTCCGATGACATATATAAGAACAATCTGGATGGTTTTCCAGAATCTGGCGATGCCTTTGGTCCAGTTCATGGGGTGAATTTAAAATATCTTCTGCAACTTTTAACCTCTCCCTTGTATTTTTGTTCAAAAGCTCGTAAACTGCAATCTCTTCTGCAAAATGAGATCATGACCAAAGGAAGTACTTTTCAAGCTTACATACCCCTTATGCTCGAACCGGACGACAGCTCACAGATGGTCTCCCAGCTCTTATTCGGCGAAGAATTTACTCTCATGGAGAAAAAGGACGAATGGCTCTCCATTTCGCTCGATTTTGACAATTGCAAAGGCTGGGTGAGGAATCAGGGGGTTGAACTCAGAGAAGTCCAAAACGGGAAGGAAAAGCGGTTTAACAAAGCTGTCTGCCTGGCCTCACTGCCTTCAACCACCATCCTGGACCTGACATTGGGTCAACAAAGGATCATTCCGGCCGGGGCGGTCTGGAATTCAGAGCCGGGAAATCCGATGCATTGGTATGGACATAGTTTTGAAATGCTTAGTGAGGAAGGATTTTACAAACCAAGCGCCTCAGCCAGTCCACGTGAGATAGGAAAACGAATGATTTCGGTTCCCTACCTGCCGGGCGGAAGATCCGGATTCGGGTTTGACGGAGCCGGGCTGGTGCAGATCCTATGCAGAATGATGGGGAAAAAAGTACCCCGTTTCTGTCAGCAACAGGCTGAGCTTGGCAGCACAATAAATTTTATGTATGAAGTCAAAGAGGGCGACCTGGCCTTTTTTGATAACGAGGAGAATGAAATTATCCATGTGGGAATGATCCTCAATGAAGGAAACATCCTTCATGCGGATAGCTGTGTCAGCATCGATCTGCTGGATCATCACGGGATATACTGCAGCAAACGATCGCGATACACGCACAAACTAAGGGTCATCAAACGCCTATGACAAAAAGCTTCACCTATGACTATCCCAGACCTGCCGTCACTGCCGATGTGGCTGTTCTAAGGTTGTTGGAAATGCCTGAAATTCTGCTTATACAAAGAAAAGATCCCCCATTTAAAGGGCTTTGGGCACTGCCCGGAGGATTTATGGACATGGAGGAAACCCTTGAGGAGGCGGCACGCAGGGAATTGATGGAGGAGACTGGAATAAGGGCAGGTGAATTGATCCGTTTCGACACCTATGACAGGCCCGATCGCGATCCGAGAGGACGCACCATCACCCAGGTATTTGTAATGATTTGGAAACCTGAGATGGGTAGCCCAAAGGCAGGCAGCGATGCAGCCAGTCTGCAATGGTCGGGTCTTCACGAACTTCCCGAACTGGCCTTTGATCACAAGGAAATTATAGCCGATGTGATTCGCATGATCAAGGAGGGAAATTAAAGATTCCCGCTCCTTAGATGATCATCCCGGCACCAACAGTATTGTTGGTGGCTTCATCAATAATAATAATGCTCCCGGTGATATGATTGTCCTTGTAGGAGTCGTAGAAGATGGGCTTGGAAGTCTTCAGGGTGATCCTGGCGATCTCATTCAGACCTACCGACTGATCCTCATGGTTCTCCTCCAGGTTATTAATATTCACCTTATACCCCACTCCCCGTATGATTCCCCGTAATTCGGATGTGGTATGGCGGATGGCGTATTTGCCTCCCATCACCATTGGTTTTTCACTCAACCAGCAAAGCATCAGATCCACTTCCTGACCCACCTTGGGCTTTTGCGAAACCGGTACAATCATATCGCCCCTGCTGATATCAATATCATGAGCCAGTCTGAAGGTAACCGACTGGGGAGGGAAGGCCTCCTTCAACTCGCCGGTCATGGTATCAATGGCTTCCAGGGTGGTTTCAATGCCACCGGGCAATACGGCCACTTTTTCGCCTGGTTTCCAAACGCCCCCTGCAATTCGGCCGGCATAGCCACGGTAGTCATGGTACTCCTCCCGAAGTGGACGTATCACATACTGAACCGGAAAGCGACGGTTCTCAAAATCCCCATCACTCCGGATATCTATGGTTTCCAGTGCATCAAGAAGTGTGGGACCCTCATACCAATCCATGGTTTCACTCCTGTCAACCACATTGTCCCCCTTTAGTGCACTAATGGGAATAAAGCGCACATCAGCAATATTCAACTGCTCCTTAAAGGGATCAAATTGCTGCTGGATGTTTTTATATACATCTTCGTTATACTCAACCAGGTCCATCTTATTGATGCAGATCACAATATGTGGAATCCCAAGCAGGGCAGCAATAAATGAATGCCGGATGGTCTGCTCAAGAACCCCGTGCCTGGCATCTACCAGAATAATGGCCAGGTTTGCTGTGGAGGCTCCTGTGACCATATTTCTTGTATACTGCACATGCCCGGGGGTATCGGCAATGATGAATTTCCTTTTGGGTGTCGCAAAATAACGGTAAGCCACATCAATGGTAATGCCCTGCTCCCGTTCCGCACGGAGTCCGTCCGTTAAAAGGGCAAGGTTGACCTGTTCCTCTCCCCTTCTTTCACTGGCCTCCTCCAGCTGCTCCATCTGGTCCTCAAAAATAGCCTTGGAATCATATAAAAGTCGTCCGATCAGTGTGGATTTTCCATCGTCAACACTTCCTGCGGTAGTAAAGCGCAGCAGTTCCATATCAAGGTAACCTGGTGCGGGATTCTCTCTGTTACTCATAATTAGAATTTAAAAATAACCCTCCTTCTTTCTGTCTTCCATGGCTGCCTCGGAGCGCTTGTCATCATAACGGCCACCACGTTCAGTGGATCGTGCAGCGGCCACCTCCTGGATAATATCCTCAAGTGTATTTGCCGTGGAGAGGGTCAGACCGGTACAGCTGATATCTCCAATGGTTCGACATCGAACATCCTTCAGTTCATACTCCTCATCTTCCTTCAGTTGCATAAACGAAGCCTTGGCAAGCCAGGTTCCATCCCTGTTAAACACTTCTCGCTTATGGGTATAATAAAGATCGGGAATGGGTATGTTCTCCAGGTATATATACTGCCATACATCCATTTCAGTCCAGTTACTCAGTGGAAATACGCGGAAATGCTCCCCCATATGTTTCTTGCCATTAAAGATGTTCCAGAGCTCAGGGCGCTGATTCTTGGGGTCCCACTGACCAAAATCATCTCTGTGAGAAAAGAAACGCTCCTTGGCGCGGGCCTTCTCCTCATCGCGCCTCCCGCCACCCAGGGCCGCATCAAACTTAAATTCTTCGATGGCATCCAACAAGGTTACAGTCTGCAAGACATTCCGACTGGCATTTACCCCGGTCTCCTCTACCACCTTACCGGCATCAATGGAATCCTGTACAAGGCGAACAATCACTCTTCCACCAGTGTCTTCCATCAGTTTATCCCGGAATTCCAGGGTTTCCTGAAAATTGTGACCGGTGTCGATATGCAGGCATGGAAATGGAACCACCTGGGGCCAGAATGCCTTCCTGGCAAGGTGATACATAACGATGGAGTCCTTTCCCCCTGAGAATAGCAGGGCGGGTTTTTCGAACTGCGCACCTACCTCACGGATCACATAAATAGCCTCCGCCTCCAGTTCGCGCAGATGGGTTATGGAATAATCACTCATTTATAAGTTGTTTTTCCGGAAATTTTTGTGATTGCAAAGATAATAAAAAAAGGCTGTTCCAGACGGAACAGCCTTTTGAGATATTTCTAATCTATGTTAGAATGCAGGTGAAGGAGTGGGTGTACCACCAACTTCATCCCAGAACAAGAGTGTACGCACATCATCGCCACCAATGGCAGCAGCTGCTGATGTATAGTTCTCGCCATTCAGATCAGGCTCATTGTAAGGATAAGGATAACGATAAGGAATGTCCTCATAGCTCATATCCGGTGGAGCATTCAGTACCGGCCAGTCAAAGATACGCCATGTGGCCCATCCTTCCTGACCCCTGTTGTACTGAGCCAACCACTTCTGAGTTCCGATGAGCTCCTTGTTCCTGGCATCATCCCAGGCAACATCCGGCAATGCCAGATATGCAGGATCCAGAGTTACACCCCAGAAATCATGACTTTCGGCGATACCGGCCTCATAGTGCTCCTGAGCGGTTCCCGTAAGGGGAGCAATGCTCATTCCACGGGCAACAGCCTCGGCAAGCATAAACTCTACTTCAGCATTACAGGCAAATGTAGCCGGGAAATTGGGCTCAAACATTGCATCGCTGAAATGGCTGATTGAAGTATAAGCTACAGTAGTTGCACCATATTCAATACCAACATAGGCCAATTTTGGGACTCCCACCTCTGTGGAGGTATCTACCTGAGTAAAGTAAGCAGGCAGACGGGCATCACCAAGATCGTTCATCATATCAATAATGGTATTGGCAGGTCCATAGTCATTCCTTGCGGTTGGAACAAACTGCGCATAGATTGTATTGGTATGCGGAGTTACAGAAGTCCAGGGAAGTTGGAAAGACTCACCAGCTTCCAGCAGACCAGCATTAATGGCAGCTGTGAGCTCGGCTTGAGCAGTAGTCATATCCACATCGGCAAGACGCATCCCCATTCTAGCCTTGATGGTGGCTGCAGTCTTCTTCCACATGGCTACATCACCCTGGAAGACCAGGTCCTCCGTACCCCAGGAACCATCAGCGGCACCGGCGGTCAGTGTTGCAATACTTGTAGAAAGACGAGCCTGAAGATCGGTATAAATAGCTGTCTGATCATCATAGACAGGAGTCTTAACATCAAAACCGCCAAGAGCATCTGTATAGGGAACATTTCCAAAAATATCTACCAGGTTTTGATAGGTAAGTACCTCCAGGATATCCACAATTGCCATACGGTTGGCATTCATGCGATTAAAGGATTCGCTACCGGTCAGGTCCTGAATCAGGGCTTTCACCTCTTTCAAATCCTGAAGTACCAGGTAAGCAGTATTCCAGTATCCGTCAGGAATCTGGCGGACATCGAATACATAGCGACTGGGATCGGTATACTGCGTCATACCAATGTACTGACACATCATACGGCTAATGTTTGTATTCTGACCCATATCATCGATCAGGTTCAAAGAATTCCTGACAGCATTGGCCATAACTGTTTCAGCCGGCACATCAGTTGCAGACTTCGGATCGACATTATCCGGAAGCTCGCAGGATGATACCAATACTCCAAGTACCAGTATCAATAGATATATATTCTTCATTTTCATAGTTATTCAATTTAAATATATAACAGTTAGAAATTGAGCTTCAGATTCACACCAAAGGTCCTTACAGATGGGTATGCACCCTGCTCAATACCCTGCTGGTTACCAGAAGTCAGGATTACTTCAGGATCGAAGTGGTCCACATTCTTGCTGATGATCCATAAATTGCGACCAACCAGGGAAATATCAACCCCACGGATGAATGAATCACCCAATACCGTGGCAGGAAGTGAATAAGAGAGAGAAACTTCACGAAGCTTCACATAAGAGGCATCAAATAAATAGCGGGCTGTTGGTGAATTATTATAATACCAGTAGCGGCCCCACCTGTAGGCAGGTACATACACGTCATTGGGTGTGCCATCTTCGAAAACAGCATCTTCAAAGATATTTCCACCACCCTCGTCTACCGGGTCACGCATGGGGTTCCCCTTGGGGTTGTTCCCTACAGTCTCGGCATAAACACCAGTAGCCTGTCCATACTTGGTATTAATGGAGAAGATATCTCCACCCTGCTGGATATCAATCAAAGCGTAGAGTGCAAGACCTTTCCATTCGAAACGGTTTCCGATACCCATGTTCCAGTCGGGCTGAATATTACCCAGAACGGCCAGAGGATCGTCTCCTCTCAGCAGGTAACCATCCTCACCAACTGTTCTACTTCCATCGGTCCATACATAGTCGGTACCTCTGATGGTTCCATAAGGCTCACCCGGTACAGCATTAATCTTCACATCCCAGGCTGACATCAGCTGAAGGCTAGTTACACCTTCTGCAAGAGAAATAACGGTGTTCTCATTGGTAAACCAGTTCACATCCAGGTTCCATGTGAAGTTGCTGGTCCTAACGGGAATTGCATGAAGGGCAATTTCCCAACCCATATTCTCCATTTCGCCTCCATTCACATACATGGAGCTATATCCGGAAGCCCTGGAAGTGGGTACGGCGAAAATCTGGTCAAATGAGTTTGTTTTGTACCATGCCAGGTCAAATCCAATCCTGCTCTCGAAGAAATAAGCTTCAAGACCAACTTCAATACTGTTGGTATACTCAGGTCTCAGATTGGGATTCTGCAGGGTATTGGCCACGGAAAACAGTGCCTGATTGCCCCAGTTCGTTCCCTTGTCATAGGTAGAAATAGTCCTGTAAGGTCCGGTTGCCGCACCTACCTGGGCCCAGTTCACCCTTAACTTCAAGTAATTCATCCAGGAGATATCCTGCATTCCACCCAATTCATGAATAAGCAGGGTACCTGCTACTGAGGGATAGAAATACGTATCATCTGCATCGGGATTCAGTGTCTTCAGTGTAGAAGACTGGTCAACTCTTGCAGTACCTTCAATATATGCAAATCCGCCATAACCAACACTTAAGTTACCATAGAGACTTTGCTCACCCAGGATGCCCAGGTATTCTGTAACAGATACCGGAGAAACTGAATTGGAAACTGTATACAGCTCGGGAACAACCAATCCACCCACGGTGGTACCGGTAATCCGCTGCTGCTGACGATGCCTGTAGTTGGCACCAACCAAACCGGTCAGGGACCAGTCGCCGAATCCTTTGTTGAATTTCAACATCAGGTCGGTATTGGATTCCAGCAGGTTCCTCTGACGGGTTGTGAAATCTGAAGTACCTACACTACCAATGGCGATGCGCTCATTCTGTACATCATGATAGGTATCAATGGCACTACGCAGAGTCAGTGTCAGCCAGTCTGTAAATTTATAGTCGGCTGAGACATATCCAAGTACCCTGTCGCGATAGTCGTCCTGGTAGTTCTTATAACGTACCCAGTAAGGATTATCAAAGTAGATGGGATAGAGATAATCTGGCTCCCAGTATGTATAGTTCCACGTTCTGTGCAGACCGGTTGGAGATTCGTACTCCTCAAGTCTGGAGAAATCAACGTTGGTCTGGAACCACTGTCCGAAGGACTGCATGACGTTTCCACCATCATAACCTGTACCCATCCGACCGGTGGTCTTCTGGTGATTGTAGGTTACATTGGCACTAACGCTCAGCTTCTTCGTAAAGTTATAGCTTCCGGAGAAGTTCACCGTATTCTTATTCAGTTCACTGTTGGGCAGAATGCCATTCTCGCTGAAGTTGGTATATGACAACCTGAAGCGACCGTCCTTGTTTCCACCGTCAAAAGCAACAGTATTCACCCACCTGGTGTTGGTCTCAAAGAAAGAAGGCATGCGGTTCTCCTCCGGGGGAGCAACCCATGGTCTTTCCTCACCATAATTGGAAGCTGAAGGATCAAGAGCATCCCAGTGGACTACGCTCAGGTTGGGATCGAACTTCTCACCCCAGGAAGCATCTTCCGAGGTCGGAGCGATCAGCTGGTTTTGTCCGTCACCATTCACATCACCATAGAAGAAGTTACCAGTTGGATCCTCATAGAAAGGACCATAACCGCCACCATACTCAAACTGCTGCTGTGGAAGGGTCGACTTGTCGATCTTACCAGCCATGAAGTTAGAGCTGAAGGTCACACCAATGCCCTTACGGGTTTTTCCTTTCTTGGTTGTAACCAGGATAACACCGTTGGCAGCACGTGAACCATAAAGGGCAGAAGCTGCTGCACCTTTCAATACGGAGATCGACTCCACATCGTTGGGGTTAATGTCCTGGGCAACGTTACCGTAGTCATAACCACCCCATCCGTCTCCAGTATCTCCAGAATAGTTACTGTTGTCCACAGGAACACCATCGATTACATAAAGCGGCTGGTTGTTACCGGTAATGGAGGTAGAACCACGGATCAGAACGTTTGATGAACCACCCATGGTGTTGGGGGCCTTGATCTGAACACCACTTACCTTACCGGAAAGGGATGCAGCAAAGTTAGACTGAGCAGTATTGCTCACAGCGTCTCCATCAACTTCCTGAACCGAGTAACCGAGTGATTTCTTCTCCCTGGAAATACCAAGGGCGGTAACCACTACCTCATCCAGTTCTGTCGAAGTAGATTCAAGGACTACATCAAGGATAGTACGACCGTCCAGTCCAACTTCCTGGGTAAGCATACCCACGAAGCTAAACATCAGCGTGGCTGATGCATCAGGAACGGTAATTGAGTAGTTCCCTTCAAAATCTGTTACTGCACCAATTGTCGTACCTCGTACCACAACTGATACACCGGGTAGAGCAGAGCCGTCATCGGCACTGGTCACATTACCCGAAACTTGTACACCCTGTCCATAAACGAGCGTAAATCCCGCAAATAACAGAAGTGACAATACGAAAACAAATCTTTTCATAGATTAAAGTTTTAGGTTTAATAAGTAATTAGCAAAAGACTCTATACAGGGCCAAATCTATAAAAAAATTATGAAACACAAACTAAAGGTGAATTCAATAATGACGGGGGATTCAGAGGGAGGGACCAAAACGGTGCGCGGGATCAGGCTGAGAAGAAGAGTGAAAAATCGCCATTGACACCTCCCTATATTGCTGGCATATAGATGTTTAAAAGAAACACGGAGAGTAGATTATCACCCTGAAGGAAAGTTAGATATCAGGTCTTGCCCAGGCCATGAAACTTTCCAGGGAAAAAAAATGCGATTTATTCCCCTTTTCCTATATTTGACAATGTCTTAACAATAATAATCAAACAATGAAATTATATATAGTAATTCTTCTAGGACTGGCCAGTATGGCCACCATGGCTCAGACAGTACCTGACCCAACCCTTTATGAAGCCAAAGAGAATTTAAAGGAACTGGGATCCACCACCAGCTTAGGTAACGCACAAACCTTTGATAACCGTTATGAGGGTGTTAAAGGGACCCCCTATGTGTTCGAATCCTGGTTACCCGGAGAAATCTACCTTAAGAGCAGGAAGAAAATCGTAATAAAAGAATTGAACTACAACTGCTTTGATAACGAGCTGGCTTTCCTGGATCAGGCCACCAAGACAGTCAGGCTGATTAACAGATTCACAGTTGAGTTCTTATATTTCTTAAATGGCAGTGACACCCTGCTCTTCGCCCCCATTGAACCGGAAAACGACGGAGAATTCCTCTTTGCCCAGGTGCTTTATAATGGAGGCAGCAAGGTATATAAGCGCTATCAGAAGGAGTTTGTCAGGGCCAATTACGAAGGCGGATACAGCGCCGATCGGAAATACGATGAATATGCGGATAAGTCAAGTCTTTATTTCTCCAGGCACAATGACCCCCATATTTACAGGGTCAGGAAGTCCAAGAAGCAAAATCTCGAAGCATTTCCGGAAGCTGATGATGAAATAGCAGCATTTATCAAAGCTGAAAAGCTTAATCTGAAAAGCGAAGAAGATGTGGTAAAACTTTTGAAGTACTATGACTCCCTTTAGTGCTGAATAAGTATTTTCCTTACCAGCCTTCCGTCTGAACCATCACAAACCAGGAGGTAGATCCCGTTTTTAAGTCCGGATACATCCAGCTGCTTTTGCTCGCTGGATATCTTCATAAGCATCTTGCCAGAGAGCTCCCACATCTCGATGGACTGGAAACCTTCCATGCCTTCAATGAACAGATAGCGATCGGCCGGGTTTGGATAAATGGAAACATCCCTGCTTTGCTCCCTGATGCCTGTGGTACCTGATTGATTCTGGAGAATTTCTATTGTGAATCCCCTGCTCAAAATAAATCCCCTGGAGTCCTCCACGGTGATAAGGACATAGGCGGTATCTGAGGTTTCGTAATCAAATTCTATACCTGTCTTCAGGGTATCATTTTCAATATAAAAGGATCCATCCACAGTATAGGTATAGGTGTTTGTGGGGTCCTCATCCTCCACCTTCAACTTTGCCACTGCAGTCCCCACGGGCTGCTCCTCAAGCACAGAAGAGTCTGAGAGGGAAATTCCCGTCGGTCCGTGAAATACCTTATCAATGGCGATACTGAACTCCTCCTGGTACTGAGTCCCATATTTGTCCCTGACAATAATCAGTAAAAATTCTGAATTTGCCTCCGGAGCACTATCATCGTACTCAAAAACCTCTTTGGTATATAACTTCTGATCTTCGATATAAAAGGACGCAGGGCCATAATCATCCAGGATAACACTAAAGGGTCCCTTACAGGTAAAGGTATATACATTGTCAGCATCTTCGTCTGATACCAGTACGTCTGCCACAAATGAACTATCAGGAAGTTCCTCAGATACGGAGGACTCTGACAACTCCAGGTCATAAGGTCCGCTTGCAGGAGGTTCGATTCCCAGGATAGCTCCCTGATTCGCATTGAAATCATTGCTCCCCGGATTAATTTCATCGATGGTGTAGTATCCATTCTGACTACCCGACCACCCAAAATTCATATGGAAAAAGTCCGTTGTGTTCACCGGACGGTAGCCATCCACATTCCAGGCGTGTCCGGCTGTCCCGTCGCCCGGATTGCCCCTGTATATAATTGGTCTGCCTGCCTGTAGTTCAGCAACCAGGGCGGCCACCCATTCCTCCGAATCAGCATAGCGATCCTCGAAGCTCATGCTCTGCGGATAGTTAAAGTAGCGTTTCATGGCGGAATTGGCATCCCGTACATAGGCGCCAGAACCATCAGGCCCAAAATCCATCTCCACAGCCACTGCACAGTGATACAGCAATATGGCATTGAATTCATCAGCACCCGTGGCACTCATCTGCCCCCATTCATAGGGGTCGGCCAGGTCATAGTTCACAGCAATAGAACCATAGTCGGGGTGAATATAATCTTTTACTCCCTCAGGCTTTGCAGGATATTCATAGACCGACATGGCCTGGGCCATGGAAACAGCCACACAGCCCACATAGGCATACCCACCGGGTCCATCTTCATCTTCCGGACAGAACATATTCCAACCACTGCTCTGGTTCCAGTTCACCTCAATGATGGGAAGAACTTCCTCTGTGGCAGCAGCAGCCTTTTTTGCAGACGCCTCTGCCTCCCGATCCCAACGCTTATCCCTGGGAAGGGAAGTATCTTCCAGTTTAAGGGAAATCTCCTGCTTGTAAAGATTCAGCAGATAGGCTGCATTATCGTTCCATTCCGTTTCAGGGGTAAGGCTGTTTTCAAAAGAAAAAGCGATGACCGGACGCATAACATCATCAGCACTAACCATTACCCAGCCCCCCTGCTCCAGGTCAACCATATAATAGCCAAGCGCGCCATCAGCCAGATACCTGGCTTCGATGGACTCGATATTCATTTGCTTATCCCAGCTTAGCATCAGCGCAGCAACAGCTTCACGCACTTCTGTCAGTGTTACCGGCTTTCCAAAAACCGAAACAACAAACATAAACAATGTCAGGATGGTCAGTATGTACTTTTGTTTCCTCATGGCTCTACATCACTTTGTATATATACAAATTTGCGAACAGAATGTTTTACAAAGGTAGGGAAAATAAAAAAGGGCCTTCCGCGTGGAAAGCCCTTTTTGATTAATGATATGTTAATGTTACTTAATCCCTGCAGCTTTAGTAGCAATGTTCCCATAACTGGGAGCCGCTTTCTTTGCTACCGGCGTCCATGTTGTATTGAATGCATCCCAGTAATAAGAGTAATTTGGGAGATAAACGGCTAGTTCATCAATTAAAATGCTGCCATCGGCCTCCAGTGTACCGGTAATATCAGTAGTCGGATCTATGTAGGAATAGTCACCCAAATAGAAAACCGTAGGTCCATAGCCATAGAAATCACCGGCATTTGTTCCGGCAGGAATGGCAACAGTCCCTGCTCCTATATCAAAAGCAGCTGCAAATGTATTGCCTCCATTAACAGTGACCAGGAGTGTATTGAGATCAAATGGATTTGCTGCAATGCTAGCAACCCAAGCCTCATCATAATCCCCAGGTACATTATAACTGGCAGCATCAATATCGTAATCGCCAACCAAAGACTGCATGGTTGGATGCGCGATTATCCAGGAAGCTGCAACCTCAGCATTAGGGTTACCAATACCAATAGATAGAACATCCTCAGGGATACTCAACATCACTTCCACCCCCTGCGGAGCCATATATGACTGTGTAATGGTTAACTCATTTCCTGCAGCGCTTAGCTCAGAAGCCAGCACAGCTTTGGTAAGTACATCCAGTCCATCATCATAAGTCAGGGTAATATCCCCGTCTTCCACACCACTGACAGATACTCCTTCTGCAAAGGTAACTACAATATCAAAACCAGGATCCTGATAAGTATCGGTCGGAGTAACAGAAACAGCTTCGAAATCCTTGGCTTCTGCTCTCCAGTAAAGTCCGACAAAAGAACTGCCATCCAGATAACTAGCTACAGAATCTGCTGGATTTCCCGCCAAGTCTGTGAATGCCCCTTCCGGATATGAAAGAAGGACATAGTCGCGATTGGTCAAATCTGCGCCCAGCGCAACAGTTGCTGTATTGCCGGAAACAGTTACGCTTCCAGCAACCACATCCTCACCATCATAAAACTCAGAGAAAGTAAGATCCTTGGTGTCATCATACAGAATAGGCTCATCAAAAATCAGAGTCACCGATCCGTCAATAGGAAGTATTGGGTCGTAGGTAACTTCAGGGTCGGTACCGGTTAATACAGGATTATAGTTATCAGCCGTAGCTATTGGTAAAAGCTCTGCCTGAGATACGACTCCATCGCTATTATTGGCCACACCCATTACTTCATAAGAAGTATTTTGAATCAGACCTTCGAAGGTGTACTGATATACAGTTCCTGCTTCTGTCTCGGACCGGATGTATTCCATACTGGTCACATTGCCAGTTAGAAAAGCCTCTCTATCTGCCTCTTCAGCAGGCACCTCGTTCCCGGTTCCCTCAAAGAGATTAAGAGCCACATAGCCATTTGCTGAGCTGGAGTAGCTAACCACCACCGATGAGTCTCCGGAAGAGAGCACTGCGAGGGTGACTGTAGATGCAGATTCCAGTGTTGGACTGGTTTCCTGCTCCCACTTCACACAGGCAGCAGTCATAACCAGCGCCAGCACAAAAATACCGATCCGCTTTATATACTTTATATTATTCTTCATAACCTTTCAGAATTTTAATTATGTAACTTCAATTCCTTTACCTGACTTGCTGCTGGAGTAAGCACAGGGCTTGCCTTCTTCTTGGAAGGAGTCCAGAAAGTCTCGAAAACAGCCCATGTCAAACCTTCATTGAGTCCTCCAACGAAATGGACACCCAGGAGATCAATATAAATAGAACCATCATCATTGATATCACCAACAATTTGTTCCTCGTACATGTTTCCAGCTTCATCGCCAAGGTAAATGGCTATAGGCCCACTATATGCAGAATGCGTACCTATTTCTGATCCAGCCGAGAAGGTGATTGTTTTCGCATCCAGATCAACTACACCCGTAATTGAAGTGACTTCCGAATAACCGCCATCTATACTTGGATCATTTCCTATACCTGTAACAATCAGATTGTTCACATCGGTTGGATCAGGTGCAGTTGTTACCGTCCATGTTTCATCACCAAAATTATTGTAATAGGCAGGTGCATCAACAGTATAGGTCCCAATCCAGTTGCCCAGCGGATGCTCATCATCCACTATGGTCAGGGTATGAGTACTGGTAACACCGAATGGATAGTTCTGAGTATTGGATGTCAGGTTGATAATCAGGGGAATATTCCCTGTAAAGACATCGTTATCGATGGGTTCGATCCAGATGGTATCATAACCCCATCCTTCACTGAAGTCCAGCGTATTGCCAGAATTCAGCATAGTGAAGTCTTCGCCTTCAATTGCCACACTGCTTTCATCAAAGTCAAATGTTACAGAAACTGCAGCGGCTCCTGATTCAGCGGTTACAAGAACCGGAATCGCGATAGCACCACCCTCTTCTGCAACCAGTGAACTGGATGCCGTAAAGGCAATAAAGGAATCAGCAGAATCGAATGTTGGTGGATTCCACTCGCAGGAACTCACCAGCAGCACGGCTGATAGAATCGCAAAATATTTTATAATTATTCTTTTCATGTTGCAAAAATTTTTGGTGAGTTCATTAATAACCAGGGTTCTGTACCATATTCTCATTGGCATCCATCTCAGCCTGAGGTATGGGCATGGCCCAGCGGTAATCCGGGAATGGAATGTTCTGATTCACGGCACCATCGTAATCAACGCGAACCAATGGACGCTGTGTGCGTGCCAGGTCAAACAATTCATGTCCTTCATAACATAACTCTCTGCGTCTCTCCTGATAGAGATCGGTCAGTGTTACATCACCCAGTGCAGTTGCTCCCCTGTTAGATCTGATCAAATTCACATCACCAACAGCAGTAGCTCCCGAAATTGAAGCACCATTGAGTATGGCCTCTGCCCGGATCAGATACATTTCTGCAAGTCTGAGTACAACAATATTGTCCTCACGCAGGTTTCCATCCGGAGCTTTTCCTGGATATTTCAGTGACCAGTAGTCATTGGGCCAGGCTGAGGTATTGACAAAGAGGTTATGACGTACATCCACCCCTTCTTCCATCAGGTTCCTGACATCGTCGGAAGCACCCACATCACCATAGCCATCGGGCGACATGATATAGGAAATCACATCCCAGTTGGCGTGGGTTGAGTTACCTTCTGATCCATAGACTTCAAAGATAACTTCTGAGGCACCATCGGTTCCCCAGACACCACCCAGGTCCCAGGTAGTATAATCTGTAGCAGAATACATGGATCCGGGAAAGCCATTGATAACTGTAGTTGCATAATCAGCTGCAGTCTGCCATTCCTCCATATAGAGATAAAGACGTGCAAGAAGCGCATTGGCTGCGTGGGAAGTAGCCCAGCCAACGGCATCGGTACCTCCATTGGGTGATACCGCAGCTAAATACGCTGCAGCATCCAGCAGGTCAGCTTCCACCTGGTCATATACAACTCCGAGGTTGTCCCTTTCAGGTTTTCCATTTTCTGTAATCAGAACCACGGGAACACCCAGTTGATCAGCACCCAGCGAGTAAGGCTGGCAGAACAATCTGGCCAGATCAAAATAAGCCAGGGCCCTGATAAATTTACATTCACCTACCAGCTGATTAAGCTCAGCCTGTGATACACCTACTTCTTCAAATCCGTCTTCAATCACATTGATCACATTATTGGTTCTTGCTATGGCCTGGTAGGCACGGGTCCAGAGTGCATGAGAAGCATCCGGTGTATTGTTCCACAGATAATCTGTACGGAAACGACCGGAATTCAGAGGACTGATCTTGGCATTTCCGCCTTTCAGATCAGCTGTAACAACGAAGTTCCTCCCATACCAGGATGAACTGTACAAGGGGCTGTAACACCCCAGGGTGGCGGCCTGTAATCCTTCATAGGTCGAGAGAGTCAGTTCTGTAGTCTGAGACAGCCTTGGCTGCTGATACAGAAAGTCTTCACACGAGGTAGCTGAAAGCATAAGAACCACCGCCAAACCGATTAATATATATAGTTTTTTATTCATCTTAATCACGTTTTTGGTTCATTAAAATGTTATGTCCAGTCCGAGTACAAAACTCTTGGAGATCGGGTAGATTCCATAACCCATTCCATCAATCCCTCTTTCAGGATCGAAGAAATCAACATCGTGGAAGGTCCAGAGGTTTACGGCACTTCCGTAAATTCTCAAATTATCTATCTTGATCTTCCTTGTCATTTCTGCTGGCAAGGTATAGGATAAAGTAATGTTCTTAACCCTCAGGTAAGAGCCGTCCATCATCCACCTTGGATTATGGAAGGTACTGGAGTTGGTTGTATTGTTTGCAATGGGCTTTGGATTGTTGGTAATGTCGCCCGGTTGCTTCCAGTAATCAAGATTGGTATACGCCTGGTTGTTACCCCAATTGTAACCATCGGAGTTAATATAGCGGTTCTCCTTAATAAGAACCGAATTGCCGGTTTTGAATTCAAAGCTTGCTGAAAGCATGATGCCGTTCCAGCTTACGTCGGTATTGGCACCTCCAATGAATTTGGCTTCAGGAGAACCCATAATTTTCTTGGTTGCATCTGAGAAATTCTCTGACAACTCTCCCTCATCGTTTTTCCAGAGTGCCATTCCATTTACCGGATTCACACCAGCATACTGATAGAGGTAGTAATTATAGAGTGATTCCCCTTCCTTATAAATAATGGAACTTACAATGATCTGCTCTTCATCGCCAAGATCAACAATCTTACTGCGGTTAGCAGCCACATTGATTCCAAAGTTCCATTTCACAGTTCCTGTAAGAATATCCACATTCACAAGTGCCTCAACACCCTGGTTGTCCAGAATACCGATATTCTGTCTCAGGCTTGTAAAACCACTGGTTCTGGATAGTGGTACATCAAGAAGCATGTCGGTGGTCTGCCTGTAATAGTATTCCAGCGTACCGGAAATCCTGTTCAGGAATCCAAAGTCAAGACCCGCATTGTAAGAAGTATTGGTTTCCCAGGTCAGGTCCGGGTTGGATGGCTGAGATGGTGCCATGCCGCCCACACCATTATACTGAGTAGGTCCGTAAATACCCCAATGCTCGTAGTTTCCAATGCGGTCGTTACCGTTAACACCGTAGCTTAAACGTAACTTCAACAAGTTAGCCCAGCCTACATTCTCCATAAAGGATTCATTATGCAGGTTCCAGCTGGCTCCAAAAGAGTAGAAATTACCCCAGCGGTTGTTTTCTCCAAACCTGGAACTACCATCCGTACGGAAACTGGCCCTTACATAGTACTTTGAAGCGTAGTTATAATCCACAATTCCAAAGAAGGAGGCCATATTATACTTTGATTCTCCATAGTCTCCCTGGTCCGTATCCGAAACCCCTGTATTTGGGTATGGTATGGCAGGGTCCACATCGGGAGTATAGATATAGTAAGAGTTATTGCCATTGCTAATGATCTCCGCACCACCTATTACAGATATATCGTGGTTGTTGATATACTTGTTATACGATATAGTGTTTGAAGAAGTGAGCTGGCTGTATTTGGTTCTTGAAGTCTGAAGTGTTGCATTTCCTGCAAAGTCAGCTTCGGGTGACCAGTAACGGCGACCTTCACCGTCCGTATATTCAACACCATTGTTGGTCTTAAATTTCAAGCCGACAATTGGTTCCCACTCAACGAAAGCAGTTGCCTGCAAGCGATTCTGAACCTCATACTGATCGTCATGCTCGGCAGTGGCCCGGGGATTGGAATTGGCATTTTCAGGTATATCCAGGTTCCAGGTTCCATCATCATTCTTGGGGCTTGTCCAGGGTAAAATATTCAGACCTGCCCACATGGGGTTCACATAATAAAGGCTCTGCATGGCCACGTCATTGGATTCCGAATGGAAAGCATTAAAACGAACTCCGATGTTCAGTTTGTCACTGACGCTATGTGTAATGTTGGATCTGAGCTGATACTTGGTATAATCAACACCGTAAAAAACACCTTCTGTCCTTGAATAAAGACCTGAGGTATAATGACTTGTTTTCTCATCTCCGCCAGTAACACCAAGCTCGTATTCCTGAATGTTCCCATAGCGGCTTACCTCATCCATCCAGTTGGTCAACTCAGCATCCAGGAGACTGTTAGGCACGTAATAAGTTCCTGATCCGGGATCCAGAGGATCGTAACCGGCATTTCTAGAGGCATCCTGCATGAAACCAACAAGCTCCTCACCGGTCATCGTCCTGTAGTTGTTGTCATTGGCCAGGGATGTCACACCATAGGTGGCCCTGAGGTTGACGCTTGATTTTCCTCTCTTACCTGATTTGGTAGTAATCAGAATTACACCATTGGCCGCCCTGGAGCCGTATACTGAAGCAGCAGCGGCATCTTTCAGGATGGTAATGGATTCGATATCACTTGGGTTAATCATGGCCAGGGCATTACCCGTATTGGTAAAGTAGCTCTGGTCGCCCTGCATGATTGGAATTCCATCCACTACATAGAGAGGCTCATTTCCGGCATTCAGGGAACTGGTTCCCCTGATCCTGATCTGGGAGGATGCGCCTGGCTGTCCCGAAGTTGCTGTAACCTGAACACCGGCAGCTTTACCTGCCAGCATTTTGTCAAAACTCAACTCGGGTACGTCCTGTAAACTCTCCTCATCAAGGATGGTGACGGCTCCTGTGTTTGCCTCCCTGGTTGAAGTACCGTAACCAATTACGACCACTTCATCCATCTTAATGGCATCAACTGTCATAAGCACGTCAATCGTGGTTTGATTCCCTACCGTAAGGGTTTGGGATTCCATTCCAACGAAAGAGAAGACCAGCAGTGCATCGGTATTGGGAACTGATATGGCATAATTACCTTCAAAATCAGTTACCGCACCAATGGTGGTCCCTTTTACCACAACAGATACACCTGGAAGTGCTTCTCCATTTTCAGCATCTGTTACAGTACCAGTAATCTGCACTCCCTGTGCATAAAGCATACCGCTTACAGACACAAGAAATGCAAAAAGAACTAATAATCTTTTCATAGATTAAGGTTTTAGGTTTATAAATAGATTCTATATTGTTGCGACTATTATTGCCACATCTTATACTCTAGCAAAAATCTGAACGACGAATGTAAAAAAAAAATAAGGAATTTCAAACCCGGGAAACACTTTCCATGCCCCATGAATTCTATAAAACATGTTTTTTTACTGTGAACAACAGCTTAACTGAATCGACCTTTAAGAATTGAGTTTTTGCAGTATGAGCTGTATAATATCCTTTTTACGGGAACCGGCCTGATCCAGTATAGCCGCTCCTTCCTGTAGCATCCTTTCCACTTCAGGATGAGAAAGCAGATCTCCGGCATTGATCTTCACATTTAGCCAGGCACCTTCCACACAGGCATTTAGGCCCAATGCGCCTACCCCCGCATCCGATATAGAATTGGGATTTCCGATCTCGGCCATGGCCCGGGCTAGCTCAAATCCTTTTAATGCAACTTTCATGACTTCCAGGGGAACCTCAATGGCATATAGAGTGGCTTCTTCAATGGCCTTCTTCCTTAGTACCTGTTCTTCCTGGTTTTTTTTCGGAAGCCCGAATGCGGTCAAAATTTTATTAAATGCACGGGTGTCCTCATCCACCAGGTGCAGCAGACGCTCCTGAATGGCCTTGCCACGCTCAGCCCAATCGGAAAACTCCTCCCAGCGATCATCCCATCCCCTTTTATGGGAAGACAAGTTGGCTACCATGGTGGTCAGAGCCGCTCCAAGGGATCCCATATAGGCACTGACAGATCCTCCCCCGGGTGCCGGAGATTCTGAAGCGGTCTCCTCCATAAAGGCCTGGAGACTCATATCCACCAATGCCTTCCCTGCTTTGTTTTTCAGTTGGTATTCAATTATCTTTTCATGGGGATGAAAGGGCCCAAGTTCATCCAGTCCCATTGATTTTACTGCAATCTTGATCAACTCGCTGTCCGACACCCCGGTGGACCGATTCTGCTTTTTCAGAAAATACCTGCCTGCGTCCAGCATGGCATTCAGCGGGACCAGCCCGACCAGTTCGGAGCCGGTAACCCGGATGCCCCTGGCATCAGCCTTTTTACACACCTCATCAAAGGCCACATGAACCGGAGTAACAGCTATATTGGTCAGGTTCATGGAGATCTGAGCCACGCCATATTCCTCAATAAACCAGCCAATGGCCTTGACCTCCTTCAGTGATCCGGGAATCATCACCGGCTTGCCTTCAGAATCCGTAACGAGCTTCCCGGTGAGCGGATCTCCCTCACGTTTGGTCCGCCCCCGTTCTCTCACATCAAAGGCGATGGCATTGGCCCGCCTGGTGGAAGTGGTATTCAGGTTGATATTATAGGCAACCAGGAAATCCCTGGCCCCAACGGCTATTGCCCCCGTACGTGGGATGAATTCGGCCGGACCGAAATCAGGTTTCCATTCGGGATTTGCAAGTTTATCCTTCAATCCTTCATATTCACCCGAACGAACCGAAGCAAGGTTTCTTCTCTTTTCACTAAGAGCAGCGTTCTCATAACAGTAGACCGGAATTCCTAATTCACTGCCAATTCGCTCAGCCAACTGATGGGCATAAGTGACAGTTTCTTCCATGGTGATCCCGGATACAGGCACCAGGGGACAAACATCGCATGCCCCGAATCTGGGATGTTCACCCCTGTGCTTGTTCATGTCAATAAGCTCAGATGCCATTTTCACTGCCAGGAAGGCAGCTTCTATCACCTGATCAGGGACTCCAACGAAAGTGACCACGGTCCGGTTGGTTGCCTTCCCGGGATCCACATCCAGTAGTTTTACATCTGCAACAGATTCCACCTCTTTGGTGATCTGCCTGATCACGTCCATATCCACTCCCTCGCTGAAATTGGGAACACATTCGATAAGCTGCTTCATATTTATTGTTGAATTTTTCCTTTTAAAATCACCTTCTCGATCTGACTGCTCCCGTATGAATAGGGCATGAAAGCAAAATCAGGCATGGCTTCGGTAATAATCAGGCTGGCTGTCTTTCCGGGGGTGATTGATCCATGTGATTCTTCCAGTCCCATGGCATAGGCTCCGTTCCGTGTCACAGCATTCAGCACCTCGTAGGGAAGCATTTTCAACTGGATGATCCCCAGGGACATCACCAGTTCCATATTGCCGGAAGGTGAAGATCCGGGGTTATAATCGGATGCAAGAGCCACCGGAAGTCCTGCTTCAATCATCTTTCGGGCCGGTGCATAAGTCATTCCAAGAAAAAGGGAAGCTCCTGGCAGAACGGTGGGCATGGTGCCACTTCCTTTCAAAGCACTAAGCTCTTCCTCACCAACAAACTCAAGGTGATCTACCGAACGTGCCTTATGCTGAACGCCCACCTGGACCCCTCCCGTGTAGTCCAGCTCGTTGGCATGTATCTTGGGTACCATGTTATATTTGGCCCCCGCCTCCAGAATCCTCCCGGTCTGCTCCACTGTAAAAAAGCCGCGATCGCAAAATACATCAATATAATCAGCCAGGTCTTCCTCTGCCACAGCAGGAATCATCTCTTCAAGCACCAGCTGAACATATGCATCCTGATCCGATTTATAGTTTGCAGGGACCGCATGAGCCCCCAGAAAAGTTGAACGGATGGTCAGATCAGTTTCTTCAGCAATCCTTCTGATTACCCTGAGCATCTTAAGTTCATCCTTCGTGTTCAGCCCATAGCCGCTTTTGATCTCTACCGCACCGGTTCCGGATCTGATAATCTCCAGGGCACGGGGCAGAGACTGCTCAAAGAGCTCATTTTCAGAAGTCTTTGACAATAATGCTGCAGAGTTCAGAATCCCTCCTCCCCGCTTTGCGATCTCCTCGTAACTCAGTCCCCTGATCTTGTCTTCATATTCCTTTTCCCGACTGCCCGCATATACAAGATGGGTATGTGAATCGCAAAAGGCGGGCATCACCATTCCTCCTTTGCAATCAAGCACCTCATCATCTGGAAAGGGAATCACTTCACCCTCACCGTAACAGGCAATTTTTTCATGCTCAATGACAAGCCAGGCATCCGACAAGGTAGAGACCGAAGCCATATCCCCACCTGCCACCCAGGGGGATGGTTCATGTTCAGCGACCAGAAGCCTGCCAATATTTTTAAGTACAAGTCTCACCCCACGAAGATATGAAATTGCAGACGCCTGATTGAATGTTATAAAGCAAATTTACTTCAGAAGATAGGCAATGGCCACGCCCAGGTAGTTCCCGATTGCATAACCGATTACCCCGATAATCATCCCGGGGATCACAACTTCCTTGTTGCGGATGGCAGCAGCTACGACCGGGACAAAAGGAGGAGAATTGGACAGGGCCGTGGAGGTGATGATGTAATCATCCACATTGATTTTAAATATCCAGGACAGGAGGGCATGCAGGATGAGGGAGCCCACAATGACCAGGGCTATGTAGAGCAGTAAGTTCACCATCAGGTGGATGTTCTCCACATTAAATAGAGCTATTAAATCTGCTTTGGATGCTACGATGATACAGAAGACATAGATGAAATACATCCCCAGCTGGAAGGAGTTTTTAATCCGGTTGATTGAAGGGATCAGTGAAGCTGCGATCCCCAGGGTGGTTACAGTCAATACTGCTGCTGTATCTTTAGCGTCCCCTTCAAAAAGAAAGGTCGCCCCATAGCCGATCCCGAAAATCACCAGGGCAACTCCAAAGGCCTTCAGAATGCCCATGAAATTCTTCTTTTCAAAGAAGCCCTTGTAACTTTCGAAATCTGAAACATCCAGCTCGGTCTTCAAGCCTATTTCCCGGTCCTTTCCATAGGGCCTCAGAAACTTGCCAAACAGGGGTTTAGCACCTGTTATCAGGAAAAGCAGGACCAGGGCCCCGATCACCAATTCCGCTGTATGGGTCAGTATATAGAGCTCCTCCTCAACAGCCAAAGCACGTGCAATGGCAGCCAAATTTGGGGTGCCGCCGGTATAAACTCCAATCATCATTCCTGATATTTTCCAGATCTCCGGAATAGCTGAGCGGAACACGAAATAACCAACAAAAACAAGCACAATCACCGAGACCACTCCCAGTAAAAGGGAGATAAAGGTCGTCTTGGCCATCCTGGCCCATTTCACAATATTCTCAGAGAAAAGAACCAGTGGGATTCCCAGGAGGATGGTCACACCCATTACATCACCCTGTATGCCTGAAATGCTGTCGGGTATAATCTGGATATTTCCCAATACCAGTCCGATGCCATAGCAGAAAACCACTATCCCAATCTTATTTATAATTGAGAATTGAGTGCTGTAGTAAAGTAAAAAAGCTGGAATTAGGAAGTAGCTGGCAATAATCAGAGCGCCCATACAATTTAACTTTAAGGTAAGGTTCAAAAGTAAACAAAAACCCCAAAGTCAGAAACGAAACCCTTTTTCAGGGCTATTCGGGGCAATCCTTAAAGCTCTTCTCGTATTGCTCAATGGCCCTGAAACTCATTCCCATACTGGAGAAACCTCCATCGTGGAAAAGGTTCTGCATGGTTACTTTTTTGGTCAGGTCTGAAAATAGAGTGATACAATAGTCTGCACAGTCATCTGCTGTGGCATTTCCAAGGGGAGACATTCTTTCGGAGAAATCTTCAAGTTTGTCAAATCCGTGAACGCCACTACCCGCAGTGGTTGGGGTTGGCGATTGTGAGACCGTATTGATCCGGATCCTTCTGGAACGTCCGTACATATAACCAAAACTCCTAGCTATGGATTCCAGGATGGCTTTGGCATCGGCCATATCATTGTAACCGGCAAAGGTTCTTTGAGCAGCCACATAGGAAAGCGCTACCACAGATCCCCACTCATTAATGGCATCCATCTTCCTTGCTGTACTGAGCACCTTATGAAGCGAGAAGGCTGACACATCGAGGGTTTTGTGATAATACCCGTAATTCAGTTCATCATAGTCCAGGCCCTTGCGAACATTAGGTGACATGCCTATGGAGTGCAATACAAAATCCACTTTACCACCAAGAACCTCCATGGACTTTTGAAACAGGTTCTCCAGATCCTCCAGGCTGGTGGCATCTGCAGCAATCACCTGGGATTTTGTCTTTTCAGCCAATTCATTGATGGTTCCCATTCGCAAAGCAATGGGCGCATTTGTCAGGACAATTTCGGCACCTTCTTCAAATGCCTTTTCAGCCACCTTCCAGGCGATGGATTGTTCATTCAGGGCTCCAAAAATGATCCCTTTTTTTCCTTTCAGTAAATTATAAGCCATGATAAAATGATTGAATTGTTGGTTTTCTGCCCTAATAACAAATGAAAACTAAGATTGTGCGATTAATTATTAAATACGAAGCAGCACCCGCGCATTGGAGAGGGCAGCTTCGGTAACCTTCTCTCCGGAAAGCATACCCGCAATTTCTGTAATACGCTCTTCTGGCAGCAGTTTCCGGATCCTGGTATAGCTTGCATCGCTGGTATCCTCTTTGTAGACAACAAAGTGATCCGCACCGCGTGAGGCCACCTGTGGAAGGTGGGTAATGGCTATAACCTGCCTCCCTTCGGCAAGGTGATCCATGATCCCCCCAACCCTATCTGCGATCTCCCCGCTTACCCCGGCATCAATTTCATCAAAGATCAGCGTGGGCATTCCCTTCCGGTCCGAGACCATTGATTTAATACAGAGCATCAGTCTGGATATCTCACCTCCCGATGCCACCCTGGAAATTTCTTCAAGAGCCAGCTGTTTGTTTGCAGAAAATAGAAATCTTACCTGGTCGTAGCCATTCGTATCAAAATCTCCCGTTTTAACCAGCTCCACCTTGAACCTGGCATTGGGGATCCCCAGTTGCTTTAACTGGTCCTCTACCTTTAACTGCATTGGGGAAGCAGCAGACTCACGCTTTTTATGAAGCCCCTCAGCCTGTTTTTCAAGTTTGGCAAGCAGCTTTGATCTGTCCTGCTCCAGTTGCCCGATCTTCTCATCTGAAAATGTCAGGGTTTCTATTTTCTCACCAAGCTGGTCCCTCATGCTGATTAATTGCTCCAGGTCCTGTACCCTGTGTTTCTGCATCAGGCCAAACAACAGGTCCATGCGCTCTCGGAGTTTCTCCAGTTCACCAGGCTCCAGTCCGGCCTTACCTGCTTCCATCTCCACCTCTGAAGCAATATCCTTCAGTTCAATATAAGCCGATTCCATTCTCGAAGCCATTTCCCTGGACGGGGTGTACAGGCTGGCAATTTTCTGCAGGTGTATCAAGGAAGCCCTTAATTGGTCGAGGATGCCCGTCGTTTCGGATGAAAGATGTCCGGCCGACTGAAAAAGTGCATTCCGGATCTCTTCTGCATGTTCGGCCCGCTGCAGGTCGGATTCCAGATCGTCCATCTCCCCATCCACCAAATGAGCTGACTGCAGTTCATCGTACTGAAACTGCATATACTCCAATTCCTCCTTTAACGCACCCGTTTCCCTGCGAACTCTTTCCAGTTCACCGTTCAGTTCAGAATAGGCAAGAAAGGTATCCCGGTAACGAACCAGCTCCTTTTCCACTCCCGCCATATGGGTAATCACCTCCATCTGGTAGAGATGATCGTTTAATCTCAGGTTCTGATGCTGAGAATGAATATCAACCAGAAGATTCCCAACCTCCTTCAGGAGTGGAAGGTTTACCGGCGTATCATTTATAAATGCACGTGATTTTCCACCCGGGGCTATCTCGCGACGGAGTGTGCTTGGCAGTTCAAAATCGAGATCATTGGCTTCAAAAACTGCTCTGACCTGTTCGCCCGGCAGAAAGGTCCCTTCGACAATGCATTTGGCTTCCTTAAGTTTCAATACCGAAGTATCGACCCGCTGTCCGAGTATTAAAGAAAGAGCCCCCATCAAAATAGACTTACCTGCACCTGTCTCCCCGGTAATGGTGATAAAGCCACTTGAAAAATCCAGCTCCAGGTGGTCAATCAACAGGTAGTTCCTTATGTAGAGGGATTGGATCATTTACACTTCCTAATATTCGGACTCCAGGATGGCACTGTATTTGGAAGCATTGGGCTTATCCACTTCGGTTAGTATAAGATGCGCCCTGTTTCGTTCTTCCGGGTAGGATTCCGTATATACATTTACTATCTCATCCACCTTGGCATCGAAGACCAGGCGAAGAAGGTACATGTAAGGGTCGGGCCTTTTCCTGTAGACCTGCTGCAACAACTCCAGGCTGTTGGTAATCTCTGCTCTGCCCTCAACCACTTTTTCATCCATGACATCCAGACCCAGCCGGTGATAGCTGTAATTGAATTCCCTGAGCGGCTCATAGTCGGGATCAATCATATCCTTCACCAGCCAGTAACGGTTCTTATGAGAAATATCTTCCATGGGCTTCCAGCCCGATTCAGCAGCATTTTGTGCATTCTGAACAATCTGTTCTGCATTCGTAAAATAGGGCGTACCACCCATCGGGGAAAAGGTATCATAGTCGAGCCCCAGGATAAAGTAGGCATAATAGGCCAGAATGGAGGTCAGGTTGGAAAGGTTGGAATTCAAAGAAAACTCCAGGGGAGAAAACTCCACATAGGTGAATTTAATATCGTTATCTACGAAATTCAGAGTCGTTGTACTATAATTGGTATTAAATACCGGCCTACTGGCCTGAATGGTAAGCGTTCCTTTAAAATCAGTTGCTGATAATTGCTCCGTTATATTGAACATCAGGTTGCACTCGATCCGCTCTTCGATGGTATAAACATGATTGGTCCACACCCGGTTGTTCATAAATTCATAAATGGCATTCTGAAGGGTTTGAAATACCTGTTTGTTGGTGCCCTGGATCTGCTGGCTCACCACCTGCACATTGCACCTGAGTTCCTGACTCCGAAGGTTCAGGGAGAACAATAGAATTAGCAACAACAATCCGGCCTTACGCATCTTCAAGCATTTTTATGATCCCTTGCACCAGGTCATCTGCCACCTGCACCTTGGGCTTCAATTCAAACTTTTCAGCAGTCCCCATCCGGTCTATTATGGTCACCCGGTTGGTATCGGTCCCAAACCCCGCTCCCTCGTCCTGCATAGAGTTCAGAACAATCATATCCAGGTTTTTCTTCTCCAGTTTCCGGCGGGCATTTTCCAATTCATTGTCAGTTTCCAGCGCAAAACCCACCAGTATTTGTCCACTTCGCTTCTTTTTTCCCATTTCAGCAGCAATATCCCTGGTGGGTTTCAGTTTTATGCTCCACTCATCTGCCCCCCTCTTCACCTTCTTCCCTGAGGCAGAGACCGGTGTAAAATCAGAAACAGCTGCATTAAATACAGCTATGTCCATCCGGTCGATCAGCTCATCGCAGCGCTCATACATTTCTGAAGCCGAAGTAATCCTGATCACCTCAATACCCGCTTTACATGTCTCCCGTGAAACAGGTCCGGTTACCAGAGATACTTTCGCACCTTCAGCTGCAAAAGCTTCAGCAATGGCAAAGCCCATCTTCCCGGAGGAGTGGTTTCCAATAAAACGTACGGGATCGATATTTTCGTGTGTGGGTCCTGCAGTTACAAGGACACGTTTATTCAGGAGTTTTTTTTTTGAGGGCTCCGATTTAATCTGCCTGATAAAATGAAGAATCTTTTCCGGTTCCTCCATCCTTCCCGGACCTTCCAGTCCGCTTGCAAGTTCTCCCCTGACCGGCTCAATAATCAGATTCCCGTATCCCTTCAGGATTTCCAGGTTCCGTTGTGTGGAAGGATGCCTGTACATATCCACGTCCATGGCAGGTGCAAAGATGACCGGACAACGGGCCGACAGGTAGGTGGTAAGCAGCAGGTTATCCGCCACACCATTGGCCATTTTACCCAGGGTGGTCGCAGTGACGGGAGCAATAAGCATCAGATCGGCTGATACCCCCATGTCCACATGACTGTTCCAGTCACCCCCTTCAGAACTGAAAAAATCAGATAATACGGTCTTTCCAGACAGCGCCGAAAAAGTGACAGGACCAACAAACTCCTTTGCCGATGGGGTCATAATGACCTGAACCTCTGCCTCTTCCTTCACAAGAAGCCTGAGCAGGTAGACCGCTTTATAGGCAGCAATGCTCCCGGTCACACCGAGAATAATACGTTTGCCTGCAAGATCCATCAGGAGAAGTTATTAGCTACTGTTCCTCGATTTCAGGTGCTTCGTTGATCCTGAAATATATCTGGTCGTCAGTTAATTCCTGCAATGAAATCAGTGAAGGTTTGGGCAGCCTCTCGAAAAATTTAGATATCTCGATCTGCTCGGGATTCTCGAAAACTTCCTCCAGGTTGTCCGTATAGGAGGCAAACTCTTCCAGCTTCCTGTTCAACTCAAGTTTCATCTCCACGCTGATCTGGTTGGCCCTTTTGGCAGCCACCATGACGGTTTCGTAGATATTGTCTGTTCCTCCGTCCAGGTCATTCAAATTCCTGGTCACTGTTGTCAGTGGCGCCTTTGTTTTTTTGTAATCCATCTATTATGATTGCTTATTAAGATTATCTAAATACTTACTGGAAGTTTCATACATCCTTTTAGCCTCCCTGGTATGGGGCCCGTCGGGAAACTCTCCAATAAAACTAAAATATTCATCCACAGTGGTCTGGTACCTTTCCCGTTGTTTACTGGGGACACTGCCATCGGCCAGCAGGTAGGATGATTTCAGGATCAGGAATAACAATTCCTCCCTGTACCTGGTATTGGGATACTCAATGAGGCTGTTACGCAAAGCCAGTATGGCCGACTTATAATACCCAAGGTCATAATAAAGCCTGGCACTGATAAAGGATTTCTCCACCAGCTTATCGCTCATTTCCGTAATGATCGCCTGACTTTCGGTGACCCGTTCCGAAGTGGGATATTTGACCATAAACATCTGCATGGCAGTGATGGTCTGGTAAGTGGCTGCCTGATCAAGCTCAGGACGTGGTGATTGTTTATAATAACAGTAACCGATCATAAAATCAGATTCTTCCAGAAACACACTGCTTGCATAAGTGGAAGAAAGCTCACTGAAATAATAACCTGCCATCATATAATCCCGCTGGCCATAATAGCTCTTTGCCTGGTAGTATTTGACTGTATCAGCCTTGGTGGTCCCTCTGAATATATTTGCGACCTGATCGAACAGGGTACTGGCTTTGGCATATTCCCCTTCCTCATAAAACCTGACCCCCACTTCATACTTCTTCTGGAAGTCCCTGCTTTTCAGTAACTTCTCATATTCTCCACATCCACTGAGGATCACTGCGGCTGCAGCAAACACCACTCCAAATACAATCCTGTTTTTAAACATTGCGCAAAATTACAATTATTGAGTTAATAATAAAAGAGTTGGGCAAATATTTGCATAATCCTATTAACAAAAATCATACCGGTTTTATTGCCCGGATCCGGCTCCTTTTTTCTAACAGTTTATGTGTTGAGCAGTGAAAGTATCGTCCCAACAAAAAAAAAGAACTAAATTTGCAGTCTAATCTTAAAAACCTATATCTGTGGATATTTTTGAAAGAATTACCAAGAACAGAGGCCCCATCGGGCAGTATCAGAAGGCTGGACATGGCTATTTTGCCTTTCCTAAACTGGAAGGTGAGATCTCCGCGCACATGAAATTTCGCGGTAAAGAAGTGTTGACATGGAGCCTGAACAACTATCTCGGACTTGGAAACCACCCCGAAGTAAGGAAGACGGATGCCGCTGCTGCCGCTGAGTACGGAATGGCCTACCCCATGGGTGCCAGGATGATGTCGGGACAGACACGGAAGCACGAAGAGCTGGAACAGGAACTTGCATCTTTTGTTCAGAAAGAGGATGCCTTCCTTCTTAACTATGGTTATCAGGGTATGGCATCCATCATAGATGCACTGACCACAAGAAATGATGTAATTGTATACGACTCCGAATCTCACGCCTGCATCCTGGATGGTATGCGCATGTCTCTGGCCAAAAGGTATGTGTTCCCTCACAACAATATGGAGAACCTGGAGAAGCAACTGGAACGTGCTGAGAAGCGTGCCGATCAGCAGGGTGGTGGTGTTCTGGTTATTTCAGAAGGCGTTTTTGGAATGGCAGGTGACCTGGGGAACCTGAAAGACATCTGTGCCCTGAAAGATAAATTTAAATTCAGGTTACTGGTCGATGATGCTCATGGGTTCGGAACCATGGGAGCCACAGGAATGGGTACCGGAGAACACTTTGGCGTTCAGGACAAAATTGACCTTTACTTCTCCACCTTTGCGAAAGCCATGGCCGGAATCGGCGGATTTATTGCTGCAGAAACCGATGTGGTTGACTATCTGCGTTACAACATGCGTTCGCAGACGTATGCCAAATCATTGCCCATGCCAATGGTTATTGGTGCATTGAAAAGACTGGAAATGCTTAAGTCGATGCCCGCACTGAGGGAAAATCTGTGGAACGTGGTCAATGCCCTTCAAAAGGGATTGAAAGATGCCGGTTTCAACATAGGAGCCACCGAATCACCAGTTACTCCTGTATACATGAGTGGTGGTATTATCGAGGCAACCAACCTGATCCTGGATCTTCGTGAGAATTACAATATCTTCTGTTCCGTTGTGATTTATCCGGTGGTACCAAAAGGTGACATTCTGCTTCGCCTGATCCCCACCTCCATGCACAACCTTGAAGATGTGCAGGATACCATTTCCGCATTCACCGAATGCCGCAGCAAGCTGGAAGCTGGAGAATATAAGAGTGATACCTTCCAGGATATTAGCGCTTTGCGCGTGTAAATACCGGGAAAGCAGTTAACTACTAACAAAAAATGGGGGCCTGAAAACCCCCATTTTTTTATGCTAAGTGCTTAACTATTCCTGTTCGCCTAAAAATCGCTCTGCATCCAGGGCAGCCATACAACCCGTTCCAGCTGCAGTTACTGCCTGGCGATAGGTATTGTCCTGCAGGTCCCCACAGGCAAATATACCAGGGACATTGGTTTTGGCTGTTCCCGGAATGGTCTGAACATAACCCACATCATCGGTATCCACAAACTCTTTAAATATGTCCGAATTGGGAGTGTGTCCAATGGCCAGGAAGAATCCGTCAATCTCTTTTTTCACAATCTCCTCCCCTGTTTCCCCCTTATTTACATACAGTTTCAGTCCGGTCACCACCTGGTCGCCCAGCACTTCTTTGGTCTGATGTTTCCAGAGAACCTCAATGTTTTCTGTATTGAAGACCCGCTTCTGCATGGCCTTGGAAGCCCGCAGTTCATCCCTGCGCACGATCAGATAAACCTTCTTACAGATGCCGGCCAGGTAGGTGGCCTCTTCGGCAGCAGTATCTCCTCCACCAACAACGGCTACTACCTTATCCTTGTAGAAAAAACCATCGCAGGTAGCACAGGCTGACACTCCGTAGCCCTTGAACTTCTCCTCCGAATCCAGTCCCAGGTATTTGGCTGTGGCACCGGTGGCCAGGATCACACTGTCGGCTGTTATCAGGGTATTTTCATCAACAACTACTTTCTTCACTTTTCCTGAGAAGTCCACCTTTGTGGCCATTCCAAACCGAACCTGGGTGCCAAAACGTTCGGCCTGCTTCTTCAGGTCCTCCATCATGGCCGTGCCATCGGTCCCCTCGGGATACCCGGGGAAGTTATCCACCTCCGTGGTGGTGGTCAGCTGGCCCCCCATCTGCATACCCGTATACATCACCGGATTCAGGTTGGCACGCGCGGCATAGATGGCTGCCGTATAGCCGGCAGGTCCGGATCCAAGAATCAAACACTTCACATGTTCTTTTACTTCAAGTTCTTTTTCATTGCTGGCAGACTCTTCAGAACTGCTGTCCATGGGTTTAAATAGGTCCATTGTAGTATTTTGTTATATTATAATGTTATTATATTATATTAATGCAATATTCAATTGCAGCATGATAATTTAAGGCTTTGTCGCTCAAAGACCACATAAATTACAAAATTTCAGGCTCCCTTGATCAAAATCAATACCAAATCCAGATTCGGGTCTCCAAATTTCTCATCCCGGACAAACTTACAGTCAACATCTTGATGAAAGCTCCATATGATGACGGGATGACAGGTAAGTACTATTCGAATATGGCTTCCTTCAGGGTAAGTGAAAAGTGATTAAAGTTGTCATCGGTCTCAGTAGTGGACAAGATCAGGTCGTTATTGATCATGAACACCAGGGTGACATCCTGCTCAGGGTAGTAAGTCACATCTGCCTCCCAACCTATGATTCCACCACTGTGCCCGATGCCGGGCCGGTCCTCGAAACCAGGATAAGAATAAATACCATAGCCTGCTAATCCTCCGGTGGAGTACCCTCCTTCAAACCAATCCATCATCTGATCCAGGGAGGTCTGGCTGATCACATTCCCGGCCATCAGTTCATCCATGAAGCGACCCAGGTCCTGGGCATTGATGGCAATTCCTCCATCACCCCCAATGCCCACGTCATCCTGGTAGAATCTCTCTGATTCCACATGCCAGTTATTTGTATGAATATCGGTATAGCCTTTGACCAGGCCTTCAGGTAACCTTTGGTCTCCAACATCATAAAAGGCACTCTGTAAACCAAGCGGATTAAAGATGTGTTGCTCGTATATTTCCTTCAGACTCAGGCCCGAGGCCTCTTCCATGATCATGCCAAGCAAAATATAATTTACATTGGAGTAATACCATGCTTCATCCACGCTATAATAGGGCTCTTTTCCATAGATGAACTTCAGCATATCACGGTCGTCCCAATGGTTATTTTCGCGGTTCATGTATGGCATCAGGTGCTTAAAGGTGTAAATATCCCTTATGCCGCTGGTGTGCCCCAGCAGATTCCTGACCGTACTTTCATTGGCATTACCGATCTCATCCGTTATGCTTCGATCGATCCACCTGTTCACCGGATCATCCATTGAAAAAAGGCCCCCCTCCATTAAAGCAAAGGCCGCCGTTGCAGTAATCATTTTTGAGACACTCGCAACCAGGAACTGGTTTCCGGGTTCTACCTGCACCCCGGATACAATGTCCGCATATCCACTGGTTCCCAGATAGGTTCCGTATTCGTCCCTGATCATAACGGAAATTCCAATCCCACCTCCGTTTGCATAATCATCCAGAATGCCCTGGTAAATGACTGCTTTGGGATGAGTGGCGCTCGAATCCGCAAAAGACAGGGTGTTGTAATACTGGCTTTCTGGTAAAACCTGATCTCTTTCACAGGAAAGAATCAGTAGGACAGCCAGGCAGATTAATACTGCATGTATGTTTTTTATATTCATAAGGCTAATTTTGATTAACAAGCTTAATTTTAACTCCCACTTTGAACATGGCGGTAGTCCGGAGATACAAGCCTTCCCAGATATTGAAGGCAGCCATATCATAGTGAATAAAGGGGGCCATTTTACTGAACCCGATATAGGAGATCCCAAAACCCAGGTGAAAGGCAGCATAGTGCCTGACACTGGCATGCTGATCAAAACCCCCGTTTTCTGAGTTATATAAGTAACTATCGCCCGGATAAATACTATTCAGGTAACCCAAACCGGCAAAAAGATCGATACCAAACAGGTCTGCCACCCTGCGCTTATAGTTATAATTACCGTAGAGGTAAGTGCCGTTGGCGATCATCTCATGGTAGTAATAGCCAAGGGCCAGGGAGAAGTCCTGCCGGGATTTCTGCTTTTCATTTGTAAATAATGAAAGCTCAGCTTCAATTCCCGGATTTATTGGGGTCATCAGCATAAAAGGCAGTCCATATTCGGTGGACGTGAATGAAAGGGAAAGGGCCGAGATCCCGAATTCATACTGACCTTTTACAGGAACAGCCAGCAAGCCTGTTAAAAGAAGGATATATGCAATTCTTGATTTACACTTCATGCTTTAAATGGATTTAGAAATGAGTCCTGCAACAGCACCATTGCCGGCAGGCAAGCTCTATTATTGATCAAGGACGCCACCTGTCTTAATAGGTTGTAATAAATGGAATGAAATATTCAGCTAAAACTCAAGTAGGAGTAATCTTTCCTGGCTTATTTGAGAATATGAAATGAATTATTACTTTTGCAGCACTATTGATCGGGGTGTAGCTCAGCCAGGTTTAGAGTACTCGTCTGGGGGGCGAGGGGTCGGTAGTTCGAATCTACTCACCCCGACCA
>Ga0180430_10000437_pt1 | contig 44992 bp, 34 predicted proteins | sample SS_ome_9_FD_132999 | JGI IMG/M metagenome (GOLD analysis project Ga0180430, IMG submission 132999) | Hypersaline lake sediment archaeal communities from the Salton Sea, California, USA - SS_1_S_2 metaG | ecosystem: Environmental > Aquatic > Non-marine Saline and Alkaline > Hypersaline >...
CGTGTTCGACGCCTTGCCCAGAGCGACCTCGCCCGATCAGATCGAGGCGCTGCTGCCGCAGAACGTCGATCCGGCGCTCATCCGGCATCCCGCGGCAACGACGTAGTTCGTTGAGCGCTTACGCTATAGTCGCGCGCGATGGGTGACTCCGATCTTCTCTTCGAGGTGGATTCGGACGGGGTGGCGCTGATCACGCTGAACCGGCCGGACGTCATGAACGCGTGCTCCGGCGACCTGCTGCAGGGACTCGCCGACGCCTACCGGCGTTGCGACGAGGACGACGACATCCGGGCGGTGGTCGTGACCGGCGCGGGGCGTGCGTTCTGCGCCGGCGCGGACATGAGCGACGCCGAGAAGACCTTCGACGTGTCGGGCAGCGGCGGCTTCGACGACTTCAGCGCCGCGGGCTGTGCGGTCCCGGCCTTCTCGATCCGGAAGCTCGTCGTCGCGGCGGTGAACGGGCACGCGATCGGGCTCGGCATGACCCTGGCGATGCAGTGCGATCTCCGGATCTTCGCGCGCGAGGGCAAATACGGGATCGTCCAGGTCCGCCGCGGCGTGATGGGCGACGCGTATTCGCACTGGACGATGGTCCGCCTCGTCGGCCTCGCCCGGGCGGCCGAGATCATGCTGACGGGCAAGACGTTCACCGGCGACGAGATCGAGGCCCTCGGCGTCGCGAACCGGGTCGTGCCTTCGAACGAGGTGCTGTCCACCGCACTCGAGCTCGCGCGGGACACCGCGATCCACGCCGCGCCCCTCTCGGTCGCGGTCTCGAAGAAGCTCCTCTGGGAGTCGAACGAGCTGACCGCCGCCGAGGTGGAGCACAAGGAGACCGAGCTCCACAAGCACATCATGCCGCGGCCGGACGCGATCGAAGGGCCGGTCTCCCACGTCCAGCGCCGCGCCCCGGAATGGAAGGGACGCGTCTCCCGCGATTGGCCGAAGTGGCCCGAGGGCCGCTAGCGACGGGCTGGATCGAATCGCTCACGCGGTCGATGGACAGAGGCTGGATCGGATCGCTCACGCGGTCGACGAACAGAGGCTAGATCTGATCGCTCACGCCGCGAATGAACAGCGGCTCGATCGCCATCGCGTTCGCATCGGCCTGCATCACCGCGTCGGTCGGCACGGCCCCCGCGCCCTCGAACGAGACGGCCGCCTCGAGCGTCGCTTCGAGCAGCCCGCCGTCGCTCGAGCTGTTCAAGAATACGTTCTCCCGTGACAGCACCCAGTGGACGGCGCGGGTGAGCGCCTCGGGGTCGCGGATCGGCTCGTACCAGCTGAAGCGTCGGGACTCATCGTTCGGCTGCCAGCGCCTGCGCGCCGCGGACTTGATCGTCTGCAGGGCGACGCCCTGCTCATCGCACGCTCGCTCGAGCGCGGCGAAGTCCGCGGCGTACTCGGGCTGGGCCATCATCGAATAGTTGTACGGCACGAGCACCGAGGCGAACGGGTAGACCTCGAGGCTGCGCAGGTGGAACGCCGGCGCGAAGGTCCCGTGCCCCGTGACGCCGATGAAGCGACAGAGCCCTTCGTCCCGGGCCTGGACCAGCCCTTCGAGCGCTCCGCCCGACCCCATCGCTTCCCGCCAGCCCTCCTCGTCGGTCAGGTTGTGCAACTGGATGCAGTCGACCTGCTCGACACCCATTCGCTCGAGCGAGCGCTCGAGGCTCGCCCGGGCGGTCGCGCCGTCGCGGTCTCCGGTCTTCGTCGCGAGGAAGACCTCGTCCCGCTTCGAACGCAGCCAGCCGGCGAGGTTGAGCTCGGAATGGCCATAGCTCGCAGCGGTGTCGATGTGGTTCACGCCGAAGCGCTCGAGGACCTGAAGGGTCCGTTCCACCCGCTCGGGCTTCATCCCCGCGAGCGCGGCGGCCCCGAAGAGGATCCGCGTGCTGTCGAAGCCGGTCGACCCATAAGGACGGGTGGAAATCATCCGGCGATTCTAGCGAGCCTCCCCGGGCGGCCATCTTTAAACTATAAACTTCCATTAATTCAATTACTTGGAGAATCTTCCAAGAAACGATGTAAAACCCGAAGAATCCTCCTGCTCCGACCCTCCGGCTGTTGACCGGGCTCTCCCGATGCTTAGGTTGCGGGACGATCCGAAGCCCTACCGACCGCGCCCGTCGCGGCGCAGCCCCTGATCGGAGATCCGTGTCCGACGACCGCCAAGACGAAGAGAACGAAGCGCCCGCGACCTGGGCCGAGTCGGGGTCCGCCTCGGACGTCGCCCAGCTCGTGGTCGAGCTGCCCGGCTCCGAAATCGTCGAGGTTCCCGCGGTGCTGCCGGTGCTCCCGGTGCGGGACGTCGTCGTGTATCCCGGCGTGACGATGCCACTCGCGATCGGCCGGGCGCGCTCCCTCGCCGCCCTCGACGAGGCGGGCCAGGACGGCTTCCTGCTCGTCCTCTCCCAGCGCGACCCGATGACCGAGGACCCGACCCTCGACGAGCTCTACGACGTGGGCACGATCGTCCGCGTGATGCGCATCATCGACGCCCGTCGCGAAGGCAAGCAGGCCCTCGTCGTCGGCCTCGCACGCGCCGTCGTGACCCGCACCGTCGACACCGAGCCGAGGCTCCGCGTCCAGGTCCAGCCCCTGGTCGAGCCGGAGGAGACTTCTCCGCAGCTCGAGGCCGCCTGGCGGCGCGTCGTCATGCTCGCCCAGAGGATCGTAGAGCTCCGCGAGGACATGCCCGACGAATGGAAGGCCTTCATCCAGGGGATCCCGACTCCGGGCATCCTCGCCGACCTCGTCGCGTCGAACATCGCGCTGACCGCCGAACAGAAGATCGAGATCCTGTCGGAGCCCGACCCCGAGGCGCGCCTCGCGCTCGTGGAGGAGCACCTCGAGAAGGAAGTCACGATCGCCGAGACCCAGCGGAGCCTGGCGGACGAGGCCGGGGGCGAGACCGACCCGAAACGCCGCGAGAAGATGCTCCGTCAGCGCATGCGCGAGATCCAGAAGGAGATCGGCGAGACCGACGCGGGCGCACGCGAAGTCGACGAGCTTCGCGAGAAGGTCGAGGCCCTCGAGCTGCCCGAGGAAGCCGAGATCCTCGCCGACCGCGAGCTCCGACGGCTGTCCTCCCTGCCCCAGCACGCGCCGGACCGCCATCTGATCCGGACCTTCCTCGACTGGATGACCGACCTCCCCTGGAATACCGAGACCGAGGACGACCTCGATCTCCACCAGGCTCGCGAGATCCTCGACGCCGACCACCACGGCCTCGGCCAGGTGAAGGATCGCATCCTCGAGTTCCTCTCCGTCCGCAAGCTCGCGCCGGAGGCCCAGGCCCCGATCCTCTGCTTCGTCGGTCCGCCCGGCGTCGGCAAGACCAGCCTCGGCAAGTCGATCGCGCGGTGCATGGGGCGCAACTTCACGCGCGCGAGCCTCGGCGGCGTGCGCGACGAAGCCGAGATCCGGGGCCATCGCCGGACCTACGTGGGCTCGATGCCCGGTCGGATCCTCCAGAGTCTCAAGCGCGCCGGCTCGAAGAACCCGGTCTTCCTGCTCGACGAGATCGACAAGGTCGGCTCGGACTTCCGCGGCGATCCGTCCTCGGCCCTGCTCGAGGTCCTCGACCCGGAGCAGAACCAGGCGTTCTCGGACCACTACATCGAAGCCCCCTTCGATCTCTCCCGGGTCCTGTTCATCGCTACCGCGAACACGCTCTCGACGATCCCGCCGGCCCTGCTGGATCGGATGGAGGTGATCGAGCTCTCCGGGTACACGGAGAACGAGAAGCGGGTCATCGCCGAGCAGTTCCTCGTCCCGCGGCAGCTCGAGGCGCACGGTCTCGAAGCCCGGCAGGTGGACGTCGACGAGGCGGCGATCGACAAGGTCGTCGTCGAGTACACCCGCGAAGCAGGCGTCCGGAACCTCGAACGGAACATCGCCACCCTCATGCGCAAGTGCGCACGGAAGATCTCCGAGGACCGCGATGCCGTGATCCGGGTGGACCCGGACTTCGTGAGCGAGGCGCTCGGCGCGCCGCCCCACCTTCCCGAGACCGCCGAAGAGACGTCGATCCCGGGCGTCGCCGTCGGCCTCGCGGTGACGGCCCACGGCGGCGACATCCTCTTCGTCGAAGCGGCGGGCAACCGGGGCGGCAAGGGGATTCGCCTCCGTCTGACCGGACAGCTGGGCGACGTGATGCGCGAGTCCGCGGAAGCGGCCCTCTCCTGGGTGCGGGCCCACGCCGAGGAGCTCGGACTCGGAGAGGAGGCGCTGGCCCCGGGTGAGATCCACCTGCACGTCCCGGCCGGTGCGACGCCCAAGGACGGCCCCTCCGCCGGCGTCGCGCTCGTGACGGCGCTCGTCTCGCTGCTCTCGAACCGCAGCGCGAAGAGCAACGTCGCCATGACCGGCGAGATCTCGCTTCGCGGACGCGTACTCCCGGTGGGCGGCATCAAGGGCAAGCTGCTCGCGGCGAGTCGCGCCGGGATCGATACGGTCGTGATTCCGAAGCGAAACGCGAAGGACCTCGAAGAGGTGCCCGAAGAGGTGCGCGACACGCTGGGCATCCACCTCGTGGATACGATCGACGAAGCCCTCGCCCTCACCCTCGGTGGAATACCCGAGGGCGAGACGCCGGCGTCCGCATGATCCGTTCGCGCTCGTCCCTTCCGCACGCGTGATCAGGAACACCGCGACGCGCCCGTGAGCGCGCGCCCCCGCTCCGATTCCGGCCGGGTGGGCTAGTCTCCCGGCGTTGAGAGTGGCGCTCGTACATGACTGGCTGACCGGCTATCGGGGCGGAGAGCGCGTGCTCTCCCATCTCGGCCGACGCTTTCCGGACGCCGACCTGTTCACGCTGATCCACGAACGCGGAAGCGTCCCGCCCTCGATCGAATCGCGGACGATCCACACGAGCCCGCTCGATCGGGTGCCCGGTCGCGCGCGCCACTACCGCAAGCTCCTGCCCCTCTTCCCCTGGGCCATCGAGCGGTTCGATTTCTCGGGCTACGACCTCGTCCTCTCCACCAGCCACGCCGTGGCGAAGAGCGTCCGCGTGCCGCGAGGCGTGCCGCACGTGGACTACTGCTTCACGCCCATGCGCTACGTCTGGGATCGGATCGATGCCTACCTCGGCGAGGGCGCCCGCCGCCGCCTCGCGCGGCCGCTCGTCGAGCGGCTGCGCGACTTCGACGTCCGGACGAGCGGGCCGGACCGGGTCACGCGCTTCCTCGCGATCTCGACCGACGTCGCGGACCGGATCGCGCGGCACTACGGACGAACCGCGCGGGTGATCGCCCCGCCCGTCGACGTGTCCTGGATCGAGCCGGCGTCCGCCCCGGGCGGCGAGTTCTACCTGCTCGTCGGTGGCTTCGTCCCCTACAAGCGGGAGGATCTGGTGATCGAGGCGTTCCGGCGCAACCGGCGGCCACTCGTCGTGGCGGGCGACGGCCCCGGACGCGCCGAGCTCGCCCGCAACGCGCCGCCGAACGTCCGGTTCGTCGGTCGGGTTCCCGACGACGAGCTCGCCCGCCTCTACCGCTCCGCCCGCGCGCTCGTCTATCCGCAGCACGAGGACTTCGGACTCGTCGCCGTCGAGGCCCAGGCCGCGGGCCGCCCGGTGATCGGGTTCGGCCGCGGGGGCCTCCTCGACACGGTCGTTCCGCTCGCGAACGAGGCCGACGGATCGCCGGAGCCCGCGCCCGTCGACGCGACCGGCGTCTTCTTCGACGCACAGACCCCGGAGGCGCTCTGCGAAGCGGTCGAGCGGTTCGAGAAGCACGAACACCGCTTCGACCCGCGCGCCCTCCGGCGCTGGTCCGAACGCTTCTCCCCGGCACGATTCGATCGCGAGTTCGACGCCGAGATCGCCCTCGCCGTCGGTGACGCCGGGATGCGGCCGACGCCGACGTCGTCGCAAGCGGTCGGGAGACCGGCTTGACGAAGACGGCGATCCCGATGATCGATCTGGCGGCGCAGCACGCGGAGATCGAGGAAGAGCTGCTCCAGGGCTTCGCCGAGGTCATGGTCTCGGGGCGCTTCGTCCTGGGTGAGCCCGTGTCGGCCTTCGAGACGGAGCTCGCGAAGCTCTGCGAGATCCGGCACGCGATCTCCTGCAATTCCGGAACGGACGCCCTCTGGCTGGCCCTGCAGGCGCTCGAGATCGGCCCGGGCGATGCGGTGCTCTGTCCGGCCTTCTCGTTCTTCGCGACCGCCGCCGCGATCGTGCGCGTCGGGGCGACACCCGTCTTCGCGGACATCGACCCGGTCACGCTCAACCTCGATCCGGAGGACGCGATCCGACGCGCCGAGTCGACGCCGAACCTGCGCGCCGTCCTGACGGCCGATCTCTTCGGCCGGATCGCGAACCTCGGCCCGCTCGAGGACTGGTGCAGGAAACGCGACGTTCCGATCATCGAGGACGCCGCCCAGTCGATCGGCGCCATCGACGCGGACGCCCGCCCGGTCGGCGCGCACGCGCGCGTGGCGTGCTTCAGCTTCTACCCGACCAAGAACCTCGGCGCGCTCGGCGACGCCGGCGCGCTCGTGACGGCGGACGCCCCCCTCGCGCGGCGCATCGCCTCGCTCCGGGTCCACGGCGAGAGCGAGCCCGGGGTCTACACGGCGCTCGGCCTCAACTCGCGCATGGACGCCCTCCAGGCCGTCGCGCTCTCGATCAAGCTTCGTCATCTCGAGCGCTGGACCCGAGCCCGAAGGCAGCGGGCGCTCCACTACGACGCGCTCTTCGCGGAGCGCGGCGCGACGCCGGCGGATGTCCCGATCGGCGACGGCGCCCTGCCCCTCCAGACCCCGACCCCGCTCCTCGAGCCCGGGCGCCACACCTATCATCGCTACGTGATCCGCGTGGCCGCCGGACGCCGGGACGCCCTCGCCGCCGCGCTCGCCGACGAGGGCATCGCGACGGAGATCTACTACGCACGCGGCCTCCACCAACAGCCGGCCCTCGCCGACTTCGCGCCGCCCGAGCCGCTTGCGCAGACCGAACGGGCCGCGCGGGAGGTGCTCGCCCTGCCGCTCTACCCCGAGCTCCCGATCGAATCGATCGAACGGGTCGTGGGCGTCACGACCCGGTTCCTGAACGGCTGAACCTCCGGCTGCGGGCGCTCGCCGGCGAAGCGGATCACTCGCCTCGGCGGCGGAGGAAGACGGTCATCAGGAGGATGCGCAGGTCGAGCCAGAACGTCCACTTTTGCGCGTAGTAAAGATCGTGATCGACGCGCTCGTGGATCGAAGTGTCCCCGCGCCATCCGTGCACCTGGGCCCAGCCGGTCATGCCAGAGCGCACCTTGTGTCGCAGCATGTAGCCCGGGACCTCGCGGCGGAACTCCTCGATGTAGGCGGGCTGCTCCGGACGAGGGCCGACGAGGCTCATGTCGCCCCGCAGCACGTTCCAGAGCTGGGGCAGCTCGTCGAGGCTGCGGCGCCGCATCCAGCGGCCGAAGCGCGTCCTGCGCGGGTCGTCCCGCGTGGTCCAACCCGGCCCGTTCACGTCGGCGTCGCGTCGCATCGAGCGGAATTTCCACATCGCGAACACGCGCCCATCGAGCCCCATGCGCTGCTGCGAGAAGAGGATCGGGCGCCCCGAGCTCACCCAGACGCCCGCCGCGAGTCCCGCGAGCAGCGGCGAGGCCACGACGAGGAGCGAGGCGCTCGCGACGACATCGAAGGCCCGCTTGGAAACGGCCCCCCATCCGGAGAGCGCGGTCTCCTGGAGACCGATCACGGGGATGCCGTCGAGGCTCTCGACCGTGCTGCGCAGACTGAATCCGTGGAGGAGGTCCGGGACGACCTTCACGTTCACGACCTCGTCCGCGAGCTCCGCGGTGACCTTCTCGAACGCCTCGGACTCGTGCCGGGCGAGCGCGATGATCAGCTGATCGACGCGCTGGCGGCGGAGGATCGACTTGAGGTCGGCCACGCTTCCGATCACCGGCGCACCGGCGACCATTCCCCCCATGCCGCCCTCGGAGACGACACCGAGAACCCGCAGCCCCGCGTCCGGTCGCCCGCCGATCCGCGCCACGACCGTCTCGGCGAGGGGCCCCGTCCCGACGACGACGACGTAGCGGAGGTTCAGGCCCCGCTGGCGCAGGCGGCGCAGGCCGAAGCGGATCGACGACCGGAGCGTGATGACGAGCGTGGGGGCGAGCACGGCGAAGAGTCCGAGCACCCCGCGCGAATAGGAGTAGTTGCGCGCGAAGAAGGAGGCCGCCGTGAGCAGGAGGAGTCCGGTGACCGTCGCGCGCAGGACCGCGGATGCTTCGCCCAGCGGCGAATCCATCCGCCGTGCTTCGTAGAGACCGTGGGTCTGGAACAGCACGAAGTAGAGGGGGACGATGAGCGCGAGGGCCCAGACGTAGGGCTCCATCTCGGGCACGCCCAGCGGAACCGGCAACCCGGTCTCGAAACGGAGCCCGTAGGCCGCGAGCCAGGCGGCCGCGACGAGCAGTCCGTCCGCGACTCCGATCAACGTGCGGAAGACGTCGCTGTAGCGGTAGAGCATGCACCCGGCCCCCCCAGTCCGGGACCGCAAGAGTGCCTCATCTTCCCTCGAAACGCAGCGGCGCGGCGGATCTCGAACGGCCGATGGGAAGCGCCCGAGCGATCGAACGGGGGAGCGTCCCTGCGTCCTTCAGCGCACCGCCAGCACGAGTGCGCGGCGCCCGCTCCCGGTTTCCTCGTGGGCGATCTGGAGCCAATCCCCCAGGCCTTCCGTCAGGCCCCGGTGTTGGTCGAGCCGCGCTTCGTCGATCACGACCCAAGCGACGCCCTGTGCGATCAGCGTCTCGCGGATCGGCGCGCCGTTTCCCGACGGCAACGGAACGAATCGGCCCTTCGCATAGTACGCGACGCGGAGCTTCTGCCCGGCGATGGCCTGCCCCGGCCCTTCGCGCTCCGCGATCCACTCCGCGGCACGCCGAACCGGAACCCGATCGATCCGCCGGTCACGCAGATCCCGCGCACCCCAGACCGCCGTCAAACAGACGAGCAGGACCAACGCGACCGTCCCGGTCCGCCTCGCGCCGGACCGCGCGGGCGCGATCCGTTCGGCGAGGCCTTCGTGGAGGGCCCGCCAGCCGAACGCCGCATACGCCGTCAACGGCAGCAGCGGCGCGAGCGCGTGGCGGCGCGCGACGTAGCCGGCCCCCCAGACGAGCAGCACCAGCACCCCGCAGTAGGCGAGCGCGGGCAGCGCGAGGGTCGCCTCGCGGACCGGATCGATCCGCCGCCGGAGCGCGAAGAGCCCCACACAGGCGAAGACCGCGATCTCGTAGCGGAAGCTCGCCAGCGCGGTGCGCAGCGCGCGAGACAGCGCGTCGAAGACGCCGGCGACGTCGCGGGACGGACGTGTCTCCCCGGGCCCGTCCACCTTCTCGGCCGAGCGCGGCAGCGGCAGCGCCGCGCGCACGACCGGCGAGTCGATCTCCGAGGCCACGTCCACGGCTCCAGACTCGCCGACGACGAGCGCCGTCACGCTCTTCTTCTGGGTGAGCGTGAAGCGCCCTCGCGTCTCCGAGAGCGCCCCGAGGAGCGGCGCCATCAGCGTCGCCGAAGCGAGCGCCAGCGCGAGCGTCGCGACGAGCGCCGCCCGCCGTCGCTCGCGGTCGAGCAGCCCCCTTCCGGCGAGCAGGAGCGCCGCCACGATCGCGAGTCCGATGCCCTCCGGCCGCACCAGATAGGCGAGCGCGGAGAGCGCCCCACAGGCAGCGGCCTGCCCGATCGTGGGCCGACGGACCAGGCCGACGAGCACCGCGACACCGCAGAGGTAGAGGCCGGCGTAGAGCCCGTCGCTCATCACGTCGCTCGAGAAGTCGACCGCCCAGGGATGGAGCGCGGCCGTGATCCCGACGAGCCAGCCGAGTCCCGGATCGAAGGCGCGTCGCGCCGCCAGCGTCGCGCCCAGCACGGCGAGCGTGCCGCCCCAGATCGAGACGGCGATCGCGGCGCCCTCGAGCCCGAGCCCGAAGAGCCCCGAGACGCCCGCGATCGTCGCGGGATAGAGCGGGTGGAAGGGATGCGCGAGCACCGCGTCGAGACGCCCTTCCGCGATCGCCTCCGCCAGCGCCAGGAAGATCGGCCCGTCGTTGAACATCACGTGGGTCCGGATCGCGGCCACGACCCGAACGAGGACGGCGAGCAGCCCGAGCGCCGCGAACCCGAGCGCCGTCGCCCGGGTCGAAGCCGGCGCCGGAGCGTCTGCCTCCGATCGTCCGGCGCCACCGGGCGGGGGCACATCGGCCGGGGCGTCCCCTTCGTGCGCCGCGGCGTCGCTCAGATCGCCGCTTCCAGGGCGTCGTCGCGCACCGCTTCGGCCAGGTCGTCGAGGAACTCGGGCATCGCCGAGACGACGCGGCTCCAGTTCGGGATCTGGGGCGAGCCCATCGGGTCGCGCACGAAGTCGAGCCCCGCGGCCCGGAGCGCCCCGGAGAAGGTCTCGACCGCGACCTCCTCTTCGTGGCGATCGAAGAGGAGCCCGTTCAGCTTGGCGTCGTCGCTGTAGCGGGCGATCGCGTCCTGCGCGGTCCGCACGTACGCCGCGATCATCGTGTTCAGGAAGCCCGAGTCGAACTCGACGCCGTAGCTCGCGAGGTTCCGGATCAGGCTGGCCGCGATGTCGCGGACCATCCGATGGAGCCCCGCGTTCGCATCGTGCTCCGAGAGCACCTGATGCTTGTGATCGTAGTTCTCGACGAGCTCGACCTGGCAGACCCGCTTGAGCGAGCAGTTTCGGTAGACCTCGGCGAGGACCCCGACCTCGAGCCCCCAATCCGCCGGAATCCGGTTGGCGCGCGCGAGCTCCGTGGTCATCGAGCACTCGCCCGCCAGCGGGTATCGGAACGACTCGAGGTAGTCGAGCAGCGGAACCGGCCCGAGCACCGACTTCATCGAGCGCATCAGCGGCGTCATGAAGAGCCGCGTCACCCTTCCGTGCATGCGGTCGGACACCCGGCTGTAGTAGCCCTTCGCGAACTCGTATCCCATGTTCGGGCTCGCCGTCGGGTAGACGAGTCGGGCGAGCAGGTCCCGCCGGTAGTCGAGGATGTCGCAGTCGTGGGTCGCGACCACGCGCGCGCGATGGGTCGCGAGGACGTAGCCGTAGGCCAGCCAGTTGGCGCGACCCTTCCCCTCGTCTCCCGGGTCGAGCCCCTCGCTCCGCAACCGATCGAAGAGCCGCTGGATCCTCGGGCCCTGGTTCCAGATCACCGTGGCCGGGGATCCGTCGAGACAGCGCACCCGGTCGAAGAGGTCCCGCATCTCCTGGTACTGCCGGACGTCGGCGTCCCCCGACAGGCTCAAAACGCACTGGGTCAGGTACGGCACCTGGGAGAGCTCTTCCACGATCCGCTTGAGCGCGGGGCCGTGCATCTCGGAGTAGAGCGAGGGCAGCACCAGCGCGATCGGCCGCTCGGAAGCGAATCCCGTGAGCTCCCGCTCCAGTCGCGCGAGGTCGGGCTCGCCCAATCGGTGCAGCGACGTGATCACGCCGGTCTGGTGGAAATCCGCCATGGCCGGGACGGTCGCATCCGGGCTCGGGAGGGTCAAGCAAACGGACGCGACGCACACAGCGGGCGCGCAAACCGTCCCCAATCCGAGCGCTTGGAGCCGATGGCTCCGAAAACCTCTCAGGGGTCGAGGAAGCCCGAAGCGTCGAGGGCGCTAGAAGAGCCCCACGGGTTCGAGCCCCGGCTCGACCAGCTCTTCGAGCAGTCGTGCGGCCTCGGGGTCGATCTCGTGGAATTCGATGCCGACTTCCTGGGTGATCGGATCCGTGTCCGTGGCCCAGACGACCGTCCCCGCTGCGACGACGGTGAGGTCGGCCACCTTGAAGGTCACGCGGAGCACGTCCCCGAGATCGATCTCGATGCCGACGGCTTCGAAGCGGATGCCCCCCTTGGAGAGGTCCTTCGAGACGGCGAGCTGCTCCGGACGATCGATCTCGGCGAACGAGATGACCTGATCCGTGGCGATCCGGTGGTATTTCCGTCGCTCGGCGCCGCCGCTGCTTTCGGACATGCGTGCCTCCCGTGCGCACGCTCCCGCGCGCTTCCCACCATTTCGGCGCCCCAGCGGGGTGGCTTGAGGAAGGCGGCCCCGGGGATACCCGGGTCGGGCGGGGCTCGTCGGCAGAGAGGGCCGGGCCGCCTCCGCTCGGCGGGGCTCAGAAGAGGTCGAGCTGCCGGTCTTCTGCGCCCGCGGCCTCGAGCCCCTTCAGCACGAGTCCGACGCGGCGGAAATCGTGCCCGCCGAGGTCGACCCGGTCCATCAGCCCGTGGGCCGCCCGGGCGAGGGCCGCGGCGTCCGCGACGGGCGCCTCCAGGCTGCAGCTCCGGGTCACGGTCCGCTCTCCGGGACCGGCGAGTCGAAGCGCGATGCGGCCGGCCGAGAGCCCGTCCCGGCGGAGCGCGGACTCGAGCCGCTCGGTGAGCCGATGGATCGAGGAACGGACGACCGGCTCGTCGACCCGATCGGCTCCGAGGGTCTCCTCCCGGGACAGCGAGGCGGGCCGACGACGTACGCGCAGCGGCTTCGGGTCCTCCCCGGCCGCCAGCTGCCAGAGGGTCCGCCCGTGATTGCCCAGCAGGACGTCGAGGCGCTCGAGCCCGAGCGCGCGCAGGCTCGGCACGTCGACGGCCCCGAGCTCGGCGAGCCGCGCGGCGGTCTTGGGCCCGACGCCGGGCAGACGCGCGATCGGGAGCGCCAGGAGGTACGCCTCGAATCGTTCGACATCGACGATCCGCGCTCCGTCCTCGCCTGCATCCTCGGCCGCGAGCCGGGCCGCGAAACGCGCGGGCGCCACGCCGACGCGCAGCGGCAACCCCGTCTGGCGTGTCACCGACTCGATCAGCCGAGCGGCCCAGGCCTCCGCCTCCGCCGGGTCCGCGGGCGCGCGCATGTAGAAGCCCGCGAGGCCCTCGAGCTCGACGGCCTCGATCTCCCGGCGAATGGCCGCTCGGAGGCTGCCCGAGACCTCGCGGGCGCGCCCCATGTCGGTCCGGACCCACTTCGCCTCCGGAGCGCGATCGAGCGCCTCCGCCACGCCCATGCCATCGACGATGCCCCGCTCCCGGAGCGACGCGCTCGCGGCGACGACCTTTCCCCGCTTCTCCGGATCCCCGCCGACGACGACCGGCCCCTCGGCGAGGGACGGATCGTCCCGACGCGCGACCGCGACGTGAAATTCCGGCACCTCGGCGTATCCGACGGGAGGACGAGCCGCGGGCGACATCAGGGCGCCGGCTCCAGCACGAGACGCTCGGCGTTCTCCTCTTCGAGGACGAGACGACTGGTCGCGAAGAGCGCGAGGTCGTCGTTCCGCCAGCGACCGAGTCCGTCGGTCTCGTGCTCGTGCCCCACGTGCTCGCTCTGTCCCGGCGCGAGGCTCGAGAGGAAGCGGTCCCGGGCGCCGAGGTCGATGGCGACCCGATAGAGCGCAGCGCGCTCGACGTCGAAGGAGACGCCGGGACGGTGCGGGGTGTAGGTCAGGGTCTGTCCACTGCCGGCCACCGGCAGCCGGCGCAACACCTCGCTCGCCTTGCCCAGCCGCCGGAGCGGCATGCGGTGGAGCTCGCCCCAGGCCCAGCGCTCCCGCGTCGGGCCGAGCCGATGATTGAGGCTGACCCACGCGTCGCGCAGGCTCGCCCGCGCCGCCGCCGTCACCTCCGCCTCGTCCGTCCAGCCCCCCGGCTGGCGGAGCTTGGCGGCGCGCAGCACCAGGCGCTCGACCGCGCTCTGGGGACGCACGTGCGGTGCGCCGAGGTAGCGCTCGAAGAGCCCGGCCCCGAGCGGCGCGGCGAGCAGTCGTTCGAGCAGGTGCTCGATCACGAGGTGATAGGCGGCGGCTCCGGCGCTGTCGGCCGCCAGTCGACCGTCCCAGCGTTCGAGCAGCCCCGCGATCTCCTCCGCTTCGATCGGGAGATCCCCGCCGAGCCGCGCCAGACCGACGATCGCCGTCACGACCCGGCTGGCCCGCGGTGCCTGCGCCTCGGCGAGCAGGTCCGCCGCCCCCCGCAGATCGAGACGCCCCTCCGCGAGCCGCTCTTCGAGCACCTGCTCGAGCCGTGTCGCACGATCCCCGGGCCGCCAGAGCCACTCCGTCTGATCGAGTCCGCCGCGCCCCGGCCAGGGCTGGTCGAGCGCCAGCGCCCAGTGCCGGCCGTCCTCGCTGATCTGCTGCCCGGGCAACGCCTCGATCGCCACGGGCTCGCGCCAGTCGAAGCTGCGCAGTCGCCCCTGGACGGGCACGAGCCCGGTCGGCAGCGGGCGACTCGGCAGCCACCCCGCGACCTGCACGCCCCCCTCGCCAGCCGCATCCGCGTAGGCGAAGGCGAGCACCGGCTCGTGGTGGCCCGCGAGCACCGCTGGCACTTCTTCTGCCGCCTCGACCCGGGCCAGCGCGAGCATCGACGTCAGCCCGTCGCCGTCCCGCGCCCCGGTCCACGCGAGGGCGCGGGCCGCGCGATGGGTCGCGGGCGTCTCCGAAGCCGGCAGACGATCCTCGGCGTGTCGCCAGAGGGAATCGATCAGCGGGCCGTGCCGCGTCGAACGGATGCGGAGCGTCTCCTCCTGGAGCAGGCCCCGCGCATCGCGATAGCGGAGCACCTCCTCCCGTTCCTCGATCGGCACCCAGAGCGTCCCGTTCTGGTAGAGACCGCGGCGCTCGCGCAGGGTCTCGATGAACAGGTCCGAGACGGGGGCGCTCGCCGGGACGGACGCCCAGGCGAAGGTCGGCGTTCGGCCGACCCAGAAGATCGGAGATCCGGGCAGCGTCACTCCGGCCAGGTCGATCTCCCCGGCGGCGACGTGCGCCTCGTAGAAGAGCCCCGGCACCGTCGGCTCGAGATGCCAGTCCGCGACCAGGACCGGGCGCCGGCTCTCGGTTCGCGCCCCGGACAGCACCCACGCGCCGCCGGTCGGCACCCCGATGCCTTCGCAGAGCGCGCGCGTGGTTCCCATCACGGCGTCGGCGAGCGGCCCTTCGACGGTGGCCGACGGGACGGCGTGTCGCGGGACCTCCGGCGCCACCCCGAAGTCGACGCTCGCGCGGCCCGGGAAGAAGGGACGCGCGGGAACGCTGTCGAGGCGCTGGATCAGGTCGTCGAGGACCAGGGTCGTTTCCAGGGTCCCGCCGATGCACCAGGAGAACAGCTTCACGACCGCGATCGAGTCCACCGGCCGCCAATCGTCGACCCGGTCGAAGTCCCGCGACAGGCCCGCCGGCGGCGAGACCCGCCCCTCCCGGATCCGACGGAGGCGCGCATTCACGCCGGACGAATAGGCGTCGAGGACGGCGCGAGACGACTCGGGCAGCGCGTCGAGTACACGCAGCGCGCTGGGCTCGATCTCGAGGAGCCGAGCCAGCCGATCCGCGCGGAGCGCTTCGCGCCCGTCGATCTCCGCACTCCGGCCGACCGCGCGGCGACGCAGGAATTCCATCTGGGCGAGGCGGTCCTGGGCGTGCGCGAACCCGAGGGCGAACCAGCCCTCCGACTCCGCCTCGGCGATCACGTGGGGCACGCCCCGACCGTCGCGCAGGATCTCGACGGGCCGCTCGACCGCGGCGAGGCGGACCGTCCCCGACGTCGGCGCGAAGCGTTCCCGCGCCGCACGCTCCCCGGCGCCCCATTGCTGGATCACGACGATCCCGGCCACGATCAGGAGTGCGCCGGCGAGCAGGCGCAGCGCGAGCCCGGGCAACCCGGATTCACCGCCTTCGCTCCGCGGCCCCTCGCCCACCGACATCCGTGCCTCCCCCCAAGACGACCCGACGACGTCTCCGATCCTCATCGGCGGATCCCGCCCGCGGATCGAGTCCGCGGCCGTCCGGAACCGGAAAAAGAGAAGTCAAGTCGAGCACTTGAGAGCATAACGGAGGGCCGGTACATTGCGCGCGCCCCTCGGCCGGGCGCGCCTCGGTCGCCCCTGCCCTGCCCTGCCCGCCGCCGCTCCCGCGAGACGGCCGTGCCCTTCCCATCAGGTGGCCCGCTTGCCGATCCGCTCTCTCGACGACCTGCTCGCCTCCGAATCGCTCGCCGGCCGACGCGTGTTCGTGCGCGCCGATCTGAACGTCCCGCGCAAGGACGGCCGGATCACCGACGACAGCCGGATCCGAGCCTCGCTCCCGACGCTGAAGCGACTCGTGGACGCCGGCGCGCGGATCCTGCTCGCGTCCCACCTCGGGCGACCGAAGGGCGAGCGCAAGCCGGAGCTCTCCCTCGAGATCGTCGCGCCGGCCCTGACCGAGGCGCTCGGCGTCCGCGTCGTCTTCGCGAGCGACTGCATCGGCGCCCCCGCCGAGGAGGCCGCCGCGGCCCTGGCCGACGGCGAGATCGCGCTCCTCGAGAACCTCCGCTTCCACAAGGCAGAGACCGACAACGCGCCGGACTTCGCCGCTGCCCTCGGCGCGCTGGCCGACGTCTACGTGAACGACGCCTTCGGCACGGCCCACCGGGCGCACGCCTCGACCGCTGGCATGGTCGAGCACGTCGAGATCGCCGTCGCCGGCGGGCTCCTGCAGAAGGAGCTCGACGCGCTCGCCGTCGCCCTCGAGCCCGAGCGCCCCTTCGTCTGCTTCCTCGGCGGCGCGAAGGTCTCCGACAAGCTCGGGGTCCTCGAGGCCCTGATCGAGCGGGCCGACACGGTCGGCGTGGGCGGCGCCATGGCCTACACCTTCCTCAAGGCGAAGGGTGAAGCCGTCGGGAATTCCCTCGTGGAGGACGACCGGCTGGACGACGCGCGCCGGATGATCGCCCGGGCGGCGGAGGGCGGCTGCACCCTGCTCCTGCCGACGGACCACGTCGTGAGCGATCGCGTCGAGGACGGCGCGGAGGCGACCATCGTCGAATCGATCCCGGACGGGATGCTCGGCGTGGACATCGGCCCCGCGACGACGGCCCGTTATGCGGAGGCCGCGGCCAGCGCGAAGACGATCCTCTGGAACGGCCCGATGGGCGTGTTCGAGATCGACGCCTTCGCGAAGGGGACCGAGGGCGTCGCGCACGCGGTGGCCTCTGCGGACGCGCGGAGCATCGTCGGCGGCGGGGACTCCCTCGCGGCCGTCAACAAGACCGGCGTCGGCGATCGGATCAGCCATCTCTCGACGGGCGGGGGCGCCAGCCTCGAGTTCGTCCAGGGGCTGACGCTGCCGGGCGTCGCCGCTCTGGACCGCCCCGCATGAGCCCGGCCCGACGCAAGCCGCTCGTCTGCGCCAACTGGAAGATGAACCAGACCGCCCGGGAGGCGGAGGCCTGGGCCGCCGCCTTCACCGCCGCGATCGAGCCTCAGCGGTCTGCGCTCGAGGGCGCCTGCGAGATCGCCGTCGCCCCGGCCCACCCCGTCCTCGACCGGCTGGGCCAGGCACTCGCCGGAACCGGCGTCGCGCTCGCCGCCCAGAACGTCCACGCCGACGAGAGCGGCGCCTTCACCGGCGAGGTCTCCCTCGCGATGCTCGAAGACCTCGGCTGTCGCTACGCGCTGATCGGCCACAGCGAGCGCCGGCAGCTCTTCGGCGAACGCGACGCGGGCATCGCGGCCAAGGCCGCGCGGCTCCAGGGCTCCTCCGTCCGGCCGATCCTGTGCGTGGGCGAGACCCTGGACGAACGGGAGCACGACCGGACCCTCGACGTCGTCCGGTCGCAGCTCGGGGCCGTGCTGGACCGGGCGAGCGGCCTCGGGGACGAGCTGGTCGTCGCCTACGAGCCCGTCTGGGCGATCGGGACCGGCAAGACCGCGACCCCCGAGCTGGCGCAGGCCGTCCACGCCGCCCTCCGCGAGACCCTCGTCGAGCGGCTCGGCGAGACGGGCACCCGGATCCGCCTCCTCTACGGCGGCTCGGTGAAGCCATCGAACGCAATCGAGCTACTGTCCCAGCCCGAGATCGACGGTGCCCTCGTGGGGGGCGCCAGCCTGGACCCCGGCGACTTCGCCGACATCGTCCTGGCGAGCCTTTCCGACACGCCCTGAACCCCGAGATCGCGCGGTGCCGGCCGAGCTGGCGGCGCCGTTTCCGACCGACCCCATCCCCCGATTGGAGCCTTCGTGGAGACCTTCATCTACGCCCTGCATTTCATCGTCTGCCTCGTGCTGATCGGCGTCGTCCTGCTCCAGCGCGGCAAGGGTGCCGACCTGGGTGCGAGCCTCGGCGGCGGCGGCGCGAACACGATCTTCGGCAGCCGCGGCGCCGGCAACTTCCTGACCCGGATCACGACCGCGAGCGCGATCGTCTTCATGGGCACCAGCCTGACCCTCGCCTACCTCGGCTACCAGAGCTCCGACGTGCGCCTCTTCGACGAGGACGCACCCTTCGACGTCGAGATTCCGGGCGCGGCGGCGATCGAGGAGGCCGAAGGTGGCCTCCAGGAGATCACCGAGGAGACCGGAGGCCTCCAGGAGATCCCGGCCGAGACTGACGGCCTGCAGGAGATCCCGGCGCCGGCGGAGACGCCGACCGAGTAGCGCTTCCGGGCCGCTTCCGGGTGTGCTGCCGACGGCTTGCGCCCGCGGATTTCCGGTCCGGCAACCCTGTGCGCATCCCGGAAGCTTCGGTATGATGCGCGCCCCGGTGCGGCGGTGGCGGAATTGGTAGACGCGCCAGCTTGAGGGGCTGGTGGGCTTCGGCCCGTGGAAGTTCGAGTCTTCTTCGCCGCACCATTTACCCCTTGCCCGAGGCGCCTTGGTCTCCCAACGCCTTGCGGAGCGAGGGAGCGCATCGCCTGCCTGCGGTGCTTGCTCGGGCGTTTTGGTTACCGCTCGTCCGAGGCGCCTTGGTTTCCCGACGCCTTGCGGAGCGAGGGAGCGCATCGCCTGCCTGGGGTGCTTGCTCGGGCGTTTCGGTTACCGCTCGTCCGAGGCGCCTTGGTTTCCCAACGCCTTGCGGAGCGAGGGAGCGCATCGCCTGCCTGGGGTGCTCGCTCGGCGCCAGTGGTGGGCGAGCGTGCGTGCGTCGTTTCGCGACGCGCGAACGGGTCCTTTCAGGTCGCTTGGTTCCGCCTCGCTCGCTGCGAGACCGGGCGGGGATCTCGCTGCCCGCACAGGCTCCGGACCGCGAGAGAAGCCCCGTCTAGGCCCGGCGCGACGCCGAGGGGTCTCGGGTGACCGCCAGCCCCGCGAGCCCGAGGCCGATCAGAACTCCTGTCGCGGGCTCCGGAATCGGCGTCGCGTCGAGGATCAGGCGAGCGGAGAGGATCTCTACCGAGGGCGCGGTCAGATCGCGGATGAACATTCCGCCGATCGTCGCGGGGCCATACCGAGCACTCAAGTAGAGGCTCCCCCGCCCATCCAGAAGAAAGTGAAAGCCCGAGGGGCTGCCGAAAGCCACCTCGCGGAAGGGGCGACGAACGTTCCTTCCGCCTCGAACTCGCCGAGGACATCGTAGAAGCCGTCGCCACTTAAATCGTAGCCGGCCTGAAGGGGTCGGTCCAGAACAACCCTGAAACCACCTCTTCCTGCAGTACCGCCCGCAAGCTGGGAAGCTGCACGACACGCTCTCCGCACGCAGGCTCCCGAGACGTGAAGCATGTCTGGTAGACATGAGCGGTCGCTCGGGACTCGACTTCGATGGCTACGCCCTCGATCGACGAGAATCGCTGACCGAAATCGAAGTGCGCCGTTCGCAGCTCCAACGGTGAGAAACTCGCCGTGCCGACGAACTCGGGCAGCGGCACGGAGAACGTCGCACCAAGCGCCACGCTCGGCATCAGTGCGAGAACTGCGATCAGTCCCCGTCGCATCACTCGGGAGCCCCACCCTGTCGAAGAATGCGCGGACATAACGTGACGTGGTCGTGGCGTTCCCCCTGTGGCCCGATTTCTTCCTTCGTCGTCCCATGACGTGACGTGCCGAAGAGGAGCGGGCCGGGGGACCCATCTGCGCTGCGTGATTGCGGCCACAGCCAGAGAGACGCGGAAGCGACCGGCCCGATCAACGGGACGCGGTGAGCCGCTCCGGAGCCGGGCTCGCCCCAGGCGCGAGGTAGGCCCAGAGGGCATCGATCTCGATGTCCGTCAGTGCCGCATAGCCCGGCCACGGCATGTACTCGCGATTCAGGACCTGGCCCTCCGGCGTCCGCCCTTCGCGCATCGCGCGGGCGAAGTCGGCGCGGGTCCAGCCTTCCATTGCGCCGTCCCCGACGAGCGGCGGCGGCGGCGGCTCTTCGGGCAGCGCGAGCGGATGCAGCCCCCCGCGCAGGTCCGCCTTGTGGCAGACGCGGCAGTTGCCGAGCGCGACGAGGTAGGCGCCGTACGCGGGCGTCGGGGCTTCGCCGAACGGGGGCATTGGACCGGCGGCGTGCCGACGGATCGCCTCTTCCGCCGAGAAGATGTCGTCCGCCAGTCCGAGGGCGACGACGGCGCGCGTCATCCAGCCGAAGCGCGTCGGTCGCGGGGCACGGTCGATCGGCGGGACCTGCTCGAGGTAGTCGACCACCGCCGCGAGGTCCGCGTCCGCGATCTGCGACAGACCGATCGCCGGCATCAGCACGAGCGAGCGTCCGTCGGGGCGTACGCCGTGGCGGAGCGCGCGGATCCAGTCGGCGCGGTCGTAGCGTCCGACGAGCCCGCCCTCCCCCGACGTCAGGTTCGCCGAGTCGATCCGGCCGAGCAGCGGATCGTCGGCGATCTCCCGCCCGCCGAGGTCGTTTCCGTGGCAGAAGGTGCACTGCGCGACCGCCGTGACCAGGTGGCGGCCGCGTTCGAGATCGGCGGCTCGGCGCTCCGCGGCCTCGACCGGCCCGAGCGCCGGGGCGTACACGCGCGCGAGCGCGCGATCACTCGCTCAGCGAACGCCGCCGGCGACGATCCCGACGACGACGAGCCCCCCCGCCGCGACCGTGCGCAGGCGCGCGCAGCTCACGAAGTGCCGTGGCGGGAGACCTGGGAGACCGCGTCCGCCGCGTAGTGATCGTCGAGCTCGACGTACATCGTGGTCTCGACCCGACGCGCGCCGAAGCGGCGCTTCTCGAGACCGGCGCCGTAGCCGAAGTGGACCGCCGACTTTCCGTTCGCGTGGGCCCGTCGGACGACGTCGCGGAGCATCTGGCGATAGAGGCCCCGCTCCCGGACGTACGCATAGTCCATGCCGAGAAAGAGCGGCAGGTAGGTCGAACAGCCGACGAAGCCGAAGCCGAAGCCGACGATCGGGGCCGCTTCCTCGCCGCGAGGTCGGAAGAGCGACAGCTCGAAGTCCTCCGCCCCGAGGAGCGCCTCGAAGAGCGCGCGGGGGATCGGGAAGGTGTTGATCTCGAGCGAGCGCCGCCGGACGTTCTCGTAGAGCGCGCACAGACGATCGAGATCGACCTTCGCAGCCTCCGGACCGGCCAGGACCTCCACGTCGTAGGCATCGTTCCAGGGCTCGACCGCCCGACGCTGATGCAGCCGCCCCTTCGCGCTCAGTCGCTCGAGGAGCGCCGCGTCGTCTTCGGGCACTCCCTCGAGGACCCAGCTGTCGGGGCCCGACATGCGGACCCAGCCCTCGTCCTCGATCACGCTGGCGAGCTCGTCGCCGATCTCGCAGAAGTCGCGCAGCACCCGCATCTCGCAGCCCAGGCGCTCGGCGTCCTCGCGGACCGCGCGGAAGAGCAGCCGCAGCGCCTCGCGGGACGTCTCCGAGGACGGTCCGTCGCGGAGCCACAGATGCTCCCCTTCGGAGAGCAGGCAGCCCATCGCATAGACCCACTGGGTCAGGTAGTCGGGATCCTCGGCGCGCCGGCGCTCGACCTCCGCAGAGACGTCGGCGCTCGACAGGATGTCCGCCTTCCAGAGCGCCTTCGTGAAGCACGTCGCGAGAACGGGATCCCCGTCCGCGTCCCGGACGACGTAGTAGCGGAAGTCTCAGCGCTCCTCGGGCTGCTTCGCGCCGGCGAACGCCTGCTCGAAGACCCGCATCGCGGACGACGCGAGGCAGCCGCGGTCGGCCATCCGCGCGTCCCACTCCCGCAGATCGAGCTTGTCGATCGTGTCGGCGGCCTCCAGTCGGAGCGCGTCCTCGCCAGCCTCGGCCGCCCGGGGTCGCGCGGAACGCTTCTGCTCCGGGATCTCGACGTCGAAGGTCTGCCCGACCTCCTCGGGCGAGGCGCCCGCCTCCCGGATCGCCGGCTCCCAGTGGCGGGCGACGGCGCCCATCAAGCGCTCGATGTCGTCGAACGTGTGGTGGCGCGTGAGCAGGAAGCGCCCGCCGCTCCGGCGAACGGGAAGCGCGGGAAACTGCGCCGGGTTGATGTAGAAGCCCTCGTCGACGAGCCGGCGGCACAGCGCGTGCGCCGCGCGGACCGGGCCGAGGGCGACGAGGCCGACCGGCGTCTCCGGCGACGAGGTCATGACGACCCCGAGCTCGCGGACGACGGCGTTGCGATGCGCCATGCGCGCACGGAGCTCGCCCTGCAGCGTCTCGATCTCGTCGCTCAGGTGGATCTCCGCCGACGCGATCGCCGCTCCCAGGACGGCTGGCTGGAGCGGCCCGCCGAAGACCATCGTCGGCCCGTAGCGTTGGACGCGTTCGCGCTGGCGCTCGTCGGACAGGACGATGATCCCGCCCCCGGTTCCGAAGCCCTTCGCCAGGCCGGTCGTGAGGACGACCTGGGGGTGGTTCGCGAAGTCGTCCGCCACGCTGCCCGAGCCGTGCGTCCCGCACCAGCTCATGCCGTGGGCATCGTCCACGTAGAGCCGGAGTGTCGGGTGCGCCTCGAGCAGGTCCGCGATCGCGCCGTTGGGCGCGAAGTGGCCCGTCATGCTGTTCACGCCGTCCGCCAGATACCAGACCCGGGCGTGCTTCTCGGCGAGCGCCGCCGTGCGCTCCGCGACCCGGTCGAGATCGTTGTGCGGCACGAGCTCGACGTGCGTCCCGTCGGCCCCGGCGACCTTGCAGGTCATCTGGATGCTCGCGTGGGCGTGATGGTCGAGCAGGATCGCGTCCTCGGGATCGATCAACGTCGGAATCGTCGCGAGATGCCCGAGGGTCGTCGTCGGCGCCACGACGACCGGGGCGCCGAAGATCTCTGCCATCCGCGTCTCGAGCTCGAGATAGAGCGAGGACGAGAGATACGAGCGCGATGCACTCAGCTGGATGCCGTGAGCGCGGATCGCCTCGATCGCGGCGTCCTTCAGCCTCGGATCGAGCTCCAGCCCGAGATAGCTGCAGGAGGCGAAGTTCACGAGCCGGCGGCCGGAGATCGTGACCTCCCGGCCGTCGGTCCGCGCGTCCTCCGCGCGGTTGCCCGCCACGCCGGACGCGTAGGCTTCGCCGATCAGTCGGTCGAGCAGTTCGAATCGGTCGCCATTCTGGCGCATACGGTTTCCCCCGAGAAATCGATCTCCGCAGCGGGGAGCGGGGGCACGGAGACGTCGACGGGCTCATCGGGTGTGACGGAACTGTCTTGAGTGGAACCCGCTTGAATTCGACTCCCCCAGCGATCTGCCCCCGTTCCCCGAGGCAGGCGCTTTCGCCGAGGCGGGCTAGACTGATCCTCATACGGAGAGTCACGTCGAAGCTGGGGGGCTTTGATGACGGGTGTGTCGGCACGAGTGATCGACGTCATCCTCACCGCGGCAGAGCGGCGAGGATTCGACGTAGCGATGTGGCAACGCGAACTCGGTGTTTCGCCGGAGACGCGATCGTCCCCGTTCGCCCGCGTCGACTGGGACGTCGCCGCCGCGCTCTGCGAACGGATCGCCGAGGCCCTCGGATCCGACGAAGCGGCCATCGACTTCGGCGAGTCGGTCGTCCCCTCGGAGACCATGCGCGTGTTCCGCATGCTCGGCCGCGCGATCACCGATCCCCTCGACATGTACACGATCGGGGCCCGCTGGCTGGGGCCGTCGGTGATGCCGATGATCGAGGGCCGGGTCGAGGCGTTCCCGGACGGCACGATCGTCGAGCGACTGCGGATCCTCGAAGGCCACCGCGAGTGCCGCGCGTTGATGCTGATGCTCTGCGGCTACTTCCGCGCCTCGCCGACGGTCTGGGGCTCGCCTCGCGCGGACGTTCGCGTGGAGCTCGTGCCGGGCGGTGCCGACTACTACATCCGCGCGCCGCGCCGAAGCGGAGGCCGGCTCTCCCGGTGGATCGACCGCTTGCGGGGACGCACCGCGTTGACCAGCGTTCTCAACGAGCTCGAAGAGCAGAACTGGGACATCAACGACAGCTATCGCGAAGTCCGGGCCGCGCACGACCGGATCGCGCAACAGGCCGAAGCCCTCGCGCGGGTGAACGAGATCGGGCGCCAGCTCTCGATGCAGATCGATCTCGATCACGTGGCAGACGTACTCGGCCGCGTCCTGCGCGAGGATCTGGGCTTCGCGGGGGTCGCGATCGAGCTCCTCCCGGACGAAACACCCGCTTCGGAGATGGCTCGATCGGCCCCCGCCGCCCTCGATGCGCTCCCCCTGCAGCGTCGCTCCTACGGCGAGACGGACGGAGAGCCGAGCGACGTGCACACCCTCGAGAGTGCCACGAGGCCACTCGGCCGGCTGATGCTCTGGCGAAGCACCGGCGCGGGGAGGCATCGCGAACGGGGAGACGGCGCGGACGTCGATGGGACGGGCCTGCTCGAACGCCTCCTTCCCTGGATCGCGATCGCTCTGGACAACGCGCGCGCCTATCGCCGCCTCGAAGACCACGCCGATCAGCTCGAGCAGCGCGTGCGCGAGCGGACGGCGTCCCTGATCTCCGCGAACCACCATCTGGTCCGCGAGGTCGAGGAACGCAGGCGGGCCACCGAAGCCCTGGTCGAGTCGGAGGCGCAGCTGCGTGCCTCGGAGCGGTTGGCCTCCGTCGGCACGCTGGCCGCGGGCATCGCACACGAGATCAACAATCCCGTGGGCTCGATCCTCGCCGCCGCCCAGCTCGCGCAGGTCCTCGAAGCGGAAGGCGAGGACCGTTCCACGATCGATCGCGCCCTCAGCGACATCATCCGCGAAGCCAAGCGCTGCGGCGGGATCGTGCGCAGCGTCCTCCAGTTCGCTCGCGACGAGCGCACCGAGAAGTGGGATTGCCGGCTCGAGGACATCCTCCAGCGGAGCGTGCGCCTCGCCGACACGCTCGCCCGGACGGAAGGCGCGGAGATCGAGCTCCACCTCCCCACGGATGCGGTCTGGGTCCACGTCAATCCGATCCAGATCGAGCAGGCGATGCTCAACCTGATCCGCAACGCGCTCGAGGCCGGAGGAACCCACCTCCAGATCCGACTGAGCACGGACGAGGACCAGGGATTCGCCCTCGTCCGGGTCGAGGACGACGGCTCCGGCATCCCCGAGGCCGATCGCGGCCGGATCTTCGAGCCGTTCTACACGACGCGGCGCGAATCCGGCGGGACCGGTCTCGGCCTCTCCGTCGTCCATGGAATCGCGAGCGAGCATCGGGGCCAGCTCAGGATCGAGGCGAACGAGGCCGGCGGCGTCGCCGCGTTGATCGAGCTGCCGCGCATCCAGGCGCCGGCGGTACCCATCGAAGACAAGCGCGAAGGCGAACGCACCGGGACCTGACCGGTCGCTCGTTCAGACCGTGCCGACCGCCCGCAGCGCCGGCCCTCGGGCCGCCGCCACGCCCAGCAGCTCGGCGACCTCGCTGTCGACGGCATCGCGCAGACGCCCCACATCGTCGACGATGTGCGGGTCCGCGTTGAACGCGAAGAAGAGCGACCCCGCATAGGAAAGCACGGTCACACCGAGACCGGACGAATCCTGGAGCGGCAGGATTCCGTAGCACTCGACGAGGCGCGCGCCCTCCAGATAGAGCGGCTGACGGGGACCGGGACTCTGGAGGATGGCCAGCTGACCGTTCTCGATGTGCTTGAGCGCGCGGGCACCGATCGAGAAGAGGCGTGCCGCGTTCCAGGAATCGTCGGCGGCGATCTCCTCGGCGCCCGCCACATCGGTCTCGCTCCGGATTCGCCGCGTCTGCTCGGCGAGGATCTCCTGGCGCCCTTCCCCGGTCGGCTCCCAGACCGGGAGCTCGATGATGAAGGGCCGCGCCTCGTCGCCCGAGGTCGCCAGGATCGGGGTCACGCCGCGAAGGTCGACGGACGTGGGACTGACGCGCAGGTCCTGGACGAAGCGGCGGAGCGCGCCGGTCAGGATCGTGAGGACGGCGTCGTGCACCGTGCCGCCGAGGGACTGGCGGATCGTCTGCACGCTGCCGAGGTCGACCTCCTGGACCGCGAAGGCGCGATGGGGAGAGAGGTTCCCATCGAAGGGAGACTCTCCTGCCGGACGGAGCTGGTAGCCCATCACCTTGAGCACCTCGACGGCCCGACGCCGCACCTGGCGACCCGCGCGTCCCGGGGTCCGCACGAAGTCCACGGCGCGCGCAATCGCCCGGCGCGAAGGACTCCAGCGCCGGATCACCTCGGACGTGAAGAGCTCGACCGGCGAAGGCGCGGGGCGGGTCGCGCATCGCCCGGGCGGCGGCGCCATCGACGCCGGGTCCGTCGAGAGCAGCGCCCGGAAGAGGTCCGCCCCCTCGAGCGAGGCGAGGGCCTTGTGCATCTTCAGTACGAGCGCGAAGCGCCCGCCTTCGACGCCTTCGATCACCCAGCAATCCCAGAGCGGGCGCGAGCGGTCGAGCCGGGTCGCCGCGATGCGCGCGGCGGTCCGACACAGCTGATCATGGTTCCCCGGACGCGGCAGGCTCGACTGACGCAGGTGGTAGTCGAGGTTGAATTCCTGGTCGTCCACCCAGACAGGGTGGTTCTCGACCGGAACGCGACGGAGCTTCGTTCGCAGCCGCGGCAGCTCCGGCAGGCGCGCCTCCACGATCCTTCGGATCTTCGCGTAGTCGGCCCCGCCTTCCTGCGTCGCGAACGGCCCCCCTTCGAAGACCAGGATCATCGCCGTATGCTCCCGACGCCGGGAGCTCTCGTTGTCGAGATGGTGCGTGCTCTCGTCGGAGAGTCGCTCGTAGTAGACGCGTGCCACCGGGTCTCCTCGCGCGGGCGTCAGCCCGTCTCACGCAGGCCGTGATCGACGGCGAAAGGTGCTTCGCCGGGGGCGAAGAGGTGCTCCCCGGCGATCCGGCGCAGGAAGGGCTTGAGCTCGGGCTTCATCGACGCCATCACGTGTCCCGACGAGAGCCACTCGATCGACGGCTTGCCCCAGTGACGCCAGAGCGCCCGGGCCTGATCCGGCCTTGCGACACGATCTGCGACGCCCGCGTAGATGAAGCGCCGGTCGGCGGGGACGAGGGGCTCGAAGGTCAGCGGAGAGACGGGATAGGTCACTTCGGAGACGAGTCCGTAGTCCGTCTTCATGTCGCGTCCGTAGGCCTGGTAGGCCCAGGGCTCGTTGTCCCGGGCGAGGGACGTGAAGTCGACGGCGGGAATCCCTGCGACGACGCAGGCGAGGTCGTCGATGAACGCGGAGGCGAGGCTCGCGGTGTAGCCGCCCAGCGAGATGCCGTAGAGACCGACGGGCGCGGCGCTGCGCCGCCGGATCCAGTCGACCATCCGCCGGATGTCCCAGACCGCCTGGCTGAACAGGTGCAGCACGTTGGCGAACTCGGGCTGGAGCAGCCCCCCACCGCTGAACCGCGTGCTCGACCGCGGACCGTGGAGCGGGAGCACGGGCATCAGGACGTTGAGCCCCAGCTCCTCGTGGATCCAGTCCGCCGCGAGGCCCTGCACGTTCGTCGCGGGCTGTCCCATGCTGAAGCCGTGGACGCAGACGAGCCAGGGCCGATCGCGGCCCTCGTGCTCCATGACGTACGCGGTCGCCGTGCCGTTGTCGTCGTGCGCCAGCCAGCGCTCGCGCCCGGGCTCGCCGGGGTGCGGCTCGTACTCGCTCTCGAAGACGAGCTCCTTGTACCGCGTCGTCCCGCGGAGTCCCGTGGATTCCCGCTCGGTCACCTGCGGCGCCCGAAGCGGGGGCGGCGTCATGTGATAGCCCGTCGGATCCGCGTACCAGCCGCGCTGCTCGATGAAGTCACGCATCGCGAGCAGCTCCTGGTGTCCTCGCCGGACCTGCTGCGATTCCGGGACGCCGACCAGCATGCCCACGAGCAGCGAGAAGCTCCCGTCCAGAAGCGTCTCGGCGATCAGCCCGGCATTGGGCTCGACCGCGGGGACGTCCCGGTAGCGCTGCTCGCGCCGGAGCACCGCCGCCGTGTCGCTCGCCATCGCCGCGATCTCGATCGCCGGCGCCGTCAGCCAACGAATCAGACTGCTCATCCCGCCTCCCGGATCCGCACGGGATCCTTGCAGACGAGACGCAGGAGGCGATCGATCAGCCGGTCGGCGATCTCCTCGGCATCCTCCTCGCCGTTCTCGAGCGCCTGCACGACCTGCACGCGGGTCATCGCGCGGATCAGCAGCGCCATCTCCGCCGGATCGTCCTCGTGGAAGATCCCCGTCTCGGCGCCGGCCCGCAGCATCTCGACGTGCGCGTTCTGTCCGTCGTCCCAGAGCGCCGCCGTCTCGGTGCCCTCCGGCCGAAGGGCCCAGGAGGTCTGACTCCGGACATGGATGCGGGACCAGTCCCGGTGCTCGACGAGGTAGCGGACGAACGCCCGGGTGCCCTCGATCAGCTGCTCGAGCGGCGTGTCGGCGGCTTCATGGGCTCGGGAGACCGCCTCGAACATCTCGCGACCGCGCAGGAGCATGATCGCGTTGTAGAGCTCCTGCTTGCCGGGAAAGCTCGCGTAGATCGTCTTCAGGGACACGCCCGCCTCCGAGGCGATGTCCTGCATCGTGGCGCTCTCGAAGCCCTTGTCCCCGAAGACGCACTCGGCGCTCTGGAAGATCAGGTCCTGATACATGCGCGTGCGCGCGTCTTCGAGGCGCGACGGCGCCTTCTTCTTGGCCACGAGACTGCTTCCCCCATCGATCCGCGGCCGGTCGCCCCACACGGCAACCCCGAGGTGGGGCGCGGCGGAACGGGCGCTTTCGGCTTCTTCCAACGGCCGAACGACGATACCGGCGCGGGAATTGTCACTGAGAATTGAAAAATTGTCCAACGCAGATAAAAAAGTCATAGAGATCCTCAGGAAAATATGTATTTTCCCTTCTGCACACCCATGATTTCCAAGCCCGGGATCCGACGCGGACCTGGAGCCCACGGAAACGAGGAGAGTCCCGATGCAACAGCTCACGACGCAGGATTCGATCTTCCTCTCGATGGAAACCCCCGAGCTTCCCGGACACATCGGCGGGCTGGCCTTCCTGGCTCCCACCGAGGGCTACGACTTCTCCTACGAGACCTTCATCGAGTTCGTGCGCGAGCGCCTCGGCCCGATCGACCGCTTCTGCTGGCGCCTCCAGGAGGTCCCGTTCGGCCTCGATCGCCCGTACTGGGTGCGCTGCGACGACTTCGATCCCGCAGACCACATCCACTCGATCCGGATCCCCGCCCCCTACTCCGACGAGGCCCTCGCCCAACTGGTGGGCCGGATCTTCGAGCGCCCGATGGACCGAACCCGCCCGCTCTGGGACATGGTGCTGATCGAGGGCCTGCCCGGCGACCGCTTCGCGATGCTCTGGCGGATGCACCACTGTCTGATGGACGGCGCCTCCGGCGCGAATCTCTCGGAGCAGCTCTTCGACATCAGCCCCGACGCGAAGCGTGAGGCCCCCGCCACGATCGAGGACGCCGCAACGGCCGGAGCGCCGGTCTCGGACTTCGAGATGTGGACGAACGCGGCGCGCAACGCCACGGAGCTGCCCCGTCGTCAGGGTCGCCTGCTCCGCAAGCTGGTGGACCACACCTTCAAGAGCCGGCGCGCCGGAACGGACGTCCCGGAGACGCCGGCGCCTTCGGATACCGCCGGCGACGGCCTCGCCCCGCCCGCGCTCTGGAACGGCGTCGTCGGACCGCACCGCCGAATCGCGTGGTCCTCGGTCTCCCTCGACGAAGTCAAGCAGCTGAAGAACACGCTCTGCGTGACGGTCAACGACGTGGTCCTCGGGATCTCGGGCGGCGCCGTCCGTGACTACCTCGAAGAGCGTGGCGCCCTTCCGGAGAAGTCCCTGCTCGCGATGGTCCCCTGCTCGACGCGGAAGGCCGACGACAAGGCCCTCGGCAACAGCATCACCGACCTGGCGATCACCTGGGGCACCGACATCGCGGACCCCATCCGACGAATCGCGGCCATCCACGAGCACGCCGACCAGGAAAAGACGCGGGCGCACGGCGACGCCCTCCCCGGCGTCCTCGAAGTCATCGGCGAGGTCCTGCTCCCTGGCGCGGCGAACCTCTTCGCCCGTGGCGCCGCGGCCGCCGGCGAGAAGATGCCGTTGCCGACGAACGCCGTCGTCTCGAACGTGCCTATGACGCCCTTCCCGCTCTACGTGAACAGCGCGCGCATCGAGCAGATGGTGCCGATGTCGCTCCTCGGACCGACCCAGGGGCTCAACCTGACCCTGGTCAGCTACTGCGGCCGGATCCACTTCGGCCTGATCTACGACCCGGACCTGCTGCCGGACGCCTGGGATCTCGTCGGCCGGATTCCGAAGCACTTGCTGGCGCTCCAGGAAGCCGTAGACCGTGAGTTCGAGGCCGGCGTCTCGAGGTCTCTCGTCGACGCCTGAGCGGCATCGCCGCGGTCGGCGCGGCGGGCGACCCGTCGATCCGTCAGTACGGGTCGACGGAGACCACGCCCTCGCCGCGCTCGAGGCTGCGGTCGATCCAACGCCGATAGAGCGCCTCCGGATGGGCGCCGACGATCACCGCGTCGTTGTCGATCCGCTTGATGGCCGGCACCCCGTTCGCGCCCTGCTCCTGCGCCTCGGCGTGCTCCCCAAGGATCTGCGCCTCCACCTCCGAAAGCCGGCTGATCGCGAAGTCCGCCTCGGCGAGCCCCTCCGCCGCCCAGAGATCCTGGAGCACCGTCTCCGAGGAGATGTCGCGATTGTCGGTGAAGTACGCGCTCATCAGCCGCGCGTGCATGCCGCGGAAGGCTTCCGGACCCACCCGGGCCGCCGCCTTCGCGACGCGATGGGCGGGCACGCTGTGGCTCGGCGGGGCGTCTTCGCTCGACCAGACGTTGAACTCGCCCGCCCCGGGCTCGGCGCCGATCACGCGCCAGTTCTCGGTGTACTTCCGGAACTTCTCGCGGTCGCGATTCTTCTTCTCGACCGGTCTGAGCAGGTAGCTCCGCCATTCGATCCGCAGCCGCCCCTCGTACTCGTCGACGAGGCGCCAGAGCGTCCGGGAAGCGTTCCAGCACCACGGACAGAGATAGTCGGACCAGGCGATGAACTGGACGGCCTCCACCTCGCCGCCCGCTATCCCTTGGGCTCGAAACGTCCGTAGCCGCCCTTGAAGTAGAGCAGCGGCTGGCCTTCGTTCACCTTCGCCGATTCGATCTCACCGACGCACAGGAGGTGGTCGCCCGCGTCGTGGACGGCGACCAGCCGGCAGTCGAGGTTCACGAGGGCATCCGCGATCAGCGGCGCGCCGGTCTTCGTCTCGAAGGTCTCGACGTCGTCGAAGCGGCTCCACTCGTCCTTCTTCGAGGCGAACTTGTTCGAGAGCCCGTCCTGGTCCACGCGCAGGACGTTGACACCGAAGTTCTCGCCCTCCTGGATCATGGAGGTGGTGTGCGAAGTCTTGGAAGCGCAAACGAGCGCGAGCGGCGGATCGAGCGAAGCGCCGCTGAAATCGGAGACGGTCATCCCGTGGATCTTGTCGCCCGCGCGCGCGGTGATGATCGTCACCCCGCTCGGCCATGCGCCCATCGCGGCACGAAACTCGTCTGCACTGATCGCCATCGTCGCTCTCCCTGCACCGCCCCGGAGGCGGGGTCGGCGTGCGGCGCGAAGCCTATCACGCCTCGCTGCGAGGGGGAGCCGGCTTCGGCCCCTGCAGGAACCCGAGGACGTAGGGGCCGACGACGTCGAGCGGGCGGATGCCGGGCGCGAGCTCGGCGGCCAGTCCGTAGAGCAGCGAGAAGGCCCGCCCCCAGGCGACGAGCCCGTCGGGCAGACGGAAGCTGCGCAGCACCCACATGTGCTCGCGCATCTTCGAGAAGTAGTCCTGGAAGTCGATCTCCATCAGCTCGCTGGGGGTGAGATTGAAGTAGGCCGGATCGAAGGAGATCTTCGCCAGATCCCGCGCCGCCTCCCGATCCTCGTCCCGCAGGATCCCGATCTGGATCATGCTCTCGACCCAGAGCTCCTCGTTCCGGGTGACCGCCGCCAGGACGTTCTGCCGGACGCCGTCCATCACGTCCGGAGCGATCGACTCGTTCATGCCGAAATCGATGATCGTGACCCGCCCCTCGAGATCCACCATCAGGTTGCCCGGATGGGGATCGCAGTGGAAGAAGTAGTCGCGGAACATCTGATGGAGGAAGGCGCGGGTCGCCGTCTCGACCACGTCCTGCATGTCGACGCCCCGGGCGGCCAGCGCTTCGGCGTCGTTGATCTTGTCTCCCTCGATGAACTCCATGGTGAGCACGCGGCGCGCCGTGGTCTTCCAGTGGATCTCGGGAATGCGCACCTTCGCCGCGAGCTCCGGGTCCTTCGACAGGTTCGCCTGGACGCGCTCGGCGGCGCGGCCCTCGGCGGTGTAGTCCATCTCGCCGCGGATGGACTTGGCGAGCTGGTCGTGCACGGAGAGGAGGTCCGGCGGCACCAGCGGATTGAAGAGCCAGAGGGCGAACCGCGCCATCCGGAGGTCGACGGCGACCGAGCGTTCGACGCCCGGGTAGAGGACCTTGATCGCGATGTCGCGGCCTTCGTGGTCCAGGCCGCGATGGACCTGGCCGAGGCTCGCGCTCGCGACGGGGGTTCGCTCCACCGACGCGAAGAGCACGTCCGAGGGCTGACCGAGCTCCGCGCGGAGCTGGGTCTCGACCTCATCGAAGGGGTGCGGCGGAACGCGATCCTGGAGTCGGACCAGCTCCCGGGTCATGGACTCGGGAACGACGTCGATTCGGAGGCTGGCCACCTGTCCGAGCTTGATCAGCCCGCCGCGATAGCGGGAGGCGATGTCGACGAAGCGCTTCGCGAAGCGCTGGCCGCGCACGTCGAGCCACTCCGCGTCGCGGTCGAGCCAGCCGCGGCGGACCCCGCGGTGGCACAGGTAGACCCAGGCGCCGTGGACGATCAACGTGAAGAGCACCGCGGCCCGGACCGCGAGAGCAAGGTTCGACGGCCCGGCGTTCATGCGATTCCTCAGTCTTGCCGCGTCGACTCCAGCGGCGCGGTCGGTTCTTCGACGGCGCGCGACGTCGGCTGCGGAGCCGGCGGAGCCTCGGCCGCGATCGGCTTCTCTCGGACACTAGCCGCCGGTGCGGGCGTTGCCTGGGACGGCTCGGGCGGAGCAGCATCGACGCGGCCGGGCGTGGCGGGAGCCGCCCCCGCCTCGGTCCCTGCGCGGATCGACCCCTCCTTCGGGAGGAGTCGGATCTCGATGCGGCGGTTGAGCGCCCGGTTGGCCGACGTGTCGTTCGGCGCGACCGGCTCGTTGGCCGCGAGCGAGACCGCGGCGAGTCGGTCACCCGCGACGCCCTGTGACTCGAGCAAGCGCACGACCCGCGAGGCGCGCGCCGCCGCGAGCTCCCAGTTCGTCGGGAAGCGCTTCGCCAGGGTGCCGCGAATGCGCCGGTCGTCCGTATGTCCCCGGACCTCGACGTAGTCCTCGAGCTGCTTGATCTGCTCCGCGACCTTGACGAGGACGTCCCGACCGATGGCGTCGAGCTTCGCGGAGCCCGACGCGAACAGGACGTCGTCCGACACGTTGAGCCGGAGCCCCTCCCGCAGGCGCTCGATCTCGATCTGTCCCGACGCGACCTCCGACTCGAGGTCCTGGACGAGCCCGTCGTAGGTCGACTGCATCGCCGCGAGCTCCGCCTCCCGGGCCGCGAGCTCGGTCGCGACGCGGAGGTGGGCGTCGCGCTCGGCGCCGAGGTCGCGATCGAGGAGGTCGGCCTGCTTCTGGACACGGGCCAGGTTGCTGGCGAGGGAGGCGCGCACGACGCGCTCGTCCTCGTAGGACTCCTGGGCCTCGACGAACTGCTCCTCGAGGCTGTCCCGCTCGATGCGTGTTCGAGCCAGCTGGTCCTCGAGCGCATCCCGCTCGCGCTGGAGCCGGTCGCGTTCGCTCGTGACGTCCGTGTAGGCCCCCCGTGTCACGCAGCCGGACAGCAGGAGGGCGAGCCCCACGAGGAGCACGACGGGGGTGAGGCGGAGCAGCGATGTCATCGACGATGGAACTCCCGCCCTCCGAGACTTCGGAGGCGCTTCAGCGGGGGGGGGGATGGCTATCGGGGATCAGTGGACCGCGGGGACGCTGCCCAGGGTGAACTCGAGCGCCTCGTCGATCGTACCGACGAACTTCAGATCGAGCCCGTCGAGCAGACCGTCCGTGATCTCCTCCACATCGCGGCGATTCCGCTCGGGGAGCACGACGCGCTCGATCCCCGCGCGCTTCGCGGCCAGGACCTTCTCCTTGATCCCGCCGACGGGCAGAACCTTGCCGCGCAGGGTGATCTCGCCGGTCATCGCGACGCGAGGCTGGAGCGCCCGGCCCGTCATGAGCGAAGCGAGGGAGGAGACCATCCCGACGCCCGCGGACGGGCCGTCCTTCGGGACCGCCCCCTGCGGCACGTGCACGTGCAGGTCGTGGGTGTCGAATCGCTGGTCTTCGAGCCCGAAGGCCTCGCCGTGGTTGCGCAGCCACGACCGCGCGGCCTCGACCGACTCCCGCATCACGTCGCCGAGGGACCCCGTCAGCTTGAGCTCGCCCTTGCCGCTCATCTCGGTCGCTTCGATGAAGAGGATGTCGCCCCCGGTCGGCGTCCAGGCGAGGCCGACGGCGACCCCCGGAAGCGCGTCGTCTTCCGCGAGGTCCGGCTCCGCCTTGATCGGCCCGAGCAGGGGGCCGATGTCGTCGGCGTCGATCCGGACGGGGCCTTCGGTCTCCCCTTCCGCGATCCGCCGGGCGACCTTCCGACAGACGGCTCCGATCTCGCGCTCGAGATTCCGCACGCCCGCTTCGCGGGTGTAGCTCTCGATGATCTTCGTGATCGCGTCCCCGGTCAGCTCGAAGCCGGCGGCGCCGACCCCGTTGCGCTCGACCTGGCGCGGCACGAGGAAGCCCTTCGCGATCTCTCGCTTCTCCTCGAGCGTGTATCCGGGCAGCTCGATGACTTCCATCCGGTCGCGGAGGGCCGGCGGCACGTTGTCGATCACGTTCGCCGTCGCGATGAAGAGCACCTGGGAGAGGTCGAAGGGGACCTCGAGGTAGTGATCGCTGAACTCGTTGTTCTGCTCCGGATCGAGCACCTCGAGCAGCGCGGACGAAGGATCGCCCCGCCCGTCCGCCCCGACCTTGTCGATCTCGTCGAGGACGATCACCGGATTGTTCGTACCTGCCTTGCGCAGCCCCTGGACGAAGCGTCCGGGGATCGCGCCGACGTAGGTCCGGCGATGGCCGCGGACCTCGGCCTCGTCGCGCACGCCGCCGAGGGAGATCCGCACGAACTCCCGGCCGAGCGCTCGCGCCACCGACTTGCCCAGGGAGGTCTTGCCCGTTCCCGGCGGTCCCGTGAAGCAGAGGATGGGCCCCTTGAGGTCGCGCTTGAGCGAAAGCACGGCGATGTACTCGACGATCCGATCCTTGATCTTCTCGAGCCCGAAGTGGTCCTCGTCGAGCACCGACCGCGCGTGGACCGTATCCAGCACGTCCTCCGAGGAACGGCTCCAGGGAAGCGCCACCATCCACTCGAGATAGTTGCGGATGACGGCGTGCTCGGCCGCCGCGGACGGCGTCTGGGCGAAGCGCTCGAGCTCACGGGTGGCCTGCTTGTGCGCCTCTTCGGGCATCCCGGCCTCGTCGATCTCGGCTCGCAGCCGTTCGACCTCTTCCTCGTCGTCCTCGCTCTCCCCGAGCTCCTTCCGGATCGCGTCGAGCTGCTGGCGGAGCATGTACTCGCGCTGGGTCCGGCCCATCTCGTTCTGGACCTTCTGCTTGATCTCGGTCTCGATCTGGATCGCCTCGGTCTCCTTCGAGAGCTGATCGAGCACGAGCCGCAGACGGATCCCGACGTGATGGGCCTCGAGGATCTGCTGCTTGCCCGCGACGTCGAGATCGAGATTCGAGGCCACGAGATCCGCGAGCTTCGACGGGTCGTCGAGATTGGCCACGAGGACCTGGAGCTCGTCGGAGAGCCGCGAGCTCTCGGACACGAGCGTGCTGAACTGCTGGGCCACGCTGCGTACGAGCGCCGTCATCTCGACCGACTCGTCCTCGAAGCCGCTCTCCTCGATCCGCTCGATCTCCGCGCGCAGGAAGGGATCGCTCTCGGTGAACCGCGTGAGCTCGACCCGGGCGACGCCCTGGACGAGCAGCCGATAGGAGTCGTCCGGGAACTTCAGCATCTTCACGACGCGCAGCACCGTGCCGACGGAGTACACGTCGTCTTCGCCGGGCGGCCCGCTCACGTCGCGTTTCACCGCCGTGCAGACCATGAGCCGGTCGGGCCGCACGAGCACGTCGTCGATCAGCCGCTGCGAAGCCGGGGTGTTCACCAGCAGCGGCGACAGGAGATACGGGAAGAGCACCGTGTTCTTCAGCGGAAGCACGGGGAGCGACTCGGGCAGCTCGGTGAGCTCCTCGAGGTCGTCCTCGGGTCCGGAGCCGACGGCGATCTCCATTCCGCCCATCTGCTCTTCGAATTCGTCCGCTTCTTCCAACTGCTCGGTTCCTCGGGCAGGCGATCCCCGCCCCGTGCGGGTCGGCCCCGCCCGTCTCTCTACTCGCTCTGGTCCGTCTCGACCGTGAGCTTCCGGCTCTCGACCGCGCGTTTCGGGACCCGGACCTCGAGGAAGCCGTCCTCCAGCCGAGCCCGCACTGCCTCCGGATCGAAGCTCCCCTCGATCGTGATCTCCCGCTCGAAGGGCCCGAACGAGATCTCCATCTGCTGGAGCCGCTCGATCGACTCGGAGGGTGGGGTCCGCCGCACGCCGCGGAGCCGAAGTACCGACCCCTCGACGTTCACTCGGAGATCCTCACCGCGGACCCCGGCCACCTCGAAGCGGACCCGGATCTCCTTCGCGGTCTCGAACACGTCCGCCGCCGGTTGCCACCGATCGCCACGCAGGCGGTCGGGGAACTCACCGTAGAGCTCGACGAGGGGATGCGGTCGGGTCTTCTCCGAAATCGGACCTCTCCTTCGCCGTGGGGGTGACACTCGCCCGGGGTCCGGGACGCTCCGTCTACTTGTCCGAAGTGTCCGTGAACTCCGCGTCGATCACATCCTCGTCGGCCCCACCGCCGGCACCGGCGTCGCCCTCCGGCGCGCCCGGGTTCGGCGGCATGCCCTCGGAGCCGGCCGCTTCGCTCTTGTAGAGCTTCTCCGCGACCTTGTGGAGCTCGGCCTCGACCCGCTGCTTGGCCGCATCGAGCTTCGCCGCGTCCCCGGACTCGAGATCGGCCTTCGCGTCGGCGAGCACGCCCTCGAGCGCCGTCTTCTCGGCCTCGTCGAGCTTGTCGCCGTTCTCCGCGACCATCTTCTCGGCCTGGTAGACCATGCTGTCGAGCTCGTTCTTCTTCTCGATCGATTCGCGGCGCTCCTTGTCCGCCGACGCGTTCGCCTCGGCGTCCTGGACCATCCGGTCGATCTCGGCGGAATCGAGGCCGCCTGCACCTTCGATCCGGATCGACTGTTCCTTGCCACTCGCCTTGTCGGTGGCCGAGACGGAGAGGATGCCGTTCGCGTCGATGTCGAAGGTGACCTCGACCTGCGGCACGCCCCGCGGCGCCGGCGGGAGCCCGTCGAGGATGAACTGACCGATCGAGCGGTTGTCGTTCGCCATCTCGCGCTCGCCCTGGAGGACGCGGATCTCGACCTGCGGCTGATTGTCCGCGGCGGTCGAGAAGACCTGCTGCGCCTTCGTCGGGATCGTGGTGTTGCGCTCGATGAGCTTCGTCATCACGCCGCCGAGGGTCTCGATCCCCAGCGAGAGCGGCGTCACGTCGAGGAGCAGCACGTCCTTCACGTCGCCCGCGAGCACGCCGCCCTGGATCGCGGCACCGATCGCGACAACCTCGTCGGGGTTCACCGTCTGGTTCAGCTCCTTGCCGAAGAGCTCCTTCACCTTCTGCTGGACGAGCGGCACGCGGGTGGAGCCACCGACGAGCACGACCTCGTCGATCTCGCTCGCCGAGAGGCCGGCGTCGGAGAGCGCCCGCTTGCAGGGCTCGAGGCTCCGCTCGACGAGATCCTCGATCAGCTGCTCGAACTTCGACCGGGTGAGCTTCAGGGTCAGGTGCTTCGGCCCGGTCTGGTCCGCCGTGATGTACGGCAGGTTGATGTCGGAGGCCTGAGCCGTGGAGAGCTCGATCTTCGCCTTCTCGGCCGCCTCCCGCAGGCGCTGGATCGCCATCGGATCCGTGCGCAGGTCGATCCCCTGGTCCTTCTGGAACTCCTCGACCAGGTAGTCGATCACGCGCTGGTCGAGGTTGTCGCCACCGAGGTGGGTGTCGCCGTTGGTCGCCTTGACCTCGACGACGTTCTCGCCGACCTCGAGGATCGAGATGTCGAAGGTACCGCCACCGAAGTCGAAGACGGCGATCTTCTCGTCTTCCTTCTTGTCGAGACCGTAGGCGAGCGCCGCCGCCGTCGGCTCGTTGATGATCCGCTTGACCTCGAGGCCCGCGATCTTGCCGGCGTCCTTGGTCGCCTGTCGCTGGGCATCGTTGAAGTAGGCCGGAACCGTGATCACTGCGCCGGTCACCGTCGATCCCAGGTACGCCTCGGCGGCGGCCTTCAGCTTGCCGAGCACCATCGCGGAGATCTCCGGCGGCGCGTAGGACTGGTCGTCGATCTTGATCGCGACGCTCCCGTCCTTGCCTTCGACGACCTCGTAGGGCACGAGGCTGGTCTCCTCCGGAACCTCGGAGAGCCGGCGCCCCATGAAGCGCTTCACCGAGTAGATCGTCTTGGTCGGGTTCGTGACGGCCTGGCGCTTCGCGATCGCGCCGACGAGCCGCTCGCCGTCGTCCGCGAAGCCGACGACGGACGGGGTCGTGCGGCCGCCCTCCTCGTTCGCGATCACGGTCGGCTGACCGCCTTCCATCACGGCCACCACCGAGTTCGTGGTGCCCAGGTCGATGCCGATGATCTTGCCTTCGTTTGCCATGGCTTCCTGCCTTCGCCTTTCGTGGCTGATCGCGAGAGCGGCTCGAGCGCCTGCTGGCCGGTCCCGCCGATTTCCTGCCCGTTCCTTCGGGCCGCGCCCGGTCTCGGCGGGGCGAGTCGCCCCCGGGTTCCGGGTCGGCGAGGAACCTGGGGCCGAGAGGCGCGGTGTCAATCGGAGGCGCGGTTTTTCCTGGATTCCGTGACGGCGAGCACGGGCCGGGGGCTCCGCGCGCGGGGGGATCCCCCCCCCTTTCTCCCCTGCTGGAACCGAGCGGCGGTGCCAGGAACTCCCGACGGACGCTCGGGGTCCCTCAGAACGGCGCACAGCATCGTGACAAAGAAGTGCGGTCCGAGTGAAAGATCTCCAGTAACCGCCTGAATTTCCGATGGTTTGAATGGAGACCAGGTGCGCCCACGGCTATATTGCGCCGCCTCCCGTCCAGGATGGCGGGCGAATCGACGGTGGACCGTTCCGGCTCCTGGATTCGGGCTTGCCATGCCACGGCGAGGCCCGGCAAGCCCGGAGCACGTCCCGTCGAACGAGGGCGAGCCCCGGCCCCGGCACCACGCGACGTGCGCGAAAAGAAGAAGAGGAACGAGAAGCGGGATGGGTCCCTGGGTGATCAAGGCTGTGAACGGGCTGCTTGTGGTGGCGAGCTGCTACCTGGCCGCGGACATGGTGACGTCCGTCGGCGGCGCGGCCCTCGAGCCCCCGCCGGTCCAGAACGAGGTCACCCGCCCGATGGAAACCGTGACGGGCCCGACCGTCTCCCACGCGGCGATCCTCGATCGCAACCTCTTCGGCGCCCAGCTCGCCGGAGAAGTCCAGGTGGCCGTCGAGATCGACGACCAGGAGCCGCTCACGAAGACCAAGCTGCCCCTCAAGCTCCTCGGGACCGCCGCCTCCAACAATCCGGACCTCTCCCGGGCCTCGGTAGAGAACGAGAAGACGAGAAAATCCATCGTCGTCGCGGTCGGCCACCGGTTCGAGGGGCTGAAGCGCGTCCGCGTGAAGGGCATCGAGCGGGCTCGGATCATCATCGACAACGCCGGAAAGCTCGAGGAGCTCGCCCTCTACGAGGACGACGAGAAGCAGCCGAAGCGGCAGCCGCGGCAGACGCCCCGTCAGGCGCGAAGACGGCCGGAGACGCCGCGCGAAACGCTGAACGATCGCCTCGCCAAGCTGAACGGCGAAGACGGCCAGGGGATCTCCCGCCTGCTCTCGTCCGCGCGGATCGTGCCCGAGTACGATCCCGACGACGGCTCGATGCTCGGGATGAAGGTCGACGCCATCAAGGCGGACAGCCTCTTCCAGAAGGTCGGCCTCCAGAACGGCGACATCATCACCGAGGTGAACGGCGTCGTCGTCGATCGCCTCGAGGCGACCAGCCGCATCATGGACGAGCTCTCGACCGCCCAGGACCTCGTCCTCGGCTATGAACGTGACGGCCAGATCTTCTCCTTCGAGGGATCCGCCGACGAGCTCATGGGGAACTAGACCAAGTGCGCCCGCTGAACCGAGAACACCCGAACGTCCCCGATCGCCGCCGGCGACCGATCGCCGCATGGCTCGTGTTCGCCCTGATCACGCTGGCGATCTCGTTCGCCGGGGCGCCCTCCGCGACCTTCGCGCAAGAGACCGGCGAGGACCTCGTCTCCCTCGACTTCGCGGACGTCGAGCTGCCGAAGGTGATCGACACGATCTCCCGGATGACAGGCAAGAACTTCATCTACGACGATCGCGTGCGCGGCCGCGTGACGATCGTCAGCCCAACCGAGGTGACGGTCGACCAGGCCTTCGCCGTCTTCGAGTCGGTGCTCAAGGTGAAGGGCTTCTCCCTGCTGATGGGCCCGGGCGAGACCTACAAGATCCTGCCGATCCGGGACATCAAGGAGTCGGCCCTCGACACCGTTCGAGGGGGCGCCGAGTCGCCGAACCGCGACCGCTTCGTGACGCGACTCGTTCCGCTCAACTTCATCGACGCCGAGGCGATCACCAACACCATCAAGCCGCTGATCTCGAAGGACGCCTCCCTCGTCGCCTATCAGCCCACGAACACGATCATCGTGACCGACAGCGAGTCGAACATTCGGCGGCTGCTCTCGATCCTCGCTGCCCTCGACGTCGAGAGCTACCGCCAGGAGCTCGCGGTCATCAAGGTCGAGTACGCGGACGCGAACACGCTCGCCGAGCAGCTGTCCGAGATCTACGGCGCGGAGGTCGCCAGCGCGGGTGGGCGGACGACTGCAGCCCAGCGCCGCGCGAGCGCTCGCCGACGCAGCTCGAACACCGCGAACACCCCCGCGACGGGGACGGACGGCGGCGTCGGCCCCACCGTCCGGATCCTCCCCGACGAACGGACGAACTCGCTGCTGGTCCTGGCCTCCCGGCAGCAGCTGGCCGACATCCGCAGCCTCGTCCAGAAGCTCGACATCCAGGTGACGGGGACGGGTCGCATCCGCGTCTACTACCTGAAGCACGCCGACGCCGAGGAGCTCGCCGAGACGCTCAACTCCCTCGTCGGGAGCGGCGGCGGAGGCGGCGCGGCGCGGACCTCTTCCCTGCCGGGCGCGGCCTCCAACAACGCGGCCGCCCGCGCGACGGTGACGCCTCTCGACGACGGCATCACGGTCACCGCCGACCCGGCGACCAACGCCCTCGTCATCAAGGCCAGTAAGGAAGGCTACGAGACGCTCAAGCAGGTGATCGAGCAGCTCGACATCTCCCGGCCTCAAGTCCTCGTCGAAGCGCTCATCGTCGAAGTCGACGTGACGGACAGCCTGAGCCTGGGCTTCGACGCCGCATTCCGGATCATCAACGGCGACACCGACATCTACCTACAGGCCGCCGGCGCCTTCGTGCCGGGCGCCAATACCCTTGCCCAGGCCGCACGGGTCCGATCCTTCGCGGATGACCCGGGCAACGCCTTCACGCCGGGCAGCGGTGAGCCGACGAGCGACGGCGTCAGCTGGGGCATCGGCGTCGACGCCGAGGAATCAGACAAGAATGTGAACATCGTCTCCGCGCCCCACATCCTGACCTCCGACAACGAGGAGGCCGAGATCATCATCGGTGACAACATTCCGATCGTGACTGGACGGACCGAGGCTGCGACCGGCGGCGACAACCTCTCCCAGGCCGTCAACGTCGAGCGCCAGGACGTGGGCGTGACGCTTCGGGTGACGCCCCAGATCAGTGAGGGCGACACGCTCCGCCTGAATATTTTCCAGTCGATCCAAGAGGTCTCCCCGAATCCTGAACTCGGTGACCCCACGGAAGTCGGCGTATCGCTCTCCAACCGCGAGATCGAGAACACCGTCGTCGTGAACGACGGTGAGACGGTCGCCATCGGTGGTCTGATCGACGAAACCTTCACCGACACCGAAGGCGGGGTCCCCTTCCTGAAGGACATCCCAGCCCTCGGGTGGCTCTTCAAGTCGAAGACTGAGGAACTGCGAAAGACGAACCTCCTGATCTTCCTCACCCCCCACATCATCCGGAACGCAGAGGATCTCGAGCGGGAGACGATCCGCAAACGCCTTGAGCTCGAAGAGCGGATCGAGCAGAACGACAAGTTCGATGAGGTCGCGGAATGGGAGCGCCCGACGACGGGGACCGACTTCGCGGTCGCTGAACAGCTGAACGCCCATGCCTACCGCTACCCGCTCGAACGGATGCGCGAGCTCGAAGATAAGCAGGCCGCGGCGCGTGCCGAGCGGGAGGCCCGAGCCGAGCGCGAGGCCGCCGCTGCGACGCAGCGCTACGCCGTGCAGGTCGCGACCTACCTTGACGAGCGCGAGGCGACCGACGTGCTGACGAGCCTCGTCGATGCCGGCTACGACGGCACGCTGGTCACCCGCGACTCGGACGGCCAGCTCGTCTTCACGATCCAGGTCGGTCCCTTCGAAGACCTCTGGGAGGCGGATCGCGCGGCCGAGACGCTCGATGCGTCCTACGGCTACGATTCCCAGGTGACCATCCTGCGGAGAGAGACCCCATGACGAGCGAGGCTCGGATGGAGACATCGAGCCTCGAGCTCGGTGAGATCCTGGTGCGCGAGACGCGGCTCACGCCGGAGCAGCTCGAGCAGGCGCGCGTGTGCCAGACCGAGCGCCACGAGCGCCTCGCCGACGTTCTCGTCGAGGAGGGCTTCCTGAACGCGGACGAGGTCCTGCACGCACTCGGCTCCCAACTCGGACTCGCCGTCGTCGCCGCGATCAATCCCGAGGAGGTCGACGAGGGCCTCCTGACGGACGTCCCGATCGCCTTCGCCAAGCAGCACCGGGTCCTGCCCCTCGGCTGGGCCTCCGAAGGCGTCCTCCGGGTCGCCGTCGCGGATCCCCTCGACGTCTCGCCCCTCGACGACCTGCACCTGCTCTTCGACGGGGCGGAGATCGACGTCCTGCTGGCCCGGGAGCCGGTGATCCTGAACGCCATCAACGTCGTCTACGACCGCGGCCTCACCTCGACCGACCAGCTCGCGGAAGAAGCCGAAGACGACCTCGACGCCCTCGCGACGGATCTCTCCCAGGCACCGAAGGACCTGCTCGAGTCGACGGACGACGCCCCGATCATCCGACTCGTGAACTCGATGATGCAGCACGCGGTCAAGGAGCGGGCGAGCGACATCCACATCGAGCCCTTCGAGCACGAGATCCGCGTCCGCTTCCGGATCGACGACGTGCTCTACGAACCGATGAAGCCGCTGCCCAGGGCGCTCCAGCCCGCGATCGCGTCGCGCATCAAGATCATGGGCAACCTCGACATCGCGGAGAAGCGCCTGCCCCAGGACGGCCGCATCCGCCTGAAGATCGCGGGCCGCGACTACGACGTCCGTCTCTCGACCGTCCCCGTCGCCCACGGCGAGCGCCTGGTCCTGCGCCTCCTGCCCGACACCCAGGAGCTCCTCGACCTGTCGAAGATCGGCTTCAACGAGAGTCAGCTCCAGGCCCTCGACCGGATCATCCGCCGCCCGAACGGCATCTTCCTCGTGACGGGCCCGACGGGCTCGGGCAAGACGACGACGCTCCACGCCGCGCTGCATTCGATCAACGGCCCGGAGAAGAACATCATCACGATCGAGGACCCGGTCGAGATCACCCAGGACGGCGTGGGCCAGATCGAGGTCAACCCGAAGATCCAGCTGACCTTCGCGGCGGGCCTCCGCGCAGTCCTCAGGCAGGATCCGAACGTCGTCCTCGTCGGCGAGATCCGCGACAAGGAGACCGCCGAGATCGCGATCCAGGCCTCGCTGACGGGCCACTTCGTGCTCTCGACGCTCCACACGAACGACGCCGCGAGCGCCCTCACCCGACTCGTCGACATGGGCGTGGAGCCCTTCCTCGTGGGCTCGTCCCTGGTCGCCGTCCTGGCCCAGCGGCTCGTCCGCGTCCTCTGCGAGGACTGCAAGGAGGCCTACACGACGACGGACGAGGAGCTGCGCGAGATCGGCATCAAGCCGCCGGGACGCCCGGTCACGCTCTACCGCGGGACGGGGTGTCCAGCGTGCAGTCATACGGGCTACCGCGGCCGCCTCGGGATCTTCGAGCTCATGACGATCGACGACGAGATCCGGAACCTCGTGAGCCAGAACGTCGATTCGAAGTCGATCAAGGCCGCGGCGACGCGCAAGGGCATGGGCACGCTCCGCGCCGACGGGGCCCGCAAGGTCCTCGCGGGCGTGACGTCCGTGTCCGAGGTCATTCGGGCGACGGAAGAGGAAGGCTCCGCGGCCCAGGTCTGAGCCCGCCGCGACGCAACCAGGGGAAGCAGTGCCGGTCTACGCCTACAAGGGGGTCAACCAGGCGGGGCGATCGGCAAAGGGCACGATCAGCGCCGAGAGTCCCCGTGCGGCCCGCGCCCAGATGCGAAACAAGGGCGTCTTCCTCACCGAGATCACGGAATCCACTGCCGGGGGCGCCCAGGTGGAAGCGAAGGGGAAGGAAG
>Ga0180430_10000438_pt1 | contig 44934 bp, 37 predicted proteins | sample SS_ome_9_FD_132999 | JGI IMG/M metagenome (GOLD analysis project Ga0180430, IMG submission 132999) | Hypersaline lake sediment archaeal communities from the Salton Sea, California, USA - SS_1_S_2 metaG | ecosystem: Environmental > Aquatic > Non-marine Saline and Alkaline > Hypersaline >...
CCAGCCGTTGCCGTAGCCACCGTCGAGATCGATCATCTCGTCACCGCAGTACCAGTGATCGGTACCGTCGAACGGCATGAGCGTGCTCACGTGGAAATGCGGAGTGGCCGTCGCCGTCTCATCAACCGTGATGAACCCGGTGGGGTCACTCATGTCAAAGTAACCAAACGTAACCTGCGCGCGGTTCGGGCCTCTGAACTCGGTGGCCTGCTCGACCTGCAGCTTCGCCGAGGCGGCACCAGCACAAAGCGCCAGAATTGCCAACGCAATGACCAGCTTCTTCATTCTTTCCTCCCTCGAGAGGTACAACGCCAACACTCCCAACCTTCAACGGGTGGCCTCGGCGTGCAGTGGGATCACGCTTCGCCAGCCCAGCGGCGTCGCCGTACGACATCTTCGTATCGAGCGTACGACGCGTGCCGTGCTGCTACACTTCCATCACCCCTCCCCTAGGGTTGTCCCACTGCACCGCGGTCCAAGCGCACCCGCTTGGTCCCTGCAGCTGAAAGGCGCGACTCCTTCGACGAAGCCGGACCTTCCAAACCGACTTCAGTATACAACGGTTGCGCTGTTTTGTCAAGAGGCTGTCGGTCTGTAAATCAGCCCGCACAAGTGACTTACGCTCAGTTGTAATATCCCGGCGCATAGCGAGTTGCATGGGTTGTTGCGCGTGGCTAGGATTCATTGCGCAAAGACTGCCCCTGGCCCCCTGATGCGTCACACCAGCACAAGGAAGCGGGGGGTCCACTGAGTGGACCCCCCGCTCTCCTATCATCTGCTGAAGCCTCGCAGCTCGCTGTCCTGGCGCATAGCGGCCGGCGGCGAACTGCCGAGCCCCTGCCGAAGGCAAGAGCCGACTACTTCAGCATCACCATCTTATGGCTCTCGGTGAAGCCCGGAGCGGTCATGCGGTAGAAGTAAACGCCGCTGGCGCACTTCGCACCTGCATCATCGTTTCCGTCCCACACCACGAAGCCGGTCGCACCAGCATCGAGCTCACTGTTGAGCAGCGTGCGGACGACCTTTCCGGCGACGTTGTAGACCTCGATCGTTGCAGGGCCCGCCTCGCGGACGCTGTAGGCGATCTTGGTGACCGGGTTGAACGGGTTCGGCTGAGCATGCGCGAGCATGTTCTTGAACCCCTCGACCGGAACGTCGGTCGGGTTGTCATCCGGCGTCAGCGCGAAGTAGGACATGATGTTGCCAATGAGATCGACCCTGTCGGCGATACCGGTGTTGTAGTAGCCGGTCGACGGGTCAAGGCTGTCCATCATGAACTCAACGCCGAAGCCGAGAGAGACCGCCTGGTAGCCCAGCGTCGGATGCGTGTAAGCAACACCCGCCGGCAGTTCACTGTTGTCGGTCTTCTCGTAGAGCGCCACAAGCTCGGCACCCGTCGCGGCACCAAAGATGTCGATGACGTCGAAGTAGTTCAGCGTCGGACATCCACCACGCAGGATGCACTCGCCATCATCGTTGGTCATGAAGTCGTAGCCACCGGGGCTGTCCTTCACGATCGGCAGACTGTCGACGGTCACGTCACCGACTGAATCCTGGATGTAGTCGATGGCGAGCCACGTCGTGGCGAAGTCGAGCGTCTCGTCGCCGGCGTCGATGAGCTCGTAGGCCCAGTCGTTACCGGTCACGAGGTAGTTACGCTCCGCGCCCGCGCCAGACTCGTTCAGCCAGTTGATGATGTTCTGCTGATCCTCCGGCCAGAACGTGAACGAATCGAACTCGTTCGTGAACCAGATGATCGAGTCGTAGTACTTGTAACCCACGGAGTCCGGACCCTCGGAGTCGGCGGTGCCGGACTCGACCTCCACATCGTACACCTCCCACTCGTACCCCAGGATCCCCAGGGCCTCGCGGTAGTAGTACTCGGAGGTGTGGGCGTAGTTCCGCTGCTCGGACGGCGTCAGACGCTTGTGCTTGTCGACGAGCAGGAGACCAGGATCCACCGTCGTTGCGTTGATCGGAAGGATCGAGAACTCGAAGTAGTTGTTCGGGGCCGTGCTCGGATACGTCGCAACGTTGCCGACGCCATCGGTGGCCTCGAAGTAGTAGTGGATCTCGGACCCGCGAACCATCTGGTTGATGGGCGGGTTGCAGATCCAGTCGTTCCCGAGCGGATCCAGACGACGGCAGCTGTAGGCCTCCCACGTGTCGCCATCGTCGTTCGAAGCCATGACGAACAGCGAGACGATGTCGTCGTCGTCCTTCACGTTGATCTCGGCCGAGTCAAGGTAGGCCTCAGCCAGCTGCTCGTGGTACCAGTCGTTGAACCGGTCCCAGCTGCCGTACGTGAAGGCAGTGCCGGGGTCACCAGACGGGATACCGACCTTCTGCCTGTGCAGGAAGATACCGGCCGCGTGCGTACCAGGCGCGGCATCCTCGGTGTTCTGCAGCTGCCAGGCGATCGCGAGCCAGTCGTTGCCGGCGAAGGCATCCCAGTCATCGTCCCACACGCCCCAGAACGGGCCACCGTACCAACCACCCGGATTCTCATCCTGGAAGCCGGCGATCTCGGTCACGCAGTTCTGGTTGTCGTTGGAAGCGAGCCACAGGTCGAACCGGTTGTTCGAGATCTGCGGCAGATCGACCCACATGTCCCACAGGCCGACGAGCTTCTCGGCGCCGCTGATGTCGATCGGCGGCGAGATCAGCCATGTGTACTGGCCGTCGATCATCGTGCCGCTGAACGGGTCGACAGCACCCATCATCCAACCAACACGGTTCTCACAGGTGAACGGCTGACCCGTGTCGAAGTCCGTACCGTAGAGACCACGGTAGAACACGAGACCGGTCTGGCCGGCTGCGGCGAGGTCATCGTGGACCCAACCGTTGTCGCCGGGCGACTCGCAGTCGTCGGACCAGATCGGTGTCGGGTCGGCGTTGACGAAGATCTCGAAGTTGTCGAGCTGCCACGCACCGTCCTGAACCGAGTTCTGCGGCGGGTTGTTGTACTCGGACTGCGCGGAGTAGGCCTCATCCGTCTCAACACGGAAGCGGATGCGAATCTCCTCGCCGGCCCAAGGCGACAGGCTGAGCGCCTGGTGACCCTCGGCCGACGTCCAGTCCTGAGACATACCCGGCTTGCCGGCGAAGCCCGGGTTGTTCGCTGTGTAGATGGTCGTCCACGTGCTTCCGCCGTCGTTCGAAACATCGACATAGCCGTAGTCGTAGTCGTGCTCGAGCGCGAAACGCTGATCGAACTCGAAGACGACGTCGTCACCCGGCGAGGTCGTGAACGTCAGGTCGAAGTCACGGTGCATCATCATCAGCCAGTCGTTGCCGTAGCCACGGGGCTGAAGCCAGCACTCATTGTAGGTACCACACCACCACGTGCTGTCGCCGAGGTAGGCCTGCGTCAGACGGATGGTGTCCTTGTGCCAGAAGTTCTCCTGGGCCGCCGTACCAGACAGGTCCGGCGAGGTCCAACCGGCGTTGTCGCCGACCAGGTCCTCAAAGTCAGCCTCGAAGATCCACAGCGTCTCAAGGCGGGCACCCTCCAAGTCGCTGCTGGTAACCGGTGCGTTCGGCAGAGGCACATGTGTGGCAAGACCAGCGTGGTCGAGGCCCTTCGCCCCGGCCAGACCAGCAACCAGCACGACCCCCAGCACCAGCAGTACCAGAGTTCTGCTATTCATTCGCTCAATCCCCCCTCTAGCCTGAAGGTGATCCAGCTCACCCTTCTCTCAAGACAGCTCCCCACACCGACCGTCCGTCACGCCATTGTCAGCCGTGGCCACGGCCAGCGTGAGCGTTCGAGTGAGTAGCCTTGATTGAATCGCGCAATCCCAACCTTGTGGTAAGTACAGCCGTTCGGCTGTGCATTTGCGGGTAGGGCGCAACTACCCGCCCACAAAACCATCCGGTCTCGCACAGGCGGTAGGGACGGAACCAGTTCTTCGGCCTCGCCTATTTCCCGACTCGGGTAGGATTATAGCACTCTGCAGGGGGTGCTGTCAACGGTCAACCTGCCCGCACGGGCGTACGGACATCGGGTGAGATTTCGTTCAAACGGTGGATTGAGCGAGCATCAGAGGCCGCTGAGGAGGCTACAGGCGCTCCAGGAGCTCCTCGAGCGCGGCGACCGGCTCCCCTCCGAGGTCACGGTAGGCCCGGTAGTGGAACGCGGCGAGGTTCGGGTTCCCCTCATGGAAGTAGTACGTCAAGGCCAGGTTCAGCCGTGCCGGCGCGAAGTCGGGATCGATCCGCAACTCTGACTCATACTCATGAATCGCCCGCTCATGCTCCTGCATCTGGCTGAGGATCACGCCCATCGAGAAGTGCCCGTGCTCGATGAAGGGATCCAGCGCGAGCGCCTGCGTCATGATCTCTCTGGCCTCCGCGAGCAGTCCCATGTCCCGCTTGAGCATCGCGATCCGGCGGAGCGGCTCACCTGACTCCGGAGCCAGACGCGCAGCCATCTCGAGCTCGGCCATCGCATCAACGACCCTCCCCGCGCGCTGGAGCGAGTCGGCGGCCGCCATCCCGGCGCGAGCCGCATCCGGCAGCGGTGCCCTCGTCGGGTTCTCGATCAGGTTCAGGTAGAACGACGCCTCCGCCCGCTGGAGTCCTTCGCGGTCGACCTCGAGGGCCGCCATCAGCGACTCCTTCGCGTCGTCGTTTCTCCCCCAGCGGTAGAGAGCGACGCCCTTCTCCTTGAGCGCGAGTGCGTTGGTTGGGTCGAACGCCAGGATCGTGTCGAGCTGCGCGACCGCTGCTTCGAACGCCCCAAGTGACTCGAGCGCCATCGCGAGATTGACCCGCCCGGTCACGTACTGCGGGTCGAGTCGGACAGCCGCGCGGAAGGCCTCAACCGCCTGCTCATGGCGATCGGCCGCGACGAGCATCGATCCCAGGTTCAGGTAGCTCTTCGGATACGTCGGGTCGAGTTCGATCGCCTGCCGGCACTCCTGGATCGCCCGTGCCGTGTCACCACGCTCCGCGTAGATGATGCCAAGTCGGTAGTGCGACTGCGCGAAGCCGCGGGCCCTGTCCACGCTGTAGAAGTTCACATTGACGATCAGCGCGAGCGCGGCGAGACCCGCTGTCGCAATCCCCACGGTTTTCCATGCGCGCTCGCGAACCAGACGGATGAGCTCGAGAACCGCGAAACCGGAGCCGACCGCAAGCACGGGCACTACGGGAAGTCGGTACCTGGCCACCACGAAGAAGGCCACGATCGTCCCCATGTAGACGACAAGGAAGAGCGCCAGGAGCCGAGCCAGCCGGCGGCGCCACGCCAGGGCCAGACCGATGAGTCCGAGCGGCGCGACGAGCGCGAAGGCAGGGAGCGGGAGCTTGAGCAGTCCGGAGTAGCGCTTCTGGAAGTAGTAGTTCTCGAGCTGCGGAAGCTCGTAGGAGCTCATGGCGAACGAGAGCTTCCGGACGAGCAATCTCGCCCAGCCGCCCGGCTGCGACCCGATGTAGCTTCTCGCCCGACCGTACCAGTAGGCGGAGACCTCGGATGGTCTGAGATCACGCCCAACAGCCGCCTCCGCGATGAGCTCGCCATCGGGGTCACCGACGATGTCGAGCCCCTCGGGCTTGACGTAGCCGCCGGTCGAGATCTCGCTGTTCCCGATATAGAAGTTGAGTCCGCCGTTCGAGGTGACCAGGACGAAGTCGTCCGCCACGACGAGGTTGCGGACCGTGACAGGAACGACGACCAGGAGCACGCCGAGTGCGAACAGGGCGACCGCCCGTGCTTTCCCCTCACGGCCCCTTCGCCACGCGAGCCAGATCCAGAGCGCGGCCACCGGTGCGAAAGCGAGCGCGGTCGCCTTCCCGATACCCGCCAGGCCGAGTGATACACCCGCGAGCGCGTAGAGCCACGGCGCCCCCGTGTCGTCGGCACGGACGAGCAGATAGAGACACAGCGCGTTCAGGAGAACCAGCAGTGGCGAGATGAGGATGGACCCATCGTAGAACACAAGCGCTCCGTAGAGCGCCGTCGCGAACCCGGCGATCAGACCCGTCCTGCTCCCGAAGACGCGGCGTCCGATGAGATATGCGAGCGCGGCCGTCGCCGACCCGATGCCGGCCTGGAGGATCCGGACCAGCAGGAGGTCGCGACCAAGCAGACGGTAGATCGCGGCAAGGAAGTACGGATAGAGAGGCGACATGAAGAACGCCTCTCGCTCGCCGGTGCCGCCGGCGATACGTCGAGCCCAGGCGTCGTAGAACTTCGCGTCGAGTCCAAGTGTCTCGAAGAACGGGGTCTGCCTCACCTGGAAGACGTACACGAGTCGGACCGCGAGCGCGACGACGAACACGACCGTCGGCCAGAACCACGGGGAGCGCACGAGCGCGGGCGACTCGCCCGACGATGCCTTGAGAGCCGGTCTCGTCTCCCTGTGCCCGCTGTGTCGCTTGCCCTTCTTGCCTCGTCTCGTCATCGTCACCCTCGTGGCCCGCTCCCGCCGTCGTCCGGGTCGGGAGCTCTAGTTGATGTACCCGAGCGTCTTCAGGCGCTCGATGACCTCGTCGTCGACCGGCGACGGAATCGGCTCCGCGTCCCCAGGGGTCTCGTCCGTCTCGTGTGTCTCCACGGTTCGGATCGGGTGGTCGTCGATCCAGGAGGTCCGGAATGCTGAAACAAGTGGCGCACCGTCCATGTCATCGCCGATCGGGATGTCGAGGGCGGCGAGAACGGTCGGCGTCACATCGAGGATACCGGCCGCATCGATCCTGCCGCCCCGCTCGATATCGGGGCCGGCGAGGATGATCACGCCGTCCTCGCGGTGCATGCTGATACCGACGGCGAACTCCCCTTCGTACCCGGGATACCCGGCATGACCGGCGAACCCGTGATCGGAGCAGAGCAGCACCATCGTCCCGGGACCGCGATGCTCAAGCAGCTCCCCAACGATCTCATCGATACGGACGTAGTATCGCTCGATGACCGACCCGAAGGTCGTGACCATCTCCGGCGGGAGCTCCTCGGGCCACGTGTCCGGTTCCATGTACCTCCAGTACATGTGACAGCACGTGTCGAGCCCGCGGAAGTAGACCGCCGCCAGATCGGTCGGCACGTCGCCGAAGAACCGGTGCGCCATGGCGAGCGTGGTCTCGTCGGCGGCGTAGATGCGCCTGAGCTCCTTGAGCGCGAGCGCCGCCTTGTCGCCGTCCGGCACATCGCCACCGAGAAAGGACGCGATCGTCTGCTCGCCGATGTCGTCGCCGTCGACGCGGAGCGCTACGGCGTCATCCCAGATACCGACCGGATGGACACCCTGACGCTTCGTCTCCAGCGCCTCATCATCTCCGGCTTCGAGCAGATCGTCGCGGAGAAGCGAGCTGAAGCGCGACGAGATCATGTACCCGGCCACCGGCTCCGCGGGCCACGTGACCAGCCAGCCGATGATGCCTGTCGAGAAGCCTCGGTCGTTGAGGATCTGCCAGAATGCTCGCGCAGTTCGCATGTTGCTGCTCGTCGGTGTCGGGTTCGTCGTCCGACCGCGATCGACGAGGAACCCCGCGATCCCGTGCTTGTCCTCGGACTTGCCGGTCGCGATGCTCGTCCAGACGCTGGGAGACAGGTACGGATAGAGCGAGTGGAGAACCCCGGAGCTGCCTTCCTCGATGAGTCCGGCGATGTTCGGGAGTCTCCCATCGTCGGCGAGACGCTGGACGCGTTCCCAATCCAGCCCATCAACACCGATGAAGAGGATGCGTGGCGCAACGGCGTCCTCCTCGACGGCGGGTTGACAGCCGGAGAGCGCGGCAAGACATGCGGCGACCGCGGCCGCCACGAGAATCAGACCTGTGGCTCGCGCCCGGACACGTGCTGTCATCCCGTCCCTCGGAAGTCTCATCTGAGCACCTCGTCGAGGATCCGTCCGTCGAGTTCGATCGCCGGGGTGATCCCGGACGCCCGCATCAGGGTCGGAGCGAAGTCGAACAGCTCGCTCTCGTCCACGCGCACCCCCGCTCGAATGGCCGGGCCGCGCATGATCCACATGCCCTTCTCGCTGTGCATGCTGTGGCCGAGCTTGGGGTTCCCGACCCAGTCGAGCTCCACACCCGTGTAGCCGTGATCGGTCACCACCGCCACGGTCGCGTCCTCAGTCGCCAGCTCGAGCAGCTCACCCACGAGTTCGTCGAGATACTGGTAGTACCGTTCGAGAACCACTCCAAGCGTCTCCGCCTGGACAAGCATGTCGGCGCGCGCCTCGTCGGTCAGCGTGGCGCCGTCGATGACCCGCTCGGGCTCCATGTAGTGCCAGAAGCGCTGCGACACGGCGTCGAGACCCAGGAAGTTGACGAGGAGCGACTCAACGCCGGGATCGTGGGCGGCGCGCGCGGCCATCGCCGCGTGTGATTCGTCGCCGGCGTACGAACCGGCGAGGGAGATGTAGTTCTGTCCGATGAGCGCCTCGTACGGGTTCATCGTGTCGAGGTCGATGAAGCGCGCCAGGTCGCGGCGCGTGATCGTCGCGGGGTCGATGTACATCGCGTCGAAAGCCTCCTGCTGGCTCTCCGGATAGACACGCCCCGCAACGTCACCACCGTGCGCGATGTCGAGGATCGCCCGGTTGTGGGGTCCGGCCATGACACCGTTGACCTCCTCGGCCGGCCAGGCGCCGGGCCACCCGATCACGCCGACGGTCTCACCGGCGCCCGAGAGGAGCGTCCAGATGGTGTCGACCGTACGACTCGCGGGGATCAGAGGAGCCGGCACGAGCTCGCCGCGACGCGACACGCGCATCCCGCCGATGCCCTGGTTCTCCGGATACATCCCGGTGACGAGACTGGTCCACGGGATCTCCGGGTCGATCCCCCGCTCGAGGCTCGCGAACTCCCCGAAGGCGCCGGACTCGATGAGCAAGGAGAGGTTGGGCAGACCACCGCCCTCCGAGAACCGCTCGATGAGCCGCGGTTCGAGTCCCTCGATGCCGATGACGACCAGCGACAGCGAACCCTCGGCGGTCTCCCCGCCATCGACCACGACATCGCCACCCCCGACCTGCTTGGACACGAAGATGATGACCGCGGCGGCGGCCACCAGAATGACAAGAAGAAGAAGTATCTGATCTCTCTTCATCGTTCTCCCCTACTGGATGTACCCGAGTGAACGGAACGTCTCACGCACGTCGATCATTCGATGTAGCCGAGCGAGCGCAGTCGCTCGCGCACCTCGTCGTCAACCGGCGATTCAACCGGGTCCTCGCCCGGGTCGGCGACACCCTCTTCGTATGAGGGGATCGTCGTGACCGGATAGCTCTCGAGGAACGAAGGATCGATCGCCTCGGTGAGAACCCGACCATCCATGTCGTCGGCGACCGGGAGTCCGAGCAACGTCAGCAACGTCGGCGTCACGTCGAGGACACTCGGCGCGTCGAGCTGGGTACCCGGGACGATGTCCGGACCCCAGAGCGCGATGACGCCCGTCGGGTCATGCATCGCGATGCCCCAGTGATAGACCCCGCCGCGGTTCTTCGGGCCGGAGTGACCGTGATCCGACGTGAGCACGAGCGTCGTCTGATCGTCTGCCAGAGCCACGAAATCGCCCAGGACGTCGTCCATATAGAGGTAGTAGCGCGCAACGACCTCAGCGAGATACTCTGTCCCGGGCTGCCCACCTTCGGGCCCCGACTCGGGGTACGCGTCCGTCCAGAACATGTGGCTCGGACCGTCGACGCCGCGGAAGTAGACGGCGAAGAGGCTCGTGGGGCGTTCCTCGTACAGACGGAGCGCCGCGCGCCGGGTGGTCTCATCGGTCGCGATCGCCGTCCTGAGCGCGCGGAGCCTGGCCTGCTCGGCATCCGTGTCGCCCGGTTCCGATGTGAGGAACTCCCGGACGGTCTCGTCCGATATCTCGTCGGCCATCACCCGCACGTCGGCAAGCTCGCTGGTGAGTTCCTCGGGCCAGGTGTATCGACCCCGCTCGCCATCCGAACCGGGACGCCAGCCGTAGTTGAAGTACGAAGAGACGAGATACCCGTGGACCTCTTCCGCCGGCCATGTGGCGAGCCATCCGATCACGCCGACCGTCAAACCCCGCTCTCCCATGATGTTCCAGAGCGCCTTGACGCGGCGAACGTTCGACGTCACCGGTGTCGGCTCGGCTCCTGCGCGGTGCTTCGCGAAGCCGGTGATGCCGTGTTTGTCCGGCCCCTTGCCGGTCGCGATCGACGTCCAGATGACGGGCGATTCGAGCACGTCGAGCGATCGGATCTCGCCCCAGGCTCCCTCGCTGAGGACGCGCGCGAAGTTCGGGAGCTCACCCCGTTCGAGCATCGGCCCCATGACGTCCCATTCGAGCCCATCGATGCCAACGATCATCACCTTCCGCTCGGGAGGGCTCATCTCACTCGTCCCGCACGAGATCAGCAGGACGGCGGCCGCGCCGAAGATGAGAATGCGCAGCAGCTGTTTCGCGGTGCGATTCGTCACGTGGTCTCCTCTCCCTCGTCGGTCAGCTCGTACGTCGCGATCGTGCGAATCGGGTGTGCCCGGAGGAAGTCGTCCTCGAATGCATCGAGCATCACCCTGCCGTCCATGTCCTCTGCTATCGGAAGACCGTAGAGCGCGAGGATCGTCGGTGTGACGTCACAGACGCTGTGCTCCCCGATCTTCACACCGCTCCGGATGCCCTGACCGGAGGCGACGAAGACGCCAACCGGGCCGTGGTCGTTGATGCCGCCGCGGGGACGCCCCGGACGAGGACCTTCGAACCCGTGGTCCGAACACACCATGACCGTGGCACCGTCGCCGAACCGCTCGACGAGGTCGCCGACGAGCGCATCGGCGTGCTCGTAGTATCGCTCCATCGTCTCTCCGAAGACGCGGATCTCCGTCTCCGGCACATCGATCTGAACCTCCTCGGGGAAGCTCGCCGGCCAGAACCGGTGGCTCATCGAGTCGATCCCCCGGAGGTAGACAACGGTCACCTCGGTCGGGCGCGCCTCCATCAGGTACTCCGCAACGGCCACGAATGTGGCATCGCCGGCGTAGTGATCCTTGAGCTGATGGATGTTCGACTCGAGCTGATTGATGGCGCGCATCTCCACGAACATCCGGTCGACGTCGAGGCGCTGCGCCTCCTCGCCTGTCATCGCGTTGTCGAGGTCGTAGAAGCGCTCGACTTCCTCGTCCGCGATCTCCTCGGAGAGGACCCGGAGCGACCCGATCTCGTCGGCGAGCTCCTCGGGGTACGTGAGTCTGTCGGTCCGGAGGTCTTCGCGCGGACGGTACCGGAAGTAGTCGGTGACCATCGAGCCGTAGACCTCCTCGGCCGGCCAGCTGACGAGCCAGCCGATGACGGTCACCGTGAAGCCGCGCTCGCCGAGAACGTCCCAGAACATCCTGGCCGTCCGCACGTTGCTCGTCAGGAACCGCTTCGAGGTCGGATCCACGTAGTCGGTGATGCCGTGCTTGTCCGGAAGCTTGCCCGTGCCGATGGTCGTCCAGATGACGGGTGACCTCTGCTTCGGTTCGAGTGAGAGAAGGCGGCACGAGACGCCCGACCTCATGAGCGCTTCGAGATGCGGCATCCGCCCCTGCTCGAAAAGAGGGCCGATGACCGACCACTCGGCGCCGTCGAGTCCGATCAGAAGCAGCTTCCGTTCGGCGGTCCCGCCGCCCGCGCTGCAGCCGGACCCGACAAGGAGCGCCGTCAGCAGGAGAATGAAGATGACCCGCCGCACTCCGGACAAAGAACCCTCCGCGCTACTGGATGTACCCGAGAGAACGGAGCTTCTCCCGAATGGACTCGTCGACCTCGTCGGTCTCCGGCGCCTCTCCGGTAACGGTGCGCACTCGTTCGTGGGTGTCCACGTAGGTCACGGGATTCGCCGCCTCGAAGTCGTCCTCGAGGATCTCGGTCAGCACGAACCCGTCCATGTCGCGCCCGACCGGCTCGCCGAGCAGCGCGAGGACCGTCGGCGTGATGTCGAAGACGCTCGCGTCCACCGTGTCGCTTCTCTGTTGGATGCCGGGGCCGGCGGCGATCATCACGCCGGTCTGCCGATGCATCCAGATTCCGAGCAGCAGCCCGCGGGGTGACCGGTACGGCCCGCGGAACCCGTGGTCCGAGCAGATGATCACGGTCGAGTCGTCATCGATGTGGTCGAGGAGCTCTCCGAGAAGCGAGTCGAAGTACTCGTAGTAGCGCGGGATAAGACGGCTGAACGTCTCCATGTTCTCGTCGGAGAGCTGCATGTCGATCGTCGATGGATCCCACTGCCCCCAGTACCGGTGACAGGTCACATCGAGCCCCTGGAAATAGACCGTGAAGAAATCCGGCTGCTCGCGCGAGTCGAGCATGTAGTTGGCGACCTGAAGGATCGACTTGTCCATCGCGTAGATACCACGGAACGAGTCGACCCCCTGCTCGACCGTGTGGTCGTCCGTCGTTCTCCACGAGTCGCCGACCAGGAAGGGCGCCAGCTCGTCGTCCGGGAGCGTGGTGACCGGGAGCACGTACGGCGCCAGTTCCTCCTCGAGCTCGGGAGGCGTCGTAACCTCCGGGATGTCGGGGAACCCGTCTTCCTCGGTGAACGTGATGCGTTCGGTGATGAGATAGCCGTTCACCGGGTAGGTCGGCCACGAGAGCCACCAGTTGATCACACCGACCGAGCGTCCCGCGTTCCCGAGGATCTGCCAGACAGCCAGCGCCTTCCACCCGAGCGAGTTGTACAGAGCTTGCTCGCCTGTCTTCTCTTCAAGGAAGTCGCTGATGCCGTGCTTGTGCTGCGTCTTCCCGGTCGCGATACAGGTCCAGATGATCGGTGACTTCATCTCGGGGCCGATCGAGCGGAGATTGACCCGAACGCCCCGGTCGATCAGCGACTCGAAGTTCGGCATCGCGCCGTCGGCCAGCAGGGGGTCGAGGATCTGCCAGTCGAGACCGTCAATGCCGATCAGCACGACCTTGTTCGGCGGCGTCCCGCCGCCACAGCCGCCAAGCCCGGCGGCCATCACAACAGCCAGCAGCGCGACCACGATCGTCGCGCGGATGATCTTCGTCCTACTCATCTGCCTCTCCCTCGAGAACAACCAGCGAGAAGTCGGCGATGCGCATGAACAGCGCCCGAACCCTGGAGAGCAGTCCGAGCCTCACGGCACGGAGCTTCTCATCATCCACCATCACCATCACTGCATCGAAGAACTCGTCGATCGGACGGCGGAGTCCGAGCAGACTCCGAACCGCGTCGTCAAGATCGTCGGACGCGATCGCGGCGTCGACCTTCTCCGCCGCGTCTGCCCGCGCCTTCTCGAGTGCGATCGACGCCGGCTCCACGAGCGCGGACGCATCGACCGTGACGGCGGGGTCACCCTTGAGGATGTTCATCACGCGCCGCGAGCCGATCACGAGCCCCGTGAAGTCGTCGGCCTCTCGGAAGTGCGTGAGCGCGATGATCCGCTTCCGTGCGCCCGGCAGATCGTCCGCCGACGCTCCGAGAACCGCGTCCACGAGGTCGTACGCGTACCCCTCGTCGATGAAGACGTTCCTCGCTCGCTGCCGCACGAAGTCGAGCGCGCCCGACAGGGTCTCCTCGCGAGCCGCCCCGGTGAGCTTGAACCGGTCGGCGGCCGCTTCGGCCAGCGCGCGGACCGACAGCCCGAGCTCCCGCTCGAGCAGTATCCTGATCAGACCGATGGCCTGTCGTCTGAGCGCGTAGGGATCCTGCGACCCCGAGGGGATGAGCCCCGCGGAGAAGCACCCGACGATCGAGTCGATTCGGTCCGTCATACTCAAGATGGCCCCGGCCTCGCTCGAGGGCAAGGCGTCACCGGCGAAGCGCGGCATGTAGTGCTGATGAATGGCCGCGGCCACCTCCGGAGTCTCCCCCGAGGCGAGCGCGTACTCGCGCCCCATCACGCCCTGGAGCTCAGTGAACTCCTTCCCGTCCTTCACCATCTCGGTGACGAGATCGGCCTTCGCCAGATGCGCGGCCCGGACGGCGGTCGCCGTCTCGCCGGACGCGAGCAGCTCGCCGGTCGTCTGCGCAAGCTCCTCGAGCCGCTCCGTCTTCTCGTAGAGCGAACCGAGCCCCTCGAGCCAGACGACGCTCCTGAGACTGTCGACCTTGTCCTCGAACCTCGTCCGCGTGTCCTCGTGCCAGTAGAAGGCCGCGTCGTCGAGCCTGGACACGAGCACGCGCTCGTTGCCCTCGCGGACGGCGTCGTGGCTTTCTGCCGGCACGTTGGCAACGCACAGGAAGTGCGGAAGCAGCTTCCCATGATCGTCCTCCACCGCGAAGTACCGCTGGTGGCTCTTCATCGCGACCACGACAACGTCGCGCGGCAACTCGAGGAACCGGTCGGCGAAGCGGCCGGCGAAGACGGTCGGAAACTCGACGAGGTACGTCACCTCGTCGAGCAGCTGCTCGTTGACGACGAGCCGTCCGCCGCAGTCGCCCGCCACGCGCTGCGTCTCCTCGAGGATCCGAACGCGACGCGCGGCCGGGTCGGCCAGCACGTAGTTCTGCTCGAGCACGGAAAGGTAGTCATCGACGCTCTTGACCTTGTGCGGGCCGGGCGACCAGTTGCGGTGACCGCGGGTCTCGTCGCCCGCCTTCACGCCGGCGAACTCCATATCGAGTACCTCGCCGCCGAGGAGCGCCACGAGCCATCGGACCGGTCGCGCAAACCGCTGTTCCGGTCCCCACTTCATCGTCTTCGGAAAGCTCAGCGACGCCGCGGCGGCCCCGAGGATCTCGGGGAGCACCTCAGACGACGCGCGTCCCCTGTCGACGACGCGGACGTGGACGTACTCACCCTTGCCGGTGTCGCGGACCTCGAGGTCCTCGACCGCGACGCCCTGCGACTTCGCGAAGCCGAGGCCGGCCTTGGTCGGGACACCGTCGTCATCGAAGGCGACCTTCGCCGGGGGACCTGTGACCTCGCGCTCGAGGTCCTCCTGCATGTCCGCCACGTCCGCCACCGCGACGACGAGACGCCGCGGCGTCATGAACGTCCGGACATCACCGTGCGCGAGCCTCGCCTCGGCCAGACCGTCGGTCACGGCCGCGCGAAGCTGTTCGATCGCTGGAGGGACGTACGACGCCGGGATCTCCTCGGCTCCGATCTCGAAGAGCAGTTCCTTCCCCATCACGCACCCCCTCCGCTCTCGGTCTTCGCCGCCGCCTCTCCGCCGTCCTTCCCCTCGCTCTTCTTCTTGCCCTTCTTCCTCGACTTCCCGCCGTCCGCCTCCTCGGCGAGCAGCCTCGTGCGCTCCTCCTCCGGGAGGAGCGGGTAGCCGAGCTCCCGCCGCTGGTTGACACAGAGGATGGCGGCCTTGCGCGCGAGCTTCCGCACGCGCGCGATGTATCCGGTCCGCTCGGACACGCTGATGGCGCCGCGCGCGTCGAGCACGTTGAACGTGTGCGAGCACTTGAGCACGTAGTCGTACCCCGGAGCGAGCAGTCCGGCGTCGAGCAGACGCTCGGCCTCCGACTCGAACTTGTCGAAGAGCTCGCGATGAAGCGGGATGTCGGCCTCCTCGAAGTTGAACTTCGAGAACTCGATCTCGTACTGCTTCGTCAGCTCACCGAACATGACATCGGGCGCCCACTTCATATCGAAGAAGCTGTCGACGCCCTGCAGGAACGTCGCGATGCGCCCGAGACCGTAGGTGATCTCAGCGGAGATCGGGTCGAGGTCGAGACCGCCCGCCTGCTGGAAGTACGTGAACTGCGTGATCTCCATCCCGTCGATCCACACCTCCCAGCCGAGCCCGGCGGCGCCGAGCGTGGGCGACTCCCAATCGTCCTCGACGAGACGGAAGTCGTGCTTCTTCCGGTCGATGCCGAGCGCCTCCAGGCTCTGGAAGTAGAGGTCGAGCACGTCCGCCGGCGCCGGCTTGAGAAGCACCTGGTACTGAAGGAACTGCTGCATCCGGATCGGGTTCTCGCCGTACCGCCCGTCCTTCGGACGACGCGACGGTTCGACGTACGCGGCCTGCCAGGGCTCCGGCCCGAGGCATCTGAGGAAGGTCGCGGGGTTGAACGTCCCGGCTCCCACCTCCGAGTTGTACGGCTGGACGATCACGCAGCCGTAATCCGCCCAGAAGCCCTGCAATCGCAGGATGATGTCCTGGAACGTGAGCGTCTTCGCATCGGTCATCGGTCTGATATCCCTTCTGATACGTTCTGATGCGCCATCCGACCGACAGTCTCCAGCCGCCCGGCAGCTCGCTGTGCCATCAGTCCTTCGCAGTCTGTGCCTCGAGCCTTCTGACCTGGGCCAGGAACTCGAGCGACTTCAGTTTCATCGACCGCCCCGCATGCCGCTCGAGAAAGGACCCGAGCGCGCGGGTGATGTCGTCGCGCGCCGCCGGCGTGAATCTGCGTCCGGTGACCGCGTCCAGGCCGGTCTCGGCAAGCTCCGTCAGCACGGCCGCCTCCGGACCTGCCGCAAGCGCCGCCGGGAGCTCGTCACCGGCACTGCACCTTCGGCAGACAAGGCCGCCAAGCTCCGGGCTGAAGCCGGCCCAGCCGTCGTCTGCTGCTCCGCAGACGACGCAGCGCGAAAGCTCCGGGCGATAGCCGAGCCGCGTTGCGAGCTCGAGCATGAACCGCCAGAGCACTCCGTCGAGCGCGGGAACCGGGAGCGTCGACATGACCTCGAGCGCGCGCTCGGTCAGCTCGTAGAGCTCACCGTCGGGCTCGTGGTCGGGGAGCAGGCGATCGAGCAGCTCGACCACGGCTCCCGCCAGCGCCATCCGGGTGACGTCGCGGCGAAGCTCGGGGAACGCGCGCTCGAGCGACGCCTGTGACACGAGAGAGAGATCGCGCCCCTCCCTCAAGTAGAAAACCACCCCGGAGACCATGAGAGGCTCCAGGGCAGCCCCGAAACGGCCCCCCCCCTTCCTGACACCCTTCGCCACGAGCCGCACTTTGCCGTAGTCCCGAGTATAGCACACGACCACCTTGCTGGTCTCACCGAGGCGGTGGTCCCTGAGCACGATCGCCCTGGATGTGACGAGCGCCATTGCGAACCGTCCGGGTCATGGTCAGCTGATCGTGGTGAGGAACACCGACGCCATCCCAAGGTACACGAGGAGCCCCAGAATGTCGTTGAGCGTCGTGACGAACGGCCCCTGCGCAACGGCCGGGTCGATGCCGACGCCACGGAGCGCGAACGGGATGAGCGCACCGAGCGTCGCGGCGACCAGGATGACCGTCGCGAGCGAGCCGCCGACGACCGCCGCAAGCTGCCACGAGCCCAGCCAGAATCCGACGATCGCCCAGATCGCCGCACCGAGCACGACGGCGTTCGTCAGCGCGACCCGCCACTCCTTGAGCAGTCTCTCCCCCGCCGCGTCGGCCAGGCCCCGCTCCGAGTGCATGCTTCGCACGATGATGGTCGAGGTCTGGAGCCCGACGTTTCCACCCATGGCCGTGATGACAGGCACGAAGAACGCCAGCGCGAGCACGCGCTCCAGCGACAGACTGAAGTGCCGCATGACGAGCGCGGAACACAGGCCGCCGGCCGCGCCGATGACGAGCCACGGAAGGCGGATGCGCGAGATCCGCATGGCGGATTCCTCGTGCAGCTCGTCCTCGCGTGTACCAGCCATGAGGCTGATGTCCTCATCGGCCTCCTCGTGGATGACATCGATGATGTCGTCGACGGTGATCCGGCCGACCAGTACGCCGGCGGGGTCGACGACCGGCATCGCGATGAGATCGTACTTGCTGAAGACGCGTGCGACCTCCTCCTGGTCGGTGTCGGTCGACACCGAGACGACGTCGGGGTCCATGATGTCGGCGAGCTTCGTGTTGGGCTGCGCGAGCACGAGCCGACTCAACGGGAAGACGCCGACGAGACGGCGGGCTCCGTCGGTGACGTAGATGTTGTGGATCTCGTCGAACTGCTCCGCCGCGAGCCGGATGAGCTCGATGGCATCCGAGACCGTCTTGTCGCGGTTGAGATAGACGAGCTCGGAGGCCATGATGCCGCCTGCGGACTCGTCGGTGTATCGCAGGAGATCCTCGACCTGCCGGCGATCTTCATCCTCGAGCCGCGAGAGCACCTCGTCGCGGCGATCCTCCTCGAGCATACCGACGACGTCGGCCGCGTCGTCCGACTCCAGCTCCGTTGCGATGTCGGCGATCTCGGGCGTCTCGAGGTCGGCGAGCACCTCGCCGAGCGCGTGCTCATCAAGATGGATGAGCACATCGGCACTCGTCTCGGTATCGAGCTCGGCGATGACCGCACTGACCAGCTCGCCGTCAAGACGATCGAGGGCCGAGGCGATATCGGCCGGGTGCAGCCCTGCGAGCTGCGACGCGATCGTGCTGGCGCTGGCCGCCGGGTCCAGGACCAGGCTCTCTTTGCTGTGAAGACGGTCAGGCATGATGTCCACCCGAGTTGTCGCGCGCGAGAACGCCCGCGGACACGACGAGCTCGAGTCCCTCGTGGACGGGCATGTCGAGCGGAACGACATCCTCCTCGGGGACGATCAGGAAGAACCCGGAGGTGGGGTTCGGGGTCGTCGGGAGGAACACGGTCACCACGTTGCGTCCGAGATCTTCGGCCAGTCTGCCGCCGCTCTCGGACGTCACGAAGGCCATACTCCAGGTCCCCTTGTGCGGATACTCCACGAGCACAACACGACGGAAGCTCGTCGAGCGCTCCTGGAGAATGGTCGAGAACATCTGCTTGGTCGTCCGGTAGACCCACCGAACGATCGGGATCCTGTTGAAGAGCCCGTCCCACAAGCCGACGAGCCGCCGCCCGATGAAGTTGCTGGCGATCGCGCCGACGATGAGGATGAGCAACACCAGTACGACGAGACCGAGCCCCGGGATCTCCCGTCCGTAATACTCCACGACGTAGCGTCCCAGGATCGCGTCGAGACCGAAGAACAGCTTCCAGAGGATGAAGATACTGATGGAGGCCGGGAGTACCACCAGGAGTCCCGTGAAGAAGTAGCGGCGCAGCACGCGTCCTGCGCTCTGCCTTCCGGACGGCGCCGCGACGGCGTCCGGCATGGAGGCGGACGTTCCGGTGCTCGAACTCATATCGACCCCCTGCGGGGCGCGGCTCTCATCGCTCATCATCCATCAGTCCTCGGAAGAGCAGAATCCGTCGGTCAGCGCTTCCTGATCCTCACCTTGCCGATACGCGTGGGGCTCGCGGACACGACTCGCAGGTCGAGGCCCGAGACGACCACCTCCTCGCCCGACTCCGGGATGCGGCCGAGTATCTTGAGCAGCAGTCCGCCGACCGTGTTGTAGTCGCCCTCCGGGAGCTCAATTCCCAGCACCTCTTCCACGGCGTCGATCTCCGCCCGGCCGTCCACCATGAAGAGGTCCCGGTCGATGACCCGGATGAGCGCCTCTCGCACGTCGTACTCGTCCTCGATCTCCCCGACGAGTTCTTCGATCAGGTCCTCGAGCGTGACGACACCCGAGAGACTCCCGTGCTCGTCGACCACGATGGCCAGGTGCTGGCGGCGCGCCTGAAGCTCGCGGAAGAGGTCATCGCACGTCTTCGTCTCCGGCACGTGTGGAACGGGGCGCATGAACTCTGCGATCGACTGCTCGCGCGGGACCCCCAGAAGATCGCGCGAGTGCACCATGCTCTCGACGTGTTCTCGGTCTTCGGAGACAACAGGAAGCCGGGAGAATCCGTAGCGTCGCACGATCTCGACCGCATCGCCGACCGTCGCATCCTCCGTCAGCCAGACCACGTCGGTCCGCGGTACCATCACCTCACCGACGGTCTTCTCGCCGAACTCGAAGACGCGCGTGATGAGCTTCGTCTCCTCCTTGTCGACGGCGCCCGCCATCTCGCCCTCGCTGGTAAGGAGGACCTGGAGCTGCTCCTTCGTCAGTCGCTTGCGCCACTGAACGACCCGGACCCCGAAGAGCAGCAGCGCGACGCGCGCCAGACCGGTCGCAAGCCAGATGACGGGGGCGAGCAGCCAGTAGCAGACGCGGAGCGGATGCACGATCCGCAAGACGATCGAGTCGCTGTGCCGGCGACCCACAACCTTCGGCAGCACCTCGCCGAGGATGAGCATGGTCGGTGTGACGACCGCCGTCGTGAGCGCCGCGACCGCAGCAGGACTCCAGCCGCCGAGCCGACGCGTGAAGACCCACGAAACAAGCGACGACGTCATGACAACCGCGAGGTTCGTGCCGACGAGCGTCGTTCCCAGGAGCCGCTCAGGATCCGAGGCGAACTTCTCAAGCGTCTTGGCGCCTCTGCGCCCCTTCTCAAGCCAATGCTCGAGCCGGATCCAGTTCATCTCCACGAGCGCGGTCTCCGAACCGGAGAAGAACGCGCCGAGCACGAAGCCGAGTGCGATGAGAAGGCCGACCGTCATCGCCGTTCACCCTCCTCCCCGATCTCGCGCTGCTCAACGTCATCGAGCTTAACGACCGTGACGCTCGTTATCCGCTGCTCGTCGAGCTCCTCGACCGTAAACTCAAGGCCATCGCGTTCGAGCTTCTCTCCAACGGACGGGATCCGGCCGAAGGCGTCCATCAGGTAACCGCCGAGCGTCTCGATCCCCTCACTTTCGAACTCCCGCATCTCTAGTTCGTCCGCCAGGTCATCAAGCCGGATCGCTCCGTCGGCCACGAGCGTCCTGCTATCGAGCACGCGGAACGGCGGTCGCTCCTCGTCGTCGTACTCGTCCCGGATCTCGCCGACGATCTCCTCGATGAGATCCTCCATGGTCACGACGCCGGCGGTCCCGCCGTACTCGTCGACCACGACCGCGATGTGGATACGTCGGTGTTGGAACTCGCGCAGCAGCTCGCCGGCGCTCTTGCTCTCGGGCGTGAAGGCCGCCTCGCGGACCAGACCGCCGACTGACGTTCCGCTCTCCGTCACGGGGTCGAGTTTCAGAAGGTCCTTCGCGTAGAGCACGCCGACGATATGGTCGATGTCGTCACGGTAGACCGGCATCCGCGAGAACCCATGCTCTCTGAACCCGGCGATCGCCTCGTGTACGGTGACCGTCTCGTCGAAGCACTCCATGTCGACGCGCGGGACCATCAGCTCGCGAACGATGGTGTCCCCGAACTCCATGACGCTGTCGATCATGTCGCGCTCGTCCTCTTCGAGCGTCCCCTCATGCTCTGAGATGGCCACGATCGTCCGGATCTCGTCCGCGGTCACAAACGGCCTCTCCCCCTCGTCGAGACGACCGAGACGCGACACGATCGCATGAACCGCACTGACCACGGGGCCGAGGATCCGGTTGACCACGACGATCACCGGGGCCGACCGCCGAGCGAACTGAATGTTGTGCTGCATCGCGTACATCTTCGGGGCAACCTCACCAACGACGAGAATGACGAAAGTGGTCACGCCCACCTGCACGGCGATGCTTGTCGCCTCGGTGAGTCCGAGCGCACGACAGAACGACAGCGCGACGACAGCGCCAAGCGAACTCGCGGCGACGTTGACGAGCGTGTTGCCGAGAAGGATGGTGACGAGAAGGCGGTCCGGGGTGTCCAGCAGTCGCCGAACGCGGCTCCGCTCGCTCATGTCGCGGACCTCAAGCCGAGACAGCGAGAAGAGGGCTGTCTCGGAGCCCGAGAAGAGCCCCGACAGATAGAGCAGAGCTGAGAAACCGATGGCTGCGACGATCAGGGAGTTCATGACTGTGCCTTGACTGCGGCCCGGACGTGGCGGTTCTCGATCCGCCGCATCTCGAGCCTCCGCTTCTCGCTCGGGTGATCGTACCCGAGCAGGTGGAGCACGCCGTGCGCGACGAGCTTGAGCATCTCCCGGTCGACCGTTCGCTTGAACCGGCGCGACTGAACGGCCGCGCGGTCGACGGAGATGACGATGTCGCCGAGAACGAGCTCCTCGCCCTCGTCCAGCTCGCCCTCGCCCTCCTGCATTACGAACGAAAGCACGTCGGTCGGTTTGTCGATGCCGCGGTAGTCGCGATTGAGCTCGTGCACGTACGGGTCGCTCGCGAACGTGATCGTCAGATCCGCGCCCGACACATCGTGCTCATCGAGGATCGCCGCGACGAGAGCCCTGACGGTCTTCCGGTCAACACTGACGGTCTTCTGCTTGCTGATGATCTTCAGCGACATCGGTTCACTCCGATGGGCCCGCGCCCGTTCCTTCATCGGGAGCACCCGCTCCGGAATCAAGCCCGACGTCGTCGGCCTTGTTCCCGCCGGAGCTCTCGCCGCCCTCGGTCGGACCGCTCTCGCCTTCGACCTCCGCCTGGTCCGGGTACTTCACCCGATGGTGGTACATCCCGACCAGAACACGGAAGAACGCTTCGCGAATCTTCCGGAGGTCCGAGAGCGTCAACTCGGCGTCGTCGAGCTGGTGCGCCCGCCAGCGCTTCTCGATAGCATCATCGACCTCGCTCTCGATGCGCTTCGGTGTCGCGCCGTCTCCGATCGACCGCGTGCGCGCCTCGAGAATGTCGGCGAGCATCAGGATCGCGGACTCCTTGCTTCGTGGCCGCGGTCCCGGATAGCAATAGTCGGCCTCACTGACCTCATCCGGGTCCTCGGCCTCGTTCTTCGCCTGGTTGTAGAAGAACTCCATCAGACTCGTGCCGTGGTGCTCGCGGATGAAGTCGATGAGCGGCTCGGGGACGTTCTCCTTATGCGCGAGCTCGACGCCGTCCTTGACGTGCGCCCGGATGACGAGGCTCGAGACCTTCGGCTTGAGCCCTGTGTGCTTGCTCGATTCCGCGTCCAGCCCCTGCTGGTTCTCTATGAAGTAGCCCGGGTTCACGAGCTTGCCGATGTCGTGGTAGTACGCGCCGACACGCGTGAGCAGTCCGTTCGCGCCAATGGCCTCCGCCGCGGCCTCGCCGAGGTTGCCCACGACGATGCTGTGGTGGTAGGTCCCCGGCGCCGTCATCGCCATCTTGCGCAGGAGCGGCTTGTTCATGTCGCCGAGTTCGAGAAGCGTGATGTCGGTCGTGACGCGGAACCCGCGCTCGAAGAGCGGAAGGGTCACGATCACGATCCCCATACTGACGACCGCATTGAGTCCGCCCCAACCCATCCGCGAGAGCGTGGTCGTGTCGACCTCGACCATCACGATGTCCGCGATGGCGATCGCGATGGCGTAGACCGCGACCACCCGGATGCCTGCCCAGTAGAAGTCCTCACGGTGACGGACCCGGCGGACCGAGTGGGCGGCGACGATCGCGGCAGCGACCGAGACGAACGTGAACGGCATCCCGAAGCCGGTGTAGATCGACGCGATGAGCACAACGATCAGCGTCGAGAAGACCGACGTCTCGAAGTCGAAGAGCAGCGCGCCGAGCATCGCGAGGAACGCGATCGGGACGAGATAGAGTGACGCCTCCGGCACGCGCGCGATGATCGCTGCGGCGACCATGACGACGGTCACGAGCACGGAGAAGAGTACCGTATAGCGGAGCTCGGTGATGAGCCGCGGCTTCCGCACGGCGATGTAGAGGACGAACACGAACAGCAGCAGCGCCGCCTGGAGCATTCGACCGAGCTGCGGGAAGAACCTCGCGATGCCCGTGCTCTCTCGCAGCAGCTCCTGGCGCTTCCGCTCCATCGAGAGCAGGATCGTCACGTGGTCCTCGGTCACGCGCTCGCCTCGCGCGATGATGATCTCGTCCTGCCGCAGGTCGCGTTCCTCGAATTCCGGGATGCTCTCGCGCGCGACGCGTCGACGTCTCTCCGTTTCGTCGCCGTCGAAGACGATGTTCCCCTCGAGGAACTGCGCGAGGATCTCCTTGACCGCGATCGTAGGCTCGGGCTCGCCGAACGTCCGGCTCGCCTCCCGCTGCACGGTCTCCACGAGCATCCCCTCCGGAAGGAAGTTCGCCTTCCGGACGATGGTCTCCTCGTCGCCCCTGAGCAGTGTCACCGTCGCGTCGTCGGCGAGCTCGGGCGCGCCGCGCTCGCGAAGAACCCCCGTTTCGTAGATGAGAAACAGGATCTCGCGCGCCCGCTCCTCAACGGCCTGCGCGCGCGCCGTGCTCAGGAGGATCTCCCGCGTCGACTCGCTCAGAACGACGCCGAGCTGCCCCAGCATATCGAGCTTCTGCTGTCGCGGCTCGGTGCCACCGCGGATCTCGTAGACGCGCGTGAGGAAGTCGCCGAGACTTGTGCGACTGACCGCCTGCACATTCTGGTCAAGGCGGAAGACCGGAACAACGAGTGCCGCAGCGTTCGCGCGCTCCTGTTCGAGCGCGTCCTCGGACTTGAGCACCCTGAAGTCGAACGGTGCGACGATCTCCTCGCGGGCGACCTGACCGACCTGAAGCTCGACGCCCGTCTCGGGAAGCGCCTGAGGGAAGAGCATCTCGAGGACGATGATGAACGCGAGTGACAGGAGGATGCCGTAGAGCACCTCACGGCGCTGCCACGGGCGCGCCGGTCCTGTCGCGTCGGTGCCGGCGACGTGCTTCACGCGCCCCGCGCGGCGGCGCGTCTCGTTCCGCTTGCCGAACAGGCGTCGCATCACTGCTCACCTCCCCCGCCACTCCCGCCGTCGACCGGCGGTTCGGCGCCTTCGCCGGGCGAACCGACGTACGGAGCCGACGAACCGTTCCCGGAACCCGTGTTCGACTCCCGGGCGTGCACGTACCGGTCGAACGCCTTTACGATCTCGCGTACGAGCCGGTGCCGGACGACATCGCTCTCGCCCAGGTAGGAGAACGCGATGCCGTCGATCCCAGACAGGATGTCCTGGATCCTCACGAGTCCGGACATGTCCGAGTTGGCGAGATCGATCTGTGTGATGTCGCCGGTGATCACGGCGCGTGAGTTGAATCCGAGTCGCGTCAGGAACATCTTCATCTGCGGCATCGTGCTGTTCTGTGCCTCGTCGAGGATGACGAACGCGTCGTTCAACGTCCTCCCGCGCATGTACGCGAGCGGGATGACCTCGATCGTCCCGTTGTCGATGAGGCGTTTCACACGTTCCGGGTCCATCATGTCACGGAGCGCATCGTAGAGCGGACGCAGGTACGGCGCGATCTTCTCCTGGTAGTCGCCGGGCAGATAGCCCAGGCTCTCACCCGCCTCGACCGCCGGACGAACCAGCGCGATGCGCTCCACCTCCTTCTGTCGGAGCGCGGAGACCGCCATCGCCACAGCGAGGTAGGTCTTGCCGGTGCCGGCCGGACCGATCGAGACGACGATGTCGTTCTTGAGCATCGCCTCCACGTAGCTCTTCTGGCCGACGGTCCTCGGCTGCACGGGCTTCTTGAGACCGGAGAGCGGTTTCTCCGCGTCGTAGAAGCGCGACAGCTCCTCGGCCCGGTCCGCCCCCACCATGCCCATCGCGTACTCGATGTCCGCACGACCGACGGTTCGACCGCGGCGCACGAGCTTCGCCATCTCGGTCAGGATCGTCTCGATCTGCTCGACCTCGCGCAGCTCGCCCTCGATCGTGATCTCACCGCCTCGTGCGGTCACCGTCGCGTCGAACGAATCCTGGAGCAGCCGCAGATTCGCGTCGTGCTGGCCGTAGAGATGAACCGAGTCTATGTCGGCGACGGATACCTTGCGCTTCACGTGTCCCTCTTCCTGCTCGCTCACGCGCGTCACGCCGTCGTGGGTGACAGTGTCGCGCGGTCCTTATGAATGTAAACGGGCTCCTGGCCCCGGCATGCCGGGAACCAGGAGCCAGTTTCTGTTGCCATAGCCTGGCAGTCGGGCGGTCCTCCTTCCGAGGTCGCCACAGCACACTCTCTCACCCGATCGACGAACGGACACGAGATCGACCGACCCGCCCCCGCAACTAGCGCGGGACCGCCAGGACCATCCCCGGCTGGATGACGTCGGGGTTGCTGATCTGGTCCGAGTTCGCCTCGTAGAGCACCGTCCACTTGGTCGAGTCGCCGTAGATCTCCCAGTACCCGGCGATACGCCAGAGGCTCTCACCCATGCCGACCGTGTACATGTGCGGCCAGTCGCGCGGGATCGTCAGCTCCCAGTCCGGGTAGATCAGGTTCGGGTCCTGGATCAGCTCCCGGTTCGCGCGGTAGATGCGCTTCCACTTGAGCGGATCCGCGTATATCTCGTCCATCTCGGCGATCTTGTAGAGGAAGTCGCCCTTCTGAACGACGTAGACGCGCGGCAGACCCTCGTACCAGGCAATCTCGCCCTCGAGCGCCTCGACCTCGCCCCGGAGCGCCATCAGCTCGGGCTGGAGCCCTGCCATTGCGCTCTCCAGGTCGTTGATCGCGCGCTGCTCGGCCGTGAGGTCGTCACGAGCTGCGGCGGCGCTGTCCTGCATGTTCTCATACTCAACCAGCAGGTCGGCGCAGTACGCCTCACGCTGGTCCTTCGAAAGCTTCTGGTACTCCTCTTCCGTATAGAAGTCGCCAGAGCTCGGATCGGCGGTCCGCTGAATGCCGGAGCCACAACCGGTCACGAGCACGAGAGCGACCAGGAGAACCAGCACCACTGTTATCCTTCGCAGCATTGGTGTGTCCCTTTCGTTCGCTCGCGGCTAGCGGCCGCTGCCCTTCTTCAGCTCGTCCAGCCTCGCCTCCAGCTCGGCGGGCTTCGCTTCCAGCTCTGCGATCTCACTCCGTGCTGCCGTGACGTCTGCCTCGAGGTCGGCGCGCTCCGCGCGCACGGCCTCCAGCTCGGCCGCCGCGGCGTCGAACTCGTCCTGCGCCGCCTGCACCTCGGTCACGTACGCGCCCTCACACGGCGGCTTCGGGCCACAGCCCATCACGCCGAGACTGAGGACGAGGAGCAGCGTGGCGAGAGCGAAACCCCCCCCGGTCTTCCTTGCCATCGCGTGGCACCCCCTTCCAACATACAACGACACACGCCTTGCGCACTGCCGCGCGCAAAGCTCTCGAAATACCTACGTTCGCAGGACTTAAGCTAACAGAGGCCCGAAGTGCTGTCAAGGTTGATTTGCCCGTCAGGTGGGTACCCACTGGCGCTTCAAGAAGCCGCAACTTCCTATCTTGTGGCGCTTTACAAGGGCGCCGTCAACCACTCCAGCCGTCCGGACCCGCCGGACGCGTCCCGCCGCCTCAGACGGGGCTCTACTGGACGTACCCGAGAGCCTCGAGCATCTCTCGGAGGGCCGGATCCAGGTTCTCCTCGGCCTCCCGTGTGGATGAGAACCCCTCAGGGGTGGGGGTTTCGGAGAGAACGGCACCCAGGCGGGCAACCACGGTCGCCGCGGACTGAATCACATTCAGTGTCTCACCCGGGTCGGTCGTCAGGTCGAAGAGCGCCACCGGCAGCCCGCCGCGCTCCATGAGCTTCCAGTCGCCATCGCGCACCGACCGGTGGTCGAGATCGCGGTGCGGGTTGGCGAGCGTGACGAGTGGTCTCGTTGTCCCGAGCATGCTGTCGGCCGCGCCACCGGCACCCCCACGGCCACTACCACCATCTCTGTCGTCGTCGCCGGCGGCACCAGCAAGCAGGGCCACACCCTCTCCCAGCCCGCCGTCGACCCCGGCCAGGTCGAGCAATGTCGCCGCGATGTCCATGGACGAGACCTGGCGCTCGATCAGACCGCGGGCTACACCCGGTCCCGCCACGACGAGCGGGACCCGGCAGACCTCGTCGAAAACATCCACGTGCGCGAACCAACTCTCGGGCGGGACATGCGACTCACCCATGTGCTCCCCGTGGTCGGAGGTCACGCAGACCACCGTCCGGCGCATGAGTTCGCCTGCCGCGAGGGTCTCGAGGAGCATCCCGAGTCCGTCGTCGGCGAACCGGACCTCGGAGTCGTACGCCGCGCACGCTGTGGCGACGGTCGAGACTTCCTCTCCCGTCGCCGCGCCACGTTCTGTGTCGCCCGCGTTCCTCCCCTCGGCACCGGCCGCCCCGACCTGCTCCGCGTACGCCGCGCGCTCGTCCAGACCGAACATCCGCCCCGTCTCGTGGTTGACGTACGGCATGTGCGGGTCGAAGACGTGGACCCAGGCGAAGAACGGAGACCGCTCACCGCCGCCTCTCTGCGCCAGAAGCCACGTGGCCGCCTCGCCGCAGACGTCGCGCGCATCGCGTTCGTGTCCGAAGAGGGAGCCGGCGTGCCGCTCGAGCAGCTTCCCGCCGATGTGGTGGCGGAACCGATCCTCCCACCCGCAGTCGGAGTATCGCTCGAACCCGCGGCTCAGATGTGAAATGTGTCCATCCAGGTGCTCCACCGAGACGAAGCCGGCCGTTGTGTACCCGGCCGCCGCGAACGCCTCGGCCAGGACCGGGACGTCGGTCCGAAGCGGCATCGTATTCCGGAAGACACCGTGCTCCCATGGCGGAACGCCCGTCAGAAGCGACGCGTGACTCGGGTCGGTGACGACCTCCGGGACGATCGTGTTGGTGAAGACAGTTCCCGCCGCCGCGAGCGCGTCGAGCGCGGGCGTCGTCCCGAGACCGTCGTCGCCGGGGTTCGAGGGTGAGACGTATCCGGAGTAGCCGGTCCGGTCGGCGCGAAGCGTGTCGATGGTCACCAGAAGCACATCGGGGCGGCCGGCCGCATCCGGGTCAGCACCCGTCGTCACGACGCCGGCCGGGCTTCCATGCGGGAGCGCGAGGAGCCCGATGACGCTGCAGACCGCGAGGATGGCGACGGTCGGGACGATGAGCGGAAGCGCGCGCACGGTTCGTCCGCTCCCGAGGAGTCTCCGCGCCAGCAGGAACGCCGCCACGGCCGACCCGACCATCCCGATGTGGCCGAGCGCGTTGCCGACCGTTCCAAAGAACCGGCCGCCGAGCGCCGAGCCCCAGAGGAGGATGATCATGACCGGGAGACCGAGCGATGCCGACAGGAGCGCGGCACGCCCGGCTCTCCGGGTGAGCGTGCGAGCGACAAGCCAGATGAGCGCACCAAGAAGAACACCGGCGACCGCATAGACGGCCGCCGGTGCGAACAGGAACGAGACGAGCGAGCGAACGGAATGGAAATAGTACCCGTGCCCGTGTGCGACGAGAAGGCCCTCGACGGCGCCAACCACCGCGCCAAGCGCGAACCAGACGACCGCCGCGACCGCGAATGTCAGTGGGTTGCTATTTCTTCTCCTCGACAAACCGGATCCCGATCTCCTTCATCACGTCGGGGTCGGGCTCGGACGGCGACCCGTCCATGAGCGAAAGCCCCTTGTACGTCTTCGGAAACGCGATGACGTCGCGGATGGAGTCCTCGCCGACGAGCATCATCACGATGCGGTCCAAACCCGGCGCGATCCCGCCGTGCGGCGGTGCGCCGTAGTCGAACGCCTTGAGGAGGAACCCGAACCGGGTCTCGGCGTCCTCGCGAGACATGCCGACGACGGACATCACCCGCTCCTGGATGTCGCGGCGGTGGATCCTGATCGAGCCCGACGCCATCTCGACGCCGTTGAGGACCAGGTCGTAGAGCTGGCCGAGCACGCGGCCCGGGTCGCTCTCGAGGTACTCCATGTCCTCCTCGCGCGGCATCGTGAACATGTGATGCTCGGTCTCCCACGAGTCCGTGTCGTCGTTCCACGCGAACATCGGGAAGTCGGTCACCCAGAGGAAGTTCAGTTCGTCCTCGGGGATGAGGTCGAGCTCGGCGCCCACGGCGAGCCGGAGCCTGCCGAGCACGTCGTGGACGAGCTTCGTCCGGTCGGCGCAGAAGAGCAGGATGTCGCCTTCGCTCGCCTTCGCCGCGTCGATGATGGCAGCGGACTCGTTCGGCTGGAGGAACTTGCTGATGCCGCCGGTGAGTCCGTCGCGGTCGACCTTCGCCCACGCCAGTCCCTTCGCGCCCCACTTCTTCACGAGCTCTTCGTGGTTGTCGATGTCCTTCCGCGACCAGCTCGCGCAACCCGGCGCGCAGATACACTTCACCGAACCGCCGGAGCCGATGGTGCCGCTGAAGACCTTGAACTCGCTCTCGGCGACGATCGATGACACGTCGACCAGCTCCATCCCGAACCGCGTGTCGGGCTTGTCCGAACCGAACCGTCCCATCGCCTCGGCATACGGAAGGCGCGGGAACGGCGTCGTGAGGTCGACGTCGTTGACCGCCTTCCACATCGCCGCCATCAGTCCCTCGGCCATCGTGAAGATGTCGTCCTGGGTCGCGAAGCTCATCTCGATGTCGATCTGCGTGTGCTCGTACTGCCGGTCGGCGCGAAGGTCCTCGTCGCGGAGACAGCGCGCGATCTGGAAGTACTTGTCGCACCCGCTGACCATGAGGATCTGCTTGTAGAGCTGTGGCGACTGCGGGAGCGCATAGACCTTCCCTGGATGGACCCGCGACGGCACGATGAAATCGCGCGCGCCCTCGGGCGTCTTCTTGGCGAGCATCGGGGTCTCGATCTCGAGGAATCCGAGGTCGGCAAGATAGTTGCGGGCGGCGATGGCCGCGGTGTGCCGCGCGAGCAGCCGCTTCTGCATGTGTGGCCGTCTGAGATCGAGATAGCGGTACTCGAGCCGGAGCTCGTCGCTCGCCTTGATCGGCTCCTCGAGCACGAACGGCGGTGTCTGGCAGTCGTTGAGCACGTGCATCGCGCTCACGGTCACCTCGACCTCACCGGTCGGCATGTCCTTGTTGATGGTCCCGTCCGGCCGGATGCCGGCCTCGCCCTCGACGGCGATCACGTACTCTGCCCCCAGCTCACCCGCCGCCTCGAAGAGCGCCGCATCGGTCTCCGGATGGAAGACGATCTGCGTCTCGCCGTACCGGTCACGGAGGTCCACGAAAAGCAGACCCCCGAGGTTGCGACGCCTGTGCACCCATCCCATGAGCACGACGGACTCGCCTGCGTTGCCGGCCCTGAGTTCGCCGCACGTGTGTGTTCGCCTCTTCGTTCCGAGTGGTTCGAGCTTCATGTGTAGTGACTCCCGTGTTGTTTCGTGTCGGTGTGCTGCCTTCGCTCGGCGATGCGGTCGGCGATGGCGGCCGACTCTGCGCGCCGGCTGCTGCCCGCTAGTCGGCCGCTTCGACCATCCGCTTATCGATGGTCTCGGCGACCGTGTCCGGCGTCGCCTCGGTCTCCCAGCCTGCGCCGCTCTCGCGGACACGAAGCGGTGCGCCCGGCCCGTTGTTGACGACCACGAACCGCGCGCCGAGCTTGCCGGCCTCCTGCATCTGCTTGTTGAGGCTCCGGCCCTGATAGTCCATCTCGACGGCGAACCGCTCGCGCAGTCTCGCCGCCAGCTCGACGTTCGTGCCGCCACAATCGCCCTCCCCCGCGACGAGGTACACATCGGGCGCGGGGGCGTTCTCTCCGAACGCGCCCTCTTCCTCGAGCGCCATCACCAGACGCTCGACGCCGGAGGACACGCCGCATGCGGGGGTCGACGCGCCGCCGAGCTCCTCGACGAGACCGTCGTACCGGCCGCCGCCGCAGAGCGCGTTCTGCGCGCCGAGCTTGTCGTAGTGGATCTCGAAGATCGTCTTCGTGTAGTAGTCGAGTCCGCGAGCCATCTTCGGGTCAAGCGCGTACGGGACGCCGATGGCGTCGAGGTGCGCGCGCACGGCCGCGAAGTGCTCGCTGCACTCGTCGCAGAGCGCATCGAGGATCGACGGAGCGTCGTCGAGAAGCTCCTGGCAGCGCGGGTTCTTGCAGTCGAACATGCGCCGCGGATTGCGCTCGTAGCGCTCCCGGCAGTCGTCGCAGAACTCGCCGAGCTTCGGTGCGAGCTCCTTCCGGAGCAGCTCGTTGTAGTCGGGCGTGCAGTTCGAACACCCTGCGCTGTTGATCTTGGCGCCCGTGTCCCGGATACCCAGCCCCGCGAAGAAGCTCACCGAGAAATGGATGATCTCGGCATCGATCGCCGGACTCACCGAACCGAGGGCCTCGAGCCCCCACTGCCAGAACTGGCGGTAGCGGCCGGCCTGCGGACGCTCGTACCGGAACATCGGACAGAAGTAGCGGAGCTTCGTCACGCGCGCACCACGACCCATCCCGTGCTGCACGAACGCGCGCACGACGCTCGCCGTGCCCTCGGGCCTGAGCGTCAGGCTCCGGCCCTTCCGGTCATCGAACGTGTACATCTCCTTGCGCACGATGTCGGTCGAGTCACCGATCCCACGCGCGAAGAGTTCGGTCTCCTCAAAGACCGGCGTGCGGATCTCCTCGTACCCGAACCGCGCGGCAGTCTCGCGGAAGACCTGTTCGACGCGCTGCCACTTCCAGCTGTCGACCGGCAGGACGTCCTGCGTTCCTCTCGGAGCCTTGTACTTCATGATCCGCCGTCCTTACTCGATGTGTGTCTCAGCTTCCGGCTTGCCGGCCCGCCAGCGGAAGAACTCGGTCGCGAGGCGATTCCCAAGTATGACACCGACCGCGTCGGCGCACCAGTCGTAGAACTCGACCGAGCGGCCGGGCACCGTGAACTGGTAGAGTTCGTCGAAGACGCCGATCATCAGTCCCGTCGCGATCACCAGCGGCGTGACCCACCGGCGCCGGTCATCGGTGAAGGTACCCCGGTAGCCGACGGTCAGGAAGACCCCGAGTCCGCCGTACTCGATCGAATGCGCGAGCTTGTCGATCATGTTGAATTTGATGATGCTGCTCGCGAAGACCGTCATCGACGACAGCCCGAAGATCACCACCGTCCAGATGATGGCCGGGAGCCACGAGAGCAGTATGCGTCGTCGTTCGTCGGTCACCTTGTCTCCGTTCCGTGCACCGCGTTGTCTGCCGCGCGGGGTGCCGTGCACCGCGCTGTCAGTCTAGACCCCGTACGAGTGCAGCCCGCCCAGGATCCTGCTTCCGAAGATCGTGAAGACGGTCATCGCGTAGCCGAGAACCGAGAGCCATGCGGCGCCGCTTCCGCTCCATCCGCGTACGAACCGCGCGTGGAGGTAGATCGCGTAGATGAACCACACGATGAGCGAACTCGTCTCCTTCGGGTCCCACGACCACGGCGAGCCCCACGCCTTTTGCGCCCAGATGGCGCCGGCGAACAGCGCGCCGATCGTGAAGAGCGGGAACCCGATGCCGATCGCGCGATAGGTCACGGTGTCGAGCGTTCTCGCGTCGGGCATTCGCCGGAACCCGCGTCCCTCGCCAAGGAGATACATCACCGAGGAGACGAACGCCACGGTGAACGCGGCCTCCGCGAGCACCGCGAGCGAAACGTGGATCCACAGCCAGTAGCTCTGAAGCGCGGGGATGAGCTGCTGCTCAATCGTCGCCGGGAAGAGCGACGCCATCGCGAGCGCCAGCGCGCCCGCGGTCGAGCCGAAGACGGACACGAGGTCGAGCCCCTTCCTGCGCCAGAGCAGCAGGAACCCGAGCACGATCGCCCACGCGAAGAGCACCATGTACTCGAACAGGCCGGTCACCGGCGGGTGTCCCGAAACCACCGATCGGATGACGAGCGCCGTGGTGTTCGCGAGGAACCCCACGAGCGTCAGTGCGAAGGCGGCGCCCCGGACGACCGGCTTCCGCACGCCCGCGTAGAGGCAGGCCGCGACCGTTCCGCCCAGGTAGCACCAGAGCGCGATCCAGAAGAGCGGCATGTCGGGGTTCGGTGTCATCGTTCACCTCACGAAGGGTCGGGCGGCGTGCGCCGGGTCCAGAACACGAGGCAGAGCCCGAGCGAGAGCGCGGCGAACCCGGTGAACAACAGCGGAGTCCCCGGCTCGCGCGTGAACTCGAACCGAGTGAGTCCGTGGTCGAAATCCGGGATGTAGTTCAGGAAGAAGAGCCGGCAGGGCATGTCCTCCGCCCCGTGGCCGGCCGCGCCGATGAAGACCCACTGCTCGCCGGCGAGAACGTCATTCTCCCAGACCTGTACGAAAACCGCCGGGTTGTCGTGCCTCGGCGACGCCAGCCCGGCAGTACTCGTCTCGATATCATAGGTGAAGTCCGAAAGGAACTCCAGCACTTCGACCGAGAGGCCTGTGTCGAGCACCGCTACGCGCTCGCCGAGCGGCGCGGGGACCTCAAGATGCAGCGGCTTGGCCGCGTCCCCCCTGCCGTCACCGCTCGGGATCGGGTCGTCCGAGCCGTTCGTGACCGCGGCGTCGCTCTCCGCCGGGATGACAATCCCGAGCAACACCTCGCGCACCGACTTCGCCGAGGGGAGCATCTCGTACTGATAGACGCCGATGCCGTTGTGGACCAACGGGTGGTTGACCTCGATCCGGTGCGTCCGGACCTCCGCGCCGTCCTCGAGCACGGTCACCTCGGAGAGATACTCCGAGAGCTTCCCCTCCTCCGTGAACTCGGTCCGCGCCGCGTCGACGCGGATGGAGAAGCCGCCCTCCGGCACTTCCAGCACGTCACCCGCATCCAGGTAGCGCGGAGCGGCGTACCGGAGACCGCCCGCTGCGGTCCAGATGCCGCCGGCGGCGATGAGCGCGATCGAGAGATGGGTGATGAGAGAACCGAGCGTCCGGAGGCGACGGCCCGGCGACCTTACGAGTCCGGCGATCCGCCGGAGCGAACAGACGACCGTCGAGAGCGTCAGCAGTCCGGCGAGCGCGGCGAAGTACCAGGTCCGGAAGACGTTGCCGAGGCCGGTGCGGAAGACGAACGTGCCGACGGCGTGACCGAACCGCTCGACGTAGGCCTCGGGTGGAAGCTGCTGCCCGATGAGGACACCGACGACGGCGAGAGCCGTCATCGCGATCAGGAGCCCGACCGCCGTCCGCATCGATGTCAGCCAGCGTATCACGTGACGTCACCCTGCCTGCGTTCGTGTGAGCTACCCGGCCCGCTTCTCGGCGAGCTTGCCGCGAATCCAGTCGCACCACGCATCCATCCCGTCGCCCTTGAGCGCCGAGACGCGCATGATCTCGCACGCCGGGTTGAGCACGCGCACTTCCTTTTCCGCGCGCTCGATGTCGTACGGGAGATGCGGGAGAAGATCGATCTTGTTGACGACCGCCATCTGCGACTCGTGGAAAATGGCCGGGTACTTCATCGGCTTGTCGTCGCCCTCGGTCGTCGAGAGCAGGACCATCCGCACGTCCTCGCCCAGATCGTAGGTAGCCGGACAGATGAGGTTCCCGACGTTCTCGATGAAGACCAGGTCCGCCGACGCGAGGTCGAGATCAGGGAGGACCTCGGCCACCATGTTCGCGCTCAGGTGGCAGCCGCCGCCCGTGTTGATCTGCACGCCGCCCGCTCCGTGCGCGCGGACGCGGTCCATGTCGCGCTCGGTCGTGACGTCACCCTCGATGACGAGGATGTTGAAGTCGTCGGCGAGCCGGTCGAGCGTCCCCTCGAGCAGCGTCGTCTTCCCGGAGCCGGGCGAGCTAATGATGTTGAGCACGAACACGTTCGCGTCATTGAAGACGCCGCGGTTACGATCGGCGATGGTCTCGTTGTCGCTCTGGATCTTCTTCTCGATGTTGATCTTGGTCATTCCGCTTCCCGTCCCTTCTCGCTCTCACTGTCTGGCTCATCGATCTCCAGCTCTCTGATGTCGAGTTCCATACCGGACTCGATGACGATGTCGGTCGAGCCGCACTCGGGGCACCCGAGCGCCAGCTCCTTGTACGTGAACGACTTCCCGCACGCGCGGCAGCTCCCGCCGATGGGGATGTCGCTGATCTCGAGCTGCACCCCCTCGAACTGCCCGCCGGTGGTGATGATGGCGAACGCGTCGCGAAGCAGGATCGGTTCGATGGTCGACCCCTTGCCGATATCGAGCCGGATGACCTTGAGCTTCGCGCCCGGGTGCTGCTGCATCGTGCGCCCGACGATGTCGAGCATGCTTTGACAGATGGAGAGTTCGTGCATCGATTCCTCACTGGTCGGACCCGCAGCCGGCGTCCAGCGCCGGCGCGTCCCGGTTCCCCTTAGCAGATGCGCGGGAGCTGAACACCCTCGAGCATCAGGACAGGTCTGAGTCCACCGACCGACGTTCGTAGTCGGACACCCGACGCTCCACCGACCTCGCCGATGACCGCCGCGTTCGTCCCGAGCGGATGCGCCCGGAGCGCCTCCAGAACCGCGTCGGCGTGCGCCGCCGGCGCGACGACGATCGCCTTGCCCTCGTTCGCCATGTAGAGCGGGTCGAACCCGAGGATGTCGCAGACCGAGCGAACGTCCTGGCGCATCGGGATGTCGTCCTCGCGGATGGTGATCCCGACACCCGCGCGCGACGCGATCTCGTTGAGCGTGGTCCCAAGACCACCGCGGGTCGGGTCGCGAAGCACATGGACGTCGTCGCACGCATCGAGCACGCCCCGCACCAGTCCGCCGAGGCACGCGCAGTCGCTCTCGATCGGCTGGTCGAGCGCGAGCTCCTCGCGCGCAACGAGGATGGCGGTCTCGTGGTCACCGATGGTTCCCGAGATGATCACGACATCGCCCTCGGTCGCCCGCGCGCCGGAGATCCGCACGCCGTCGGGGATGAACCCGACGCCGGCGGTGTTGACGATCATCCCGCCGACTGCTCCGCGTTCGACGACCTTCGTGTCGCCCGCGGCGATCGTGACACCCGCGCCCTTCGCGGTCGTCGCGATCGAGTCGAGCACCCGCTCGAGGTCGGCCATCGCCGTCCCCTCCTCGAGCACGAGCCCGAGCGTGAGGTAGAGCGGCGTCGCGCCCTTCATTGCCAGATCGTTGACGGTCCCGGCCACGGCAAGCGTGCCGATGTCGCCGCCCGGGAAGAAGAGCGGCTGCACGACGAACGAGTCCGTCGTGAACGCGAGGCGCCCACCCTCGATGCGGTGACCACCGAGGTCGGGGATCTCCGCGGCGTCGTCGAGCGCATCGAGCGCCGGATTGCCGAGTCTGCCGACGATCAGGTCCTCGATGAGCTCGTGCATGAGCGTGCCGCCGCTTCCGTGAGCCAGGCGTATCTTCTTTCCGCTCACTCCGCCGTCCTCTCGTACTTGTAGAACGCCGCGCAGGAACCCTCGGTCGACACCATGCACGGCCCGACCGGCGACCGCGGCGTGCAGGTCGTCCCGAAGTGCGGGCAGTCGGGCGGGAGGTGCCGCCCCAGCATGATCTCGCCGCAGATGCACCCGCGCTCGCCCGCAGGCTCGGGGACATCGATCGCGAGCCGCTTCGTCGCGTTGTACGCCTCGTACTTCGCCGAGAGCGTCTGCCCGGTCCCCGGCACGATACCGATCCCGCGCCACTCGGCGTCGTAGACCGTGAAGACGTTGTCCAGGAGCCGCCGCGCCGTCGGGTTGCCCTCGGGTGTCACGGCGCGCGAGTACTGGACCGCGACCGCCGCGATCCCCGTTCCCTCGCGGATCGAGACGATCTGCTCGAGCAGCATCACGACGCCCGCGAGGATGTCGAGCGGCTCGAACCCGGTCACGACGCACGGGATGTTGCGGTCGTGCGCGACCGGAAGATACGCGTCGGAACCGATGATGACGCTGACGTGTCCCGGGCAGATGAACCCGTCGAGCGGACGACCCGGCACCGCCGCGAGCATATCGAGCGCCGCGGGCACTGTCTTGAAGAACGGGAGCACCGTGAAGTTCGAAAGCCCCTCGCGCGCGGCCGCCACGACGGTCGCCGCGATGATGGGCGAGGTCGTCTCGAACCCGACACCGAGGAACACGACGAGCTTCTCCGGGTTCTTCCGCGCGAACTCGAGCGCGTCCATCGGGCTGTACACGATGCGGACGTCGGCGCCGTTGGCGCGCGCCCCCTCGAGCGAGCCGCTTGACCCCGGGACGCGCATCATGTCGCCGAAGGTGGCGATGATGACGTCGGGTATCCTCGCCGCGGCGATGGAGCGGTCGATCTCGATGAGGGGTGTGACACAGACTGGACACCCTGGCCCGGACAGCAGCCGCAGTCCGGGCGGAAGCATGGCGCGCAGACCGAATCGCGAGATCGCGACGGTGTGCGTGCCACAGACCTCCATGAGTGCGATGGGTGTCTCGTGCGTCCCGCCGGCACGCTCGGTCAGTGTGTTGATGCGACCGACCAGCGCGCGGGCCGCGGGTTCGGAGCGGAATGCCGCGAAGTCGATGCCGCCGGTCATGGAGACTCCCGCTCGGCGTCTTCCTTCTCGAGCGCCTCGGCAAGCTCGCCGAAGAGCTTGAGCGTCTCCTTCGCCTCGGCCTCGTCGAGCCTCTGGATGGCGAATCCCGCGTGGACGAGAACGTAGTCACCGGCCTCGGCGTCAGGCAGAAGCGTCAGGTCGGCCTCACGGCTGACGCCGTTGAAGTCGACCCGTCCGGTCGTTCCCTCGACCTCGAGTATCCTGCCCGGTACCGCCAGACACATGGGTAATTCCTCCTGATTCCTGCGAACAGCTACTCGTCGCGCTCTCGGAGCAGCCCAGACATCGCGAGAAGGCGGTGCGACCACTCGCCGGCCTCGATGCCCATAGAGGTTCTGCTCTCGGTGTCCTCCCAGATGCTCTGCCAGTCGTCGTACCACCGGACAAGCACCCTCTGCAGTTCCGCGAGCGCCGAGAGGTTGGTCGCATCAACATCACGCGCGGTCCACTCGATGAAGAGAGCGCTCTCGCGGACGAGACGGGAGACGACGTCACGGCGATCGGGATGGCCTGCGTAGGAGCGGATGCGAAGCAGGTTGGCAGCCAGCCCACCGAGCCTGGTACCAACATCGTCGCGCATGTAGCGCGCTCGGATGGTCATCCAACTGCCCATTACTCTCCAAGAAGCTCGGTCGCGATCTGACGCACCTTCGCACGCAGCTCGCTGTCCATCAGCTCCATCGACAGATTGCCCTGTCCCGGCCGCAGATTGATAAGCGACTCATACGTCACTTCCTGAGACGACGGGATCCAGTCCGCCCCCCAGATGTCTTCCTGTTTGCTCCCGTCCTCGAGCAGTGCGGTCTCGCAATCAGCGTGCATCGCGCCGCCTCCGGCGAGCACGCATCTTTCAACATCCACGGCCAGCTTGACGTAGTTCTCAAGCTCCTCAAGCATCTCGGCCAGCTGCGATGCAGTGGCCTTCTCGCGGATGATGTGAATCACGTGAGTCTCCTCAAAGGGGTACCAGAGGGGGCATCTTCTCTTGAACCCTATTCTAGCCCGCGGCGGAGCCGCTCGCCACCCACGACCGCCTGCCCCAGCGAGACGCCCCCGTCGTTCGTGGGAACCTCGCGATTGAGGAGCACCCGGAAGCCGCCCCGCTCGAGCAGTTCCACGAGCGAGGCCAGCAGGTAGCGGTTCTGGAACACCCCGCCCGAGAGGGCCACGGTCGAAAGCCCCGAGATCTCCGAGATCCATCGGGCCGCATCGAACGAGAACCGAGCCACGGTGTTGTGAAACGCCTCGGCGATCAGACCCCGGTCGGTCCCCGCGGCGACGTCGGCGAGCATCCCGAGGACGGCGGGACCCGCGTCGATGATGAACCCGCGCTCGCGCCCGTTCGCATCGCGCCCGGGGTCGAGCGAGAACGGATAGTGCGGACCGCTCGTCACGCTCGCGGTCTTGCGGTCGACGAGCGACTCGAGCTCGATGGCCGCCTGTGCTTCGTAGCTGATCTCGGTGCAGACACCGAGGAGCGCCGACGCCGCGTCGAACAACCGGCCCGCGCTCGAGGTGTCGATGCAGTTGACCCGCTTGGTGATCTGCTGAGAGACGAGTTTGATCTCACTCTCGTCGACGAGCGGGAAGAGCCTGACGCCCCATTCGGCGACGTCGTCCTCCCCCGCCGCGTGCAAGTGCGAGAGCGCAACGCGGTACGGGTGACGGACGGCCGCGTCCCCACCCGGGAGCGGAACGTACGCGAGATGACCGGCCCGCTCGAAGTCGGCGCGGTCGGCCACCATGAACTCGCAACCCCAGATCGCCTGGTCAGTGCCGTACCCGGTCCCATCGAGCGCGAGCCCGATGACCGGAGCCGTGACGCCGTTCTCCGCCATCACCGATGCGATGTGCGCGTGGTGGTGCTGGACGCCCACGAGCGGGACATCGTGCTCGGAGGCGAAGCGACGCGCGAACCGCGTCGCGAGGTAGTCGGGGTGCAGGTCGTGCGCGACAACGCCGGGTTCGAGCCGGAACCAGCGGAGGAACCGCTCGAGCATCTCCTCGTAGAACTCGAGCGTCGCCTGGTTCTCCATGTCGCCGATGTGCTGGCTGACGTACGCGCGCCGCCCATCAAGCAGCGTGAAAGCGTTCTTGAGCTCCGTCCCTGCGGCGAGGACGACCCGACCGTCGGTCGGTTCGACGCCCCCCCCTCCGCCTTCGCCGGCCGCGTCGCTCGCGAGCTCCGGCTCCGGCAGATCGATCGGGTACGGCGCGTACCCGCGCGACCGCCGGCTTATCAGCGGTCGACCGACCTCGACGTAGACGATCGAGTCGTCGCTGCGGTTGACGATGTCGCGGTCGTGCGTCAGGTGTGTCCGTGTGATCCCGCCGAGCCGCGCGAGCGCGGTCTCGACGTCGGCGATGATCGGCTCGCCTGACACGTTGGCGCTCGTCATCACGAGCACCTCGAGATCGTCGTCGAACAGCAGATGGTGAAGCGGCGCAAACGGGAGCATCACGCCGAGGTAGCTGTTGTTCGGTGCGACGTTCGAGGCGAGCGCGCGTGGCGCGTCCTTCCGGCGACGGAGCAGGACGATCGGGCTCCACGGGCTCGTGAGCGCCTGCTCCTCGATGGGGTCGACGCACACGAGCTCCCGCGCGACCTCGAGCGACCGACACATGATGGCGAACGGCTTGGCCGGCCGGTTCTTCTTCTCGCGGAGCGCGCGCACCGTCGACCCGAGCGCCGCGTTCGCCGCGATGTGGAACCCCCCGAGTCCGCGAACGCCGACGATGGCGCCGTGCTTGAGCAGCCAGCGGGTCCGTGTTGCCTCGTCCGCGCGGGCGATCTCGTCCGGCATCCGCAGATAGCTCCGACCGAGCGCGAGTTCGCTCGCCTGAGAGCGCGCGTCCCGCGGTGCGACCAGCTCGAGAGACGGCCCACAGACCGGACACGCGTTCGGCTGCGCGTGGAACCGGCGGTCGAGCGGGTCCTCGTACTCACGCAGGCAGTCGGGGCACATCGGGAAGCGCTTCATTGACGTCTTCGGGCGGTCGTACGGAGTCTCTTCGATGATCGAGAACCGCGGCCCGCAGTTCGTGCAGTTGATGAACGGGTAGTGGTGTCGCCGGTCGTTCTCGTCGAGGAACTCACGCAGGCAGTCCGGGCAGACGGCGACGTCCGGACAGATGAGCGTCATCTCGTCCCGATCGGCCTCGCTCACCCGGATCTCGAACCCGGAGAACTCCCGGACCTCGAGCTGCTCACGCTCGATGGAATCGATCCGCGCCAGCGGCGGCGCCTGCTCATCGAGCGCGCGCTCGAACGAACGGAGCTGGTCCGTCGTCCCCTCGCACTCCACGATGACACCGCGGCTCGAGTTGACGACCCAGCCGTCGAGTCCGAGCTCGTGCGCGACGCGATAGACGAACGGGCGGAACCCGACGCCCTGGACGACCCCGCGCACGGTGAAGCGCGCGGCCTGCCGCCCGGCCGGCTGCCCGGGTCTGTTCGAATGTGGTGCCGGTCCCGCCATGGAAGCTCCTCGATGTGCACGCCGGTAGACCTACCATAGTACCCCCGCCCCGCTGACCGGGCAACCCGACGACCGACGATCCCACGGCGGGCGGATGTGCGCCTCCGCTGGCGGAGCCCGCCCCCCGCGTGTATAATGCCTGTTCGCGGGCGTGGGCACGCTAACAGGAGATGTCACGTGCAGTTCCCCGAAGAGCTCACCAGGGCGGCCGAGTTTCACACGCACCTCGGCCCGTTCCTCGTCGTCGGTCTGAGGATGGGACGCGCCGTCGTGCGCGAGTTCGGCGACGAGCCGTTCCGCACAAAGATTGACGTCCACACGGGACACACGCCGCCGTACTCGTGCCTCGCCGACGGCATCCAAGTCTCGACGCCCTGCACGACCGGCAACGGCGGCATGGTCGTCCGTGACGACCGCGCGATGCGAATCGAAGCGCGGCAGGACGGGAACGTCCTGTCGGTCACACTGCGGCGGGAGATCTTTGACTGGATCGAGAACGAGTGCTCGGAGGAGGACCAGCACGCCTTCTCGCTCGAGATATGGGAGATGCCCGACGAGAAGCTGTTCGACATCGAGAGACGGACGGAGGCGGGCGGATGAGCGGACGGCGCATGACCACGGCGACCATCACGGGGACCGCGCTGCTTCTGGCGCTCGGCGTCGTGCTGCCCATCGTCTTCCACATGATACCGCTCGGCGGGAGGATCTTCTCGCCGATGCACATCCCGGCGTTTCTTGCGGGACTGCTGCTCGGCCCAGTGAGCGGTCTCATCGTCGGGCTCGGCTCGCCGGTCCTCTCGGGTCTGCTCACGGGTCGGCCGACGTTCTTCTATATGATACCGATGCTGTTCGAGCTCGGGACCTACGGTCTCGTCGCCGGGCTGCTCCGCCCGTGGCTCGCCCGCATGATGCAGCCTGCGGACGCTGGTGAGATCGGCTACGGCCCGACGCTTCTCGCCCTCATCGGCGCGATGATCATCGGCCGCGCCGTCTGGTTCGTGGTCGTGGTCTGGCTGGCTCCCCTCCTGGGCATCAACGCCCGCACGACGGCGCTCGCCCTCGGCGCGCTGGGCGCCGGCTGGATCGGCATGGCCATCCACATCGCGCTCCTCCCCGCGCTCGTCCGCGTCATCGAGCGAACGCGACGCCCCGACGCATCCAGCTGAGCCCCGGTCACAGCGCTCGCGGCACCTCTCATGACGTGCTATGCTTGCTGTGAACTCACTCATCTCACATCGAGGGGGACGTCATGGATGCCACACCGGGCCGACTCGCGCGCATGCTTCTTCCCCTGCTCCTCATCATCGCCGCCACCCCGACCGTCACCGCCGGCACCATCCACGTCGACCATGCGGGCGGCGGTGACTACCTGACCATCCAGAAGGGCATCGGCGCCGCAACATACGGGGACACGGTCCTCGTCGCGCCGGGTACCTACTACGAGCATCTGACGATGGGACCGGCAGCCGACGGCGTCACGCTTCTCGGCGCCTCGGGTGCCGAGAACACGGTCGTGAGCAACGAGTCCACCTACCCCTACTCGGTCCTGTTCTGCCATGATCTCGGGCACGACACGCGGGTCGCCGGAATGACATTCGACGGTGGGTACGCGGATCTTCACGGAGGCGGCGTGCGCTGCGACTCGGCCCATGTCCTGTTCGAGGACATCGTCGTGACGAACTGCAGCGCGCTCGAATCACACGGCGGCGGCATCGGCGCCGTGGACAGCGACCTGACCATCCTTGACTCGGTCATCCAGAACAACCGGGCCGGCAACGGCGGCGGCATCTCGGTCGTCGGCGGGAGCATGACCGCAACCGGCAACGAGCTCTTCGGCAACTCGGCGGACGGGGTCGCGCTCGAGCGCTGGGGCGGCGGTCTGTACATCGCCTGCGACGGAGCCCTCGTTCATGACAACCACATCATGGGGAACAGCGCGCTCGACGGAGGCGGGATCGCCGTCAGCTCGAGCGCGGGAACAACGATCACCGAGAGCACGATCAAGAGCAACTCGGCCACGGACCGGGCCGGAGCCATCTACCTCCACGAGAGCGACTGCAGGGCCGAGCAGAACCTCATCATTGACAACTACGCGATCACGACCGGCGGCGGAGCGGTCGACATCGACCTCGCGAGCAGGCACTCCGGTCTCGACCGTCCGATCTTCACGGGCAACACCTTCCACAACAACAGCGCGTTCGGGTGCGACGCGGCCATCCGGCTCCACGACGGCGGTCTGCCCCCGGAGTTCAGCGGGAACTACTTCGCGAACACGACCACGTACGAGATCCTCGTCGTGACGACGCCGACCCGTCTGACGATCGACTTCACGGGCAACTGGTGGGGCTCCGAGGATCCGCTCGAGATCGCGGACAAGATCTACGACTGCGAGGACAACGGTGGACTCGCCTGGTGTGTCGATTACTCTGACTGGTGCGACGAGCCGTCGTGTGGCGGACAGGCCACGAGCGTCGACGAGCCCGGCGCGACCACACCGGTGAGCTGGGGACAGCTCAAGAGCATCTACCGTTAGCTCCGGTCCGCCGGGGCGCCGCTCGAGGAGGGGTCTTGCATCCACGTCTTCTCGCCGCCACGGCGACTCTCACCGCGCTCGCTCTTCTCGTCGGCGGGTGTGCCGGCGACGCGACACCATCCGCCGCAGACCTGACCGTTCTCCAGCCCCCCGAACACCTCGGACCGCCCCCGGGCACATACACGATCGACAGCGACGCGCGTCCTGTCGTCATCCCGTTCGACTTCTTCGGGATGAACCTGATGGTCGACGCTGAGATGGGTGGCGAACCGATCAAGATGCTCATCGACAACGGCGTGATGTGGGACGAGCTCTGGTTCTACACGAGCGACCTCACCGACGCGCTCGGCGTCGAGTACGATGAGGACCTTACGGTCACGGGCTCGGGCGAGGGCGACGGGCTGGACTCCATGTCGGCGTCGGACATCACCATCCGGTTCGGCGACATCGAGTTCACCGGTCAGCCCGCCATCATCACGCCCGAGGAGCAGGGCATCGCCGCGATGTTCCCCGGGATGGCCGGTCAGCTCTGCGGCTGCTTCTTCAAGCACTTCGTCACGGAGTTCGACTTCGACGAGATGGTCATCCGACTCCACGACCCGGCGACCTACGAGTACGACGGCGGCGGTGTCGCCCTCCCGATGACGCGCGACGCGGTCGGCTCGTACAGCATCCCCGTCACGCCTGAGGTCGAGCCCGGTCGGCCGATCGAGACCGAGCTCTTCATCGACCTCGGCGGCATCCACGTCGCGCATCTGGTCATCGATGAGGAGGCGGGCATCCCGGCACCGGACGCGGAGCGGGAGCTTCTCGGGTACGGCGCGTCGGGGCCGATCCACGGATACAGGGGCACGGTCGCGGCCGTCACGGTCGGCGGGTACAGACTGGCCGACGCCCCGGCGGTGTTCACCGAAGCGCCCGAGAACGGCGGAGACTCGGACATGCTCATCGGCCTGCCGGCCTTCATGCGGTTCACGGTCGTGTTCGACTACTACCGCGACCTGCTCTACCTCGAGCCGAACGGGCAGTTCGACGAACCGTACGAGGGGTAGGATCCTTTGGAGTGAGAGGTGCTTGGTGTGTCCGGACG
>Ga0180430_10000439_pt1 | contig 44919 bp, 35 predicted proteins | sample SS_ome_9_FD_132999 | JGI IMG/M metagenome (GOLD analysis project Ga0180430, IMG submission 132999) | Hypersaline lake sediment archaeal communities from the Salton Sea, California, USA - SS_1_S_2 metaG | ecosystem: Environmental > Aquatic > Non-marine Saline and Alkaline > Hypersaline >...
ATCTTTGCAACCGCTTTTAAAGCGATAACAGGATGACTCAGTAGCTCAGCTGGTAGAGCACATCCCTTTTAAGGATGGGGTCCTGAGTTCGAACCTCAGCTGAGTCACCACCCTCTAAGAACCTCGATCGGAAACGGTCGGGGTTTTTTGGTATCAGTGCTTTTTCTTCAGCTCTTACATTTTACCCTTTTTAACTACCTGGTATCCCGATTAACAATCTTTAGTATATGCATGGCAATTCCTTAACATTATTTAAGGGTGTTTGATGTCCGGGTAAATCTGGAATGATGATCTTTGGATACACAAGTCAATGAATCCATGTATCGCATTGTAGTTTTAGCGTTTCCTCTTCTAATTATTGGCTCACTAAGTGTATCCGGACAGCTTGATAGTATTACAGTTGGGACGGTTTCAGGAACTATTATCGATGACTCACTGGAATATACCATTCCCTCGGTACATCTCTGGAATGAGAGTAGCCGGATGGGCAGTGTTTCCAATACTGACGGGGAGTTCAGGATCGCAGCACGAAATCAGGATACAATCGTTTTCAGTGCCATAGGATATTATAGCCAGGTGATTCGTGCTTCATCCATTCTGAATGAGGGAGTTGTAATACGCCTGAAGCAAAAGAAATATGAAATAGATGAACTTGTGGTAAAAAGGTTCCGCAGTTATGAGTCCTTTATCCACCAGGTGGTTCATCATGATCTGCCTGAAAGTGAAATAAGTGAAACCAAGGAGCAATTGGATTTAACGCTCACCCTGGCTGCTGTGGAGTCTGACAGAGAAAGAGCCACAAAAGATAAACTGGAGACAGGGAGGTTCGGAATCATCACCCCTTTAGGTAAGGGCATAGACCGTCAAAAGGCCTTCAGAAACAAAACTTTGAGACTTGAAGAGAAGAGGCGGGTTATCGAATCAAAATTCAACAGGAACATGGTTGGAGATATTACCAAGCTGGAGGGTGAGGAACTCACTGAGTTTATTGCCCTGTGTAATTTTAGTGAAGATTATCTCTACAAGACCGATTTAGCCACCATCATTGAAGACATGTATGCCCTGCTCGATGATTATCAAAGCAGCAGAGATACAATTACTTCAGATAACCTATAATAAATATTTATATATCAAGTACTTCAGATATCAATTCTCGAATCACCTTTAACTGTTCATCGGTAAGAACCCGGTCGCTCGGCCAGTCTTCGCTTACCGGATAAGCCTCAAAACCGGACACCTCATTGGGATCAATCCCCAGTATTGTTGAAAACATGCTTAGGCCGGCCATGTAGCGACCCACATTGTTCAGGTGCCATTTATCGCGGTACAGTTCGCCTGCACCAGTAAAACCTGGAATTTCCCCGGCTTTTGCTTTCCGGTCGAAATGGTACATCACCCGTCCTATACGTACGAATCGGATATCCAGATCGGATTCTTTAACAGACTTTTCAAGATAAGAGAAGAAACCTTCCGATAGATTTCGCAAGGTGTCCTTTTCATTATATGCAGCCATCCATGCCCCGGAGTAATCAAAATCGGCCAGTTCTTCACCGGTGTTCCCTGGCCAGGTGCAATACACAAAGACACTGGTTTCCGTATTCTCTGTCGCCCTGATGAACTGATAGAATTTCTTTATTGTTTCTGCCTCATTTTTGCCAGACCCGTTTACAAAAGGCTGCAGGGTAATGGCATCCCACCTGTTATTGCTGATTGCATCCCTGAAATACCCGAAACGAGTGACTTCCACGCAGGTTTGTTCCGGGTCGTTCCAAATCTGATGTATGTTTTTCCCGCAGTTAATATGCCAACCATTAAATATTTCAAGATTCATCGAATTGGCAATTTCCAGAAAACCTGTAGCAGGCCGATGGTCCCAGGTATGACTGTTGCCTATATTGTATATCCGATAGCTTCCCAGAATTTTATCCTGAGCTCTCATGCACCCTGCAAGGCTGCAAAAAAGCAGCAGTACTACCTTAATCTTTAAATACTTCATCTTGGTAATGAAAATTTTAACTTGTTGAATTTCTGCATTTCAATTTGTTTCTTAGCATCCGGAACATCATAATAAGCTTTGATAGAGGTACTTTTATAAGCAGTAATCTTACTGACGGTCTCCATGGGAATATCAAGGAATACGGCCAAAGCTACAAAGGTAAGGCGACCTACATGGGAAGTTAGTAATTGCCATTTGGGAAGTGCGGATTCAATCTTTTCACGCCCCTTATAATGAAGCTGGACTACCTTTTCAGTTAGCTCTGCGCGTTTTCCGATTACCTTCAGGTACTCATTGTATTTTTGTTGTGAAACAAGCGGAACCGGACAGCTGTCTTCAGAATCCTTATATTTTTCAAGAATCGCTCCGGCAAAATCCACCAGTGGCACACGGATACTCTCTACAGCATTCTGAGCGGGGATGACCAGGTAATTATACTTAATACTGGATCGGCGAAGTTTCTTAAGATCAGAATATCGCAAGCCGGACACACAGGAAAAAAGGAATACATCCCTCGCTTTTTCATACCTGGTCTCATTCTCACCAAAGGACAAGTGATTAACCCGGGCAATTTCATCAATTGTCAGATATACAGCACCGCTCTCCGGCTTTTGGATGGGGATATCCGGATCTATGTCTTTGTAAGAAGTTGAGGTGTGGTAGCCCTTTATTCTCGCCCACCTGACAAAGCGGATGGTCATGTTGACATGATCTTTTATTGTATCACTCTCCCAACCCTGCGTTACCATGAATTTAATAAAGGCCTGGGCAAAGCGATTATTTATGGAATTGAATTCCAGGTGATACTTCTTATTGAACCGCGAAAGATTATTTCTGAAGAACCACCATTTTTTCTCTGTGCCCGCAGACCATTGATTCCTCAAACTCTCCTCCCTGATGAAATCATCCATTACACCGATCAGATCTCTGTATTTAGCCCTGTTGTAAGAAAGCTGCTCCCTGAGGTATTCGACAGTGCAGTCAATCCCATAAATTCGGGCCTTACGCTCGATGGTCCTGGGTTCTTCTGCCAGTACATTTAGCAGGTCATTCAGAGATACATACCCGATGTAACTGGATTTGGCCCGTTGCTTTTCACTGCTCCAATCATCGGGTTTTATACGCTCACCCGTATAATAACGCAATCGTTGCGAACGATGGTGGATGTTGATATAAATGGGGGCATTCCCCTCAGAATCAAGCAGTTTTTTAATCAGATAAAACCTTGCTCTCACTGTATTTACAGTTTATAAGGTTCAAAAATCAGCCAAAATGCCATATAATTGACGTGATAATCACACTATATATGACAGTAAATATAGCACATTATTTTCTTTTTAGTCCATTTTTTATCAAATAAATATTTGTTATTAGTCTATAATACAATCATTTAAAGTCCAGGGTTCAATTATATTGGCTGCTAAGCTATTCATAGTACAGGTGGTTTTGTTTCGTATATTTGCATCGCAGAAAAGAGTATTTTCCAAACCAACACCACGAACATGAAAAAAATACTTACCATTACACTGGCCCTCTTCTTTGTGGCAGGAGTGATAGCTCAGGATCAGCAGGAACAGGAAAACGAGAGCAACAAGCAAAAAGAAAGGCCGGCCATGTGGATTGGCGGTGAGGTGACTTTTGGCTCCATGTCGGACTATGACTTTACCTTTGGTCCCAGTTTTGGGCTGATGTTTGCCGAGCGGATGGGTGCAGGTGCCACCCTGCTTTTCTCAAGTGGCAATAACGCATATGAGTGGGGACTGGAGCCCTATTTCAGGTACTACCTGCCCGTGGTTGAGCAATTTTCTTTCTTTGGTGATGCATTTATCGGATTCGGCGGAGGAGACAATGACACAGATACGGATGGCGGTGATTATTCCTATTTCGATTTTGGAGTCAAAGCTGGTTTACAATACTGGTTTGTGCCCAGCTGGTCCATGGCAGCATCAACCAATATCCTGGAATATACATCTACCAATAACAATGGAGAATTTGGAGCAGGATTGAGTTTTAACTCCATACAGTTCTCCCTCTTTTTCCATTTCTGATCTATTTGATCAGTCCCAGTTTCTTAGCCCGAGCTTCCCAGGTTTTTCTGGCCAGCACCTGCATGTCCTCCACATCGTCCATCTCATCCACGATTTCCAGTCCGATGAGGGTTTCAAAGAGGTCCTCCATGGTAACCAGACCGCTTACCATTCCGTATTCATCAACTACTATGGCAATATGAGCCTTCCGTTCTATCAACTTGGAGAACAGGCGGATAATGGGAGTATCTTCATTAACCGCAGTTATCGGCCTTACAATGGTTTTCAGGGTTTTCTTTCCCTTCTTCTCAATGATCATTTCCATGATCTCATCTTTTAGTGCAAAGCCTGTAAACTGATTCAACTCCTCCTTAAACAGAGGAATACGGGAAAAACCAAGATCCTGGTTCTCTTCATAGAATTGCTCAATGGTGGTACTTTCCTCTGCTGATACAATGACAATCTGCGGAGTCATTATGCTTTTCACCAAGATATCCTTAAACTTCATAAGATTTTGAAGGATCCTGGATTCCTCATCCTCCATAACACCATCCTCGATGACGGAATCTGTAATGGCCCGGAATTCAGGTTCGCTGATAACCGATTTACCACTTCTTCCATTTCTGAGCTTTCCAGTAATAAAGTTGGTCAGTATAATGAATGGATAGAGCGGTGAATAGATCATTATACGCAGAGCCACTACGGAAAAGCGACTTAGCTCTTTCCAGTAAAGTGCCCCAAGGGTTTTGGGAATAATCTCTGATCCGATGAGGATAATCAAAGTCAGGATGACGGAAGTAATGCTCACATACTCATTCCCCCAGAGTTCCTGTACCTGGGATCCCACTCCAGTTGCTCCAAAGGTGTGAGCAAAAGTATTCAGGGTAAGGATGGCTGAAAGAGGAAGATCGATGTTTTTTTTGTAATGATCCAGTCGTTTGGCGTACTTCTTTCCCTCCTTCAGCTTCATATTGATAAAAACACTGGAGGTACTCAGTAGCGCTGCTTCCAAAATGGAACAAAGAAAAGAAAAGACCAGGGCGATACCCAGGTATACAAAAAGTAGTGCCATATAATACAAAGATAGTTTTCCTTGGGAATTTTAAAGGGAATTTTGCACAGGAAGAAACATTCTTTTTAATCATTTATCAGCACTAAGATGTCTCAGGGATATACAAATTAAGTTCTATTCCGGCCGTCCTGTCATAGGCACAAATCTGACGGGATAATGCTTTTTCTGTGAAATACGTCCCTTCCTGTCCTTTGTTACCTCTACCATATACTGAGTTCCCATCTGTTTCCCAACAGGAATCACCATGCGTCCATCCGGTGCCAGCTGCTCCAGTAAGGCAGCTGGAATTTGTTCCGGGGCACAGGTGACTATGATCCGGTCGAAGGGGGCCGCTTCTGGCCATCCCTGGTAGCCATCCCCGATCCTGACCCGGACCTGGCCATAGCCAAGTTCCTTTAACAGTATTTGGGCCTGTTGTCCTAGGGGTTCAACAATTTCAATTGTATAAACATGATTGCATAATTCACCCAGCACGGCTGCCTGGTAACCGGAGCCGGTCCCAATCTCAAGCACTCTGTGTTCGGGATCCAGTTCAAGCAATTCAGACATATGGGCCACAATGAAAGGTTGTGATATTGTCTGATTATAGCCAATCGAAAGAGGGCTGTTCACATAGGCCAGCTCCTGGTATTCAGCGGGTACAAAAAGGTGTCTGGGCACACGGCGCATGGCCTGCAGAACAAAAGGATCCTTAACAGCCTGATGGGGATAATTCTCAATACCTGTCCTGACCATCTCTTCCCGTTCCTCCACCCTCTCGGAAAAACCCGGATGATCCTGTGCCTGAAGTGCAAACCAGGCGATAAGAATTAGCGGAAGGGATAACAGGATACGCATCTGCCTTAGAATCTAGGATGATTTCAAACGCTCAATGGATGTGCTGATCAAAGTTTCAAGTACATCCATATCGATATCCTCCAGCTTCTTAATATAAAGACAGCCTTTTCCATGTTTAAATTTACCAAGTCCTTCCAGAATTTCAGAATAGAATTCCAGGTAGCCCATGATATAGATGCTCAGGTTTTGTTTCCGGGGGGAAAAGCCGGCCAGGAACCAGTCCCCTTCTCTCCCACTTGCATATTTGTAGTGATAATCTCCAAATCCAACTATGGAATCTCCCCACATCCTTGGCTTAGAGCCTGTTAGTTTCTCCATCAAGGCGGCGATTGCAATGCAGTCTGCCTTTCTTTTGGGATCTTCTATTCGTTCCAGAAATTCCGGAACGCTTTTTGCAGTTGCTTTAGTCTTATTTTCAGCCATCTCTATGGTGTTCCTTTGAATAAAGAACGGTAAAAAACCAAGTTTGTTCAGGTTCATTTGACAGAGCTGCTGGATAATATGCTAATTTTGTACAATTAACTATTTGAAAATGAATAAGCAGTTTTTTAAGATCGTACTGATCCTTACAGCTATACTGGGACTCATTGCGATTCCGGCATGTGATAAAGAGAATAATGGTGGAAGCGACCTGCCCGAAGACATCCTGATCCTGAACAACTGGATCTGGGAAGGAATGAATGAGGTTTACCTCTGGGAAGCCTATATTCCAAATCTTGATCCCGAAGTGGAGCCTGATCCGGAAGCCTTCTTCTATAAACTGCTTTACGAAGAAGATCGCAATTCCTGGATTGTTGATGATTATGAAGAACTTGCTGCCATGTTTGACGGAGTGGAAATGTCCACCGGTATGTCTTGTGATCCGCAGAAGTATACCGAAACACAGGTCGTATATTTTGTGGAGTATGTGTCGGAAAACTCTCCGGCCGCAGACGCAGGCATTCAGCGCGGGGATATCATTTATACAATTGACGGGAACCTGCTGACCCTCGAAAACTACAGGAGCCTCTATTACCAGACCACTGCCACCTTTGGCTTTGCCGATTGGGATGGAGACATGCTGGTACCCAATGACAGGGCCATTTCCCTGGAGGCCATTGAGCTGAGTCAGAATCCGGTAAATTATGATGAAGTTATTGATTATCAAGGGCAAAAGATAGGCTACATTGTATATACACAATTTACCACGGGAGAGAATGGCGAATGGCTGACCGAACTAAACGGCGTTTTTGAAGAATTCAGATCTGAAGGCGTGAGCAATGTGGTGATCGATCTCAGGTACAATCCGGGTGGCAGCCTGGATCTCTCAGCTTACATGGCTTCAACACTGGCTCCGGTGGGCGTCATGCAGGAAAACGAAGTGTTTGTTAACCTGGTCTGGAACAACCTGTATAACAATTACTGGAAAGGGGCTGATCTGGATCAGGATGGGGAGCCCGATGGATCGGATTCTGAACAGCTGCGGATTTTCATGCCGGACAGCGATCTGAACCTGAATCTGTCCACGGTCTATTTCCTCACTACAGCGGGTACCGCTTCGGCATGTGAATCGCTGATGACAGGTCTCTACCCCTACATGAATGTGGTACAGATTGGCGAAACTACCTATGGAAAATGCTATGCTTCCATCACCGTGGATGACTGGGAGGAGCCCAGGCGACATAATTGGGCCATGCAACCCATAGTAATTAAATACTCGAATGCAGAGGGATTTACGGATTTCGTGGATGGACTTGCACCGGATTATGAAGTCGATGATAACCTGCTCTATGCCGAACCCTTCGGAAGTCTGGAGGATCCACAACTGGCCAAGGCTCTTGAGCTGATTACAGGAGTTTCGCCCTTAGCTAAGAAGTCTGTTGGGCCTGAAACCCAATTCTCTTCCCTGCCACTTCCCAGGAAACCCCTGGAAGAATGGCGCGTTGAATTGCCAAAAGATCTCAGGATTCCTTAGTGGATCTTCGTTTCAGCAGGGCCCGGTTGATCTTTTTCGCCAGGCCGGGACCTTCGTAGATAAAACCGGTGTAGATCTGAATCAGGGTGGCCCCCGCATCCAGCATATTCAGGGCATCCTGCACGCTCATGATGCCTCCTACAGCGATGATGGGAAGTTTCCCTTCACTCTTCTGATGGATGTACCTGACCACTTCCAGGCTCCTTGCAGTAATCGGCGCTCCGCTCATTCCTCCATTCCCGATAGCCTTTAGCTCTTCAGGAGAAGTCTTCAGCCCTTCCCTGCTCACCGTAGTGTTGGTAGCTACAATCCCGTCCAGTTTCAGCCGCTCTACGATTTCCAGGGTTTCATCCAGCTGTTGTTCATTCAGGTCGGGTGAGATTTTAAGCAGTACAGGTTTCTTTATCTCTCTGGCTTCACGTAGCTCCATAATTCGTCCCAGGATCTGCTCCAGGGAATCCTGATCCTGCAATTTCCGCAGATCTGAAATATTCGGGCAGCTGACATTGACTACAAAATAGTCCACTCCATCGTAAATGGCATTGAAAACAGCCTCATAATCGTTCACAGCCTGTTCGTTGGTGGTCAGGGTATTCTTACCGATGTTACCGCCCAAAACAAGCCCTTTGGGCCTTTTATGGGCCAATCTGGCTGCTGCTGCCTCCGCTCCATGGTTGTTAAAACCCATCCGGTTGATCAGTCCCCGGTCCTTTTTGATACGAAAACTCCTTGGCTTTTCATTTCCAGCTTGTCCCAGCGGTGTGACCGTACCCACTTCAATAAATGAGAACCCAAAGGCATGGAACTCCCGGTACACGCTTGCATTTTTATCAAAGCCTGCAGCCAGACCCACCGGATTGCTGAATCGCATTCCCAGGAACTCAGTCTCCAGGGAATTGTTTTTTATGTGATAACACCGCTTAACCAGGGGCAGAATCCCCGGAACTTTAAATGCGATCCGAAGAAAGGAAATAAGGATGTGATGAATGGTCTCGGGTGATAGTAAGAAGAGGAGGGGTCTGATCAGGTACCTGTACATTCGATTTTTGCCTGCAAATATACGCAGATTTCTAATGAGATGGGGCAAGAGTTTTGAAGGTGTCGTCTTCGTATATGATCAATACCTGTACTACACGTTTCTCTGACCCGGAAATCGCAGCAGCTGCAGAAAGCTCAGCAGGGATTTCGTTTTCCCGGTTTCCCGTTTCCGCAGGACTTTCATTCAGCGGCTCAGGAGGCGCTGTTTCGGACGGAGCTTCTTCAATTTCAGATCTAGGCTCCTCACGGGACTCCTTAGGTGCGTCAGGAGGGTCAAAAAGGTTGCCGGAAACCTGCCTTCCCATCTGCTCATACATACTGCCTTCTCCAAGCATTAGCCAGGAAGCATTCAAACCAGGAAAAGCCTTCAGGGTCTTTTGCAGAAAGTCAAAGCTGGGTTTGTTCCGTCCTGAAATAACATGCGAAATACTACTTCGCTGTACTCCGATTAAATCAGCAAATTTAGATGGAGTCAATTGCTCCAGGTCCAGTAGTTGAATAAGACGCTCTTTCATTGTAAAACCTTTGATTACAAATGTAACAAGTATTTTGTTTTCATATGTAACATATGTTTATTTACATTTGTAACCGAAAGAAGATTATAGCCTAATTCACTTATTTTCCTTCTCATATGATAGTTTCAGTACTAAGGGGATCATTGATGCATTTATGCGAATTATAATGAAATGTTGTTATAATAAACAGAATTAGCATACTCCCTACTGAAATGGGGCTCCCCGCAGCCCTGTTTATGCCCTTTCAGAAGCTGAAAGAGCCCCTTTTAAGCCTGTTTTCGAACTATTTTACCATAAGTGAAGTAAATATTTAATTAAAACTATTAAAAGTCTGGATTAAAGTTATATAATCCTCATATATTACTAATTGAAAGCGCTATTTCGGGCTTTTTAGCTTATTCTATTGAAGCTGGATGAAGGTAATCTTTGTATATTTCTGGTTATGTGGAGTTTAATAGCACTTTCTTACAAATTGAAAGCAGTTATTTTTATGTTGACATTTGTAACCTAAGAATGAACTGGATTTTGTGTTTTTTTGTATATTATGGAGCTGTTTTGTGTAGATTACAATTGTAACGCCTTCTGAATTGGTTACATTTGTCAATTATTTAAAGCTGTGTGAAAACTGTCAATTCTATTGATGTTCACCAGGCTATCCTGCAGTATAGATGAATTAGTATCCCTAGCGGATCAGGCCTATGGCTTCCACTTGCAGAATATATGATTTGGATTGATTTTGGCAGGTCCTCCCTCCTCCCCTTTGTCTGTTCAAACCTCAATTAACTTTATGTACATAAACTGGACTTTCAGCCTTCTCAGGCTAAAAATGCATGGCCACTGATACAGCTATTACTAAATAAAGCCTTCTGAAAGGCTTAAAAGGTATGAAAACAGAGGTTTTTTAGTTGAATAAGAGGTACTTAGCAAGCTTACTCAAGACAAGTACCTGGAAACAATCCAGCACAATTCTGGCTTAAAACACAGGATTTTCAGGAAGTACTGTTTAATTCGCCCTCTGATCTGGCCACAATTGATGCCACACTGGAATCGCCTGTGATATTTACCACCGTCCTTAACATATCCAGTGGTCTGTCCACGCCCAGGATCAGGGCCAGGCCCTCTACGGGCAGACCCACGGAATTCAGTACAATGATTAACATGACAATGCTCCCGCTGGGAATGCCCGGCGATCCGATGGAAGCCAGGGTGGCGGTTAGCACGATTGTAAGTTGCTGCATCAGGGTGAGGTCGATCCCGAATACCTGGGCAATGAAAACAGCTGCGATTGCCTGGTAGCAGCTGGTGCCATCCATGTTGATGGTCACCCCCACCGGAAGTACAAAATTTGCGATGGGTTTTGAGACCCCCAACTCGTTGGTCACCTGCTTCATGGTTACCGGAAGGGTTGCTGCACTCGAACTGGTGGTAAAGGCCACAAGCTGGGCCGGAAGGATAGCTTTCATAAAAGCGGGAATCCTGATCCCGGAGAAAATCCGCATCATTACAGGATAGAGTCCGAGGATCAGCAGAAACAATCCAATCACCACAGTGATCATATACATACCCAGTGCAGTGAAAATATCTGCATCACCTGAAAAATCAACAACCAGGGCTGCCATAAGGGCAAATACACCAATGGGTGCAAACCGCATGATCAGATCCACTATTTTCAGAATCACATCATTCAGGCCATCGAAGAAATCCTTTACCACCTGTGTTTTCTCGCCAGGTACCAAAACCAGGGCAATACTGAATAAAATGGCAAAGAAGATAATCTGGAGCATTTTTGAATTATCACCGGCAGCCTTGAAAAAGTTTTCAGGGATCATATCTTCAAAAAAGAAGAGTGGCGATTCCTTTTCCAGTTCACGGGCCGATTTCGTCCTTACATCTACCTGTCCTCCGAACTGCTCCCTGTACTGATCCTGCTTGTCATCGGGGAACACATCACCGGGTTTAAAAATATTGACCATGGCCAGACCAACCGTGGTGGCAAATACCGTGGTGATTATATAGATGACTATGGTCTTATACCCGATCCTGGATAGCTTGGTGATATCGGTCAGACTTGAAATTCCTTTAACCAGCGAAACAAAAATAAGTGGAACAGCTATGAGCTTCAGCAGTTTCAGGAATATGGTTCCCCAGGGTTTAACCCAGTCGGTGGTAAACATTTCCCAGCCGGACCACACCGAGACCAGTCCCCAGAGGATGCCCAGTCCCATACCAATAAAAATCTTTGCCCAGAGCGGAAGTTTTTTCAGGTTTTTCCACATAATATCTCCAATAATAATTAAAATCTATTTTAAAGCATTGTATAATACCTCCACCGGGTGCAGAGCCTGTCGGCCGGTTCCATCCCCGATCTGGTGTCTGCAACTTGTGCCGGGCGCCGCTATAATTGTTGCTGTATCAGCCTCACGCACAGCAGGAAACAACACCAACTCGCCCACTTTCATGGATAATTCATAATGCTCCTGCTCATACCCGAATGATCCTGCCATCCCACAACAACCCGAAGGAATTTCTTCCACACTATAGTTCGTCGGGATCGTGAGTACTCTTTTACTTGGATCAGTACTCGCGATGGCTTTTTGCTGACAGTGTCCGTGCAGCTTTATCCTGAGCTGCTCTGTTGTAAAGATAGAGCTGTCAAATAGCTTTTCTTCATAGGCCCTGTCCAGATACTCCTCCATGGTCAGGCAGTGTTCAGACAGAGTTTCTGCCTGTTCATGAAAATCTTCTCCAACCAGCTCGGGAAACTCATCCCTGAATCCCAGTATGGCCGAGGGCTCAATACCCACAAGGGGACGCTCGGGGCCTACTAAGGGATTTAAGATCTCCACATTTTTCCTGGCAATCTGCCGGGCTTTCTTCAAAAGCCCCTTGGAAATATAGGTCCGGCCACTCACCGGGTGTTTAACAATGATTACCTTGATACCCAAATGGTTAAGAAGACGTATACTGATAATACCAAGAGCGGTGTCGTTGTAATTGCTAAACTCATCCACATACAGAAGAATTTCCGGCGCATCAGCGGGTAGGGCCTGATTCAAATGCTCCAGATGCTTTCCTGCCCATGCACGGAGAGACTGTTTTCCAAGACTGGGAATGCTTCTTTTAGTAGCAAATCCAAGCATCCGTTTGAGCAAGAAAGAGCTTGGCTTACTTGTTGCAAACCAGTTGAATACGGAAGGAAGCAAAATTCCCATCCGGTTAATTTGAGAGATATTTGCTATTAGCAGGGTTCGGAAAGGAACCCGGTGATGATCGTACCAGTGCTGCAAGAATTCGGCCTTGATCTTGGCCATATCCACACTGGAAGGACATTCGGATTTGCATGCCTTGCAGGATAGACAGAGGTCCAGGATTTTATAAATATCCGCCTGGTCAAAGGGCTTTTTAAGATCGCTGCGGGAAAGCAGTTCGCGCAGCACGTTGGCCCTGGCCCGGGTGGTGGCCATCTCATCCCTGGTGGCCATGTAGCTGGGACACATCGTCCCCCCTGTCAGCTCCGTTTTCCTGCAATCGCCTGAGCCATTGCACTTTTCAATAAGCTGCATCAGGCCTCCCTCCCGGGAATAATCAAACCAGGTATCGAAGAGGGGACTCTTATGACCCGCCTCATAGCGGAGGAAAGAATTCATGGGAGGAGTATCTGTAATCTTCCCCTGATTAAATATTCCATCCGGATCAAAAAGCTGCTTTACTCTTTTGATCAGTTTAAAATTACGATCTCCAACCATCAAAGGGATAAACTCCCCGCGCAGCCGGCCATCTCCATGCTCCCCGCTGAGCGAACCCCGGTACTTCTTCACCAGTTTGGCTGTCTCCAGGGCTATGTCATGAAAAAGTTGAATATCACCTGCATCTTTCAGGTTCAGGATGGGGCGTAGATGAAGCTCCCCCACCGAAATATGGGCATGATAAACACAGTTAAGTCCATACCTGTCAAGGAGTTGATTAAATTCCGTGATGTAATCTTCCAGCACTTCCACACCTACACTGGTATCTTCAATCACAGAAACCGGCCTCCCCTCCCCGGGGATGTTGGAAAGGACCCCTAAACCTGCCTTACGAAGTGCCCAGACCTTACGAATATCAGCGCCCCGCACCACCGGGAAATGAGTCCCCATTCCGGCTGCCCTCATCTCCTTTTCCATGGCTGCAATTCGCTTCTGCAAAACCGACTCATCCTCGTCCACAAGTTCCACCATCAGAACAGCACCGGGATCCCCGGAAAGAAAAAAGCGATTCTTTCGCTGGGTCAGGTTCCCCCTGGTGCAATCAAGAATGGTTTTGTCCATCAGCTCCACTGCAGTGGGTCCATGTTTCAGGGCGTAGAGGTTGCCTCTGATGGCATCCATAACAGAATCAAAATGTATGGGAATCAGAGCTTTAAATGGCGGAGGCAAGGGGACCAGATTTAGTTTTGCCTCGGTAATAAACAGCAGGGTTCCCTCCGATCCTGCAAGCAATTTACAGAGGTTATAATCGGAATGCCTGGCCTTCTTTTGCCGGTACGGAGGAGTTTCCAAAAGCTCATCCAGGGCATAGCCCGTATTGCGTCTTACCACCCCGGGATCGGGAAAGCCGGATACAATTTCTTCCTGGTTGTCGGGATCGCTGAGAATGGCATGAAGTCCACGATAAATATCGCCCTCAAGCCCCTCTTTTTCAAGCGATTTATTGAATTCCTTATTGGTCATGGGACCAAATTCTGCCACAGATGCATCGCTCAGAACGGCTCGTACAGAGAGGGTATGATCCCGCGTGGTTCCATGTACAAGAGAGTGTAATCCGCAGCTGTTGTTGCCAATCATTCCACCGATCATGCTACGGTTGGATGTGGATGTTTCCGGACTAAAAAAGAGGCCGGTGGAGGCAAGCGCCATATTCAGTTCATCCAGAATAACTCCCGGCTCAACCCTTACCCAATTTTCCTTTTCGTTAATTTCCAGGATGCCGGTCATGTGCCTGGACATATCTACCACAATCCCCTTACCTACGACCTGTCCGGCCAGGGAGGTTCCCGCTGTCCTGGGAATCAGGGAAATGCCTTTTTCGCCGGCAAAGCGGACCAGTTCCCGAATGTCTGCTTCATGTTTCGGGTACACCACTGCCTGGGGAAGCTCTTTATAATCAGAAGCATCCGTGGCATACATAAGAAGCCTCAGGCGATCGGTGAAAAGCTCACCATCGATCCGGGCTTTCAGGCGCTCAAGACCCGGGGATTCTATTTGTGTGGATTTTTTTATAATCCAACAAATATAGCAGATTCTTTAGAGCCAAAAAGGAAAACTCAGCTAACTCTTCCGATAGTCTGTGCTCTCGAATATCTTATCGGCCGATCCGGCAATAAAAGCACTGAACAAGTTTCCTGAGGCATCATTATAACGCCTGGCAAATTCATAGTAGCATCCGGGAATAACATGGCTTCCATCGCTGAAACCGACTTCCACCTGGTCGGCCAGGGTACTGGACTGTTCCAGAAGTTGCTCCGGGCTTCCCTTGATCTCTCCTCCGGAGCTATTAAGCTGAAAGCCATGTTCTTTAAGAAAGGAATTCACCTCTGCAATCTCCTCGAAGTTCTTAAGGTAATTGATACTTACTGTAAAGTGGTTGGCCCTGAATCCAAAGGCATACATCCAGGCCGCATATTCCGATTCTTCCCTCAGGCGCATATAGGTCTCATGGCTGATGGACGGAAAAATGCGTCCGTGAAAGATTAAACCCGGCGATTCCAACACTTCCCGGGGGACTGCATCAAGTTGCTCACGAACAGTGGTTTGAAGCTCGTCCGAAAACTGATCCAGCATCAATTCACTGATAAACACCCTGGGCGATTCAGGCTGTCCGGGCAACTCATAGTGCCTTGCTTTCAACTTCTTTGCTTCGAAATAATACTCTCCTGCCTCCTGGTAACCGGCCTCAATAAAGGGACGTGCCAGTACATCAATATTTACCCTGGGATCATCAAAGGTGCGAAAAGCCACGTGATCATTAACCACCCTTTCACCTGCTTCTGTAAAGAGTTTATGGATGTGACCTGCTCCCGGATTTTCCCCGGTATATTGCTCCCAGAGCTTCTCAAAAATCGATTCAGTTTTCATCTGTTTAGTGCTTTTATTCTATAATAACCAAGTTGAAGCAAAAGTGTTGAAAAAGATGCAGGCCGGGGATCGGAATTTGCTTTTTTTACTTAACTTTACGGTTTTCAATATTGAAACTCAAATTACTGATAATCAATGGATTTAATTAATAGAATTAGAGAGGCAGCCCGCCAGGACTGTCAACGCATCGTACTTCCCGAAGGAAATGGAGAAAGAACAATTATGGCAGCAGATGCCATCATCAGGGAAAAACTCTGTTATATCTACCTGATTGCCGATCCGGATGAGCTGGAGAAAAAAGTGAAGCAATACGGCTTGAAGAATATTGAGAAGGCAACTGTGATCAATCCCAAGAACCATCCAAAGAAACAGGCCTATACCGAGTTGCTGTTTGAACTCCGGAAAGAAAAAGGAATGACCATGGAAAAGGCCGGCAAGCTGGTTGAAGATCCGCTTTACCTTGGAACCCTGATGATTAAGGCCGGCGATGCGGACGGAGAAGTTGCCGGAGCCGCCAATTCCACTGGCGATGTGCTGCGCCCTGCATTTCAGATCGTGAAGACCATGCCCGGAATCAGCATCGTTTCGGGAGCCTTTATCATGATCCTGAAAGACAAATCCTTTGGTGAAGATGGAGTCCTTGTATTTGCCGATGGTGCGGTCCATCCCGATCCCGATGAAAAACAACTGGCAGAAATTGCAGTGGCAACGGCAGCCACAACCCGCTCCATCCTTGGCTTTGAGCCCCGTATAGCCATGATAAGCTTCTCAACCAAAGGCAGTGCCAGTCACCCCATGGTGGACAAAGTGGCCAATGCCACCGAACTTGCCAGGGAGATGGATCCTAGCCTGCTTATCGGAGGAGAGATGCAGGCTGATGCCGCACTGGTAGAAGCCATTGCCGCCAGTAAAGCTCCTGACAGTCCCATCCAGGGGAATGCCAATGTGCTGATATTCCCCGACCTGAATGTTGGAAATACAGCCTATAAACTGGTGCAACGCCTAGCCAAAGCAGAGGCAGTTGGGCCTGTACTGCAGGGAATGGCAGCACCAATCAATGATCTTTCCAGGGGCTGTTCAGTAAGCGACATTGTCAACCTGGTTGCTATTACAGCAAACCAGGCTGCAGGAATGAAAAAACAGAAGTAAAGTATAATTCACAGATTTTAACGTACATAGATTCATGATTATTTTAGTATTAAACTGCGGCAGCTCTTCAATCAAGTACCAGTTATTCAATATGGGCGAAACAGAGGAGGTAATCGCCAAGGGGATTGTCGAACGAATCGGTTTTACCGATGCCGTGATTTCCCATAAACCAAGCGGCAAAGCAAAGCACAAGCAAATTTTGCCCATTATGGACCATACAACCGGTATTAACATGGTAATGGCGGCCCTGGTGGATAAAGAGCATGGTGTTCTGAAGAATGTTGAGGAAATTGTTGCTGTGGGTCATCGCGTGGTTCAGGGTGGAGAAAAATACAAAGAGAGCGTATTGATCACCAAGGAAGTCATACAGGACATTGAAGCCTGTATCGACCTGGCCCCACTGCATAATCCGGCCAACCTGAAAGGGATCATCTCCATCGACAGCCTCTTGCCAGGCATCCCCCAGATTGCTGTCTTTGACACCTCCTTTCACCAGAGCATGCCATCGCATGCCTTTATGTATGCCATACCCAGGGAATACTATGAAAAATACGGAGTCAGGAAATACGGTTATCATGGCACCAGTCATAAATTTGTGTATAAACGCGCCAGCGAGATCCTGAACAGAGATACCCGCGATATGAAGGTGGTTTCATGCCACCTTGGCAACGGCGCTTCGGTTACAGCCATTGAACATGGAAGATCCATGGATACTTCCATGGGGTTCACCCCGGTGGACGGATTGATCATGGGAACACGTACCGGTGATATTGATCCGGGTGTTTTGCTTTTCCTCGCTGATAAAGAGCATCTTAGCCTGAAGGGAGTAAGCAACATGATCAACCAGCGCAGTGGAATGATGGGGATCTCCGAGATTTCATCTGATATGCGCGATCTGGAACTGGCCTACTATGAAGGAAATGAACGTGCCAACCTGGCGCTGACCATGTATGCCTACCGTGTGAAGAAATTTATCGGAGCCTATGCTTCTATAATGAACGGACTTGACCTGGTGATCTTTACCGGAGGTATCGGGGAAAACGATTTTAATATCCGCCGGATGATCCTTCAAAACATGGACTACCTGGGGCTCGACTTTGACGAACCAGGGAACCATGGCGTGAAGGGAGAAGACAAAATAATCTCCAAGCCCGATTCAAAGGTAACCGCCATGGTAATCAGAACCAATGAAGAACTTGTAATTGCGATGGATACCTATAAAATCCTTGAGAAGTGTTGCTAGGGGCTCAAATGTGTTGAATATCATAACAGAATACCCGGTGCAAACCGGGTATTTCTTTTTCTTTGTGATGACTTAATAAAAAAGGATATGCTCACCGAACTTGCCCAGCTGCGCGAATTACTGGATAGAAGCCATAAACCCAGAAAACTGGTACTGGCTGCCTCCGAAGATGCCCACTCCCTGAATGCTGTATATAATGCAGCCTCCGAAGAGATTGTTCGTCCCATCCTGGTGGGTGACCGGGAAAAGACCTTCGGAATGGCAGAAATTCTGAACCTGGACATCAGCAAGTTTGAGTTTGTTGATGCAGCCAGTCCTGTTGAAGCGGTAACCATGTCCGTGAAAATGGTTCATGACCATAAGGCCGATGTGCTGATGAAAGGGAAAGTTGGCACCTCTGATATGCTCCGTTGTGTCCTGAATAAGGATTATGGACTGCGCACCGGAAACCTCCTCTCCCACTTTGCTTACTTTGAAGTGGAGACCTATCACAAACTCATTGCTGTCACCGATGTGGCCATGAACATCGCGCCAAACCTGACCGAAAAGATAGGTATACTCAATAACTCGGTCCGGATCCTAAACAACCTGGGCATTGCAAAACCAAAGGTCGCCGTTCTGGGCGCGGTGGAGAAAGTGAATACCGATATGGATGCCACCCTGGATGCTGCCCTGCTCTCAAAGATGAACCAGCGCGATCAGATCCTGAACTGTATTGTGGACGGACCTCTGGCCTTTGACAATGCGGTTTCGGTAGAAAGTGCCAAGCACAAAGAGATAAAAAGTGATGTGGCCGGGGATACGGACTTGCTGCTGATGCCTGATATTGAAGTGGGCAACGTACTTTATAAATCACTGGTTTTCTTTGCAAAGGCCAAGGTTGCCTCCATGATTGTAGGTGCTTCAGCTCCCATTGTACTTACTTCCAGATCAGATTCTGAGCAGGCAAAATTCGATTCCATCCTCCTGGCTGCAGTGGCGGCCGAAAATGGCGGAAAAGACTGATAAACGGGCTAAAAACAGGCTTATAATGGATGCTAACTACATACTTGTCATCAATCCGGGTGCAACATCCACAAAAATTGCCGTCTACCAGGACAACAGATCCGTCTTTCTGAAGACCATACGTCATGAGTGCGGCGACCTGGAGAACTTCAGCCAAACATGCGATCAACTGGACTACAGGCTTAAACTGGTCTTAAACGAAGTGGAAACAAACCACATACCCTTCGACCGTGTGGGTGTAATTATTGCCAGGGGCGGACTGATCCACCCCATCGAGTCAGGTGTTTATGAAGTGAACGATGCGATGATTGCCGATCTGGAAACAGGTGTTATGGGGGATCATGCCAGCAACCTGGGTGGTTTGATAGCTCAAAAATTACTAAAGAGATTTCCCCGGGCCGGGGCCTACATTGCCGACCCGGTGGTTGTGGATGAGTTACAGGATGTGGCCCGAATCAGCGGTCACCCCAAATTTGAACGCATCTCTATTTTTCATGCCTTGAATCAGAAAAGTGTGGCCCGCAGCTATGCACACTCCAGAGGAGTGGCGTATGAAGATCTGAACCTGGTTGTTGCCCATCTGGGAAGCGGTATTTCGGTGGGAGCCCATCAAAAAGGCCGGGTCGTGGATGTGAATAATGCACTGGATGGTGAGGGGCCCTTTGGCCCTGAAAGATCCGGCACCCTGCCTGCCGGTGCCCTTGCCAGATATTGCCTGGAGCAGGATGTCAGCTGGTCCGAAGTTAAAAAAATGCTGACGGGCGAGGGAGGGCTCTATGCCTACGTTGGACATAAAGACGCACAGATAATCGAGAAAGAGGCCTCCGGGGGAAATACAGATGCCATGCTTCTTCAGAGAGCCATGGCCTACCAGATAAGCAAAGAGATTGGAGCCATGGCTACCGTACTGGGTGGTGAGGTAGATGCCATCCTGATCACAGGGGGTATTGCTCATAATCCGGATCTTACCGGGGAAGTGAAAAGAAGGGTCGACTTCATTGCCCCTGTCCTTATTTTTCCCGGTGAAGATGAGATGAGGGCCCTGGCACAAAACGGCTCACTCCTGCTCAGTGGGAAAATCAAGGCCCGGAAATACAGTGTGAAAAAGGAGCGCGGATGAAAAAAGCCTTAATGGTGCTGTTGTTTGCAAGCATGACTCTTATTATGTTTGCTCAGGAGGAGGAAGGAAACGGCAGAAAGGGAAAGTTTTTCCTGATTCCCGAATTGTGGATGTCCTTTGGATCCAGCACTTACATAGATATAGCACCCATGGTGGGATACCATGTACTGGACCGACTCTCCATGGGCCTCGGACCACACTACATTTATCAGTCCGTAAAGTCGACTCCCTACTATCCTGCCTATCAATCCCATACTTATGGGATCAAAAGCTTTACACGATTTGCCCTGATCACCAATGCGGAAGAGTGGCTGCCCATCAAGCTCTTCAGCGAATTGTTTTTTCACATGGAATATGAGTGGCTCAGTCTGGACGAAGAATACTATGTTCCTCCCTATACAGGGGATGGGCGGTACAATTACCATGGAATCCTTGTGGGCGGGGGACTTTCCCAGCGGATCGGAATGTACAATTCGGTCTCATTCACCGTCCTGTGGGATGTCAGTAATACCGGTATATCACCCTATTCCAATCCGGTTTTCCGGATTGGATTTAATACCTTTTTATGATGGAACATTTTGATTCGAACGGACTGGTCATTGTAGGATCCCTGATTATCATTATTTCCTACCTCTTTAACCTGGTAGCAAGCCGCTACAGCATTCCCAGCGTGCTTCTACTCATAGTCCTGGGTGTTGCACTGAAGGGGCTGGTTTCGGCCACGGGCATGGAAACACCCAACCTGACCCCCATCCTGGAGGTGTTGGGAACCATTGGTCTGATCATGATCGTGCTGGAGGCCTCGCTGGATCTTGAACTGGAAAGAGAAAAGCGGAAAGTGATTTCAAGGGCTTTTTTTACCTCCCTGGTGACCCTCCTGCTTTCAGCCATAATTATTGGTGGAGTGATGACTGTTTACCTGAAAGTAGATCTGACCACGGGGCTTCTTTATGCTGTACCGCTTTCCATCATGAGTTCAGCCATTATAATTCCCAGTGTATCAGCGCTCTCCAGCGATAAACGAGAATTTATGGTGTATGAAAGCACCTTCTCTGATATCCTGGGGATCATGCTATTCTATTTCCTGATCAGCAGCATGAAGGCAGAAAGCGTCGGGGAAATGGGTCTGGATGTCCTGCTGAATCTGAGCCTGACCGTGCTGGTCTCTGTGTCGGCCAGCTATCTGCTTATCTTTTTATTTCAAAAGATCCGTACCGAGTTGAAGCTTTTTCTGCTGATTGCCGTCCTGATCCTTCTCTACGGCATCAGCAAGATGTTTCATCTTTCCAGTTTGCTGATCATCCTGGTATTCGGGATGATGCTCTCAAACCGGAAAATCTTCTTCCCGGGAAAGCTGCGCATCTTTTTGAATGAAGAACAGATGTCGGGCATCTTTGACAATTTTAAGATGATCACCCTGGAATCTTCCTTTGTGGTCCGCACCTTCTTCTTTGTGATCTTTGGATTTACAATTATCCTGGCAAGTCTGGGGAAATTTGAGGTATGGCTGGTGAGTGTCCTTGTGCTGGCCATCCTTTACGGAGTGCGTTTTGCCTGGTTCAGGCTGGTCATCCGGAAAAACATCTATCCTGATATCTGGCTGGCCCCCCGTGGACTGATCACCATCCTGCTCTTTTATTCCATCCCTGAGCAGCTGGCAGTCCCCCAGTTCAATGAAGGCATACTTTTACTGGTCATCCTGGCCTCCAGTATCATCATGGCAGTGTCTATGATAAAGCATCGAAAAAGTACCCGGCAGGAAGTAAGCATGGAGGTAAATAGAGGTGCAGAAAATCAAGCGCAGGACGGAGATTCGCTGTCGCCCGGGGAGGGTATTGTTAATTAATTGCAAAATTTTTAGAGAGCTGAAGTTTCGCTTTAAATAAAGAGAAATAATTGCTTTCTTTGCATCTTCAAAAAATAAGAGATTATGATTGCCGAAAAAAATAATGTTGTTTCCATCGTTTATGAACTTCGCTCAGGTTCAAAAGAGGGTGATGTTGTTGAATCACTGACCAGTGAAAACCCCCTGACTTTCCTTTATGGAACGGGTGGATTACTACCCAAATTTGAAGAGCACCTCAGTGGCCTGACCAGTGGTGATAATTTTGAATTCCTGCTTAACAGTGAAGATGCTTACGGACCTGTGGTGGAAAATGCCATCGTACATGTTCCCCAATCGGTATTTGAAGTGGACGGGAAGATTGATGAGAACCTGATGAAGATCGGAACCATGGTTCCCATGATGGATGCGGAAGGAAGACGCCTGAATGGTAAAGTTATTGCTCTCGAAGGAGATGCCGTGAAGATGGACTTCAATCACCCCATGGCAGGAAATGATCTCCATTTCAAGGGCGAGGTAACCGAAGTTCGGAGCGCTACTGAAGAAGAGCTTTCACATGGACATGTGCATGCAGCCGGCGGTTGTGGTTGTGGTGGCAGCGAAAGCGGAGAGTGCAACAGCGACAATTGCGAGGACGACAACTGCAAGAGCGATGGCGAAGGCGGTTCTTGCGGCTGCGGTTGCTGATTTCGCCAATTAGTTCCGCTTGCTTTACCAGAGTGGTTCAAAGGAATCCGCATCTTTCCACGCCGGGAATTTCTTTCTGAAATCCTTTAATATTTTAAGATCCAGTTCACAGGTAAGTATCCCCGGCCTGTCATCCATTCTGTGGATTTCATTCCCCACGGGATCAATGACACAGGTCCCTCCGCTGGAAGCAACACCTGTTCCATCGGATCCCACCCTGTTACATCCCAGCAGATAGGCCTGATTCTCCATGGCACGGGCCCTGGTGAGGGTTTCCCATACCTGCTGTCTGCCTGAAGGCCAGTTGGCCACATAGAGCATTATATCATAATCATCCCTGTTCCTGCTGAATACCGGGAAGCGCAGGTCGTAACAAATCTGGGGCAGGATCCGGAAGGCTCCCAGCCGGAACAGCTTCCGCTCTTCTCCCGCCTTGAAATTCTCTTTTTCTCCACCCGGACGAAAAAGGTGTTTTTTGTCATAGTGATCCTCGATTCCCTCGGGAGAGACCCAGAACAAACGGTTGTATACCGGGCCCTCCCCTTCTCTGAAAATTATACTCCCGGTAACAATGCAATTTCGCTTACTGGCAAAGGATGTCATCCATTGTATTACCTTCCCGTTCACATCTTCCGCACATTGTTCCGACCGCATTGTAAATCCCGTGGAAAAAGTCTCCGGAAGTACCACAAGATCCGTGTCCGCTTCGAGCGGCTCCAGCATCTCATCCAGCTGTTCAAGATTGGCATCAATGTCTTCCCAGGCCAGGTCCGGCTGCACCTGGCATACTTTAATTTGTTCTTTCATCGTTCGAATCACTTGGTCTGAGTCTAAATGTAACATTTTTATGTTTGTAAAAATCTCATCCTGCATGGATTAACTTAACGTTAATTTAATGTGGGGTCTTCTTAATAAATCTATTTTTGCCTTGAACCATAACAATACTTTTCATGGAGGCCTATTATATTCTGATCGTTGCAGTGCTGTTCCTTCTGGCCATCTCTGACCTGATTGTGGGAGTCAGCAATGATGCAGTAAACTTCCTCAATTCGGCCATCGGATCAAAAGCGGCACCCTTCAAAATCATCCTGGCTATTGCCGCTGTGGGCGTCCTGGTGGGAGCCGTATTCTCCAACGGAATGATGGAAGTTGCCAGGAAAGGTATTTTTAATCCCGAGTTCTTTGCCTTCCAGGAGATTATGATCATCTTCCTGGCAGTGATGCTTACAGACATCCTGCTGCTTGATTTCTTTAATACCATTGGTTTGCCCACCTCCACCACCGTATCCATTGTTTTTGAGATCCTGGGATCGGCCGTAGCTGTTTCCCTGTATAAAGTAAGCAGGTCGGTGGATGCCCTGCATGAAGTGAGTGACTACATCAACGTGGAGAGCTCGGTTATGATCATTGTAGGTATTTTCCTATCGGTGGTTATCGCCTTTACCGTGGGTATGATTATCCAGTGGATTGTTCGGCTGGCATTCTCCTTCAACCTTAAGAAAACATTTAAATACTGGAATGGCGTCTGGGGCGGTTTTGCCATCACGGCCATCCTCTACTTCCTGTTAATCAAGGGAGCAAAGGGATCTACACTGATCTCTGCCGACATGCTTGCACTTATCAAGGAGCATACCATACGGGCCATGCTGATCAGTTTTGCCGGATTTACACTTCTCTTCCAGTTGCTGACCCTTTTTACCAGGGTAAATGTCATGAAAATAACAGTCCTCGTTGGGACATTCGCCCTGGCCATGGCCTTTGCCGGGAATGACCTGGTCAATTTCATCGGGGTGCCCCTGGCCGGTTATGAATCATTCAAGGCATTTATGGCTTCAGGAGCAGGAGATCCGTCCGGGTTTATGATGACCGCCCTGCAGGAAAAAGTAAATACGCCCGTCTATTTCCTGGTTGCTGCCGGAATGATTATGGTATTGACCCTGCGCTTCTCTAAGAAAGCTAAATCAGTGACTGCCACGACCATTGACCTGAGCCGTCAGGGAGAAGGTTCGGAGCGCTTTGCTTCCAGCTCTCTGGCCAGGTTCCTGGTAAGAAGGGCCGTGGAGACAAGCAACGGGATCTCTAAAATTGCTCCACCGGCTGTAAACAGATTTGTACAGGACCGGTTTGACTCGGAAAAATACAACAGGGAACAAGATGATAAAGTGGCCTTTGACCTGGTTCGGGCCTCTGTGAACCTGGTGGTAGCCAGCATTCTGATAGCCATCGGAACCTCCCTGAAACTCCCGCTTTCCACCACCTATGTAACCTTTATGGTGGCCATGGGTACCTCCCTGGCCGATGGAGCCTGGGGCAGAGAAAGCGCGGTCTACCGGATTACCGGGGTGCTGACCGTTATTGGCGGCTGGTTTTTTACCGCTTTCAGCGCCTTCCTGGCTGCCTTCCTTATTGCCTCGCTCATTTTCTTCGGAAAACTTCCGGTGATACTGGTACTGATTTTACTTTCCATCTTCATCCTGCTCAGAACTCATGCCTTCCATAAGAGAAAGGCTGAAAAACTGGAACGGATCGATAGTGAAAAAATTACTGCTTCTTACCAGGTGCTGAAATCCTGTGATGACGAAGTTAAAAGCTCCATTTTGAAGGTTTCTAAAGTATTCTATCTGACCTTTAACAATCTGCTAAAAGAAAACCACAAAGAGCTTAAAAAACTCAGGAAAGAAGCCAAAAGGATGGGAAAAGAGGTCAACGAAATCAGGGAAAACATTCCTGAAACCCTGCGAAAATTTGAAGAGTCCGAACTGGAAAGCGGCCACCACTATGTACAGGTGGTTGCTTACATGAAGGAAATGAGCAACTCCCTGATGCATATCGTTCAGCCTGCCTTCAATCACCTGGATAACAATCACCCGCTGGATAAGGAACAGATTGAAGTATTAATGGATTTCAATGAGAAGTCAGGTGAATTCTTTAATTTCCTGATCAACATTCTGAAAACAAGAAATTTCAATGACATTCCAGAGCTTGTTAAGCGGCGCGATGAGATGATAGACCTGGCAAATTCAATTTTGCTGAACCGGATCAAAATTCTGAAGAAAACCCAGAAGGGCGTAAAAATCTCTGTTACCTATATGGAGATGCTTTCGGAGACCAAGAATCTCTTCCTGGGTGTGGTGCACCTGGTTAAAGCAGATTCGCTCCTTCACCAAACCATGGAACAAAACGGAGTAAGAATTAAGAATTAGCAGGAAGTAAAGAGACAGAAGGTTCAGGAAACAAGGTATTTATACCCTATTCCCTTTACGGTATGAATGTACTTGCTACCCAATTTTTCACGAAGCTTGCGGATATGAACATCAATGGTCCTGTCTCCTACCACGATGTTATTTCCCCAGACACGGTCAAAGATCTCTTCGCGGGTAAATACCTTCTCCGGTTTTGAGATCAAAAGGGAAAGCAGTTCAAACTCCTTCCTGGGTAAAACAATCTCTTCCCCCTTTTTTATAAGCAGGTATCTTTCTTTATCGATCACTAAATCGCCGGATACAATCTTAGCACCGGAATCGGCATCTCCCTCCTTCGCACTCATGCTTTGCCTTTTGAGCAGGGCTTTAATCCTGCTGATCAGCACTTTGGGCTTTATGGGCTTGGTAATGTAATCATCTCCACCTGCTTCAAATCCTGCTATCTGGGAATAGTCCTCTCCCCGGGCGGTCAGAAAAGCCACCAGGGTATGCTCCAGAGTTTTCATAGACCGGATCTCCTCACAGGCGGCAATGCCATCCATCACAGGCATCATCACATCCAGCAGAACCAGGTGCGGTTTTAGCTCCGCAGCAATCCGGACTGCTTCCTTACCGTTGGAAGCCGTTGAGATCTGGAATCCTTCATTCTGGAGATTGTAGCTCAGAAACTCCAGGATGTCCTGCTCATCATCCACCAGTAATATTCTGTATTCACTCCAATTCATCAGGTGCTTTTAATATGCGGTTAATTAATTAGCTGCTAAAATAAACAGCTTCCAGGTTTACAATGTAAATTTATCGATAAGGAATTGTTTTCTTAGTACGAAAATAACAGTTTTTCTTAAGGTATTATTTACAGAAAGTTAATCTATTTGTTTAAAATTAGAGTCCTAAAACCCCTTAACCATGAAACAGTTCGCCTCCCTGGTTTTGCTTGCCTCTCTGTTCACCTTTGTATACGGCCAGGATAGCATCCCCGAAGAACCCAAGCCCGGTGTGGTTTCGGCCAAGATCTATACCCATTTCAACTACAATCTGGATCCCGATAACAATCCGGCCACAGCCTTTGAGGTCAAACGAGCCTATTTTGGCTACAAAAGGGAGCTGGACAAGCATTTTTCTGCAGAGGTCAAGCTCGATATAGGAAGCGTTGACGATGATTCGGATTTCGCCCTTATCCGAAGATATGCGTACTTCAAGAATGCCTACCTTAGTTACAGCACCGGGAACATAAAAACCTGGTTCGGTCTCATGGATATGCTTCAGTTCAAAGTCCAGGAGAAATTCTGGGGCTACCGCTACATCTACAGATCCTATATGGACGAGTACCGCTTCGGGTCCAGTGCTGACCTGGGAGCAGGAATCCAGTACAGTCCGTCCGGAAAAATCACAGCCGACCTGGTCCTGAGCAACGGGGAGGGTTATAAAAGTCTGCAATTTGACAATGTATACAGGCTGGGAGCCGGCCTCACCCTGTACCCCACAGAAAATCTGGTAATCAGAGGTTACTACACCATCCATACCAGCGAGGTGCATCAAATGATCTTTTCCGGCTTCCTGGGTTACCGGTACAGGAAATTCAGGATCGGTGCGGAATACAATCACCAGCTGAATTACAATTTCAATGAAGATTACGATCGCTTTGGCTACTCCATTTACTCCACCTATACCCTGTCGGACAAGTGGGAAGTATTTGCCCGCTACGATCAGCTTTATTCCAACATCCTCCCTGAGGATGATCAACCCTGGAATCTTGGCAATGATGGAAGCGCCATTATCAGCGGAATCCAGTTTGCACCAATCAGGTATGTCAACCTTTCCCTGAATTACCAGGACTGGGTGGAATATGCAGAGAATGGAAGCACAGAACCCTATCTGTACCTGAATATTGAAGTTTTATTTTAGCCCCATATTGTCATTATGAAGTGCATTAATAAATATACCATATACCGGACTGTCTTCGCTATGCTGATGCTTACAACATTTTTCTCTGCCTGCAGAAAGAGTGAATATGTAGTCGAAGATGTGGAGACCATTACCGATCAGGGGGGCGGAACCGGCACGGTCACATGGACTGCTGACAAAGATTACCTCATCAGTGGCTTTGTTTTTGTAAATGACGGGCAAACCCTGACCATTGAAGCGGGGACAGTTATCCGGGGGCGTACCGGACAGGGCAACCTGGCAAGTGCCCTGATCGTGGCAAGAGGAGGTAGCATCATAGCTGAAGGCACCCAGCTGAATCCAATTATTTTCACCGTAGAGGGCGACGACCTGGAAGGTAGTGTGCCCCTGGAAGCGAGAGGACTCTGGGGTGGCCTGATCATCCTGGGCAATGCCACCATCAATACCGAATCGGGCGAAGATCTGATTGAAGGCATTCCCATCAGTGAACCCCGGGGGGTATACGGGGGATACGATGATGATGATAACTCGGGCATTCTGCGCTATGTTTCCATCCGGCACGGGGGAACCAACATTGGGGAGGGAAACGAGATTAATGGTCTCACGCTGGGTGGTGTGGGCCGCCAGACCACCATCGAGTTTGTGGAGGTGATCTCCAATGCAGACGACGGGGTGGAATTTTTTGGTGGAGATGTAAACTGCAAAAACCTGGTGGTGGCCTTTTGCGGGGACGATGCCTTTGACATGGATCAGGGCTACCATGGAAAGGGTCAGTTCTGGCTGGGCATCAACAGTGCTGATTCTGACAAAGGTGCTGAGATTAACGGCGGCTTGCAGCCCATCCCTTCTTTACCCGGGAGTATGCCAGAGATCTATAATATCACCCTGATCGGTGACCACAGCCTGGAGAATGGTCCGGCCATCCATTTCCTGCAGTACGGCGGTGGACATCTTCGAAACTCCATTTTCCTGGAACCGGGTACGGGTGCAGCCCTGCAGTATACCAGTAATCCGGGCGATACCTGGTCCCTGTTCCAGTCAGGGCGCCTGAGCCTTGAAAGCAACATCCTCTACCCTGCTACAGATGATCCTGTGCCGGCGTATTATACCTTCTCAGAGCTGGGGGAAGATCTGGATGAAGAGAACCAGGTCTTGGCCGATTCATCCTTCGCATGGCTTACCAGCTACGAAGATCCGGGAATCTCTTCATCCCAGGATGGATACCTCCTGCTACCGCCCTCCACCGAGTTTGAAGATATGGCGCCCTATACCAGTTCCTGGTATGAGGAGGTAAGTTATAAGGGAGCCTTTGGATCCAATCTCTGGATCGAAGGATGGACCCTGCTGTACGAGTCCGGCTTAATCCTGGACTGAGCCTATACCCGGTGTTCCTTTCGGACCAGGTCAAAAACCGTTTTTACGGGAGAAAAGCTTTCAATGGGAACCTCCACAAACAAGGTGAGCCATCCGGCCATGGAACCGTTCCAAAGTCCGGGCAGTTCCAGTGCTTTAAGCGACTTCCCCCCCATGGATTTTTCTGAAATAAAGCCTGTATTGTTATCCACGAAAGCAGTAAGATTGAACTTATCCCCTTTGTAGTCGCGCAGACTGCAAACCAGGTCCACCGGATTAAAATGGGTGGATTGGCTCAGTAGTTCCGCTTTCTCAGGGTCCTCCAGGTCAATCTGTGAGGATTCCACAATCTGCAGGCTTACTTCTCCCGATTCGGAACGAACATAGAAGGGACCTCCGCCTGGCTCTCCCTCATTCCGAACCATTCCGCATACCCTGATGGGCCGGTTCATGGTATCGTTCAGCCACTTTATCAACTGGCTCACATCCCAGCTTTCCAGCATTTCAGGAATGGCGATGCCCAATCGTTCATGCAGATAACTCAGCATACTGTCCAGGCGTGTTTTCTGCAGTTTATCCTCGCCGTTCAACTGGTTGAGATAGTAAAATATTTTCGACCGGACTTCCAGCAACACCCCGCCCAGCACCTGTTTTTGTTTCACTCTCAGGTTCTTCAGGCGATCGGGTGCCACGTTATCGATATTGCTTACAAAGACAATATCTCCATCCAGGCCATCCAGGTTCCGGATCAGTGCACCGTGCCCGCCAGGCCTGAATATCAGGTTTCCATCGGCATCCCGGAAGGGCTCATTCCGGAGATCCACCGCTATGGTATCGGTCTCCGGTTTCTGAAAGGAGAAAGAAAGATCAATATTCATTCCGGTCTCCTGCTCAATCCCTGGCAATATCCGGGCCGCTTCTATCTGGAAGCCATCCAGATGATCGGGCGATACGGTCAGGTGCAATCGAACCATCCCATCCCGGTTTCCGCAGTATTTTACTGCCTCCCGCACATGTTCCTCAAAGGCGGTTCTTCGATCCCCTTCATCGTACTTATGAAACTTCAGGAGTCCCTTTGGCAGATTCCCGTAAGCCAGGCCATCCGCTCCAAGGAGGAGATTCAGGATTTCTGCAGGCGTATCCCCTCCAAGCTTATGCAGGTCCTCGTAAAGGGCATATTTTTCAAGCTTTTTAAAGAATTTCCTGATCTCTTTATCGTCCTCTACCCATTGCCATTGTTTCTGACTGTCCTTTCCCTCCAGCGCTTCCAGGGCTTCGAAAAGCGATTTGAACATGCGGGAGGCCGCACCGGAGGCAGGAATAAAACGGGTAATCCTGAAATCCGGGGCATTATCCAGGAATACATCTTTGAAATGTTGCTGATCTCCTTCGCTCAATACCAGGATACCCTGACCGGGCGTGGCAGGCATGGTAATATCTGCCGGTGGAAAGCCATGCTGAAAATGCTTGATCTGATGATTGATATCATCAATATTGATCCCTTTGCTACGGATCTGCTGAAGGTCTTTCTGTGTGAACATCAAAGGAGGATTTTTACTATAACACGCTCATAGATCAATTGTTTCATATACTGACCGCCTGCTTACCCGCTTTCAATGCATTGACATTAAGTGCAACCACTTCTTCGCCTTTCCTTCCAAACAGCATGCTCAGAGCGCCCTCCAAAGACTCCTGGCTTATCTCCAGGTGCTCAGAAGCTGCACCCAGCATAACCATGTTGGATACCTTCTGGGAACCCAGTTCCTTAGCGATAGAATATGAGTCAACAATCAGGTGATTATCAATGCGTCTGATCTCATCGAAGAGCTCATTTTCAGCCGGGTAATCATCAATATTCACAAAGGGCTTACTGCTGGTCACCACCCATCCGTCGCTCGACAAAAAAGGAAGATAACGCAGCGCTTCCATGGGTTCCACCGAAAGGATCATATCGCAGCTGCCCTCCGGGATCAGATCCGAAGCGATGGGGGCATCAGAAATCCGGAGGTGGGACTGAACAGCTCCTCCGCGCTGACTCATGCCATGAACCTCTGCCTGTTTCAGGTAAAGTCCCGATTCAACCGCGGCCATACCAATCACGGCAGCAATGGAGAGGATTCCCTGTCCCCCGACGCCCGCAAGTATTATATCTCTTTTCATATTTTCAACTAGTTGGGTAAGACTTTATGATTTTGCAGACTTTTCCTTCCTTAACCTGCGGGAGGCTGTCTGGATGCATTCACGCTGGGCGATGATGACCGATACGCCTTCATAGGCAAGCTCATCGGCGACCATCTGTGTATTCTCTTCATGGTGCTTTCGCAGCGGATTCATGATTCGTATGTGCGCTTGTTCCACCCCCAGTCCCCGGCAGATTTCTTCCAGCCGGTTGGTGGCATGTGATTGCTGTCCGCCTGTCATCCCGGTGGTGGAGTTATCCGAAATAATCAGGGTGAGTGGAGTTTGTTCCACCACCGCATCCAGCAATCCGGTCATTCCCGAATGGGTGAAGGTGGAATCACCTATCACTGCCACTGCGGGACGAAGTCCGGCATCGGAGGCCCCTTTGGCCATGGTTACCGATGCACCCATATCCACGCAGGTATTGATGGCATTATAGGGAGGCAGGGCCCCAAGGGTATAACAACCGATATCTGAGAAAACCCGGCCCGGACCATAGGATTCAAGTGCTTCGCTTAGTGCATTGTACATATCAATATGGGAGCAGCCCTTGCAAAGTGCAGGTGGACGGTTCTTTACGATATCAGGAACCGGCCGGACCGCTTCAGCCTCAAGCTTCAGTGCCTTCTTCACCAGCAGGGGATTCAGTTCTCCATCCCTTGGAAGCAAGGCATCCAGCCGTCCGCTGATGCGATACTTGTTTTCCAGCACCCCCGTAAGCGACTCTTCCAGCAATGGAGCGCCCTCTTCCAGCACCACAAGCTGATCCACCTGTTTTACAAAATCATTAAGCAGATCCGCCGGAACCGGATATTGAGAAATTTTCAGCACAGGATGATCCAGTCCGGCCCCGGCAGCCACCTCCTGGTAATAATTGTAAGAAAGGCCACATGCGATGATCCCCCGGCTGCGATCTTTCCCATCTTCCATGCGGTTCCAACCTGAAGTGATACTTTCCATCTCCAGCTTTTCCTGGCTGGATAATAGCAGTTTATATCTCTTTCTTGCCAGGGCAGGCAAGAGAATAAACTGCTTCAGATCGGTCGGCAGCTTCAGCTCATTCTCTTTACGCAGCTCTGTACAATCTACGGCTGACCTGGAATGAGCCAGGCGGGTGGTGATCCGTAACATGACAGGTAGCGAAAATTTCTCGGATAAATCAAAACCATAGCGTGTCATATCATAGGCTTCCTGCTGGGTGGCAGGTTCAAGCACCGGGATCATGGCAAACTTCCCGTAAAACCTGGAATCCTGCTCGTTCTGTGAGGAGTGCATGGAGGGATCATCGGCCACAACCACCACCAATCCACCATTCACCCCGGTCATCCCGGCATTGATAAAGGCATCGGCCGCCACATTCAATCCCACATGCTTCATGCAAACCAGGGCCCGTTTGCCGGCATAGGACATTCCCAATCCGGCTTCCATGGCTGTTTTTTCATTGGCCGACCACTGGGCATGCACCTTCCGTTCACGTGCCAGCTTTGATTTCTGAATAAATTCGGTGATTTCTGTGGATGGAGTTCCAGGATAGGCGTAGACCCCTGACAGACCTGCGTCCAATGCACCCTGACCAATGGCTTCATCCCCGAGTAATACAATTTCCTTCATGAACGACTGCGTTTGAGTTGCTCAAAATTATATAAAATTGTAACGGGGATGAGCTATTCTAAAACATGATCATACAACAGGAAAACAGCCGGATCAGGAGGTGATGGTGATTACCAGACGCCGGGATCCTCCCCGGTCCCTGAACTCGCAGAGGTAGATCCCCTGCCAGGTGCCCAGGTTCAAACAGCCCTTTGTAATGGGTATGGACACAGAGCTTCCGATAATGGAAGCCTTCAGATGGGCAGGCATATCATCCGCACCCTCGTAAATATGAGAATACAGGGGGTGATTTTCGGGGATCAGATGGTTCATAAATACTTCGAAGTCCTGTCTGACCGAAGGATCTGCATTCTCATTGAGCGTGAGTCCGGCCGAAGTGTGCTGGATCAATACATGCAAGATGCCTGTTTCGGGCAGATTGCCGGCAGCCTGCTCCACCTGTGTTGTGATCAGGTGAAATCCCCGGGGATAAGGCGAGAGGGTAAGGGTTTTTTGGATGGTCATGTCCGATGAAACTGTTAATATTTCACAAATTTACTTCTTAAATGACACGAGCTCCGCTCATACCGCTGTTTTTTTATCTATTTTTGCCGCATGTTTCCGGGTCATCGCAGGGCATATATACGAATTCTACTGGGTCTGTTAATTCTGACGGCATTCTCCTTACAGGCTGAAGCTCAGCGAAAAAGAGATCAGGAAAAGAAACTGGATGAGAACCTGGTTCAGTTTTCAGGTATTGTCAGGGACCTCCAGCACCGTGCCCTTCCCCATGTGAATATTATCATCCTGAGCGAAAAAAGGGGTACCACCTCCGACAAGCGCGGGATGTTTTCTTTTGTGGTCAGGCCAAGCGACACCATCCTATTCAGCCACATGGGCCACAAGGGAACCATGCATGTGATCCCCGATTCACTGGGAGGGCAGCAATATCCGGCCGACATATTCATGGTCAGCGACACCTTTCAACTGGCAGAGGTAAGAATCTATCCCTGGAAAACCTACCAGGAATTCAAGGAAGCCTTCCTGGCACTGGATCTTCCCGATGACGATGAACAGCGGGCCTATCACAACATCGCCCTGATCAAGACCCAGATCAAAATGAACCGGGACGGGGCCACCCCCAATTCGAATATCGCCTTCCGGGAAGTGATGAAACAGCAATACAACCAGCTGTATACGGCCGGGCAAACCCCCTACTACACCATCTTTGATCCCATGCGGTGGGCCAAGTTTTTCAAAGCCCTGAAAGAGGGGGACTTTGAACAGGAGGATAAATAAGATTCTGCACAATTTTACAGCGCTTTCAGCAGTTAGTACTATATTCGGAAAATTTCTGATTGTGAATATGCGCCTGCTTCTTTTTTCACTGATCCTGATGGTCACCGTGGTGACGAAGGGACAGGATACAGGAGTGCTTAAAGGAAGTGTCAGAGACAGTGTTGGGGATCCGGTGGAATTTGCCAGTGTGGCCCTGCAGGGAACTCAGACGGGGACCACGACCAATCCGGATGGTTCATACGAAATACAGGTTCCCGCCGGGCGCTCTTATACCGTAAACATCTCCTGTGTGGGGTACCGGACCAAGCAGTTTGCTGTGCGGCTGGGTGCCGGTGAAAGCAGAACACAGGATATTTCACTCTCCAGGGATGTGAGGGCCATCACAGAAGTATCGGTCAGCGCCCGCCAGGAACGGGGAAGCACCTTTCACCGCATTGATGTTGAGGAGCTAAACTATATGCCCACAACCACAGGACGGGTGGAAACCATCATTAAATCCCAGGCAGGGGTCAGTTCCAATAATGAGCTTAGCTCCCAGTACTCGGTCAGGGGCGGTAACTTTGACGAAAACCTGGTCTATGTAAACGATATTGAAATCTACAGGCCCTTCCTGGTGCGTTCGGGACAACAGGAGGGGTTGAGCTTTATCAATTCCGACCTGGTTTCATCCATCAAGTTTTCGGCAGGAGGCTATGATGCCAGGTACGGCGATAAGATGTCCTCAGCCCTGGACATCACTTACAAGAGACCACGAAGCTTCGCCGGCTCCTCCTCCATCAGTCTGCTGGGTGCATCGGCTCATGTGGAAGGAGCATCTAAAACCCAGCGCTTCACCTACCTGACCGGTTTTCGTTACAAAACCACCTCCTACCTGCTGAACACCCTGGAAACCAGCGGCGATTACAAACCTCAGTTTTCCGATCTGCAGGCCCTTTTCACCTACCAGCTAAGCCGGAAGCTGGAAGTCTCCTTCCTGGGTAACTATTCCGCCAACAAATACCAGTTTATCCCGCAGACCAGGAACACGGAATTCGGAACCAAGGACCTGCCCCTGAACCTGAGGATTTACTATGATGGCCAGGAGCTAGACAAGTACGAGACCTTCCTGGGTGCCTTCTCGTTTAACTGGAAGCCGGTCAGGGGTTTATCCCTGAAACTCATTGCTTCGGCCTTCCGAACCTCCGAAGAAGAAACCTATGATATCATGGGGCAATACTGGATCAATGAATTGGATAATACCATTGATTCGGACACCTACGGGGATTCCATTCTGAACATCGGTGTAGGCTCTCTGCTTACCCATGCCCGGAACTACCTGGATGCTTATGTGATATCCGCCTCCCACCTGGGAGACTACCGAAGTGAAAACAATCATGTGCAATGGGGACTTTCTTACCAGTATCAGGATTTTTATGACCATCTGAGCGAATGGGAGCTGATCGACTCGGCAGGCTATGTGATCCCCTATAACGGGGAGGAGCTGGAGCTGACAAAATCCACAAAAGCCGTCAACCAGATCTCCTACGACCAGTTTTCGGCATTCATCCAGAATACCAAAGAGCTGAATGGGAAGAGGGCTGACTGGTTTATGAATGCCGGGATCCGGGGAACGCTGTGGAACTTCAACCAGACCTTCATGGTCAGTCCCCGTGCAACCATAAGTACGCAACCCAACTGGAAGCAGGATATGATGTTCCACATTTCGGGTGGGTACTATTACCAGCCCCCCTTCTATAAAGAGATGCGCATGCCCAACGGGGAAATAAACGATGAAATTGAGCCCCAGAGATCCATCCACCTGCTGGTGGGTGGTGATTATATTTTCAGCCTCTGGAACAGGCCCTTTAAACTTACGGGAGAAGCTTACTACAAATGGTTAAGCAACCTGATTCCCTACAAAATTGAGAATATCAGGGTATCCTATGCCGGTGAAAACATATCCAGGGGATTTGCCCGGGGAATCGATTTCAAGCTGAACGGTGAATTTGTCCGGGGAGCCGAGTCGTGGTTTACCCTGTCGCTGCTTCAAACCCGGGAAGATATTGAAGGAGACTATATCCAGGTATGGGACGGTACTGAATTCGTCACTGAGGAGGCCGGTGAATTTCCAAGACCCACCGACCAGCTTTTCAGTGTCGGATTGTACTTTCAGGACTACTTTCCCAACCATCCCGGTTACAAGGTGCATCTGAATGCCTTCTACGGATCAGGACTGCCTCTGAGCAGTCCCGTCGAAGATCAGTACTACACTGAGCTGCGCATGCGTCCTTACCGCCGGATCGACATTGGTTTTTCAAAGGTGATCAAAAGGGAAACCGATATGTGGAGAGAAAAAAATCCCCTGCGCTTCTTTGAAAGCATCTGGATCAGCGCAGAGATATTTAACCTACTGGGGATCAATAATGAAGCTTCCTATCTCTGGGTCCGGACCATTTCCGACCAGGAAGGGATTCCCGGGATGTTCGGTATTCCAAACTACCTGACGGGAAGAAGGTTCAACGTGAAAATCTCCGTCAGTTTCTAGGCCTATTTACATTTTCCCTGGACCAGGAACTTGCTGATTTCCATGCGAGTCCTTTCCCGCTGTTCCCAGGCTGCATCATCAGATGGAAGCTTGGCAGGCTGGCCCTTATACCCGATGGCCATAATGCTCATGGGTTCGTAACGGGTCGGGATCACCAGGGTTTCCTTGGCACGCTCCACATCGTAACCACTCAGCTGGTGCACCATCAAACCCATGGCTGTGGCCTGAGTCAGGAGGTTCCCTACGGCCATTCCTGTCTCGTAAAAGGCCAGCCTGTTGGGCCGGTTCTTGTAGGTGGATATCACCTGGGCCAGGGGCATTACCAGCAGCGGGGCAGTGGAGGCCCAGGCCTGGTTCACTTCCGTCATCAGGTCAATAAACACCTTGTAATCTGACATTTCCCGGGTGGCAAAGAGAAAGCGCCAGGGTTGTGCATTCCTGGAGGACGGGGCCCATTTTGCAGCCTCAAAGAGCAGATGAATCTGATCATAATCGACGGGGCGGTCATCGAATGCCCTGGGGCTCCAACGATCCATAATTAGCTTGTGTACTTTGTCCATGATGAAAATTTGTTTTATTACCTTTATGCCTCAATTTACGAATTAATCATTGAACGGAATTAATTATGAACACAAAAGACTACATCCAGCGAGAAGACAAGTATGGTGCACATAACTATCACCCGCTTCCCGTGGTACTCGACCGCGGGGAAGGGGTCTATGTATGGGACGTAGAAGGCAGGAGGTATTACGATTTCCTTTCTGCGTACTCAGCGGTCAACCAGGGGCACTGCCATCCAAAGATTGTGGGCGCCATGACCGAACAGGCTCAGAAACTGACTCTGACTTCCAGGGCCTTCTATAACAGCCTGCTGGGCGAGTTTGAACAGTATATTACCGAATATTTCGGATACGACAAGGTGCTCCCCATGAACTCGGGTGCCGAAGGCGATGAAACCGCTTTGAAGCTCTGTCGCAAATGGGCCTATGAAAAGAAGGGCATTCCTGAAAATGAAGCCAAGATCATTGTTTGCGAGGGTAATTTTCACGGACGTACAATTACCATTATCTCCATGTCGACAGATCCCGATTCCTACAAGGGATTCGGCCCCTATACCCCGGGCTTTGTAACCATACCCTATAATGATACGGATGCACTTGCTAAAGCTCTTGAGGATCCCAATGTGGCAGGATTTCTGGTGGAACCCATCCAGGGAGAGGCCGGAGTCTATGTACCCGACAATGGCTTCCTGAGCAAGGCCTATGAGCTTTGCAAGGAGAAGAACGTGCTCTTTATTGCAGACGAGGTACAGACCGGTCTGGCGCGGACCGGAAAATTGCTTGCCTGCGACCACGAAGAGGTTCGCCCCGATATCCTGATCCTTGGAAAAGCCCTTTCCGGAGGTGTGTACCCGGTATCCGTAGTACTTGCTGATGATGATATCATGCTCTGCATCAAACCCGGCGAACACGGTTCCACCTATGGCGGAAATCCCGTGGCAGCAAAAGTTGCAATTGCCGCACTGGAAGTTCTTAAGGAAGAAAATCTTGCTGAGAAAGCCGAGAAGCTGGGAGAAAAGTTCAGGACCGAATTACGGAAGATCGATTCGCCCATGGTGGAACTGGTCCGTGGCAAAGGATTGCTCAATGCCATCGTTATCAAACCCAAGGATGGAAAGACCGCCTGGGATGTCTGCGTGGCCCTGAAAGAGAATGGCCTGCTGGCCAAACCCACTCACGAACACATCATCCGCTTTGCTCCTCCCCTGGTGATCACCGAAGAGCAGCTGATGGAATGCGTGGAAATTATCCGACTTACCATTGAATCGTTTTAAGTATTAATTTCCAAAATTTCAGGATAAAAAAAACCGGGAAGCGTTCCCGGTTTTTTCATTTTGACTCCTTTAAACCTTAATCTATTTCTTAATGTACCTGGTGCTTACATCAGTTTCCGGTCCTTTTACCTGAATTAAATAGGTCCCATCACCGGCCCAGGAAAGATCAATGCTTCTGGCACCACCGGCTGATGTAAATTGCTCCTGATGCATCATTCTGCCATCCATGGAGAAGATCTTTACCTCGTAGTCACCGGACGCAGGAAGATCCATAAGTATAAGACCCGGACCCGGATTTGGATAGATGTTGAGCGTTTCATTCTCCAACAGGGAGATCCCCGTTGGCCAACCGATATATATTCCATCCTCACCGATGGTATAATTGAGTCCGGAAACAATCTGATTTCCCACAATGCTTACATCGTGCATCTCCAGCATCTCCAGACCGGTTACCTCCACATGGAGCAGATAATCCCCATCCGGGACATACTCGAAGCTAAACATCCCAAACTCATCCGTTTCAGTAAAAGCAACCACTTCTCCTGCCATGGTAGATTTCTTGGTCTTCTTCAGCAAAACAACCGCTGCTTTCTTTGCCGGACGTGCAAGAGTCCCCTTCAGCGCATCATCCGTCTCCTCTTCAAGTGAGATTTCTCCAAACATCTCACCTGACCCTTCTCCCGAGCTTAATGGATCAAGCTCTGTCAGTTGAATATTCATTGTAGTTGATTTGAATTTAGGAACCAGGTTGTAAAACGGGGATGCCTCCCAGCGGGTTCGATCCCCCAGATAAGTACAGAGGGCATTTGGATACTGATCCGGATCCGGAACAGCCATAAAGGTATAGTTCCCGGGATACAGGTCATCAAAGAGATAACTCCCGTCATCCTGCAGGAAAGCCGTATCCACCTCCGGATATGTGCCCCACCAGGCTGACTTAATGGCCTTTACAAAACCCGGATACACCGGATTATCATTGGCATCACTCACAGTACCGCCAAGCACTACATCGGAAGCCAGCTCCAGCACCCAGCTACTTTGAGCGGCAGCATCGCTGACACTCGATTCCCCCAGAATAATATCAGAGGTCGCAGTCCTATTCATGGAGCTGAAAACCTCCCCATTGGGCAGGACCTCCATATCAACCCCGTTTAGTTCATAGTAAGGCGGAACTGCAAGATTGGCATTGCAATACCACAGGGGTTCCCCATTGTAATCCAGTCCCAGATGAAAAAGAAAACTACCATCTACCACGGCTGCATCAGCAATTCCCTGCAATGCCTGAGTTGCATAGTTGGACCCCATCAGGGATACATTTCCGGAGCGGTCCATATCAAAACCCTGTAGCTCGACATTATCTGATGATAGTGCATAACCCCATAACTCGCTGCCATCAATGAGATCCAGGGCTGCCACATAGATTCCGGTGGAATAGCGCAGATTCATCGCTTCACCGGCCACCATAAAGGCGGGATTTGTAAATGGGGCGGCCATATAGAGCATCCTGTTCTTCCAGGCAATGGCATCATAGAAGACCTCCCTGCTCAGTACCTCGCTTGAGGTGCTTTTCTTCTTCCCTTCCTGAACCGGCCCCTGGCTTTCAAACTGCCTGGTCCAAACCGGGTTCCCGGCGGGATCGATTCTGAATACAAACTGATTGTTGGATGAGGCATCCACAAAGCTAAACTCGGCGGGCCCCAGTTTATAGTAACCGGTATTGGTATTCCCTGCCAGAACAAAATCTCCATTGGGCATGGGGAAGGCTTTAAAAATCCGGGAAGCATAGCCATAATCATTAAGCAGACCATCCTGCACCCACTGAAGCTGAGCAGCCTCATTTAGCATCACTGCAAAGGTACCGTAGCCGTCGGTATAGGGGGGAAGAGAGTTGCCACTGATCAAAGGGCTGCTTTCGGTTCCATAGGTACCTGTAATCAATACTGCCCCATCATTTCCGGGAAAGACCTGAACCTTATCAAAATAAGGTGAGGTCCCCGATTGCATCATATCAAAGCCAAACTGGTAGACCCATTGCCGATCCAGATTCCGGTCGTATTTGATCAGGTAAAAATAGGTGGTAGAGAGTCCCTGGCCAAGAACACCTCCATCGGACAGGGCCAGCGGTTCATAAGCCCTTCCGTAAACATAGACGGAACCATCCTGCGGATCCAGAACAGCCTCAGAATCTGCCGTTTGATTGAATTCAAGCGCCCAGATATTAATAATCTTCTGGAACTGGCAATCTGCATCATAAGTTGCGATAAACTCCAATGGTCCACCGTCTAATCCGGAAATTACCTGACCACTGGCATCCACATCACCCATCGCTCCTGACATGACAGTAAATCCGCCATTGAAAGAACCTGCATAGGTAATGTTATTGGTCCCCCTGATAAAATTAGACTTCAGAGCTACTCCTTCTCTATCGTATTTGATAAAATAAATGCTTCTGTAATCCGGATCCAGTGCCTGTCCGAGCAAGGGATGGTCAGAACTGGTTGAGAAAGCCCCTGATACCCTGTAAAAACTACTGGCATCGGCCTCAATCAGATAGGCGTCCTGCGGATATTCATTTAAGCGAACCACATCCTGGGATCCGAGAACAAGCTGTTGAGCTGCCAGACTACCGGCAATCAACATAAGAATTGCTACAAGTAACTCTTTTTTCATGATATCAATATTTTGGTTTCTTCATATATCGGATGCCGGTGACCAGAATATCATCCACCTGGGGCTCATCGCCCATCCACTCCTTCAATTCTGCCTCCAGCATACTGACCTGCTTTTTAACCGGTTCGTTGCTGATCCGGATTAAGAAATTCTTAAAGGGCCTGGCTTTGTACTTTCCTCCTTTTTCTCCTCCAAACTGATCCGGGAATCCATCCGAATACATGTAAATCATGTCCTCATGCTCCAGTTGCACGCGCTGGTTAGTAAATGGAGTTTCCTCCACGATATGTTTGCCCACTGGCATTTTATCCCCTTTATACTCTACCAGTTCTCCCTTTCTGATCAGGATCAGGGGATTATAGGCCCCGGCAAATTCCAGCATATTCAGCTGCCGGTCAATCACCACCAGCGCCAGATCCATCCCATCCTTGGCCTGTTCTGCCTCCTCCTTATGGGACATGGCCCTTATGATATTGCTTCTCAACCTGTTTAGGATCTCCGAAGCTTTAAGCACACCCTCGTGATTTACAATTTCATTGAGGAAGGTAAGACCCAGCAGGCTCATAAATGCTCCGGGTACTCCATGTCCAGTGCAATCGGCCGCACAGACTACAATTTGCTCCTGCTTTTTTTCCACCCAGTAGAAATCCCCGCTCACGATATCCCTGGGTTTGAAGAAGATGAAATGATCGGGCAGGGTCTTTTCCAGGGTGATTTTTCCAGGTAAAACCGCCTGCTGAATTCTCTTGGCATATTCAATACTGGAGGTAATCTCATTGTTCTGAACAATAATCTGATCACGTTGTTCCTCCACATAACTCTTCTGCTCCGAAATCTCGTCCCGCTGAGCCTCAATTTCAATCTTCTGATCCTCAATCTCCTTGGTACGTGCCTTGACCTTCGTTTCGAGAATCCGTTTCTCCTTAATTAACTGTCTCTCCCTGTATTTGAATGTGGCATAAATCAGTGCCAGTCCGGCAAGAACTTCCAGAATAATAAACCAACTTGTCTTCCAGAGTGGTGGTTTGATAGTAAAGGCAAAGCTGGCCTCCTCTTCCACCTCCACACCGTCCAGGTTGTATGTTTTGACCCGGAATACATATCGACCATTTGGAAGCCGCATATAGGGAGCTGAACGCGCGTTACCGGGCACCGACCAGTCTTCATCAAATCCCTCCAGGTACCAGGAAAAACTGTTCCTGGACGGAATGGTGGTATGGATGCCTGTAAAATTAAACGCCAGGGAGTTTTTGCTATATGGAAAGGTCATCTCACCCGGGAACACCCCGCTGATACCATTTTTTTCATCCAGAGAACCTTCGCACAATACTCCGTCTACTTCAGGCGGATAGAGAACCAGCTCGGGTGGATTCGGATCCCTGATATCATAGCGCGGGTCGTAGTGGACCAGTCCCTCTACCGTGCCAATCCAGAATTCACCCTTATCCCCTTTTGAAATGGCCCGGGCATATGACTCAAGCGGGTAGAATCCTTCGTCATAGCCATGTAAATCGACCTCACCGGTCTCGATATTAAGGACATTGATTCCCTGGTTGGTTCCAATCCACAGGGACAGACTATCGGCAAATTCCACAAAGTAGGTCGAATTGGAGATCAATCCATGGGCTGTATTGTAGTTTACAACCGTATCGGGCATATTAAGGTCAATCTTTGAAACACCCCTGCTTTTGGTGGCCACCCAGAGGTTATCCTGATTGTCGCAGGTCACATCCAGGTAGACTGCAGAGGCCAGGCCGTCTTCCTCTGTATAGTTCCGGATATGTTGTCCCGACAAATCAAACAGAGAAAGTCCCCCCTCCGTTGCACAACAGATCATATTTCCCATCTGCAGCAGGCTGTTCACCTGGAGATTCACCAGGCCATCCTTCAGACCCAGGGTATCCATTGTCTCATCCAGCAGGATATGCACCCCGGAATCAGTTGCACACCAGAGTTGCCCATCATCAGTACATAGAATGCTGTTGATGGTTTGCTCAAGCCCAGCTTCCTCAATGGAAGAACCATTGAAACGAAGCAACCTGAAATCGGTCCCAATGTATATTGTCCCATCTTTATCTTCTGCAAAGGAAAGGGTGCTCAGGTTTGCCTTGTAGCCTTGTTCCTCTTCAAAGGATACAATATTGCTTCCCTTTAGGTACTGAAGATAATAGTCTGACCCAAACCAGCTTCTTCCCTGGGAATCGTAGAAGACAGACTGGATGGTATTGCTGGGCAATCCCAACTCCATATCGTAGATCTCAAAAATGGCCCTGCCATATTTGGAGGCTCCTCCCTCTGTCGCCAGCCAAATATTACCAAAGCGGTCCTCATAGATTTTATAAACCAGATCATGTGCCAGGTTGCTATTTACGGTAATGTGTTTGAAGTTGGTGTTGTCCAGTAACCAGACCCCATCCATAAAGCCTCTGATCCAGAGTCTTCCAAGACTATCTTCAAAGAGTTCAAGTGCAAGGGGTTCTACCTCATATGGGGTGTCGACATGTTGAAATCTTCCGTTCTCGTACACATATAATCCTGCATCATAGTTTCCGCACCAGATCTTTCCGTTTCTATCTTTCAACAGACATAAAACATATTCAGACCCCAATCCATCTTCCATTCGAAGCCAACTCTCTCCCTGTGCTCCTTTTATCAGGATACCCATCCCCTGGGTGGCATACCAGATTTCGCCCGGGGAAACTTCTATAATATCCCTGACTATCTCATCCATGGGTCTTTTTTCAAAGGTGTAGGGATCACTGAAAATGGTGATTCCTGGCTTAGAATAGGTGGCCATGTGAATCCTTCCCTGGGAATCCACAAAAACATCCTGTACTTTATTATCGGTCAATGCATCTTCCTTAGAATACCTCAGGATCGTATCCTTTGTTATTACTGAGATACCATAAACAGTCCAGGCCCAGATATTCCCATCCATGTCCTCGATCATCCCATCCACCCGGTTATCGATCAATCCATTCTCAAGTGTATATTGTTCGAATGCGGTCCCGTCATAAACTCCAATTCCGCCTTGAGTACCAAACCAGATCTTTCCCGCCCGGTCCACCAGCAGGCAATTCACTTCATCATCGGGAAGTCCGTTGGATAAATGAAACTGCTCATAACTATAACCATCGTAACGGGCAGCACCCACCTGGGTAGCAAACCAGATATAGCCCCGGTGATCCTGGATAACATCATTGACAACATTCTGGGGCAATCCCGTTTTCAGGCTATGGTTCTCAAAGGGAACTTTCTGTGCCTGAAGAAGCACAGAAGAGGCAAATGCCAGTATCAAGCAGAATAGCCCTTTATATAGGCTATAAACGAATCTTTTTCTAACTTGCATCGCCAATCAATTACTTCAAAATTTATGAAAAAATATCTGTCACTTTTCATTTACTTATCAATACTCACAGGGTGTACAAACCCCGGAGGAAGGAACTGGATGATCCCGGTCACCATAGATCCTTCGGATCTAGAGTATACGCCAACTATGATGGAAAGTTTCGAAGGCAGGCGCCAACAGGTACTTGACTCTTTGAACGATAGCTATGTCATACTGAGATCAGCAGATCAGGGCAGTTCCAACCGGCATGAATTCAGGCCCAATAATTACTTCTATTATCTGACCGGGTATGCAGATCGTGGCTCCTATGCAGTACTAAGTGGCAATTCGGAAACATCCTATATACTATCGGCACCTCCGCAAAACCTGCGCATGCAGATATACGATGGAAAGGTCATGGATACAGATGAAA
>Ga0180430_10000441_pt1 | contig 44814 bp, 53 predicted proteins | sample SS_ome_9_FD_132999 | JGI IMG/M metagenome (GOLD analysis project Ga0180430, IMG submission 132999) | Hypersaline lake sediment archaeal communities from the Salton Sea, California, USA - SS_1_S_2 metaG | ecosystem: Environmental > Aquatic > Non-marine Saline and Alkaline > Hypersaline >...
ACAGGAGTGTTTTCATCGAGATACCTTGTTTCAGGATCTTTGCCAACATTCCCGACCAGGATAACTTTATTGACTGCCATACTGCTTCTTTTGATTTGAATCCCAAAGATAAGAATTTGTAAGAACTAATCCGGACTTTCGACATTAAGTTCAAGATACCTGTCGATCAGGCGGGGAAGCGGATGGTCCCCCACCTCGCTGAATCTCACACGCTTCCAGTGATCCGGCGCCTGCAGTAAATCCTTGCCGGTTTCCACGTGCAGGAACCGTGCGATGATCCTGCGATGGGTCAGCTGGTGTTGCACCGGGTCCGACAGCCTGCTGATGGTCAGCCGCGACCCCCCGAGTCCTGTCAGTCGCGAAGCAGCATGAAGGATCTCCTTTTCACCCGGCGCAGTATCGTGTTCGATCAACGGGAATTCATACAGCTCCCTCCAGATATCATTGCCGGTGCGCCTGTTTATATAGGTGTGCTCCCCTTCCTTTATAATAAGGTAGGTAAAAAACCTGTTCCTGATCCTCGTCTTTTTCTCTTTAACAGGCAGCGCTGTCACCAGGTCGTTGCCGTATGCCTCACAAAACTGCTGCACCGGACATGCAAGGCAGTCAGGAGCCACAGGCACACATTGCAGGGCGCCGAACTCCATCACCGCCTGGTTGTGGTCGCCCGGGTTCCCCCGGTTCAGCAGCTCCCCGGCCAGTGCCGAAATCTGTTTCTCTCCTGCAGGAACATTCACCGGGTTGTGCACGGCATACAACCTGGCCAGCACCCTGGATACATTCCCATCCACCACGGCAACCGGCTCGTTATAGGCAATGGATGCCACAGCAGCTGCGGTATAGGGTCCTACGCCCTTCAGCTTCAGCAGCTCGCTGTACCCGGAAGGGAACTTCCCGCCAAATTCATTCTCAACCTGCCGGGCAGCCGCCAAAAGATTGCGTGCCCTGCTGTAATACCCCAGTCCCTGCCAGAGCTTCATCACTTCCTGCTCGTCTGCAGCTGCCAGCTGGTGCACATCGGGAAAGCGCGCGACAAACCTGAGGTAGTAGTCCATTCCCTGGTTCACACGGGTCTGCTGGAGAATGATTTCAGACAGCCATATCATGTAAGGATCTTTTGTTTCCCGCCAGGGAAGCATTCTCTTGTTTTTTTTGTACCATTCCAATATTATCTCGCTAATTTTCATTATCTTCGCCCCCGATATTTTCCAATCATCAAGTTGAAAATAAAATTAATCTATTTCATTTGTAAATAATTGTGAAAAACAATTATATTTGCACATTATAAAAACGAAACTAACGTAAATCATTGATAATTAAAGGTTTTATTAAAATGACAAAAGCAGATATCGTTAACGAGATTTCAAAGAACACTGGAATTGAAAAGGTGACTGTACAAAAGACAGTAGAAGCATTCATGGAATCCATCAAAGATTCACTGAGTGACAACAAAAACGTTTACCTCAGGGGGTTTGGCAGTTTCATCGTAAAGAAAAGAGCCAAAAAGACTGCAAGGAACATTTCCAGGAACACCACCATCATTATTCCGGAACATTTCATTCCTTCCTTCAAGCCTGCTAAAACTTTTGTCAACAAAGTGAAAACAAACGTTAAGTAAGTTTAGCACCGAATAATATTCAGATTATGCCTAGCGGAAAGAAAAGAAAAAGACATAAAATGTCAACCCACAAGCGTAAAAAGCGCTTGAGGAAGAACAGGCACAAGAAGAGGAAATAACCATTTCGTTCTTTTCATAACATTATGATAAACCTAAAGCCATATGCTTTAGGTTTATTTCTGTTAAGTTAATACAACGGCTATTAAAGATATTACATTGTGAGCAGTGAATTGATCATTAAAGCCTCGGAATCAGAGGTTTCAATTGCTCTGCTGGAAGATAAAAGACTTGTTGAGCTAAACCGGTCCAAACCGGAGCAGAAATTCTCCGTCGGAGATATCTATCTTGCCAGGGTTAAAAAGACCATGCCCAGCCTTAATGCAGCATTCGTTAATGTTGGATATGAGAAGGATGCGTTTTTGCATTACCTCGACCTCGGTCCACAGTTCAGTACCCTTGGAAAATATCTCAACCAGGCCCTGAGTAAGCGGGGAAGATCGATTGCGGTTTCCAAGTTCCGGAGGGAGAAGGATATCAACAAACACGGAAAAATCAACGAAGTCCTCAAGTCAGGCCAGCATGTACTTGTGCAGGTGGCCAAGGAACCGATCTCCACGAAAGGACCCAGGCTCACTTCCGAGATATCTATCGCGGGAAGGAACCTGGTGCTGATGCCGTTTTCCGATAAAGTTTCCATTTCGTCAAAGATTGCTACCCAGGAAGAACGGGACCGTTTGCGCAACCTGATCAACAGTATCAGGCCAAAGAATTACGGGGTGATTGTAAGAACCGTTGCGGAAAACTGCAAGGTCGCAGAACTGGATTCAGAGTTGCGTTCACTTGTAACGAAGTTTGAGAGTGCCTTTGACAACATCAATGTGAAGCAACTGCCGCAACTGGTGCAGGAAGAACAGAGCCGTGCCACCTCCATCATCAGGGACCACCTGAACGGAAATTTTGAGAATATTTTCATCGACAACCGCGAGGTTTACCAGGAGGTAAAGCAATACATCAGTGAGGTCGCTCCCGAAAAGGAGAAGATCGTAAAATTGTATACCGGCAGCCAGTCGATCTTCGAGAAATTCGAGATCGAGCGACAGATGAAGGCCTCCTTCGGAAGCACTGTTTCCTTTAAACAGGGTGCCTACCTGATCATTGAACACACCGAAGCACTGCATGTCATCGACGTGAACAGTGGCAACAGGGCCAAATCGGGACTCGACCAGGAGAGCAATGCAACAGAAGTGAATTTAGCGGCCACCGAGGAGATTGCCCGCCAGCTGAGACTGCGCGACATGGGCGGTATCATCGTGGTGGACTTCATCGACATGCACAAGGCGGACAACAAGCAGAAGCTGTTCAACCGCATGAAAGAGGTGATGTCGCGCGACAGGACCAAGCACAATATACTTCCACTGAGCAAGTTCGGACTGATGCAGATTACCCGTCAAAGGGTACGTCCGGAGATGCACGTGGAAACGGCGGAGTCGTGTCCGACCTGTGGTGGCACCGGCAAGATCCAGCCTGCTATCCTGCTGGAAGACCAGGTGAAGCTGGAACTGGAAACCCTGGTCAAAAACGAATCTCTGAAAAAGGTAACCCTGCAGGTGCATCCGTTCTTTGCGGCATACCTGCAGAAAGGCCTGGTATCTATACTGAAACGGTGGCGCCGTGAGATGAAGTGCAAGATCAATGTCGAGGCACTGGATTCGGCTACCTACCTTGAATTCATCATTCTCGATCAGAACGGTGAACAACTGCTGAGAAAGACCAAGTAACACGCATTTTCCCTTAACTTTGCCGGTATAAACAATCTGTCAGGTTCATTGTTTATTTATCATAATTTTCGTCAAATAGCCACCTGTTGACTGTAAGGAACCGGGGGTTGTTCGACAAACTCAGCAATGCACGTATAAAACGCAACATATGATGACAAAGACTGTAGCAATTTTAAGCGGATTGATGCTTTCACTGGCAGCGTTTGCGCAGCCCATTGACCCTGTTTCCTGGACCATTGAAGCAGAACGGACCGGGGACAACACATTCGAACTTGTGTACAAGGCAAAGATCGATCCACCATGGCACCTCTATTCAGCATACCTCCCCGATAACGGCCCCATCCCCACCCGGCCCTCCTACGAAGAAACAGCAGGAATGGAACTGGTGGGCGACATCATCGAGGTGACCAAACCAAAGATCAAATTCGATCCGGGTTTCCAGATAGATGTGGGAACCATTGCCGGGAAGGCAGAATTCAGGCAGAAGATAAGACTCACGGCTCCGTCCGTCACCTTGTCGGGAGAGATCGAATACCAGGTATGTGATGATGCCAACTGTCTGCCCCCAGCCTACGAGGAGTTTACATTCAACCTGAAGTCTGCCGGATCCGTAGCTGCAGCCGGAAATGAAAGTGAAGCAGGTACAGCCGCTGCCGGAAATGCAGCCGGCGATAACAGCGGAGCAAACACCGGTGGCAGCCGGGAAACTGCTGGTGGTGTCAATGCCGGGGGAGTACAGGAACAAAACAGCGGATCCGGTACCGGTGAAGTGGTAACCTCCGTGGTCCCTGAAACTGTGTCGGAACCCGGGAGCGTGACAGGCGCATCCGGACAGGCATTTTCGGAAACATCTGCCGCAGGATCTGCCGGAATCAGCGGTGACGATGAAAGGTCGTTGTGGCGGTTCTTCTGGATCGCCTTCGGTGCAGGTCTGCTGGCGCTGCTCACACCATGCGTGTTTCCCATGATCCCCATGACTGTTAGCTTTTTCATGCAAGGCAGTCAGAACCGCGCACGCAGTGTATTCCGCGGGTCGGTATTCGGCCTTTCCATTATTGCCATCTACACGTTGCTCGGTGTGATTGTGAGCCTGACCAACCTGGGTCCGGACGCGGCCAATATGCTGAGTACGCACTGGATCCCCAACCTGATCTTTTTCCTGCTGTTCGTTGTTTTCGCGTTCTCTTTCTTCGGAATGTTCGAGCTGGTGCTGCCCTCCAAATGGGTGAACAAAGCCGACCAGAGCGCTGACAAGGGCGGCGTGGCAGGTGCATTCTTCATGGCCCTCACCACCGTGCTTGTATCCTTCTCCTGCACTGGCCCCATCGTGGGTGCCCTGCTGGTGGAAGCTGCAGGCGGTCTCGCGCTCAAACCTATTCTCGGGATGTTTGGTTTTGCCCTGGCCTTCGCCATCCCCTTCACCCTGTTTGCGATCTTCCCTTCATTGCTGAAAGGACTGCCCAAATCCGGCGGATGGCTGAACAGTGTGAAAGTGGTGCTTGGGTTCATCGTGCTGGCCTTCGCCATGAAGTTCCTGCAGCCACTCGACCCCAGGCATGACATCATCAGCCGCGAAGTGGTGCTGGTCGTGTGGACGATCCTCTTCTTCCTCATGGGCATGTACCTGCTGGGAAAACTGAAATTCGCGCACGACAGCGACCTCCCCTATATCAAGGTCCCCAGGCTGCTGCTCGCGATTGTGTCCTTTGCCTTTGCCATATTCATGTTCATGGGACTCTTTGGCGCCAGGCTGACCATGGTCTCTCCCCTGCTGCCCCCGAAATCGCCCGGATGGATCGACATGACGCAGGTTGCGGCTCCGGCTGCAATGGTTGTTGCTGCCGGGGATGTGGCAGAGGAATGCGTTCCTGAAAAACATACCGATGAGTTCCATACACCCTATGGACTCAAATCGTTCTACGACCTCGAAGAAGGGCTCGCCTGCGCGGAGAAAACCGGGAAACCGGTGTTCCTGGATTTCACCGGCCGCTTCTGCTCCAACTGTAAGAAAATGGAAGCCGCAGTTTGGTCCGACCCTACTGTACAATCAATGCTTCGTAACGATTTCGTGCTCATATCACTGTATACCGATGTGAACGTGAAACTCCCGGAGGAAGAGTGGTACACCTCGGAAGTCGACGGCAAGGTGAAAAAAACCATCGGTCAGCAAAACGTTGACTACGAGATCTCCATGTTCCGGACCAACACCGTGCCGCTGTATGTGATCATGGACAGTGAAGGGAACGTTGTGCATGAGCCGCGGGGGACCGACCTGGATGTCGGGAGCTACACAGCATGGATGCAGGAAGGATTGTCAAAGGCAAGAAAGTAAGGAATCTGCCCCACCGTCACAGTGCACTTTGATCCTCCAATGCCAGGTTTGCTTCCGCGCGCTAACTGGCATGCATGAATTCCCAGTGAACTTGTAATTACAAATTGAAAGATTTCTTCCGATTTTATTTAATATTCCCTACTTTTATGGGCGTTTTTAAAATGCAAACAAAATTACTGTAACAATGAGCAAGGAACAACACACGAAAGCAGCAGACAACATCAGGGTATTATCGGCAGCCATGGTTGAAAAAGCCAAATCGGGTCACCCGGGAGGTGCCATGGGCGGTGCTGATTACATCGAAGTATTGTACTCCAGATTCCTGAACTTCGATCCTGACAATATGAGTTGGGCTTTCAGGGACAGGTTTTTCCTTGATCCCGGTCACATGTCGCCCATGCTGTATTCTGTGCTGGCCCTTGCAGGATCCTATACCATGGAGGAGCTTGCCAACTTCCGCCAGTGGGGCAGTCCCACGCCCGGACATCCCGAAGTGGATGCCTCCAGGGGAATTGAAAACACATCCGGTCCGCTTGGCCAGGGACATACCATGGCAGTGGGTGCAGCGATCGCAGAGCGGTTCCTGGTGGATCGTTTCGGCGAATGGATGTCGCACAAGACCTACACGTTCATTTCCGATGGCGGTGTACAGGAAGAAATCTCCCAGGGTGCGGGACGCATCGCCGGGTACCTGGGACTGAACAACCTGGTAATGTTTTACGACAGCAACGACATCCAGCTTTCGTCCACCACCGATGTGGTTACCTGTGAAGATACGGCAAAAAAGTACGAAGCGTGGGGCTGGCGCGTATATACCATTAACGGCAACGATCCGGAGGAAATCACCCGGGCGCTGGAAAAGGCCCACGCAGAAGAGGAAAAACCGGTGCTGATCATCGGCAAGACCATCATGGGAAAAGGAGCACTGACAGCGGATGGAGATTCGTTCGAACGCCAGACCTCCACCCACGGCATGCCCTTATCCGAGGCGGGCGGCTCATTCGAAAAGTCCATTGCCAATCTTGGCGGTGACCCGGAAAACCCGTTCGTGATCTTCCCGGAAGTGGCCGACAGGTACAAAGAAGTACTGGATGCAAAGCGTACAATCGTTGCTGAAAAGAAAAAGGAACAGGAAGCATGGGAGCAGGCAAATCCTGTGCTGGCCAAAAAGCTGGAGATGTTCCTCGAAGGAAAGATCCCGGCCATCGACTTTTCCTCCATCATGATAAAAGAAAACCTGGCCACACGGGCTTCGGCCGGAGCAGTGCTCAGTGCGTTGCATGATAAGGTGGAAAACCTGATCGTTGCCTCTGCAGACCTCTCGAACAGTGACAAGACTGACGGGTTTTTGAAGAAGACCACGGCCTTCAAAAAGAATGATTTTTCGGGATCCTTTTTGCAGACCGGTGTCAGCGAACTGACCATGGCTGCCATTGCCAACGGCATGGCACTGCACGGAGGCGTGATCCCCGTAATTGGGACGTTCTTCGTGTTCAGCGACTACATGAAACCGGCTGTAAGGCTGGCTGCCCTGATGGAACTCCCGGTGGTTTATGTATGGACCCACGACGCATTCAGGGTAGGTGAAGACGGCCCCACCCACCAGCCCGTGGAACAGGAAGCACAGATCAGGCTCCTGGAACACCTGAAAAACCATTCAGGCAACCGCTCCATGCTGGTACTGCGCCCTGCCGACGGGACAGAATCGATCGTGTCCTGGAAAATGGCGCTGGAGAACAGGAAGACCCCAACTGCACTGATCCTTTCACGCCAGGGCATCGCTGATGTTCCTGCCATGCCGGGATCCACACGCTACCAGGATGCCCTGAAGGCAGAAAAAGGTGCGTATATCGTAAAAGACACGGAAGAGATTCCGCAGGTCACCCTCGTTGCATCAGGATCGGAAGTATCTACACTGATTGAAGGTGCAGCACTGCTGGAAGAACGTGAACAGCTCAGGGTACGGGTCGTATCAGCCATTTCAGAAGGCCGTTTTCGCGACCAGGACGATGCCTACTGCGAGTCTGTGATCCCCACGGCACTCCCGGTATTCGGGATGTCGGCAGGACTGCCGGTAACCCTTCAGGGACTTGTGGGTCCGAAAGGGAAGGTATTCGGTCTGGAAAGTTTCGGGTATTCAGCACCCTACAAGGTGCTGGATGAGAAGCTGGGATTCAATGGCGAGAATGTATACAAGCAGGTGATGGATTACCTGTCCAGCCGCAAGTAAGCCTATCCGGACCTGTGTCCCCGGACCTGGTGTATTCCAATATAGGGCAAGTGACGAATTGTGAAGTACGAATATCCTGCACAAGGTACGATTTGCTGCATCCTGACCGTTTATGTTAAAAGAAAGGGCCCCGCAGGTACAAAAAGCGTGTACTAATTTCGTACCTTTCGCACAGGCTTCATTTTTAACTTGTTACAATGGTAAAAAGCCATTTCCCACAGCTGCTGACGGCACTGCTTGTATTGTTCTCGCTGACCTTCCGGTCAAGCGCGCAGGAAAGCATAACCGGTTACGAACCCAATTCCAGGATCCTGTTCATTTTTGATGCCTCGTACAGTATGGCCGGACCCTGGGACGGGGACACGAAAATCAATATTGCACGGAGAATCCTCGAAGAGATGGTCGACAGTATTGCAACCCTCGAAAACGTGCAGATGGCCCTTCGGGTATATGGCCACCAAAGTCCCGTACCCCCGCAGGATTGCAGCGATACGAAACTGGAGGTTCCCTTCGCATCCAACAACGCGGGAAAAATCAGGGAGAAGCTGCGCATTCTTTCGCCCAGGGGGACCACACCCATCGCACATTCTCTTGAACTTGCAGCGAATGATTTCCCGGATTGCCCGGATTGCAGGAACATCATCATCCTGATCACAGATGGCGTAGAAGCCTGTGATGGTGATCCCTGCGCTGCATCCATAGCACTCCAGGAAAAAGGAATCGCCCTCCGTCCGTTCGTAATCGGCATAGGGAACGATCCGGGATTCAGGGAAACCTTCGGGTGCATTGGATATTATTTTGATGCCCCGGGAAAAAAGCAGTTCAGGGAAGTCATGAAGATTGTTATCAGCCAGGCGCTCAACACCACCAGTGCACAGGTGAACCTGATCGATATAGAGCAGCGGCCCTCCGAATCCGATGTGGCAGTGATTTTTTTCGACCAGTTGTCAGGGAAGGTAAGGTACAACATGATCCATACCCTCAACAGCAAAGGCAATCCTGACACGCTGGCACTGGACCATCTTGGCAGGTACAGGGTGGTGGCCCGGACCATTCCGCCTGCATCGGCAGATTCGGTGGAACTGGTTCCCGGGAAACACAACCATATCGGGATAGATGCACCCCAGGGTTACTTGCAGATCCTGAGCAAAGGCAATGCATACAAAAGGGAAAAAGTGCTGGTGAAGCGTGCAGGCGAACCGAAGACCATCAACGTACAGTTCATGGGAACCAGTGAAAAATACCTTGTGGGGAGATATGACCTTGAAATTCCCGTGTTCCCGCATATTTTTCTCAGCGATGTGGAGATCCGCCAGAGCTACACGACTACCGTGGAGATTCCTGAACCAGGCATGATCCACATCTCATCAAGACAACCTGGGTACGGGTCCCTTTTCAAACTGCTGGAAGACGGGAACCAGGAGTGGGTGCTCAACATCCGGTCCGGTCTCACGCAGCAGGAGTATCACCTGCAGCCCGGAAGATACCGGATCATCTTCAGGCTGGCAAATATGCAGTCAACCATCTATACCCAGGTGAAAGACTTTACGATTCGGTCGGGAATTTCCGAGGTAGTGGAGTTCAAATAACAACCTGCCGGATTAAACCATTCCCTGGTTTCAGGTTCTAACAGCTAAGCACGCGAAATTAAATGGCGGACAATCCTGACAGGAAGATATTAGAGCTATTCAGGCAGAACGGGCAAAAGGAAGCTGCATTCAACCTGCTTGCAGATGCATACAGTGAACGGCTGTACTGGCATATCCGCAGGATCGTGATCGATCATGAGGATGCAGACGATGCGCTGCAGAATACACTGCTCAAAGTATGGAAGAACCTGGAGAATTTCCGTGCCGAGTCTGGATTGTTCACCTGGTTGTTCAGGATCGCCACCAACGAATCGCTGAGCCTGATCAAGGACCGGAAAAAACACTTGCACAATTCGGAAGACCAGGGATATGAGAACAGCCTGGCTGAAACCCTGGCGACTGATCCGTGGTTTGACGGGGACGAGGTGCAACTGAAGCTGCAGCAAGCCATCCTTTCGCTCCCGGAGAAACAGCGGCTTGTATTTAACCTGAAATATTTCGAGGAAATGAAATACGAGGATATGTCCGAAACACTGCAAACTTCAGTCGGTGCATTGAAAGCCTCTTACCACCACGCGGTAAAAAAAATAGAAAAGCACCTTACCGGTGAGTAAACCTTTTTAAAATTTAACAGTCTAACAGACAGGAAACTGAATTATGAACCCGAAAAAAAACATACCGAACATCATCCCGCCGAAGCCGGAAAATCCATTCAGGGTTCCGGAGGGATATTTTGATGATGTGCAGAAAAGGGTGATGGAGCGGATCAGGAGCGAGGAGCAGGAACAGCTTGAGAAAACAGGTCGCCAGGTTACCGGCACTGACCGTATCATTCCACCAGCGGAGGGAGGCAATCAGGAATCCGAAAAAGCACCACACCGGGAAGTTCCCCGGGGACGAAAAATTTACCTGCAACCCTACCTTACCCTGGCAGCTGCTATCTCAGGTGTTGCGCTGGTGGTATACATCGTACTCCAGTCAGTGACGGGCATCGGGGCCGGCGACGACAACACCTACGACATTGCCACACTGGACAGGGCCGGGGTATTCCAGGATGAGTCGATACTCGCGGAAGCCTACACCGAAACCGGTGAAGACGAAGATGCCGTGTACTCCGAGTGGGATGAGGAAGCAATCACCTACCTGGCCAGTAACGAGGTCGACCTGATTCATTTACTTGATAATAATTAAAAAATATATACCATGACAATAACTGCAGCAAGCACAAAGGTTCTGGTCGCTTTCATGCTCATGTGTTTTACCGGTGCAACGGTTGTTGCCCAGCCCGGTGAACAGATGCAAAGATTCAAGGAAGAGAAGATTGCATTTTTCAATGAAAAACTGGATTTTTCCGAAAAAGAGGCCGCAGAATTCTGGCCCTTGCACGATGATTTGCAAAACCGCAAAATGAAAGTCAACGAGGACGAAAAGACCCTGTTGAACTATTACAACAGCAATTATACGGCCATGTCTGAAAATGAGATCGATGAGACCATAAAGAAATACATGGACCTCCAGGAAAAGCGGCACGATCTGAATTCAGAATACCACGATAAATTCGTCCGTGTCATCGGAAAGAAAAAGACCATGCGGCTGTATGCCCTGGAGCGGGAATTCAGGGTGCATATCCTGCATAAATTCCGCGCCGGACGTGGCGGCAGCGGAAGGGGTCCACACCGGGGACGTGAATAGATTGGTGTCAGAGCAGTTCCCCGGAAGGCTGCCGGATTGAACGGTAAGGGTAAGAGCTGTTCACAGCCAGGGCCGGGCGTTCAGGTTACATGTCAGAGCAGTTCCCCGGTAAGGAAAGGATCATCCAGTTCCACCTCCCGCAAATAATCCACTGTCTCATTGATGTCTTCATACATCACTTTGTCATTTTCAATGAAACTGACCTTTTTCCGGTAGCCTGCAATGAATTTCTCCAGGTATGACGAGGTGTTGGCAGGCCTCCTGAAATCCAGTGCCTGTGCAGCATTATAGAGCTCAATGGCCAGGATCCGTTCGAGGTTTTCCATCACTTTATATGCCTTCACGGCAGCGTTGGCACCCATGCTCACATGGTCCTCCTGTCCCTGTGACGACTCAATGGAGTCGACCGATGAAGGGGTGCACAGTTGCTTGTTGTGGCTCACCATGGATGCAGCCGTATACTGGGGAATCATGAAACCGGAATTCAGCCCGGAATTTGCCACCAGGAAGGCGGGCAGGTTCCGTGCACCTGATAGCAGCTGGTAGGTGCGCCTTTCCGAAATATTTCCCAGTTCTGAGAGGGCAATGGCCAGGTTGTCGAAAGCAAGGGCGAGCGGTTGCCCGTGGAAATTACCGGCAGAGATGATCAGGTCTTCCTCCGGGAAGATGGTGGGATTATCGGTGACGGAATTGATTTCGTTCTGAAAGACATAGGCCACATAATTAATTGCATCTTTCGAGGCACCATGCACCTGGGGGATGCACCTGAATGAATAGGGATCCTGCACATGGGGTTTTTCGCGGTGCATGAGCTCACTGTCGTTCAGCAACCACCTCACGCGTGCCGCTGTTTTGATCTGCCCCTGGTGCGGCCTGATCTGCTGGATCAGCTCGTGGAACGGCTCGATCCTGCCGTCGAATGCATCCAGTGAGATGGCACCGATGATATCAGCCAGCTTGGACAGCCGGAATACCCGAAGGCACAGATGCACCCCGTAGGCGCTCATGAACTGGGTACCGTTCAGCAGCGCCAGTCCTTCCTTCGACTGGAGGTCGATGGGATCCCAGCCGAATTTCTTCAGCATCGTCGCTGAAGGAACGATCTTCCCGTCCATAACCACTTCGCCCATTCCGATCAGCGGCAGGCTCAGGTGCGCCAGCGGTGCCAGGTCGCCCGAAGCGCCGAGCGATCCATACTGGTATACCACGGGCAAAATATCGTTGTTGTAAAAATCGATCAGACGCTGCACGGTGGCGAGCTGTACGCCGGAGTTCCCGTATGACAGAGATTGCAGTTTCAGGAACAGCATGAGCCTGACAATTTCATCGGGAACCTTCTCCCCCACGCCGCAGGCATGCGACATCACCAGGTTTTTCTGCAGGAGTCCCAGGTCATCGTTCGAGATCACCTTGTTGTAGAGTGAACCAAAGCCCGTATTGATCCCATACAGCGAATCTGTCCGCTGCGAAAGCCTGCTGTCGAGGTACTTCCTGCATTTCACAATCAATTCCCAGCTCTCCTCCGAAAGCTCCAGTGCACTGTCATTATCGAGCAATTGTGCAATAATTTTCCAGTCGATCACTGCAGTGCTGATCCTGTGTTTTCTTGTCATAATCAACGGCGTTTTTCCTGGTGTGAATTACGGAAAAAAGCCTGAAAGGAAAGATGTTCTATGACAGTTGGCTCCTGAGAATAGTCAACAAAGTTTCAAAACCGACCAGTTGCTGTTCACCGGTCTCCATGTTCTTCAGGGTTACCTGCTGTGCACGGATCTCATTCTCACCCACCAGGGCCACGAAGGGGATGCCCGACTGGTTGGCAAAGGTCATCTGCTTTTTCATCTTGGCCTGGTCGGGATACAACTCGGCACGGATCCCGGCATTTCTCAGTTTTCCCAGCATGGGAAGGATGTATTTCACCTCATCCTCACCAAAATTGACAAACAGCAGTTGCGTGTGTTCTTCCGCTGAGGCAGGGAAACGTTCGAGCTGAAGCAATACATCGTAGATCCGGTCTGCCCCGAAGCTGATTCCCACACCGGAGATCCCGGGCATTCCGAAAATACCTGTCAGGTCGTCGTACCGTCCGCCCCCGCAGATACTGCCGATCTGCACCTCATCAGATTTCACCTCGATGATTGCCCCGGTATAGTAATTCAATCCCCGGGCCAGGGTGATATCCAGTGCAACACCTGCCGATACAGGGTCCGTCTGCAAATATTCCAGCAGCTTCCTGATCTCAGCGATCCCCTGCCTGCCTGTCTGCGATGGTGCCAGGTACGACTCCAACTGGTCCAGCTTCTGCTCATTATCGCCATGCATGGCAAATACCGGGTCCAGCTTGTCGAGCGATGACTTTGAGATTCCTTTCGAAATCAGTTCCTCCTTCACCTTGCCGATCCCGATTTTCTCCAGTTTATCGATCGCCACGGTGATATCCACGATCTTTTCCTTTTCGCCGATCACCTCCGAAATTCCTGCCAGGATCTTCCTGTTATTGATCCGTACCGTCACCTTCAGTCCCAGTGCAGAAAAAACTTCATCGATGATCTTCACCAGCTCAAATTCATTGACCAGCGCATCGCTCCCGATCATATCGGCATCACACTGGTAAAATTCCCGGTACCTGCCCTTCTGCGGATTGTCGGCACGCCATACCGGCTGGATCTGGTAACGCCTGAACGGGAAGTTGATCTCGTTCCTGTGTTGTACCACGTACCTTGCAAAAGGAACGGTGAGATCGTAACGGAGTCCGCGGCTGGTAATCTTCGATGCCAGTGCAGCGGGAGATGAATGTTCAACCTCACTGCTGTCGATACCGCGCAGGAAATCGCCGCTGTTGAGGATCCTGAATAACAACTTATCACCCTCTTCCCCGTATTTTCCGAGCAGTGTGGAAAGGTTTTCCATGGCAGGAGTTTCGATGGGCAGGAATCCATATTTTTTGAACACACTCCTGGTGGTATCAAAAATAAAGTTGCGGCGGGACATTTCAACAGGTGAAAAATCCCTTGTCCCTTTGGGAATGGATGGTTTTTGCGAAGCCATAAACAGCAGACGTTTGATCAAAAAATTTACAGTTGCGCAAATTTAGTGATTTGCCGGCAGTTCTGTTCAGTTCGTGCGGGAAAGTTTCTCCAGGTCATCTTCAAGGAAGGCATCGGGTTTCCTTGCATTCACCTTATGGTAATCGAAATAGTAGAACTCGGAATCCCCTGCCCCGATCAGGATCTTGTATACGCGGGCTTTGAGCTTTTTCCCTTCCGGTCCGACCTTGTGCAGGAAAACCACATCCTCGTCCTTGTTCATGATCGCCTCCTTCACCTCGTCCCTTGTCACGAATTTGAACGCATGCGGGTAGACCGACCGAAACCGTGCCTCCGAACCGATCGTATTTTCAAGCTCATCTTCCATCACATACAGTGTTTTTCCAGTGATTGCCTGCATATTGTCGTTGTATTCACTGAATACATTCTGGGAGATCATTTCCGGATGTTCCGTAATCATTCGCACGTGCTTCTGCATGAAGTGCACCAGGGTCCCCAGCTTGTAGGAATAACTGTCCTCATCCACCCCATAGTAGCTCAGGGGGATATTCACAATATCCTTCATCTGGTCCAGCGTGGCATGGTCACCACCCAGCGAAAGGCAGAGAAATGTATACCGTGTATCTGACTTATCCTTCTCAAACGAGACCGTAGCCGTATAAAGAAAAGACGCATCAGTATCCCTGGATCTTTTCAGGAAATCGTCAAATGAAAGGAACTCATATTCGGTAATGTCCCAATACTGCTTTACCGCATCCGTGATTTCGAGGTTGTAATCTGACATGGGATTGTCCTGCAGAACAATATAGGTTTTGGTATTGTGGAACACCTCCAGGTCCTCCACTGAAGGAAGGTATTCTCTTTGTCCGTAAACCCAGGCAAGCGGCAGGACGATCAGCACAAGCAGTGTGGTTCTTCTCATTGGATATTCATGTTTTTTACCGCTCCGGAAAAAAAAGCGGGTTGCGTTCGTTAAATTTGCGGATATAGACAAATTTATACTGTTTCTTTTTCTTCCTGCGCAATTGCACATACTCATCGTACAGTTCCGGATCATTCATCAGCAGGATCTCCACCGATTGCACGTCAAATTCCATCAGTTTCCCGGTTTCGAAATCGATGAGGTACTGCCGCACCTCGGTGGAAGAGTAATTTGAGCTGGGCGACCTGTAATAGCGGTTATAATAATAACTCTGGTTATAGTAATAGGGATCGTAGTATCCTGAATTATAGGTGGTAATGGAGGCCACGAAATGACCGATTTTTCCAATGAAACTGATCCGGTGGAACTTGGATGCCAGGTTGATATAGAGCACGCCGTTCCTCCCGTAGCCCCATATTTCCGAAGTGTTCAGGCGTTGCTGCACCCCGTTGTCATCGTAAAACACGATAAATTTCTGCTCTGTCACCTGCTGGTAGAAGTCACGGGAAAACAGGTCAGCATCGGTAACCAACCGGGTCTTTGGGATGGGACTGTTCAGTTTTACGGAGAGGAAATTGGGGTAGATCCCTTCCCTGAATTCAAAGTCAGGCGAATATTTCACCATTCCTTCGGGGGTATCCTGGGCGAATGATCCGCTGCTGACCAGCATCAGTACCGCCACCATCACAACTTTGCCGTAATCCTTGCTCCTCATAATTCAGTAAATTTATCAAACTCCTTCATTTAATTAAACGTAAAGCAACGAAAAATGATCTGCCGGGGGCTTTTTTTTTCGTTGCAATACTGCTGAGTTATTACTGAAATCCTATTAATAGTCTTATATTTGGGGACGGGATAAGCCACCCGTTGCTCATGGAATTCAGTATTTAATCTTTTTTCAGCTACGTTATGACCAGCACTATTCTGTTGATATTAACCATTTTTGTACTGGTGACCGGGATTCTTGTCCTTTTTTTCCTCAGCAGGAAACAACGGAAACTCATTACCAGGCAACAGGAGGTACTGGAGCACTACAAGGAGGAAGCCCGGGAACATGACAGGTTCATTGCTGATTTTTCCCATAAGCTCAGAACTTCGCTGAACAATATCACCCTCATCAATCAGCTGGTGCATGACGCCCGGATGGGCAATGACCAGGGTGAACTGATGGAGGCGTTGCGAACCTCGACCTCCGATCTGAGTCAGGATGTAAATGAACTGGTGGAGATCGCGACGCCTGCATTTGCGGAATACAAGCAGACGATACTCAGTTTCAACCTGCATGAGGCAATGAGCAGCATCGCGGGAATCCTGGATTCGGAAATAAAGGTCTCGGTTGACCTTGACCGTGGAGTGGAGCAGGAAATTGAATACAATGTCATCGGTGATCCCAGTCTGCTGCGTTCGGTATTGATCAACCTGAGCAAGGGAATTGCTGATTATGGATTGAAAGACGACCGGCTGCTGCTGCGGACGATACTGGAAAACAAAACCCAGAATACGTACAGCGTCCGGTTTCAGCTCGACTGTAATGTACAGCGCTGGCAGTCCCTTGAAAAAAAGGTCCAGGAGCTGCGCCACCACACGGATACCCCGGCACCAGGTCTCCTGCCTGGCGCATTCCGCCTTCTCTCCCTTACCGGCAGCAAACTGGAAGTCAGTACCGGTGAATCACAGGTAAAGCTATTTTTTATCCAGGATTTTCCAAAAGATGTCACCCGGAAGACCGACGCCAGCCTGCAGAAGCGAAGTGGACCCGTGGAAGCAAAAAAAAGCATTGGAGATCTGAACGTATTACTGGTGGAGGACAATGCCATCAACCAGAAGATCGTACTTTTAAGTCTGAACAGGAAAGTAAAACAGATTGATGTGGCAAACAATGGCAAGGAAGCCCTTGAAATGTTCGGCAAGAAAAAGTACGACCTGATCCTCATGGATATCCAGATGCCGGTTATGGACGGAATCACTGCCACAAAAAAGATGCGGGAGATTGAGAACACCTCGGAGGACCGGATTCCGATCATTGCCATTACAGCCAATGCCCTTGCGGGCGACAGGGACCATTGCCTGGCAGCAGGTGCAGACGATTACCTCAGCAAACCCTTTCAGGTGGATGAACTGGTGGAAAGGATCAAATCCCTGTTGTAAAACCATGACCTGGTTTTCTGCAATGGCTTCACACCAAGTACCAGGATATCGTCGACCTGTTCGAGCCCGCCCTTCCATTCATTCAGACTTTTTTCCAATATGTGTCGCTGCACGGACAAGGGTTGCCTGTAAATGGATAACAGGAGGTGCCGGAACCTCCTGTACATGTATTTCTTGCCTTCCGGACCCCCGAACTGGTCTGCAAATCCATCTGAAAAAAGGTAAATGATATCCTCCTCCTCCAGGTCGAACTCGTGGTTCCTGAAGGGCACCCGGTCGACCCCGATATGCGGACCGATCATGTTCTTATCGCCTTTGATCTCAATGATCTCCGCGTTACGGATAATGTATATGGGATTAAAGGCCCCGGCAAACTCCAGCTTCCCGCTGACAACATCGATGGAACAAAAGGAAAGGTCCATGCCATCCCGCATGTGAAACTCTTCCATGTTGTCGAAGACCAGGTCGAATTTGCGGTTGATCTCATTCAGTATATGCGATGGCTGATGGATCCCCTGGGTATCGACGATCTGCCTGAAAAACTCCAGACCGATCAGTGACATGAATGCTCCCGGAACACCATGTCCGGTGCAATCCGCAACCGCGAGGAATATCCGGCTCCCGACCTTCCGGGCCCAGTAGAAATCACCGCTGACAATATCCTTTGGTCGCTGGAAAATAAAGGACTCGGGGAACATTTTCCGGATCTCTGATTCACTTGTGAACATGGCATACTGGATCCGCTGTGCATATTTCAGACTGTCTTCGAAACTCTTGTTCCTGCGCCGCAAAAGGTTCCTCTGCTGCAGTACTTCCCGGGCAGCGACCTCTTTTTTCCGCAACAGCTGGTTGCTTCTTCGCAACGAGCGTGTGCGCACACGGAACAGCACCCAGGATGCAATGAGCACGAAGAACAGGATCATCCGTTCAGAAACCCGGCCCGGTATCACAGACACGTTCAGTACCGGAGAGGACGCACATCCGGCCCAGGCCAGCTCCTGCAACAGCAGTAACCCACCCGACAGCAACAGCAAAATTGAAGCATGATGTCTGAATGACATGAAAACCTACGGATTGGATGAATAGCTTTTTATCTGTGACAAATATACAATATTAGGTGTTTAATAGCTATTTTTTGCTGATAAATGCGCCAAAAAAACCGGGGCTGGATGGGCCCCGGTTCCTGTTTCCAAATGGAAAAGGTTATTTCATTTTGGATTTCATTGCCATTTTTTCGAGCATCTCCGTCGTCACAGATTTCGGTCTTTCCAGGGGATATCCGAGTGCACGGTCCCAGATAAGATTGGCGGTGATCCCGATGGATCTGCCGATGCCGAACAGGACGGTATAGAAATCGTATTCCGTAACACCATAGTGCCATTGTATCACGCCCGATTGTGCATCCACGTTTGGCCAGGGGTTTTTGGCCTTGCCGTGTTCCTTGAGAATATCGGGGACCACCTGGTAGAGCATATCGGTATATTTGAACAGCAGGTCATCCTTCAGGTGGTTCAGACAGAAGTCACGCTGCAGGGAGTATCTCGGGTCTGTTTTCCTGAGAACGGCGTGGCCGTATCCCGGGATCACCTGTCCCGAATTGAGGGTATCCCAGACAAACTGTTTGATCTCTTCTTTGGTAGGAACCTTCCCGTCCATACGGTGCACCAGGTCCTGCAGCCACCGGAGCACTTCCTGGTTGGCAAGTCCGTGCAATGGTCCGGCGAGTCCGTTGATCATAGCTGAGATGGACAGGTACACGTCCGACAGGGAGCTTCCCACGAGGTGACCGGTATGGGCGCTGACGTTTCCGCTTTCGTGGTCGGCATGGATAATGAAATGCATCCTGGACACATCGTCATATGGTTTCGGGATTCCCATCATGTGGGCGTAGTTTCCGCCCATATCCATGTTGGGGTTCGACTGGATCCTGTTACCCTCGCGGTAGAGCTTGGCATAAATATAGGATGCGATCTCGGGGAGTTTGGCCAGCAGGTTCAGGCTGTCTTCATACATCGGGTCCCAGTAATCATTTTTATTGATGCCGGCATGGTATTTCTTTGAAAAGAATGATTCACGGTGCATTGTCAGGATAGCCGTGGAAAATATCGCCATGGGATGGGAAATGGACGGAAAAGCATCAATCACCTCATACACATACCGCGGCAGTATCCTGCGCTTGTTGAACTCGTCCGCAACATCCGCAACCTCATTGTCGGTGGGAATATCACCGGTAAGCAACAGGTAAAATGCACCTTCCACGTAGGGCATCTCGGCTCCGCTGGGCTTGGGAAGCTTTGCGAATACCTCCGGAAGGGTGTACCCCCGGTACCTGATCCCTTCCTGAGGATCCAGGTAGGAGATATCGGTCACCAGGCTCTTCAGTCCGCGCATACCGCCAATGGCCTGACCGATTGTTACCTGGTCGATCACCACATCGCCGTGTTCCTTGATCAGTTTCGCTGTCCGCGGCCTCCAGAGGTCAATTTTATCTTTCAGTTTTTGTTTCAGGTTTGACATATTGTTACAGTTTGATCATTGATTGCAAAAGTGCTTTACAATATACTATATATATGTAATTATTTCAATATTTAGATAGGAAAGTTTAGGGAAGGGCGGGAGCAGGAGAGCAGGAGAGCAGGAGAGCAGGAGCGGGAGAGCGGGAGCGGGAGATAAAAAAACCTTCTGCTGGTGTGCAGAAGGTTTTTTTGATTTATCCGGAGGATGGCCGGGGTTTAGTATCCGTAGATAGCGCGGTCACCAAGTTCTTCTTCGATCCGGAGGAGCTGGTTGTATTTCGCGATCCTGTCGGAGCGGCTCAGCGAGCCGGTTTTGATCTGTCCGGAGTTGGTTGCCACGGCGATATCGGCGATGGTGGCGTCTTCGGTTTCTCCGGACCGGTGCGAGGTTACGCTGGTCCAGCCTGCCCTGTGTGCCATCTCTATGGCATTCAGTGTTTCGGTAAGTGTTCCGATCTGGTTCACCTTGATCAGGACGGAGTTGGCACTTCCAAGCTGAATGGCTTTGGAGAGGTATTCCACGTTGGTGACCAGCAGGTCGTCTCCCACCAGCTGTATCTTGTCACCCAGTTTGTCTGTAAGTATTTTCCATCCGTCCCAGTCGGCTTCGTCCATGCCATCTTCGATGGAATCGATCGGGTATTTGGATACAAGTTCAGCGAGGTATGCGGCCTGTTCTGCCTGGCTGCGTTTTGCGCCGTCCTTGCCTTCAAATTTTGCATAATTGTACACGCCGTCCTCGTAAAACTCTGAGGCTGCGCAGTCCAGTGCGATCGTGATATCGGAACCGGGTTTGTACCCTGCATTTTCAACGGCTTTCAGGATGCTTTCCAGTGCATCTTCGGTACCTTCCAGCTTGGGAGCAAATCCACCCTCGTCACCAACAGCCGTGGAGAGGCCGCGTTCCTTGAGCACTGCTTTCAGGGCATGGAAAACTTCGGCGCCCATGCGGAGACCTTCCTTGAATGTTTTGGCACCCACGGGACGGATCATGAATTCCTGGAAGGCGATGGGGGCATCGGAGTGGGATCCGCCGTTGATGATGTTCATCATCGGCACGGGGATGTGTTTGGCGTTTGTACCGCCGATGTACCTGTAGAGCGGCATGTCGTGATACATTGCGGCTGCTTTTGCCACGGCCAGGGAAACGCCCAGTATGGCATTGGCGCCCAGTTTGCTTTTGGTTTTTGTACCATCCAGGGCCAGCATTTTCTGATCAATACCCACCTGGTCGAGCGCATCCATTCCCAGTAATTCGGGAGCGATCAGGTTATTTACATTGTCGACCGCCTTTGTCACCCCTTTTCCCAGGTACCGGCTCTTGTCACCGTCGCGAAGCTCCAGCGCTTCATTTTCGCCGGTGGAGGCTCCGGAAGGCACGCCTGCCCTGCCAACAAAGCCGCTGGCGAGTGTAACTTCCACTTCGATGGTTGGATTTCCCCTTGAGTCGAGGATTTCACGTGCATGAACATCAATAATTTGTCCCATGATTGATTCTTTTAAAGTTTCTATATGTGTGTGCTTATTATTTGCAGTATACTTCTCCCGGGGTGCGGGGGCACCTGCCGGGTGACGGTTAAAACACAAAAGGGATAAAGCACCCAAAGATACCTCATCCCCCTGTAATATTGAAAAACGATGTATTAATTTATTCTTTCTTTTCCTTGTCGTCTGCTGCTGTATCTTCAGCATCATCCTTCTTCTCTGCTTTGGGTGCTTCAGCAGCGGGGCCTTCCTCCTCTTTCGCCTCTTCCGGTTTCTCTTCGGCCGGTGCAGATGCCTCGGGAGCCTCTTCTTTCTTCTCTTCAGCAGGTGCAGCAGTTTCGGAAGCTTCAGATTTCGGTGCCTCAGCGGGTGTTTCCGCCTGTGCTTCTTCCTTCACCTCTTCTGCAGTTGCTTCAGCAGTTGCATCCTCTGCAGTTGCTTCCGGGGTTTCGCCTGCGGGCGCTTCGGTTTCAGCGACAGCAGTTTCAGTTTCCGCTGATCCGGAACCGGCAGCTACAGCTGCGCCTGTTGCGGGAGCAGTTGTTTCCGCGGTTGTTTCTTCACCCTTCTTCTTACCGCCCCTTCTTCTCCGGCTGGCAGATTTCTTCGCAGCTGCCTTTTCAGCAAGCAGGTTCTCGTTATAGTCCACCAGTTCAATGATACACATATCGGCATTGTCGCCCAGGCGGTTGCCGAGCTTGATGATCCGGGTGTATCCTCCAGGGCGATCGGCTACTTTCTCTGACACTTCGCGAAAAAGCTCAGCGGTAGCCTCCTTGTCCTGCAAATGTCCGAACACGTAACGACGTGCATGTGTATTGTCGCTTTTCGCCTTGGTAATCAGCGGCTCCACGAAAATCTTCAGGGCCTTTGCCTTCGCCGTCGTAGTTGTGATACGCTTGTGCGTGATCAGCGAAGCAGCCATATTTGCAAGCATCGCCTCACGGTGTCCTTTCTGCCTGCCCAGGTGGTTTATTTTCTTCTTATGTCTCATTTCAATTAATCCTTGTCAAGTTTGTATTTGCTGGTATCCAGTCCAAAGCTGAGGTTCATGGAGGACAGGAGTTCCTCGAGTTCCGTCAGCGATTTTTTACCGAAATTCCTGAATTTCAACAAATCGTTTTTATTGAATTTCACCAGGTCGCCGAGTGTTTCCACCTCTGCTGCTTTCAGGCAGTTCAGCGCCCTTACAGACAGGTCGAGGTCGACCAGTTTGGCTTTCAGGAGCTGACGCATGTGCAGCACCTCCTCGTCGAATTCTTCGTTGGCGAAGCCTTCGTCTGCATCGAGGGTGATCTTCTCGTCTGAAAAGAGCATGAAATGGTAGATCAGAATCTTGGCTGCCTCCTTCAGTGCATCTTTCGGGTGAACGGAACCGTCGGTTTCGATATCGATCACCAGTTTCTCATAGTCGGTCTTCTGCTCCACCCTGTAATTCTCGATCTCGTACTTCACATTTTTAATGGGAGTATAGATGGAGTCGATGGCGATCAGTCCGAATTCCGATTCTGCAGGTTTGTTCTCTTCTGAAGGCACGTACCCGCGTCCCTTTGAAATGGTGATTTCCATCTGGAATTTCACATCCGATTCCATGTGACAGATCGTCAGATCCGGGTTCAGCACCTTGAATCCATTCAGGAACTTTCCAAGATCTCCTGCCTTGAAGGTATCCTGTCCGGAGATGGTAACAACGACTTTTTCCTCGTTGACATCCTCGATCTGTTGTTTAAAACGGATTTGCTTCAGGTTGAGTATGATATCGGTGACGTCTTCGATTACGCCTGTGATGGTTGAAAACTCGTGTTCAACACCTTCGATCTTTACCGTGGTAATGGCAAAGCCTTCAAGAGAGGCGAGCAGTATCCTTCTCAGGGCGTTCCCTATCGTGATACCGTAGCCCTGCTCCAGTGGTCTGAACTCGAATTTGCCGCGCTTATCGTCGGCTTCAAGCATAATAACCTTATCTGGTTTCTGGAATGCTAGTATGGCCATAATAAAATATGTATATTGTTTATTTTGAATATAATTCAACGATGAGTTGTTCCTTGATGTTCTCAGGAATTTCCTCTCTTTCAGGACGATTCAGAAATTTACCTGCCATTGCTGCTCCGTCCCATTCCAGCCATGCAGAAGATCCGGCACGGTTGCTTTCCAGGGCATCCTGGATCACGACGAGTGATTTGGATCTTTCCCTGACGCCAACGACATCGCCCGGTTTGAGTGTATAAGAGGGAATGCTGACCACCTCGCCGTTCACGGTGATGTGACGGTGGCTGACAAGCTGGCGTGCGGCATCCCTTGATGGCGCAACGCCCAGTCTGAATACCACGTTGTCGAGACGTGATTCGAGCAGTTGCAACAGCACCTCGCCTGTAATCCCCTTGCTGCGTGAAGCTCTTTCAAAAAGGTTCCGGAACTGCTTTTCAAGCACACCGTAGGTATATTTTGCCTTTTGCTTCTCTTTCAGCTGGATCCCGTATTCAGAAGACTTGCGTCTTCTTTTGTTCATTCCATGGAATCCCGGGGGATAATTCTTTTTCTCAAAAGATTTATCGGTACCGTAGATCGCTTCACCGAACTTCCTGGCAATTTTCGTTTTTGGTCCTCTGTATCTAGCCATCTGTAACTATTTGTAATATGATTATACTCTTCTTCTTTTGGCCGGACGGCATCCATTGTGTGGCAACGGAGTTACGTCAACGATCTCGGTCACCTCGATGCCTGCACCGTGAATGGTACGGATCGCAGATTCCCTGCCTGATCCCGGGCCTTTTACGTAAACTTTCACCTTCCTCAGTCCAAGGTCGTAGGCAGTTTTTGCACATTCCTGTGCTGCCATCTGAGCTGCATAAGGCGTATTCTTCTTTGAACCACGGAATCCCATTTTACCGGCAGATCCCCATGAGATCACCTGTCCCTGGATGTTGGTCAGTGAAATGATTATATTATTGAAAGAAGCGTGAATGTGCGCCTCTCCAACGGGTTCAACCTTAACGGTACGCTTCTTTGATGATCCTGTCTTCTTAGCCATGTTATGATCTTCTTATTTAACTGCTTTCTTTTTATTTGCAACTGTCTTCTTACGACCTTTCCTTGTCCGTGCATTGTTCTTCGTACTCTGCCCCCTTACAGGAAGACCGATACGGTGACGGATGCCACGGTAGGAGCCGATGTCCATCAGTCGCTTGATGTTCATCTGGACGGAGGATCTGAGCTCACCTTCCACCTTGTAACTCTCGTTCACGATTTTCCGGATCGTGTTCACCTGTTCGTCATTCCAGTCCTGGACCTTGACATTCCTGTCAACACCAGCCTCATCGAGGATCTTCTGGGCGGAACTTCTTCCGATTCCGAAAATATAGGTCAGCCCAATCTCTCCCCTTTTGTTTTTCGGCAAATCTACGCCAACGATTCTAGCCATATTCTTTTTTTAATTGTTTCTGTTAAAGATTATCCCTGACGTTGCTTGAACTTGGGATTTTTCTTGTTAATAACGTATAAGCGTCCTTTTCTGCGAACGATCTTGCATTCCGCGCTGCGCTTTTTTACTGATGCTCTGACTTTCATTTCTTCACTCTTTATTTATACCTGTAAGAAATCCTGCCTTTTGTAAGGTCATAGGGTGACATTTCCACCTTTACCTTATCTCCCGGCAGTAATTTTATATAATGCATTCTCATTTTACCTGAGATGTGTGCTGTGATCACGTGCCCGTTCTCCAGCTCCACCCGAAACATTGCATTCGACAAAGCTTCGGTAATCACACCATCTTGTTCAATCGATGCTTGTTTTGCCATATATAGACTATTTATGTATTACTTCGTCGATGTAGGAAAAGGTGGATAAAATATCTGCCTTTCCATTATCAACTGCAATTGCCAACTCAAAATGTGCAGACGGCTGATGGTCTGCCGTGCTGATGGTCCAGCCATCGGCCCCCTGGTTGACCTGCCTTTTCCCCATATTGATCATGGGTTCGATACAGATCACCATTCCCTTCTTCAGTTTCACGCCCGATCCCCTGCGTCCGTAGTTCGGCACCTCCGGTTCCTCGTGCATGCGCCGTCCGAGCCCGTGCCCCACCAGTTCCCTCACCACGGAGTACCCATGGCTCTCTGCATGTTGCTGAACGGCATAACCGATATCTCCTATGCGTTGTCCTGTGACAGCTTTTTCAATTCCCTTGTAGAGGCTTTCCCTGGTCACTTCCATCAACCGCTTCACTTCGGGTGAGGTTTCCCCTACCGCGAACGTAAATGCCGTATCGCCATAGAAACCATTTTTCACCACCCCGCAGTCCACCGAAACAATGTCCCCTTGTCTGAGGACCACATCCTTTGAAGGGATTCCGTGGACCACCTGCGAATTGACGGAAGTACAAAGTGTTGCAGGAAATCCCTGGTATCCCTTGAAACCGGGAACCGCGTCGTGGTCGCGAATGAAGGCCTCGGCAATTTCATCCAGTGTTGCTGTTGAAACACCCGGGCGGACATGTTTCCCGACTTCTGCAAGTGTTTTCGACACCAGCAGGTTGCTTTCCCGCATTAATTCAATCTCTTCCGCTGTCTTTAAATAGATCATCAAAGAACGTTTCTCAGTCTAGATCGCCGAGGATGCGCCGCCGGCACGTCCCTTGATCTTTCCTGATTTCATCAAACCGTCGTAGTGACGCATCAACAGGTGACTTTCGACCTGCTGCAGTGTATCGAGGATCACACCCACCATGATGAGCAGGGAGGTGCCTCCGAAAAACATTGCAAAACTGCTGTTCACCTGGAACATCATTGCAAATGCAGGCATGATGGCCACAAAAGCAAGGAAGAATGATCCGGGCAGCGTGATCTTCGACATCACCGAGTCGAGGAACTCCGCAGTTTTCCTTCCGGGTTTAACCCCCGGGATGAATCCGCCGTTTTTCTTCATATCCTCAGCCATTTGGGTGGGATTCACCGTAACGGCCGTATAGAAATAGGTAAATAGGATAATCAACACCGCATTGGTGAAGTTGTACCAGAATCCAACCGGGTTGGAAAATGCTGCTGCAACACCTGTTGCGGAGTCGGACTGTGCAAACCCGGCAATCGTAATGGGAATGAACATCAGTGCCTGTGCAAAGATGATCGGCATTACACCGGCAGCATTCACCTTCAGGGGAATATACTGCCGCACGCCGCCGTATTGTTTGTTTCCAACGATCCGCTTCGCATACTGTACCGGGATCCGCCTGGTCCCCTGCACCAATAGTATGGAGAGCATGAACACCACGAACAGGATCAGTATTTCAACAAGGAATGCCACGAGTCCGCCTCCCTGCTGGGCAAGTCTTGCAGAAAACTCAAGTCCGAGTGCCTGTGGCAGTCCGGCGATGATACCGATCATGATGATCAGTGAAATTCCGTTCCCGATCCCTTTATCCGTGATTCTTTCACCCAGCCACATGATGAACATGGAACCTGCTGTAAGGATGATCACTGCCCCGATCTTTGAAAAGCTCGGGGAGAAGGCATCCGGCGGCAGCTGGTAGGTAAGGCTGGCGATATAGGTGGGTGCCTGGAGCAGCAGGATGGCTACTGTAAGGTACCTGGAGATCTGGTTGATCTTTCTCCGTCCGCTCTCTCCTTCCCGCTGAAGCCGCTGAAAATAAGGTACGGCAATACCCAGCAGCTGGATCACGATGGTGGCCGAGATATACGGCATGATCCCCAGCGCAAAGATGGAAGCCCTGGCAAACGCTCCCCCTGTAAACAGGTTGATAATATCCATGATCCCCCCGGAAGGTTGTTGCAGGTTGGCAAGCCTGGTGGGGTCGATCCCCGGCAGCACCACGTGCGTTCCCAGCCGGTAAACCAGCAATATTCCAAGTGTATAAAGGATCCTCGACCTGAGTTCCTCGATCTTCCAGATATTCCTTAGCGTTTCTAAAAACTTCTTCATCAAGTTTAGATTTTTTCGGCTGTACCGCCTTGTGCTTCAATAGCTTCAATTGCTGATTTTGAAAAAGCATGTGCTTTCACGTTCAGCTTTGCTTTCAATTCACCTTCTCCCAGGATCTTCACCAGGGTGCTCTTTTGCACCAGGCCGGCATCGATCAGCGTCTCCACTGAGATCTCGGTATAATTCTTCTTGTCGGCCAGTTCCTGGAGTGTTCCGATATTGATGGCTTTAAACTCCTTGCGGTTGATATTGGTAAACCCGTACTTCGGCACGCGACGCTGCAATGGCATCTGTCCTCCTTCGAATCCGACCTTTTTGGAGTAACCGGACCTGGACTTTTGTCCTTTGTGACCGCGGGTTGAAGTTCCGCCATGTCCCGATCCCTGTCCACGACCGATTCGCTTCTTCGCTTTCTTCGAACCTTTTGCGGGTTGTAAATTGCTCAAATCCATTTTTCCTGATCTATAGTGTTATTATATTACTTTACCTCTTCAACACTGAGCAGGTGCGCCACTTTGCTTACCATGCCCAGTATTTGCGGAGTTGCTTCCAACTCAACAGTATGGTTGATCCTTTTCAGGCCCAGTGCTTCCAGGGTTCTTTTCTGACGGACGGTTTGTCCGATCTTACTTTTCTTCTGGGTAATTCTGATTTTTCCCATTTTCTGTTTGATTAACCGTTAAATACTTTGTCCATTGTCACGCCCCGGTGCTGTGCAACGGTATGTGCATCTCTCAGTTCCAGCAGTGCCTCGATGGTAGCCTTCACCAGGTTGTGCGGGTTGGATGACCCTTTTGATTTCGCCAGAACATCCTTGATGCCAACACTTTCCAGTACGGCACGCATGGCACCCCCTGCCTTCACTCCTGTTCCACTTGCAGCCGGCTTGATAAAGATGGTTGCTCCACCGTATTTTGCAAGCTGCTCATGGGGTATCGTACCGTTGATGACAGGTACCTTGATCAGGTTTTTCTTGGCATCCTCCACCCCTTTTGCGATGGCGGTTGTGACTTCGTTTGCCTTTCCCAGTCCGTGTCCTACGATCCCGTCTTCATTGCCAACCACGACGATTGCCGAGAAGCTGAATGTTCTACCACCCTTGGTCACCTTGGTCACCCGCTGAATACTCACCAGGCGGTCCTTCAGTTCGAGGTCACTTGTTTTAACTTTTCTTATACTATTTGTTGACATAGCAATGTTTAAAATTTAAGTCCGTTTTCCCTGGCAGCATCGGCTAAGTTTTTAACCCTGCCATGATACAAATAACCGTTCCTGTCGAATTTGACGGTCTCGATACCTTTGTCTTTTGCCTTGCCTGCGATCGCTTTTCCAACGAGTTTGGCCTGGTCGATCTTGTTGACTTTTTCTCCGGCAATGCTTTTTTCTGTGGAAGCAGCGGAGGCGAGGGTTTCACCGGTAAGGTCATTTACCAGTTGCACATAGATCTGTTTGTTACTTCTGAAAACAGTCATGCGGGGCACCTCACCTGTACCGGTGAGGTTCTTCCGGATCCTCATTTTGATCCTGCTTCTTCTCTGGTGCTTTGTTAAAGCCATTTCTATATTTTTTTCTTTGTTTCGCGAATCTCTCAAACATTAAACCGCAGCTGACTTACCAGCTTTTCTCCTGAGTTGCTCACCCACGAACTTGATCCCTTTTCCTTTGTAGGGCTCCGGCGGACGGAAGGACCTGATCTTCGCAGCCACCTGTCCGATCAGTTGCTTGTCTGCACTTGTGAGTGTAACCACCGGGTTGGACCTTCTTTCGGTTTTGGCTTCCAGTCCCACCTCATCAGGAATCCTGAAATGGATATCGTGTGAGTATCCCAGGCTGAGTTCGAGCACCTGTCCTTTTGCTTCTGCACGATAGCCCACGCCCACCAGTTCCAGCCTGATGGTATATCCTTCTGATACGCCGGTGACCATGTTGTTCAGCAATGAACGGTACAAACCGTGCATTGACTTGCTCCTGATCTCCTCATCGGAACGCTCGACCGTCAACTGGTCTTCTTCCACTTTCACCTTCAGCGACGGGTCGATCTGCTGCTGCAGTTCCCCTTTGGGGCCCTTCACGGTCGCCAGGTTGTTGTCGTCGATGTTGATCGTGACGCCCTGGGGTATCGTTATGGGTAATATTCCAATCCTTGACATGGTAAATATCTTTCTTTATTAATAAACGTAACACAATACTTCACCGCCGATGCCAAGACTCCTGGCCTCTTTGTCGGTCATCACACCCTGTGAGGTGGATACGATGGAGACACCCAGTCCATTCAAAACACGGGGAAGGGAATCTTTGTCAGCATACTTTCGCAGTCCGGGACGGCTGATCCTGCCCAGTTCCTTGATGGCCGGAATCTTGGTTTCCGGGTGGTACTTGAGCGCGATCTTGATGTTGCCCTGGGGACCTTTGTCCTCGAACTTATAGTTCAGGATATACCCTTTTTCAAAAAGAATACGTGTGATATCTTTCTTCATGTTGGAGGCAGGGATATCGACGATCTTATGTTTCGCCATCACTGCGTTCCTGACTCTGGTCAGATAATCTGAAATCGGATCTGTCATTTTTATCTAATTATTCAACTGTTTAACAATTACCAGCTGGCTTTCTTCACACCAGGGATCAGTCCGGAGGATGCCATTTCCCTGAAAGTGATCCTGCTGATCCCAAACTGACGCATATATCCCTTGGGTCTGCCTGTGAGCTTGCACCGGTTGTGCATCCTGATGGGATTCGAGTTCCTGGGCAGGCGGCTCAGCCCGATGTAATCACCTTCGGCTTTCAGCCTGGCTCTTTTCTCGGCATACTTCTCAACCATTTTCTGGCGTTTCACTTCGCGAGCCTTCATTGATTCTTTGGCCATATTCTTATTTTTTTACGTTTTTAAACGGTAAACCAAATTCTTTCAGCAATGCAAATGCTTCTTCATCCGTATCTGCGGAAGTCACAAACGTGATGTCCATCCCGGAGATCTTGTTCACCTTATCGATATCGATTTCGGGGAAGATGATCTGCTCGGTGATACCCAGTGTGTAGTTCCCACGACCGTCGAACTTGGCGCCGATCCCGTTGAAGTCACGGATCCGGGGCAGGGCGACATTGACCAGGCGCTCCAGGAATTCATACATCCTCTCGCGACGCAGGGTCACTTTCACGCCAATCGGCATTCCCCTTCTCAGTTTGAAATTGGATATGTCCTTGTTGGAAATGGTCTGCACAGACTTCTGACCTGCAATTGCCGTGAGTTCCTCTTCAGCAACATCGATCATTTTCTTGTCGGCAATGGCCTGCCCGACACCGCGGTTAATCACGATTTTCTGCAGCCTGGGGACCTGCATTCCGCTGCTGTATCCAAACTTTTCGGTCAGCGCGGGAATGATCTCCTCTTTATACTTTGTCTTTAAGGTAGGTACGTATTCCATTACTTGATCTCCTCACCTGATTTTTTTGAATATCTTACTAATTTATTATTGTCATTCAGCCTTCTTCCGATCCGGGCAGCCTCTCCGGTGGAGGGGTCTACGATATTCAGATTGGAAATGTGAATGGGGCCTTCCTTCTTGATGATCCCGCCCTGGGGATTATTGGCATTGGGTTTGGTGTGTTTCGACAACATGTTCACACCTTCCACAATTGCCCGGCGCTTGGCGCTGTCAATTTCCAGTACCCTTCCCTGCTGTCCCTTGTACTCACCGGAATTGACAATCACAATGTCACCTTTCCTGATATGTAATTTCTTCTGCATTTGCTTCTTCTTTTAAATATTACAGTACTTCCGGGGCCAGTGATACGATCTTCATATGCTTGTCACGGAGTTCCCTGGCAACAGGTCCGAATATACGTGTACCACGCATCTCATCGGCAGCATTCAGCAGCACCACGGCATTGTCGTCAAACCTGATGTATGATCCATCGGTCCGCCGAACCTCTTTTTTGGTACGTACAACCACGGCCTTGGTAACGGCACCTTTTTTGATTTCGCCGGAAGGGATCGCGCTCTTCACCGAGACGATGATCTGGTCGCCGATGGAAGCGTACCTTTTCCTGGTACCTCCGAGCACCCTGATGCACAGCACCTCTTTTGCACCACTGTTGTCTGCTACTGATAATCTACTTTCTTGTTGTATCATGGCTTACTTGGCTCTTTCAATAATTTCTACTAATCTCCATCTTTTGTTTTTGCTCAATGGCCTGGTTTCGCTGATCTTAACGGTATCACCGGGATTAGCTGTATTTTCTTCGTCATGCGCCATGAACCTGGAGCTTTTGTTCACGAATTTACCGTAAATAGGATGTTTTACTTTCCTTTTTACAACGACGATAATGGATTTGTCCATGCTGCTGCTTGCGACAACACCCACTCGTTCTCTTCTGGTTTTCCTGCTTACTTCTTCCATTGTTATTCTTTGCTTTCGGTCTGACCGGCAGATTGTCTGGCTCTCAATTCAGTTTTTAATCGCGCAATATTCTTGCGTGTCTGGGGAATTTTATTCGGATTGTCCAGGGGAGAAACCGCATGGTTCATCTTCAGACGAGCAAGCATGTTCTCTTCGGTATCGATCCTTTCCTCGACCTCCTTTGTGGATAATTCCCTAATTTCAGAACTCTTCATTCTTCTATATTTTATTTCATGTCATAATCACGACGCACAACAAACTTCGTTTTCACAGGAAATTTCTGTGAACCGATCCTGATGGCCTCTTTTGCAACATCATGAGGTACACCTTCGACCTCGAAAATAATTCTGCCCGGGGTAATGGGATATACAAATCCTTCCGGGGCACCTTTCCCTTTCCCCATCCTTACCTCTGCAGGCTTCTTGGTGATGGGCTTATCGGGAAAAATCCTGATCCAGAGTTGTCCTTCCCTTTTCATGTGCCTGGTAACCGCCTGGCGAGCTGCCTCCAGTTGCCGGCTGGTGATCCATGCTGTCTCCAGCGATTTCATTCCAAAGGACCCGAATGCAAGCGTATTTCCCTTCTGCGCATTGCCTTTCATGCGCCCTTTCTGCATTCTCCTGTATTTTGTCTTCTTAGGTTGTAACATACCCTTTAAATATTACGATGTTATCTTCAGTTGCTATTTCCTTTTATTTCTGAAACCGGTTCCTCCTCCGCTCTTCGGCTTCACGTTCTTGGCACCGATGTTCGGGGAGAGGTCGCGCTTTCCGAATACCTCGCCGTTACAGATCCATACCTTGATACCGAGCACGCCCACCTTGGTATGTGCCTCAGCAAGTGCATAGTCGATGTCGGCACGCAGTGTATGCAACGGGATTCGTCCATCCTTGTAGGTTTCCGAGCGGGCCATTTCAGCACCACCCAGGCGTCCGCTGATCAGCACCTTGATTCCTTCCGCACCCATACGCATGGTAGAGGCAATGGCCATCTTGATGGCACGACGGTAGGAAACTTTTCCTTCCAGCTGGCGGGCAATATTGTTGGCTACGATGGTGGCATCCAGTTCCGGGCGCTTCACCTCGAAGATATTGATCTGCACCTCCTTGTTGGTGATCTTTTTCAATTCTTCCTTCAGCTTGTCAACCTCCTGTCCTCCTTTGCCGATGATGATACCCGGACGGGCCGTGTTCACGGTAACGGTGATCAGCTTGAGTGTGCGCTCAATGATGATCTTGGAGATGCTTGCCTTGGCCAGACGTGCATTCAGGTATTCCCTGATCCTGTTGTCTTCAACGAGCTTGGTTGAATAGTCTTTTCCCCCATACCAGTTGGAGTCCCAACCTTTAATAATACCTAAGCGGTTCCCTATCGGATTTACTTTTTGTCCCATTTATATTATTTTTCTTGAGATTCAACTTCTTCGGCCACATGCTGACTGTCGAGAATGATCGTAACGTGGTTCGAACGCTTCTTGATCCTGTGGGCGCGGCCCTGGGGAGCAGGTTGGATTCGTTTCAGTGTACGTGACTGGTCAACGTAAGCTTCTTTAACTACAAGGTGACTTTCCTCGATGCGCGCTCCCTCGTTTTTCGCCTGCCAGTTGGCAATGGCGGAGAGCAGCAGCTTCTCAACATCCTTTGAGGCATCCTTCTGGCTGAAACGCAGCATGTCAAGTGCTTTGTTCACTTCCACGCCCTTGATCATGTCGGTAACGAGCCTCATTTTACGCGGTGATGTGGGAACGTTCCTCAACACTGCGAAATACTGGTTCTTCTTTGCCTCTTTGACCTGCTCGGCCCTGTTTCTTTTTCTGGCACCCATTTTATAAGGTATTTAATAATTTTTATTTCTGTTTTCCACCGTGGCCCCTGAATATGCGGGTCGGAGCAAATTCTCCAAGCTTATGACCAACCATATTCTCTGTAATATACACGGGGATGAATTTATTTCCGTTATGAACAGCGATGGTATGTCCAACAAAATCGGGAGAGATGACGGATCTCCTGGACCAGGTTTTCAGTACAGATTTCTTCCCTGCATCATTCATTTCCAGGATGCGCTTCTCCAGCTTAAAATCGATAAATGGACCTTTTTTTAACGAACGGCTCATGTGTTATTATTTTTTAGTTTTTCTCCTCTCAACGATATACTTATTGGACGGCTTCTTCTTGGACCTGGTCTTGTACCCTTTGGCGATCAGACCTGTTCTTGACCTCGGGTGTCCACCTGAGGCACGGCCTTCTCCACCACCCATGGGGTGATCCACCGGGTTCATGGCCACACCGCGAACGCGCGGACGCCTTCCCAGCCAGCGTTTTCTTCCTGCCTTCCCTGACAGCACCAGTCCGTGGTCCTTGTTGGACACCTGTCCCACAGTTGCACGACAGGTTACCAGGATCATCCGTGTCTCTCCGCTGGGAAGTTTCACGATGGCATATTTTCCGTCCCTGGAGGTGAGTGTGGCAGAAGCACCTGCGCTCCTGACAATCTTGCCGCCCTGACCTGGTTTGAGCTCAATATTGTGTACACCTGTTCCGAGGGGAATCTTACTGAGCGGCAAAGTATTGCCAATCTCCGGTGCAATGTCTTCCCCGGATTGAATGATATCTCCCACCTTCAGCTTTTCCGGGGCAAGGATATACCGCTTCTCTCCGTCATCATATACGACCAGGGCAATGTACGCCGACCTGTTGGGATCATACTCTATGGATTTCACCTTTGCAGTCATTCCATCCTTGTCCCGCTTAAAATCGATGAGCCTGTAGCGCTTCTTGTGACCACCACCCATATAACGGGTAGTCATGCGGCCCTGGTTGTTACGGCCACCTGATCGCTTCATCGGCCTGATCAACGACTTCTCAGGAGTTGAACTTGTCACCTCCTCGAAGGTAGGCATCAGCTTGGTTCGTTGTCCCGGTGTTACTGGTTTATACTTCTTTACTGGCATAATTTCCTAGATATTGCTGTAAAAATCAATTGCTTCGCCTTCTGCAACAGTCACCACTGCCTTCTTGTATGAATTGGTCTTTCCTGAAAGCACCCCTGACTTGGTATAGCGTGTCTTCAGCTTGCCTCCATAGCGCATGGTGTTGACATCCAGAACGGTCACTTCGTACAACTCCTCCACTGCTTTCTTGATCTGCAGCTTATTGGCTGTCTTCGCAACGACAAACCCATAGCGATTGAATTTCTCGCCTGCAGCTGTCATTTTCTCTGTTACTATTGGCTTCAATAATATGTTCATCAGTTCATTATTTATTCTGCAAAACGTCAAGTGAACTCTCGGCAAACAGCAGGGCAGTTGCGTTCATAATGTCGTAAGTATTTAATTCTGAAATAGTTACAACCTTGGAGTTCTGCAAATTTCGCGACGACAAATATACATTTTTATTTCGTTCATTTAAAACGAATATTGTTTTTTTATCGTCCACTTTCAGGTTTTTCTGAATGTCGGAAAAATCCTTGGTTTTGGGCTGCTCGAGGGTAAAATCCTGCAGGATCATCACCTGGTTGTTCTTCACCTTATAGGAGAGGGCAGATTTACGTGCCAGCTCTTTTACTTTTTTATTCAGTTTGGCACCATAGGTTCTTGGCCTGGGTCCGAAGGTACGTCCGCCGCCCCTGAAGATCGGGTTTTTGATATCACCGAATCGTGCGGTTCCAGTTCCTTTCTGCCTTTTGATCTTCTTTGTGCTCCCCTTGACCTCTGAGCGCTCCTTGGCTTTGTGGGTACCCTGGCGCTGGTGCGCGAGGTACTGCTTCACATCCAAATAGATAGCGTGATCATTGGGTTCAATCCCAAAGATATCCTTGTCCAGCTCCACCTTTTTGCCGGTGCCTTTTCCCTTGATATCTAATACTTCTAATTCCATTACTTCTCAATTATTAAATATGAACCATTGGATCCCGGTACTGAACCTTTCAGTATCAAAAGGTTGTTTTCAGGAATGATCTTCATCACGCGGAGGTTAAGGATCTTCACCTTTTTCCCGCCGGTTTGTCCTGCCATGCGCATTCCCTTGAATACACGTGAAGGATAGGAAGATGCGCCCAGTGAACCCGGGGCCCTGTTCCTGTTGTGCTGTCCGTGGGTGGCATCGTTGACACCACTGAAGTTGTGACGTTTAACAACGCCCTGGAATCCTTTTCCTTTGGTGATACCGGATACATCCAGCCAGATGTCGTTATTGAAATAATCTACGGTGATCACGTCACCCGGTTTCCAGTCCTTAACAAATCCTTTCAGTTCGATTACCTTCCGCTTCGGGGTGGTTTTTGCCTTCGCAAAATGACCTTTCATTGCAGCAGGGGTATTCTTTTCCTTCTTGTCGTCAAAAGCCAGCTGCACTGCTGCATATCCATCGCTGTCCTCAGATTTTACCTGTGTCACGACACAAGGTCCGGCCTGAATTACGGTACAGGGGATATTCTTTCCGTCTGCATCATAAATGGAGGTCATTCCGACTTTTTTACCAATTAATCCTGGCATCTTATTATAATTTTCCTGGGTTAAACTTTGATTTCTACCTCAACACCACTGGGCAATTCCAGTTTCATCAGCGCATCGATGGTCTTGGGTGTTGAACTGTATATGTCCAGCAGTCGTTTAAATGAACTTAACTGGAACTGCTCACGGGCCTTCTTGTTCACAAAAGGTGAACGCAAAACGGTATACACCTTCTTGTGTGTGGGAAGGGGTACCGGACCACTTACAACCGCGCCTGTCGACTTGACCGTCTTGACGATCTTCTCTGCAGACTTGTCCACCAGATTGTGGTCGTAAGACTTTAACTTAATCCTGATCTTTTGGCTCATTCTTAATGATTATTGATTTACCTTAAGCTTTATTTAATAATTCTTTCTCGATATTCGGAGGAACCTGTTCAAAGTGACTGAATTCCATGGTGGAACTTGCCCTTCCGGAGCTGATGGTCCGGAGCACGGTCACATAACCGAACTGTTCTGCCAGCGGCACCTTGGCCTTGATGACCCGTGCACCGGCCTTGGAGTCCATTCCCTCCACCTGGCCGCGGCGCTTGTTCAGGTCAGAGATCACATCACCCATGTACTCTTCGGGGGTAACGACTTCCACTGCCATGATCGGCTCCATCAGCACCGGGTTCGCCTTCTTACCGGCGGTTTTAAGTGCATGCCTGGCAGCAATCTCGAAGGAAAGCTGGTCGGAATCCACGGGGTGGTAGGAACCATCCACCAGGCGCACTTTCAGTGAGTCGATGGCGTATCCTGCCAGTGGTCCGTTCAACATGGCACTTGTAAATCCTTTCTCCACGGATGGAATATACTCGCGCGGCACATTTCCGCCCTTGATCTCGCTGACGAACTGCAATCCCTTCACGCCTTCGTCGGCAGGTGAAATATATATTTCAATATCAGCAAATTTCCCACGTCCACCGGTCTGCTTCTTGAATACTTCCCTGTGGTGTACCTCTTTGGTGAGTGCTTCTTTGTAATTTACCTGGGGTGACCCCTGGTTGCATTCCACCTTGAATTCGCGCTTCAGCCTGTCCATCAAAATCTCCAGGTGCAATTCGCCCATGCCACTGATGATGGTCTGCCCCGAATCATCGTCGGTCCTGACCTGGAAGGTCGGATCCTCTTCGGATAGCTTGTTGAGTGCCATGCCCAGCTTGTCGATGTCGGATTGTGTTTTGGGCTCGATCGCCACACCGATCACAGGCTCCGGAAATTCGATGGATTCAAGGATCAGCGGCTTGTTCACGGCGGTAATCGTGTCACCGGTCCGCAGTTCCTTCAATCCAACAACAGCACATATATCTCCCGCTTCAATTTCTTTCTTGGGTATCTGCTTGTTGGCATGCATCTGGTAGATGCGCGTGATCCGTTCCTTTTTCCCGGTCCGGTTGTTCAGAACCATGATTCCTTCTTTCAGCACTCCCGAATACACGCGTACGTATGCCAGCCGGCCCACGAAGGGGTCCGTTGCAATTTTGAATACCAGCCCGGCAAGTGGATCTTCCACAGTCGGGTGACGGTCTTCCGGTTTCTCGGTATCGGGATTGATTCCTTTGATTGCACCTACGTCCAGCGGACTGGGCAGCAATGCGGTGATCCCGTCGAGCAAACGCTGTACGCCTTTGTTCTTGAATGCCGAACCACAGAATACCGGGGTGATGTCCATGTTGATGGTTGCTCGCCTGGCATATTCCATGAATTCTTCCACCGTAATGGAATTCCTGTCCTCGAGGAACCGGTCCAGCAGATCGTCGTCGGATACACAAACGGCTTCCACCAGTTTCTCCCTCCACTCCTCGACTTCGTCGATCATGTCCCCGGGGATCGGGCAGTATTCGTATTTCATTCCAAGGGTCTCGTCTTCTTTCCAGACGATTGCCCTGCGTTCGATCAGATCAACAATTCCTGTGAAATTCTCCTCTGATCCTATGGGAAGCTGTAATGGAACGGGATTGGCCTTCAGTTTGTCACGTATCTCGCCCACCACACCAAAGAAATCCGCGCCGACCCTGTCCATCTTGTTGATGAAGGCCATCCGCGGAACTTTATATTTGTCGGCCTGTCTCCAGACTGTTTCTGATTGTGGCTCAACGCCTCCTACTGCACAAAAAACAGCAATGGCGCCATCCAGCACCCTGAGGGAACGCTCCACTTCAACAGTGAAATCAACGTGCCCGGGGGTATCTATGATATTGATCTTATGCTCTTGGTCGTTGTACTTCCAGAAGGTGGTAGTGGCTGCGGAAGTGATGGTAATCCCTCGCTCCTGCTCCTGGACCATCCAGTCCATAGTAGCTGCTCCGTCATGGACTTCACCGATGCGATGGGTAATACCTGTATAGAACAGAATACGTTCTGTAGTGGTTGTTTTCCCGGCATCGATGTGCGCCATGATCCCAATGTTTCTTGTATTTTTAAGTCCTGGGTTCATTAATGATGCACACTTACCTTATTAAAATATCTCTTATATATGTATCTTTTTGTTGTTGAAACTTTAGAACCTGAAATGCGCGAACGCCTTGTTCGATTCCGCCATCCTGTGCGTTTCTTCTTTTCTTTTAAATGCTCCTCCCTCGTGATTGTAGGCGGCGATAAGCTCAGCAGCCAGCTTTTCACTCATGGATTTGCCCGGACGCTTCCTGGCAAAGGAGATCATGTTTTTCATGGAGATGGAAACCTTGCGTTCAGCACGCACCTCCATCGGCACCTGGAACGTTGCTCCACCAACCCTGCGGCTCTTCACCTCCACCTGGGGCGTTACATTGTCAAGCGCTTCCTTGAAAATATCAAGCGTCGACTTCTCATCGTTCTTCAACTTCTCATCGATGATCTCCATGGCACCATAAAAAATGTCATAGGCAACACTCTTCTTCCCATCAAGCATCAGGTTGTTTACAAACTGCGTTACAAACGTATCCTTGTACTTCGGATCCGGCAACGTTATATGCTTCTTTGGTTTTGACTTTCTCATTGTATGTTACAATAAATCAATTATTTCTTCTTAGGTCGTTTGGTCCCGTACTTCGATCTGCGCTGTGTACGACCCTCAACTCCGGAGGTGTCGAGTGCACCGCGGATGAGGTGGTACCTTACACCGGGGAGATCCTTTACCCTGCCACCCCTGATCATCACGATCGAGTGCTCCTGGAGGTTATGACCCTCACCTGGAATGTAGGCATTCACTTCCTTCTGGTTCGTCAGCCGTACCCTTGCCACTTTACGCATGGCTGAATTAGGCTTCTTGGGGGTAGTGGTATATACACGAACACATACGCCGCGACGCTGCGGACATGCATCCAGTGCAGGAGATTTGCTCTTATCTACCAACTCCTTTCTACCCTTGCGTACTAGTTGTTGAATTGTAGGCATTTATGCTTAATTCTTTGTTATTTTTAACTCAGTTCTCACTAAAATCGGGTTGCAAAGGTATTCTTTTTTTCCAAAAAACAAGAAAATTTTAATTAAATAATGCATTTTTGACCAGCCGTATCTTCCTGCAGGATTCATCGTGGTGCGCCAGCTGCATATTTATGCTAAAGAACACGTTTTGTTATTTACGGGGGTATCCTGAACAGAACGGGCAGCGTTCCATTTGCATGTGAAAGTCAGGGCTGGCGCATCAGGCAGAAAGTGGCTTGATTTATTCAAAAAATTATTACTTTTGCACACCGAATCAGACCAGTACGGAATTATTTACTTATACTCATATAACACCATTTTTAGCTGATATGAAAAACTATACAACCGATCAGATCAAAAGTGTTGCATTGGTTGGCAACGCTGGCTCTGGCAAAACCACCCTTGCGGAGGCCATGCTTTTTGAAGGCGGGGTCATAGAAAGGAGAGGAGATGTAGACCATAAGAACACGGTATCTGACTACAACCAGATCGAACACGAGAACGAGTCGTCGATTTATTCCACCGTTATGTACGCTGAGTACAACAACAAAAAGATCAACATCCTGGATGTTCCCGGAGCAGATGATTTCGTGGGCGGAGCAGTTTCGAGTCTCCACATGGCCGATGCAGCTGTGATGCTGATCAATGCACAGCATGGTGTTGAAGTGGGCACGGAGATCCACAGCCGCTGGCTGGACAGGTTCGACAAGCCTGCAGTACTCGTCATGAACCAGTGTGACCATGACAAGGCCAATTTCGAAAAGGCGTTTGAATCGGTGAAGGACAGTTTCGGCACCCCGGTGGTACTGGCACAGTTCCCTGTAAATGCCGGTCCGGGTTTCAATTCCATTGTCGACCTGATCCTGATGAAGCAACTCAACTATGGTGCCGATGGCGGCAAGCCGGAGATAGTTGAGATCGATGCGGAGCACCAGGAACGTGCCGAGGAGCTGCGCAACGAGCTGATCGAGAAAGCTGCTGAAAATGATGAAAAACTGATGGAGATCTTCTTCGAAAACGACGGGCTGACAGAAGATGAAATGCGTTCAGGTATCTCCACCGGTCTGATTTCAAGAGGAATCTTCCCGGTATTCTGTGTATCGGGTGAGAAGAACATGGGTGTGGGACGGCTCATGGAGTTCATCACGAATGTGGTGCCTTCTGCCGACCAGTTTCCAGCCGTAAAGACGAAAGAAGACAAGGAAGTGAAATGCGATGCATCTGCAGCGCCTTCCCTGTTTGTATTCAAGACCTCCTTCGAGTCCCATATCGGCGAGGTCAACTATTTCAAGATCATGTCGGGTGAAGTTTCCGAGGGAATGGACCTGACCAACCAGCGCACGCAGAACAAGGAACGGATTTCACAGTTGTTCGCCCCCTACGGAAAGAACCGTACCAAGGTGACAAAAATGTCGGCCGGCGATATCGGCTGTACCGTGAAACTGAAAAACACAGCAACCAATGATACATTGTGCGGACCGGGCGCCAGCTATGCTTTCCCGCCCGTACCCTTCCCCAATCCCAAATTCCGGGCAGCCATCAAGCCACTCAGCGAGGGCGACGAGGAAAAACTGGGTGAAGCACTGAACAGGATCCACGACGAGGACCCCACTGTGATCATTGAATACAGCAAGGAACTGCGCCAGATTCTCATCCACGGACAGGGGGAACACCACCTCAACCTGGTGAAATGGCAACTCGATAATATCTATAAGGTGGAATCAGCCTTCCATCCCCCGAGGATCCCCTATCGCGAGACGATCACCAAGGCTGCCCAGTCGGACTACCGTCACAAGAAGCAGTCGGGTGGCGCCGGACAATTCGGTGAGGTACACATGATCATCGAACCCTATATAGAAGGTACACCTGAAAAGAATATGTTCAAGATCAACGGACGTGATTACAAACTGTCTGTCCGCGGCAAGGACGAGCACAAGCTGAGCTGGGGCGGAAAGCTGGAGTTCATCAACTGCATCGTTGGCGGATCCATCGACGCACGCTTCCTCCCTGCCATTCTGAAAGGGATCATGGAGAAAATGGAACAGGGACCGCTCACCGGTTCGTATGCACGCGACATTCGTGTGTATGTGTACGACGGAAAGATGCACCCGGTGGATTCAAACGAAATCTCCTTTATGCTTGCAGGACGGAACGCCTTCCGCACCGCCTTTAAGAATGCCGGACCGAAGATCATGGAACCCGTTTACCTGGTGGAGGTGCTTGTGCCTTCCGACAGGATGGGTGATGTGATGAGTGACCTGCAGGGCCGCCGCGCCATCGTGCTGGGCATGTCGAGTGAGAAAGGATTCGAGAAGATCTCGGCAAAAGTACCATTGGCAGAAATGTCCAAATACTCCACCGCGCTGAGCTCAATCACCGCAGGTCGTGCCATGTACACCATGTCATTCGACGAGTACGCTCCGGTACCGGGCGAACTCCAGGATGAACTGCTGAAAGCCTACGAGGCCGAGCAGGACGAGGATTAATGCTGTGACTTTATTTATTCTTGAAAAAGGGTGTCTCGGAAGGGGCACCCTTTTACATTTGTATGAGGCCTCTTTTCTTTGGGTATTTCTTCGTGAAGTGGTTATTGCTGCGCAAAAATCCCAGTTCACTTCAAAAACACCCAAAGAAAAGAGGTGATGATGTCCTGCAAAAACAATATTTCACTTCTAAGGGTATTTCTTCGTGAAACCCTCATCATTGAACATAGCTATTTCAGCGGTGCAATGACAAAATGAGATGTATTTATTGAACGGAGTATACAGGCAACCTGATGAGGGTTCGCCGAACACCAATAAAAATACTATTCTGATGTGAGGCAACTAATCACCTGAAGAAAAAATGAAATATATAACTTATTAAATGATAATACCTTAAAGAAGAGAAATACCTTTGAAGTGGTTATCGCTGTGCAAAAAACCCGGAGAGTACCCTATTATTAAGCATCAGCAATGCTGTTTTCGCTTGCAGACAAAAAGCAAATTGAATTAACCATATCCTCTTTGTCAATCGCCAATACCAGTTACGTGTTATTAAGGCAAATGGATGCCAACAAAGCAAAATCAATTTTAAGAAAACTCAGGTTGATCGTGACAATTCTGCCATTGGATGATAAAATTGTTGGCCTGGCGCTCAACGATGAGCATTTTTCAGATTTTGAGTATGCACTGCAATATTTTACTGCATTGGAAAACGGACAAGACCTGATCATCACCAGGAACCTGAAAGACTTTAAGCATTCAAAACTGCCGGTCATGACGTCCCAACAGTTTATTGAAACCATTGAATAAGAACGATTGTCCTGGCTTCATCCCCGTCAACCGGTCGATTGAAAAAAAATGGTAGTGTGCAGGCCAATATTCAAGACCAGGTCTGCTTTACCTGCGCAGCATGCAGACTATACAGCTACATTCAAACTCCTATTCAGCAGCAAGCAGACTATTCAGCTACATTCAAACTCTTTTCAGCAGCATGCAGACTTTACAGCTACAAGCAAACTCCTATTCAGCAGCAAGCAGACTTTCCAGTTTCTGATCCAGGGCTTCGCCGCGCAGGTTGGTGGCGATGATCACACCGTGCTGGTCGAGGAGGAAGTTCATCGGGATCATCTGTATCCCGTAATCCTGTGCCGCGGCTGTCCGGGCCCCTTCCGAAGTTCCCAGCTGGTAGGGCCAGTCAAGACGATCCTTCACGACCGCTTCTCTCCACGCCTCTTCGTTGCGGTCGAGCGAGACGGAAAAGATCTCAAACCCCTCCCCTTTTGTAAAGGAGGATTCGTTGAATTGATCGTACACCTTAACCAGGTGCGGGTTCTCCATCCGGCAGGGATTGCACCAGGAAGCCCAGAAATCAATCAGCACCAGCTTGCCCCTCAGCGATGAGAGCTGCATAGTCTCCCCTTCCAGGTTGGGCATTTCAATCTCCGGGGCACGCAGTCCCAGCGTGGTTCCGTCAGGTAATGCCGCAATCTCCGGCGGCATGATGTAAGCGGTTTCCTCAGCGGCGTTGTCGGCTGGCTTGTTCCCGCAGGAGGACAGCATAAATAGTACAATACTTATAAGTGTAAAACCAAAGTGTTTCTTTTTCATATTATGCTCTGTTTTTATCAATAGAAATGTCTTCCCTTGCGCGAAAAAGCCAATTGCTGATATACTCTTTCTTTTCTGGATTCATAGTACGATTGCTTCCTTGAGAATATTTCGAATAATATGTCCGGGCAATCTCCTTTTCGTATCGATATCAGACCTGCTTTGTATTAGTACATCTGCGCTGTACCCTTTCATTAAGAGGTCTTTCCGTATTTTAGTCCTTAAGGCAATCCTCCTTTCTGAAGGAATTGACGCTTCAGTGACAATTAAAATATCATAGTCACTATCCGGACTTTCTTCATTTCTTGCCCTGGATCCAAACAGCATCACCTGGGCATCAGCAATATAAGTTCTTGCTGTAGCCTTTATTTCTGTGAATATTATTTCTTTGTCCTTCATTAAACCTGTCCTCTTACACAAAGATACAATATTGCGGATTACATGTCATTACAACACAAGCACAAATTTATGATGTGCCAGAAAAGAACAGGTGGTAATTACTCAGCGAAGCTTCAATGACAAGTGCGTTACTCCGGGCCCATCATTTTTAATTGATCGTGCGATCATTCTTCCCGCAGAATCGAAGCTCCCAGCCTGTTCAGCCGTTCGTCGATCCGCTCATAACCGCGGTCGATCTGCTCGATATTGTGAATGGTGCTGGTCCCATCGGCGCTCATGGCAGCAATCAGCAATGCCACACCGGCCCGGATATCGGGCGAGCTCATGGTGGTCCCGCGCAGCTGGATGGCATTGTCGAGACCGATCACGGTGGCCCGGTGTGGATCACACAATATGATCTGCGCTCCCATGTCGATCAGCTTGTCGACGAAGAACAACCGGCTCTCGAACATCTTCTGGTGGATCAGCACGCTGCCCCGCGCCTGGGTAGCTGTAACAAGGATCACACTCAGCAGGTCGGGTGTCAAACCCGGCCAGGGTGCATCGGCGATGGTCATGATGGCTCCGTCGATGAAGGTCTCGATCTGGTAATGGTCCATGGACGGCACATACAGATCCTCGCCCCTTCTCTCCAGTGCAATGCCCAGCCGTTTGAACGATCCCGGGATGATTCCCAGCTCTTCGTAGGCCACATCTTTGATCAGCAAATCGGAGCGTGTCATGGCAGCCATGCCGATGAA